>Ga0315284_10001694_pt1 | contig 31497 bp, 43 predicted proteins | sample YL17G09_16_MG_FD_203696 | JGI IMG/M metagenome (GOLD analysis project Ga0315284, IMG submission 203696) | Sediment microbial communities from Yellowstone Lake, YNP, Wyoming, USA - YL17G09_16 | ecosystem: Environmental > Aquatic > Freshwater > Lake > Sediment | place: USA: Wyoming | collected...
AATGCCTGTGAACATCATATATAGCACCTATGGTGGCCTCTCACTGTTAATTTTCTGGCTATGCGATCAGTCGCGTAGCGCTAATTCACACCAAAGATTTTATACTCGCTTGATTTGGGACTAGTATATGATTGCGGGTTACAGGTATACTGCGCATCCTGACCATAGAAATCTTCTCCAGGCGATGGACAGATTATCTCCTGAGTGTCATCATAGCATATGGTCTGTCCTGGATCTGGGAGTGGATATTCTACAGCAAATGCTATTGATGATAAAAAAAATGTTGAGGAGAATGTTGCTAGTACTGTTATTCTCTTCGTCTTTGTTCTCATTTTCCCATCCTTAAATAAAAAACCTCACCCACAGAATAATCCCTATGAATAAGGTTTTAATAAATTGATTTGTAAGCGCTGGCGGAAAATGCAACCCACCGCTGGTAATAGATTTTGATGTACAGCCCAAAACGTATCAATCAGTTTTTCTGTGTTGTGTTTGTTTTTTGCGTAGCTTTAGGAGTTCTAAATATGTATGGTTGATGACTACCCCACTGCCATGCCGGTAAAGGAAGAAAGCAAGCAAAGAATGAATAATCAGACCAAGGTGAGAACGGTTCCTCGCTATGATGGATACGAACAGACCAATAATATTCCGTCTTTGGTTCTAATAGTTGTTCCACCCTATGGTAATTTTCCTTTATGTTCTCTCGATAGTACACTATAGGCAAGTCACTGGGAAAAACGAAGCCACTCATTTGCCGACTGTTAAATAGGCCTTTGATAGTCTTTGTAACAACCAAATCATAAGATACATCTGGATCATTAGAAGCTTTCCAAGTTAAGGTTGGCTGTAGACTATCAACTTTTTTAGGAATAACCCCATACAATCCTATATCAGGTTTGACAGGATGTATACCTTGGGGAGAGTAAGTAATACTATAACAGCTTTCAAAAAGAAAAGATAACAACAATAAGAAGATAATTTGGGATACATAAAATTTTTCTTTCATATTACTCTCCTTATTAATTAACATTTCGCTTGAAAACAAATTCTATTTTTTGTCAACTAATTTCTTTATGAGATTTGAATACTCATCATCTGTTATCAATCCTTCAGCCCTCATTCTTTCAAGTCTGTTTAATTCTTCTTCTAGGTTTCCTAAATGCTTTTTATCTTCAGGTCCATAATCAGGCTGTACAGATTGTTCTTTAATGTCTGAACTGATTGTTTCCTTTTGAAGTTGAACAAATAAATGGTCTGGTTCTAACTTGTATATGCCCCCCTTAGATTTATCTATACTATAACCAATTAAACCACCTGCAAGGCAACTTCCCCACCACCATCTTGAAATTTTGCTTTTTATTATTGCACGGCTATCCAAATAACCCTCTTTTTTAAAATAAATATAATAATCTTTGTTTCTATTTAAAGAAACCTCTCCTGGTGTCACCATGTTAATATTATCAGGAACAATATATACTTCTACAGAAGATGGGTTTGAAGAGATATGTACATCTTGTTTTTTACCATTAACAATGGTGGCACAACTATAACTAGATAAAGAAACTATTAATAGAGAACCAAGGAGAGTTATTCTTCTTATTTTTTCCATATATTTATCCCCTTATTAATTAAATAAACATTTAGTTGGGACAAGTAATTAATTGAAAATGTAGATTGGCTAACCTAGCAATGCAAAATAGTCTCTCTACATTTAAAGGATTTTGTCTAGTTTTTTCTTCTAACGATTTCAATTGAAGTTATAATCATCTATTATTTTTGATTTCTGTTCTAAATACTCTTTATCACTTAATAATCCTTTGGATTTCATTTCTTTAAGATTTTTTAACTTGTTTTCTAAAGTATCCAAGGGTTGTAAATCAGCTGTGTTTCGCAGAAATTCATTTATTCCTTGTACAGCTTTTTCAATACCATCCTTGAAAGCAAAAGACAAAGTTTCTACCATAATTCTTGAGTAATCACTAACATTTTTTATTAGCCCCTTTGTTCTAGCGGAAACATATCTTTTTTCAAAAATAAGAATATTATCCTTAAATATTGTAAAAGTTATTGCTGTGTCTGCTCGGGCTGGTCCTATTGCATCCCCTCCTATTGATGCCACCCAACCATATGGACTAGTAATACCCCAACCTTGTTTCACATAAGGTCCCATGGTTTGAAAATCATTTACTGTTATGTGGAGGGTAAAATCGCAGTCGGCACAATTTTCTTCTATTGAATATATTCCACTACGTTTAGATTCTTCTAAAAAAGATGTTTTAATGAATTCTCCAACATCTCCACGTATTGCTTCTTTACCCAAATAACAACTATATTGATAATCCCAATACAAAAAAGCAATAAGAGGAATAAAAGTCCCTTTATGCTTTTTTACCGTTGAAGTATTGGGAAAATGTTCTGTATTGATTTCAATTTTTGACAATCCTAATTTGATATCCTTTTTTTCATTTGTAGGAACTGTATCATAACTATACCAAAGGGGATAACTGTTTTGATTGAGTTTCTTAATAAGACTTGATGATCTTACACATGCAGCTAAAAATATTATTGTAATTAGTAACAAAATAACTCGTCTTTTCATTTTAGATTTCCTAAGGCATAAGATTTGAAAAGATAAAAGAGGCTACCAGTTATAATTATTTTTTACCATATTATTCTTATAATGTTTCCCTTATAAACAGTAAAAACCCATCAATCATCTGTTTTACTTCCTGCTTAAAACCTTCATCCTCTTCCATTGCCTTCACCAATACAGGACTTACCTCATAGTAAAGTCTTATGATTTCTTGACCTTCTGGGGTCTGGCTCAATATGATATTAGGGGAATATTGAAGGGATTCAACTTCATACGGATCAATCCATAGGGTTTGCTATTAAGCGGCCATTACTGTTGGAAAGATTGAAAATGTTTATGAAGCAGTAGTTGTCGTGTGCTTATAGTCTTTTTACAGACATTGGTTTTTACTTTTTATTCGATAATAATCCCTAATTGTCTAAATATTTTCCCTGTATTAATATCTTTCTCTATTTTACCGATAGCAGATTTTAATTGAGGGCTTGCATTTTCATCAATCTCGTTCAGTAATTTTTCAATTTCTTTAACCGTTAAACCAGAAATTACCCCGTGTCTCCCAGCTACAAGATTTCTAATTTCATTAATATTCTTTCCCACAATTTTTTCTACTCTGGATTTATATAATTGGCTTTAGTACTTTACATTCATAAAAAAGCAAAACCCCACACATAAAGTAATCCTTATGAATGAGGTTCTAATAAGGTTGGTTTGTGTAAGCTCTAGCGGGAAGCATAACAAACCTCTTTGATGGTTTTAATAGAGATTCATATGAGTGAATCTAAATTCTGCATACCATATTAGATTTATATGTCAAGAAAATTTATGGGATAATAGTAATCCCTCAGTTGGGTGGGATTATATTATTTGAACAAATTACTATTAAGAAGCATTCAGACGAGGGAGTAATCGTTTAAGAATCATTAAAGCACTTATGGTTCCGAATAGATAGTCAGGATCAGAGCAGTCATCATCACAGTGTGGAATTTAGAATGTTTCATTATTCAATTACCACGAAACAGATACAAGATATGGTGGTGTCTGCAATAAGAAAAGAGAAATATTTTTGTTTACACTTCTTGCAAAAACATGGAGAAGTGCTATTACCCATATTTCTTTAAGTATACTATACATCAATGTAGTCAACTACCACCACCAGAGGTGGTGGCTTGAGGAGGGCCCCTAAAAGGGGCCATAGGTCTATTCGAATTTCAATTCCATCTGTTGCTTTTCAAGATTTTCTTGCTCACGGATATATCTACGAATTTGCTCCTCATTCAATCCTACGGTGCTCACATTCTACCCTCGTATCCAAAAATGCATCCCATTTCCTCTCCTCCCAAATTCACGATGTAATCGAATTGCACTTTTCCCTTTCAAAAAACCAATTGCATTTGCTACGCTGTATCTTGGGGGTATACTTATACATGCATGTAGGTGATCAGGCATAGCATGACCCTCTATGATTTCAAGATCACGCTGCCGACACAACTCCCGTATAATCTCCCCAACCCTCTCCCGAACTTTGCCATACAATACTTTGTGACGATACTTAGGTACCCATACCACATGATATTTGCATTCCCATTTCACGTGTGATAAACTTTGCCAATCTCTCATTTCTTTCTCCTTCCCGACCTACCCCTTGGGGCCCTCGGGAAGGAGATTTTATCACTGTTGACCGGCAGAGCCTATTAGGGTCGCACCAGCAGAGCTGGTGGTTTAACATAATTAATTAACACGTGACCTTTACTATCTTTCCTATCCCTATATTTTTTCCTCCCAACTGGTATGGCGTTACCTCTTCTACTTTGAACCCATGACGTGCAATAAAGCTCTCAATACCACCATAAAATTGCCAGCTCTTAAAATTGCTGTTGTGTTCAGATCCAGCGATATACTCCACAAATGTAATCATAGCGCCATAGATGTTTTTAGGAAGAGGGGCTCTATAATCAGAAATGATCATTGTTGTGGTAACCTTTTTCGCTTCCTCAATTAGTATCTCCCTCATACTTCCTGAAGTCTCATGTAAAATCTGGTTCATAACTCCATAGTCAAACCTTTCTGAAAATACTTCTGACAATAACGAGGCACAGAGATGATGAAACTCAACATTAGGATATCTCTCTTTCATCAGGCGCTTTTGGGCATAGCTAATCATCTTTGAAGAGACGTCAATACCCACAACCTTTTTACACCTGGGAGAAAGGCTCAACACTAATGAACCTATACCACAGCCAATATCGATCACCGATGAGCCGTCTTCGATGAGCGCTGATATAGGTCTTATGAACATCTCGTGTGACCTTTTCTCCATTATTTTCTCAAACAGATAGCCGTCATACCAGTTAGTTCGGTCTTTAAATTTTTCTTGCATAATCTTATCCTCACAATTACAATTTAGATAAAATCTCACCGTTTATCAAGGAGTATGCTCATGCAATACGAAAAAATGCCTCATGAAGCGCTCGAAAAAGAAATTTTTGATTTTTTAGATAGTACCTGTTGCCTAGTCGATCCCAACCCAAGCCCCCATAGTTGTGGATTAATCCATCGCAGCGCCCTGGTACTTGCCACTTCATATAATGATGAACCACGTGCTACTCCTCTTGAATTTTTTCACGAACGATTTACCCTTTATGTGTTTGGTGAACCGGGAGGTAAGATCGCCAATATTAAACGAAATGATAGGGTATGTGCTGCAATCTACGAACAGCCTATGGACCACACAAGAATTCAAACAAGCCTTCAGCTATGGGGGAAGGCAGAACTACTACATATACGAAATAATCGAGTAGGGTACATGGAAAAGGTTGTGCAGTGGAATATGCTCATGGTGGTAAAAAAGTTAGTTTCTCCCGTAATAAAAAATCTGGATAAAGACGAGCAAGAAAAAATGATTGATAAGATGCTAGGTACTCTCAATCTCATCTGCATCGAACCATATAGAATGGTGCTACGCAAGTATAACCCAGATTTCTCTATGCCAAAATATGAGTGGAAGAAGCTGTAGCATAGTAAACCTTACTCACCTACCCACGGCCTTGAAGAAAATGGTAGTTCTCCAAGAGCCATACGGCAGAGGTCTGTAATAAAAATTGAGGGTAATCCCCGTTCCTCACATGAACTACTGGTCAACCAATAGCATCCGGGACATAAAAATACCATAGCTTCTGCTCCATGAGTGATTGCATCATTGAGGTTTCGCTCAAGAATCATAGAACCCCTCTTAGGATCTGTTTCCCGGAGGCCAAAAGCACAGCAGAGTGCATTTTTGCGGTCATATCTTCTTGCTACCCGCTCAACCCCTATAAGCTCGAACAATTCATCCAGAAAAGGTTCTTTTTCCGGGGTGTACCTCGATATACAGGGACGTTGATAGGCAACCCTTTTTTTGAGCCTTTTAATGCAGTCCTTATGCTCTTTCAGGTAGGTAACCATATACTCGACAATATGGATCGGTTTGAATGGCACTGGAATACCATATTCAGGTGCCTTTTTAGCAACCATGGTATAACAATCATCATGGACAAAGATAATCTCATGCTTATTGAGTTTTGATAAATTGTCTATGTATTCCTGGGCGTGGGCACGCACCAGACTCTCCATACCAGTATGAAGGTAGACAATACGTGAAAAGAAGTCACTGCCTTTAATAATGGTTAAATGTTTAAACATTGTACTCTCAGTCATATTCCTGGGATAGGCATGTCCCATGACACAAAGATTAAGGGCAGGCTTATCGCGCTCTCCCTCAATTATCTCATTTGGTACACTGGTTAAGGTATGCTCAATAACCTCTACAATTTCCTCAGGCACACACCGTATACCCTTTTCCTCCTGAAGTGTGCAAATCAAGTCATAAGGTTTTGCTCCATGCGGACAGGACTCGTTACATGCCATGCAGGTAATGCATTCCTTGAGAATAGCAGCATCTTTCCCCTCTTTGAGCGCCTTTATCTCCTGGACAGCCTCTTCAATTGAGAAATCGACATATTGACACTGCACGAAACAAGTACCACACTCATCACATTTCAATTGATCAAACATCAAATCCCCACTTTTGAGTATTGTAATTTTTACATGTACGTTTAGCGTAAAGAACTTACAAAGTAAATCGCCCATCCGATGTGGTTATACCCTCTTTCTTTTTGTGCGCCTTTTCAAGCCAACCCCCTTTCAGCACTTTTTGAGCATCAAACTGAGGAATGTAGGGTTTAATGTCGATGAGAGGAGTTCCATCTAAAATATCCAGTGAAGTAACCTTAATCATATTGCCCCGTATTTTTTTTACTCTTACTATCGAAAGTCCAATAGGGTTAGGTCTTGCTGGGGCACGCGTTGCAAAGACCCCTCTCTCCACCTTATCTAAAAAGGGGCGGCAGATGAGACGACATCCCTTTGATCTGTGGAAATAATAGATAAGAATGATGTGCGAAAAACCTTTGAGATCTTTTAATCCCTCTTTGTACTCAGGCAGTAGTTCTACAGTTCCATTGCCCTTGGTGGAGAATACGGTTTGAATAGGGATACCTACTATTTTCTTAAAAGGAGAATGGATAATCCCGATTGGTTTAAACTGAATCTTCTTTTTCCTAAAGGTAACGCTACTCGTCTTCATTTTTGTCTTCCTCGTTAGCGTTATGATAACACTTTCTACAACGCAATAGAAGTACCGACCTTGGCAAAGAAAAACATATCCTTAAATTCCTGTGCAAGCCTGGCTGCTGCTTTAATGCCCGTACAGTGAGTAGCGTTCAGATTCTTGAAATCAAACCTTGTTAACTATTTTTTATTCTACCATCCTGAAGTAAGTAAATAGTATCGAAGCCCTCTATCATGCGGGCATCATGCGTGACAGTAATCACCGCAGTCTGCTGCTCCCGGGCAACTTTCTTTAGGATCTCCATAACCTTTTTGCCCCGAACCGTATCAAGAGAAGCAGTGGGTTCGTCTGCCAGGATAAGCCTTGGTTTATTTGCCAAAGCCCGGGCAATAGCTACCCGCTGCTGTTCCCCGCTGGATAAGAGAGCCGGCAGATAATTGGCCCGGTCGTCAATTTCCATATATCTCATGAGTTCCAGAGTGCGGGCCTGGGCCTCTGTTCCAGTGCACCCCATCAGGTCTAATGGAAACAGTACGTTTTCCTTTGCAGTCAAAAAAGGAATGAGGTTATGAGCCTGAAAGATGAAACCGATCTTTTCCCGGCGCAGGAGGCGCACGTCAACACCGGCCCAGCCATTCTGATAAATAGCTTTGCCATCCAGCACGATAGTTCCCGCTGTGGGTTCCAAGATCAGGCTGATGCATAAAAGCAGAGTGGTCTTACCGGAGCCACTTGGCCCCATGAGCGCCACCAGCTCCCCAGAGGATATGGTGAAGGAAACATCTTTCAGCACCTGCACTTCCAGATGACCGGAGCCAAACACCTTGTTAAGACTCTGAATTTCAAGAACCAGCATCATGGTCCCCCCAAAGCCAAGGCAGGCTCGGTCTTGAGAGCCTGCCACACTCCTAGGAAGCTGGCAATGAGACCAGCCATCAAGACGGCCAGAAAGGTGATCAGTTGATCCCCTGTGGTCAACAATACCCGCTTGGGAAAAGTGTGGTGAAGATTATTAATTAAGATTAGTCCCACCAGAAAGCTGGTCACGGTCAGCAACAGTGACTGCTCCACCACCAGACGAATGATTACCCGGTTTGGCGCACCTAAAAGCTTCATCACTGCAATGCTGCGGATCTTCTCCATTGTAAAAGTGTAAATTACCAGAGAAATGATAACGGTGGCAACAATTAAAAGAATGGTCCGGAAGAGCAAAAGCTGTCTGGTCATCTGGGATAGACGTCCTTTTAAAAGCAATTGCACTTGTTCCTTTGTGGTGTACACAGAAAAATAGAGCCAGTCCTCGATATGCCTGGCTACCTGCGTGCTGTTTGTCCCGGGAACCAGCTTCACCAGGATAGCGTTCACCAGATGGGTGTCGGGCTCCACGGCGGGAAGAAATTTCTCCGCCTGCTCCTGCGAAAGACCCTGCTGTATAAGATTTTGCAAAAGTCTGATGCGCTGGTTGCGCACTTCCTCGTTGTCCCGCTGAAACAGGACTTCCTGTGCATCAGGCAGGGAAAGATATACCAGAGGCTCGCCGTCAGGAGCAACCGCTTCGTGAGTTAGTCCCACCACCGTATAGGTGTGCAACCCCAAAGGTATTTTCTCTCCCACTGCGGCGTCCAGCTTTTCATGTGCCACCATTTCGTAGTGTGCATGCCGGATACTCCTTCCAGTATAGATCCCCTGGGGAGCTCCCAAGCCACTGAACACATCGTATCCAATTATGGTGAAGCGCCGGCTCTTGCCCTTGATCAACCTTTCAACAGCATAAATAATGAAAGGGCTGGCTTTTTCCACCCCAGGTATAGCAGCAACGCTATAGTGAAAAAATTCTGGAAGGATAGATTGCTCGTTAATGGGTCCTCCACGACCTCGCTCTACCACCCAGAGATCAGGGTTGGTGGTTTTGACTATGGCTGTTCCTTCATAGATGTTGCCCCGATAGATGCCGTTCATGGTGAGCACGATAGCAAAAAGCAGCCCTACACCCAGCACCGTTGTCAGGAACCGTCCTTTGTGCTGTTTCAGGTCCCGCAAAGCAAGGTTCATTTGTCCTCCCTGCTGGCATCTGGTTTAATCACCGGCCGGAAATTTCTCTCCACCAGACTCCCCCCGGGATGCAGGATAACCAGATCTCCTTCTTGCAAACCGCTGGATACTGCAACATTTCGCAGATCCTGGACTCCTAGGGACACGGGGTAAAAAGCAGCCCGTGAATTGTTTACTGTCAGCACTCCCGTTTCTCCCTTCCACAGAAAAACAGCCGAAAGAGGTACCAGAAGCGCAGTTTGCTTTTGTGTAGCGATATTCACTTCAGCCTCTTCACCTATCACTAAGGGATTTGGCAAGGTTTTAAATTGTACATCTACTTCCAGTTCCCTGGTCACAGTATCTGCTTGTTTGTTAAGACGAACAACCTCACCTTCAAACACTCTTCCAGAGCGAAGCGTAATCGAGGCGCGCTGCCCTTCCCGCAGATGAGCAATCTGGGTTTCGTCAATCCAGGCAGCCACCCATATTGTTGTGAGATCAACCATTTGAAAGATTGGTGTTCCCGGTGTCACCGTATTTCCTACTTCTGCCTTACGTACGGTAATCAGACCATCCATAGGTGCTGCAATCCGCGTATAGCCCAGATTTGCCTCCGCTACCCTAACTTCGGAAGCTGCCTGTGCCTTAGCTGCTTCCAAGGCTGTAAGACCTGCCTGGGCTTCGGCATATTCACTCTCTGCAACCTGAAGAGCAGCGCTGGTGGTGTCCATGGTTGCTTCAGAAATCACGCCGTTCTTGAAGATATCCAGGTACCGGCGATGATCGCTCTGTGCTAAGGTTAGGTTTGCCTGGGTCTTGGCAACGGTTGCCTGGGCTCGGTCCAGGTCGCGCTCAAAACGGGTGAGCGCAGCACGAGACGATGCAACCATTGCCTGTATTTCCTGAACGTCTAATTCAGCCAAGAGCTGTCCCTGCGTCACCAAGTCGCCCTGATCCGCATAGAGTCTTTCTAAGATACCTGTAATCTTGGTGCTCACCGTCACCGGCACCCGTGACTGCACTGTGCCCGGACCATGCACTATGCCCTGGATTTCTGCTTTCTTGACCATGACCACTTCTACTGCTGCTCGATACAATAGGAGGCGGTACACCAGCAAAAACAGGAAGAGCATGCCGCAGGCAAAAAGGATAATCATTTTTTTATTTCTCGGCAGTGCTATCACTTTACCTTTTTCTTACGAGAAGCATATTTAAAGCTATTAAATGTTCACTCCCACACAAGCAAAAAAGAACCTATCACCAAACTCCTGAGAAAGTCTTGCTGCTGCCTTCAACCCCGTGCAGTGTGAGGCTCCCAACTTTTCAAATTTAAACCTTTTTAAATCTGAAATAGTGTTCTCAAGCTGCGTATCCGTGAGGAAACCCAAGTGGGTACCTCCCATTATGGTATGAATGGTATCCTTTGTAAAATAGTTTTTTATGTGTCGTAATATATTTGTTAGACCAGCATGCGCACACCCCAGAATAATCACTAACCCCTGTGTTGTTTTCACCACGAGAGATTGGTCATCAAGGAGCAGGTCAGGCAACAATAGACCACTTCTCTCGGCCAGAAGACGGGTGTCTCCTTTTTCATAATCAGTTATGCGAGGCACCTCACCTGTTAAATAAATACCCCTCTCTACTTCCGTAAATACTCTATTCAATATAAATTGAGCGCCCTGCCTCTCCAAATCCTCCCTCGCATACTTCATCCCTACATGCTTTTTGTTTTCCTGGCCATTATTTCTCACTAACGCATACTTTTTAGCAAAAATGTCAGGATGAGCATATATCACTACCTCTTTTTTCAATGTCAGTAATTCTGGGAGACCGCCGGTGTGGTCATAGTGACCGTGGCTTAAGAATATGCTTTTTATTGAGGTAAGGTCTTTTCTGAGATGCTTTGCATTGTGGGTTATGGTGAGACCCTGGCCGGTATCAAAGAGGAAGTTTCCATTTTTTGTTTCAATAAAGACGGCGAACCCATGTTCGCCCATTACAGGAAGAGAAGGGGTAACGGTATTTTCACAAAGAATGGTTATTCGAATACTCATAAGGTAGGTCAACGGGACATTGTCAGGTAAAGTTATATCGTTTGTTCCCCTCCACAGCCCATTGAGAAGATATTGTTCTTAACTGACTGATCACATTTTGCAGAACATCTACCGTATAATCAATTTCATCTCCGGTGTTTTCTTTTCCAAGGGATATTCTTATAGCACCCTGAGCTAATTCTGTTGGTACGCCCATTGCTAACAGGACATGGGAAGGTTCTGGCTCACCGGTGGTGCAGGCTGAACCTGAGGAAGCAGCAATGCCTTTCAAATCGAGATGGAGGAGAATAGATTCCGCCTCAACTGAGGCAAACCCTATACAACTGGTGTGGGGAAGCCGTTCTGCCTTAGCGCTGTGGATGGTAACCTGAGAAAGGTTCTCAAGTAAGGCTGACTCCAGCTTATCCCGTAGATACAAGACCTTGGTATGATAGGTAGCCATCTCTTCAGCTGCTATCTTTAATGCCTGTGCAAAACCCACAATTGCGGGTATATTCTCAGTCCCTGCGCGCATCCCCTGCTCATGACTTCCGCCGGTGGTGAGTGGAGATAATTGAACGCCATCTTTCACAAACAGAGCGCCAATCCCTTTTGGTCCATATATTTTATGAGACGAGAGTGAAAGTAAACTTACCCCAAGCTTTTTCACATTCACTTCAATCTTCCCCATAGCTTGCACTGCATCGCTATGAAACTGGATGCCCCATTCCCGAGCAATCCTCCCTATCTCCGCTACAGGTTCAATCACCCCGGTTTCGTTATTCGCGTACATTATACTGATTAAGATAGTATCCTTCCTGATAGACTTTTTAACCTCATCGGGAGCCACTCTCCCCTGGCTGTCAACAGGAAGATAGGTAATACTGAAGCCATCGTTCTCTAAGTCTTTACATGTTTTCAATACCGCATGGTGTTCAACGGAAGTAGTGATAATATGACCTTTTCCTTTATGATACGCAATGCCACGTAACGCCAGATTATCAGACTCAGTTCCGCCACTGGTAAAAATTATTTCCTCTGGCTTGGCACCTATGGCTTCGGCCACTACTGCTCGAGACTCTTCCAGCGCTTGTTTGGCAAGACGCCCATAGTGATGAGGGCTTGAGGGGTTACCATACACATCTGTAAAGTATGGCTTCATTGCCTCAAAAACCCTTGGGTCTAGTGGGGTAGTGGCATTATGATCGAGATATACCTTTTTCATAGCAAGTATCAATTACTGCTTTTTTTCTATTTAAATAATTATTTATTGCCTCAAGCAAACCAGAAACTCCCATAAGAGAGCAATGTTTTTTCCTCTCCGGAACACCTCCTAAGGCTATCACGACATCATCATCGGTAATCTTCTGCGCTTCTTCTATGGTCTTTCCTTTTGCCATCTCTGTCATCATACTACTGGTGGCAATGGCTCCCGGACAGCCATAGGATTTGAACTTTATATCAACTATTCTGTTCCCTTCAACTTTAATACACACCTTCATCTCATCACCACAGGATGGATCGCCTATTACTGCCTCACCATCTGGATTCTCCAGTTCGCCAACGTTTCGAGGATTGGTAAAGTGGTCAATCACGAGCTCATTGTAAAATAACAGCGGTCCCGTATGGTTCGAAACGAAGTCTTGTGGTTGTGCTTTCTTATACAGATTTTTCCAGTCATCAGTCATCGCTCTGCTTCTCCTCTGGGGAAAACATCCCTTGCTCGTCAAAGTCAACTACTCTCACAGGACCTTTACCAGTAAAGGTGGTAATAATCTTTCCAATATGTAAGGCGTTATCTTTTAAAATCAACTTACAGTTTGTAAAACGACACGATTTAAGTTCTGTATCACCTCTTCTGAGGACTATCATACACTCCCTGAACTCACAATTTTTAAAGGAGTGATCATCCAGTTCAACCACCTCTTTTTGAAAAATCTTGTTCTGGTAATTAACCTTATACATACATCTCCCATTAGTTACCACAATATGCGGTGATCCTAAAATCAATTTTTTTATCCCACATCTCAGATTTCACTTCACACATCAGTTAATTTCCCAGGATTTCCTTATTCATATTGAGACTTACACTATGCCAATTTATTATATACTATGCTTCTTTAACAAATAAAAGAGGAAATACGAAGTCACTTACACAACAGGGTATCCACACCGAAATGAACAAAAAGAAAAATATAGCTACATAGGAAAACCAATCTAAAGAATTCCCTAGTGCCATAATAATATGGAAAAGTGAGGCCCAGGTGCTAACTAAAACGTGACCTGCGTGGGAAAACCTGGTTGTTGGTTTAAAATAGGCAACTAGGATGCCAATGAATGCCAAGGGATTCACCAACCACCACTTCTCGATAAAACCAAGATGTATTTCTCGATGAGGTAAATTGAGCAGGATTTCTCCAGCATAAGGCATTATCGAATCACTCAATGTTGCGATACCTACTGAACCTACATAGCCGATGACAATTAAACTCCATAGTCTAAGCTTACCCTTTTTATGAAGTTCGTAGATAGAGGAAGTTACCAGTGCACTTAAAAAAACGTGTATTGGATGAAAAATATAAAAAATAGTATATGATACTTTTGTAGGAAGGTTTATGTTGTGAAAACTAATCATGATAATTATTCCTGTAAAAGCACCAAATGCTGTAAAAGGAAAATGGTTTTTTAATTCTATGAGAATTTGATTAAACATTATTATTTCTCACATAGTTTTAATTTCAATTATTAATAAGTGTTTTTATACTTTACTTTAATTTACAATTAATATAATATTAACACTATGCTAATCAAATTTCCTAAGGAGATCTTTATGAAAACAAGGGTTATAAAGATTTTACTAGTGATTTTAGGGTTCATTATAATATCATACCCTTCTCTCGCAATAGAATACATAATACCTGCTAAAATAGATCAGATCTCAATTGAATGTGAACGTTGCGGTAATATCCACATAGCGAATGTATATATTTACCAAGAAGGTGACAAATTTAAAGTAGCTGGAACGGTAAAACGTGATTATAACTTCAGAAGTCGCGACCTAGGATTTATTGACGTGATATTACTGACCTCTGAGGGAGAAGTACTTGAAGAAATCTGTACTTCTTTTGTTCCTCGAATTATTCCTAGGAAAGGTTCACATGAATCGCGTTTTTCAGTACTCCTATCCACTATCCCCCCCGAGGGATCAAGGGTACAAATAAAACCATGTTGCCACAACCAAAAGTCCCATTTCCACTATAGAAGAAGGGGAAGATAAAATCTAATGACAATAACTCAACGGGCGATACATCTCGTCCCAGAAGAGAAAATGATAAGCAAGAATCTAATAGATCACTTTTCCTTTAGCTTTTTGATCAATGCTTCTACCTCCTTAGCACCTTCCGAATATGATTTCTCCTCGTCAGGAGCAAGTTCTCGTAATAGTCTGAGAAACTCACCGGCATGTGTTCGCTCCTCATCTGCTATGTCTTTCAGTATACCAATAGCCAACTTATTATCAGTTGATTCTGCAAGCTGCATGTAAAGTTGTATTGCTTCATATTCTGCTGCAATCATAAAACGAATTGCTCGAATTAATTCTTCGCTGGTGAGTTTCCTATCACTTGCAAGGCTGGAAAAAGCTGAACCAAACTCAGGCATGGTTTACCTCCTTTCTTTGAAGGTTTTTAATGAGTATGAAAAGTTTTAGCCATCCGCCTCTTTAAATCCCTATTGAATCGCCTTGGAGTAAAGTATCTCTTTCGCTTGCACTTTCTACAGTGCATGGCGCCTCATTCAGTTTAATATTGTGTGTAACAAACATCTTTGCTTTTGCCTTAGCTGCAATTCCACCGTCTATTTTCATGATTGCTTCGGTACAAATGAGGGTATACGACATCCATTGTATCTGGTCTTTTACCTTAGCAATTATTTTAACTTGCGTGTTTACCGGGACAGGTTTTTTATACCTGACAGTCAGCTCTGCCGTAATACACGCAAGATCCATGCTTTTACATGCGTACACCATTGAACCGTCAAGTATTGATGCAATAATGCCGCCATGTATAATACCATCCCAGCCTTGATATTCATCCGATATAACAGTTGAACAACTGGCTTGATGATTTTCTCTGTCTAATTCAAAGTTGAGATTCAATCCTATTCTATTATTAGAACCACACACAAAACAAAACCCTTTGTCCATTTTAATTTGCACCGATTAGATTAATTGGGATATCCTTGAAGCACAAGAAAACTATACACATAGAATGGTAAGCATGGAAGCCCCGCCGCTTACTCTCTGTGAGACTATACCCACCAACCCCATCTCTTACCCCGTTTTTTATCCTTTGCCTTTAACATAAAGGTGCAGCATATATTTATATATTCACAACTTGGTAGTACATATGATGATTATGCAATTTGTAGTATATGCGTCCCTCTTTTACTAGCTTATCTAAATATTTCAGTGTTTCATTGGCATGCAATGCTAATGCCTTACAAATATCATCGAAGGTGCAGGGCCTTCTTGCAATTAAGCTGATAATCTTTTCCTCATGATCGGTAAAGTGTGTTCCTCTTTCTGACGGAACGATTCCTGATATAATCTCTACTTTTTTTCCTAATAGTTCTTTAATCGAAACTAACTGTTTTTCACTTAAAGGATAGGCAAAATCCACAGAAGGTGGCCGGACTACCGTGTTCAAGTGTACCTTATCTGGCTTGATATCTTCTATCTTTGCGCGCATCCTCTCCACCTCTACAAGATCATCGTTTGCTACACGGCACAATAGAATTTCTAGCCAGATCTGGCCGGTAAATTCTTTTCTAAAATCTATAAGTCCATTGTTAATCTCATTGATGTCAAGGGAAGGATCCGGTCGATTAATATACTTAAATACCAGTGGACTTACCGCATCAAGTGAAGGCAACACAATGTCTGCTCCCACTAGAGCTTCTTTCACCTCATCCATGAACAACAGTGAACTATTGGTAATCACTGCGACAGGAATAGCTGTCATTCGCTTAATTGCACTGATAATTTCTCCAATTTCTGAATTGAGTGTAGGTTCACCTGATCCCGATATCGTTATATAATCAGGAGGAGAATCTAAAATTGGTAAATACTCTGCAAGTTGGGTAAGTACTAAGTCCTTTGAGAAATACTCTTTACGAATAGTAGTCTTATTGGTTGTTTTTCCCAATTCACAATAGATACAATCGTAGCTGCACGTCTTGTAAGGAATAAGGTCGATTCCTAAAGACATTCCTAATCTTCTGGAAGGTACTGGACCAAACACATGGTTCATTGATAATCTTCTCCCCTGAGAATACACTCATCTAAGTAAATGTTCTCAGTAAATCATCTGCATAAGTTGTGCAATTGTCTCCTTTGGGATCCCTACGATGAGTTCTCCATCTGCAACATCACCATATTCTCTGGAATCATCACATCCGAAAGAGATACAAATTCTTTTTGATAAAAATGTGTGTGCTGCGATATCTCCACACATAGCAGTGATACTGGATAATGTTACCTCCAGGCTGTTTCCCGTCCTTTGATACACTTTCAAAAACTCCATAAACCTTTTGGGAGTCATATAAAAGATAAAGATATCAGGGTTATCAACATTCAATCCGATAGAGGTATATGAAGCATTGGTTATTCGAGGAATGTTATCCACAAGCTGCTCTGCTATTTCTTTAGTAACTCCCCTTTTAAACTTTAACGCATTCACTATCTCGTCTTTTATACCTTGATCAAATCCCAACGCATACCGTGCCCCCTTACAGGTAATTGAATTCTTATCTAAGAGAACCTTCTGGTCACGGGCCAATTTTACCGCCTGGCAAAATTTGACATCTCTTAAGATGTGAACATTACCCGTATCAATATCCTCATTATAAAACTTAATCCCAACTCCCTTGATACTAAAATGATTTTGAAAGAGTATGATTTCATCCATCCCTCACTCTCCACCCAGAAAGCCAGATATATTTATCCTTCTTTCAATGTAGGCTAAATGGATACTCCGAAATACAATAGTATATATTTCATGCTCACATAGTAAATAATTACACCAAAAATAAGCTTTAACGCCGTTATATTGAGTTTTTGCATCAACTTTACTCCATAGGCCGCTCCAATGGCAGCCGCAATCCCGAGAATTACTGCGGCGGGAATGTCAACGAATCCCTCATAGTACTTAATCCCTGCACCTAACAATGCAAACCAGAAAAACGATGCTAATGAAGTTCCAATGGCAATTTTCATGTCTGATTTCAAAAGATAGATACTTAAGGGTACGAGTGCATACCCTCCGCATAGACCTGTTACTCCAGTTAAAAACCCTACTGAAGAGCCAATGGTAGCCTTTACCAACTTTCCTCCGGGTACTTCTCTATCTCCCTTCGCCTCTCCTTTTTGAGGAAGTATCCCCTCTTTAAGCATACGGACCGCGGGCCAGAGGAATGCAAGCCCTATCAGGAGATCAATGAGGAGTCCATAGTGTACAATTGACGAGAAGACTAAAGAACCAACAATAATACCCATTACCCCACTCACCGCAAAGATAAGGGTGGTCTTATAATCTATATTTCTGATACGCACATTGTTCCATGCACCTGACGCAGAAGTAAATACAACCGCAGCAAGTGAAGTACCAACCATCATCGTTGAAGGGAAATGGAATCCAAACCTGATAACCGGCATAATCACCACACACCCTCCAATCCCCAAAAGACCGCCAAGTGCTCCCGCAACAAATCCCGTGATGAGTAAGACACACAAATTAAGGACGTCAAGTGTCATTTACTGCCTCATTGAGTTTTTCATAAAGATTTTACTTTTATTTCTCCAAAGTGATCTCTACCTCCGGCGATACACGGATAGTCTCATGAATTGGACAGTGTTTCGCTGCACGTATAACTGCGCTTTCTTTATTCCCCACTTCACCATTCGGTATTTTAATTACTGCCTTAAAACTTCCTAATCTCGGCGGCTCAATGAGTTTATCAAAAGACAAGGCAACAGATAATCCTTCGGTATTGATACCAGCATTATTACAGTAGCTGGCAGCAAAGACTGCGATACATGATGCGAGAGATGCGATGAACAGTTGTGGAGGAGTTAGCCCTCTATCTTTTCCTTTCATCTCTGGTGGCACATCAATGATTAATCTGTGATTTCCAATCTGAGTTTCAAACTGCATATCTCCTCTATGGTGTACAGTTATCTCTGGCATAGCGACTCCTTTACGTTGTCTGTTATCAGTCTCTCGCGCAAGATCCATTTGACGAACAAGGTGGTTTATCGCAGCGCTCTTCTCTCCCGCAGCAGGTCTTCCCCATCGGTCGTGAAGAAGTATTGGCAATAGCGGCAAAGGTAGGAATTTTTTCCAATGAGCTGCTTCCACATGTTTTGCACTGGAGAGGGTCATTTTCATCACACACACCTGTCAAAATTTCTGATATGTTTCCACACTCACTGCACCTATATTCATAAATGGGCATGATTACATTCCTCCTCTAAATAGTTGTTTATCTCATTAGCCAGATTATGTCCTATTACTTTTATAGAAATAGCCGCTACTCCCTGTAAATCCTTTAACGCATGCTGGATTTTAAGCGCGAGGGGAATGGCAAGCGGGCAGACCGGTGAGGAAGGTTCAAAATCAAGGGTTACGTTTCCATCCTCAGTGACCTTAAGATTTTTAATCAACCCCATACTCACCACATCAGTTAAGGTTTCAGGATCGATTACTCCCCTCAACTGGTTAATCACCTTCTCCCTTAATTCCATCAGCGTTCCTCTTAGAAATTTTTCAATCGCTGGCTCACCTTTCCCCAGACTCGTGTAACCTCTTCGGTCACTGCACCACAAGGGTACTCAATGACAGATTTTTTATTTACCATTGCTTTTGTAACGTTTTTGTCATAAGGGATTTTGCCTGCTACTTCCAGTCCGTTTTTCCCGCAGAACGCTTCTATTTTAGAAGCATTAAGGGGGTTAATGTCATACTTATTGACACATACCATAACGGGAACGTTGAAATGGTGTGCGACACCCACCACCCTCTCTAAATCATGGATACCAGAGAGGGTTGGTTCAGTAACCGCAAGCAATAAATCTACACCCGTTATGGCAGCTATCACCGGACAGCCTATACCAGGGGGTCCATCAATGATTACGAAGTGCTTATTCTCCCTCTCAGCAATGAGCTTTGCCTGTTGTCTTACCAGGGTCACTAGTTTTCCTGAATTTTCTTCCGCAATACCCAGCTTGGCATGAACCATATACCCAGCCCTGGTGTGTGAAATAAACCATTGACCTGACACATGCCTCTGCATGCTGATTGCTCCTTGAGGACATGCATGTACACACACGCCACACCCCTCACAGGAAATTGCATCAACCGTATAATTTTGTATCGCATCAAATCGACACCTCTTTATACACTCATCACACTGGGTGCATTTTTCAGTAGTGATGCATGCTGTTTTACCTCCCTGGAACTCCTCGCTCTTATCTACAGTGGGATCTAAAATGAGGTGTAGATCTGCGGCATCCACATCGCAATCAGCAAGCACATGAGAATCAGAGATAGTGGCCAACGCAGCCGTGATGGTCGTCTTCCCTGTTCCCCCCTTGCCACTTATCACAGTGAACTGTTTCATTTATCTCACTCTCTCCGCAACATTTTCATAAAGTTGAGAAAATCTATTCTGATACTCTGGAAAAGCTTCTATAAGAGGTATGCCTGTTGAGTAGGCTGCTGCTATCCTGCGATCCCAGGGAATAGTCATGAGGATGGGGATGCCTTCCCGTTCACAGTACTTCGGCACTTCATCGTCTCCAATATCAGCACAATTAATCACCACTCCACAGGGGATAGTGAGCTTTTTAAGCATCTCCACTGCCAGGGTTAAGTCATTTAACCCGAAGGGCGTAGGTTCAGTCACCAGCACACAGAAATCACTCCCTTTAACCGCTTCCACTACTGGACAGGAGGTGCCAGGTGAGGCATCGATAATCACACACTTGTACTTGTTAGTAATGCACTGCTTAACCTGCCTGATGAGGGGAGGAGCCATCGGCTCTCCTACATTGAGCACCCCCTGAACAAAAGCAATCTTTCCTGAACTCCCTTGCTCAACAACTCCAATAGGTCTCTCCACTTCTTTGATTGCTTTTTCAGGACAAATGTATGAACATCCCCCGCATCCGTGGCAAAGTTTCGGAAAGATAAGCACCTTCTTTTTAATGACTACGATAGCGTTGAACTCACATACCTCTGCACACTTTCTACAAAAGTTACATTTTAACTCATCAACCTCAGGTACAGGAATCCCTACCGATATCTTTTCTGTAATATGGGGTTTGAGGAATATATGGGCGTTTGGCTCTTCCACATCACAGTCCAGGAACTGGACATCTCCCAGAGAGAGCGCTAAACTGGTTGCAATTGTGGTTTTGCCTGTTCCTCCTTTACCGCTCGCAACTGATATAACCATACTAGTCAACCTATTTTCTTACCATTGAAGCACCACACTTAGGGCACTCTATCTGATAGCAAGGCACTCCTGCCTGGTGAGGAGCTGTAGTTCCACAAGAAGGACAGATACACTCACCACCGGGCCCTGCTCCGGGCCTGGTACCTCCCATCCTGCCTTGGCCACCTCCTCTCTCCGTTCCTCTACCTGTTCCAGGGCCGCTCCCCCCGAAAGGCCCTGTACCATCTCCTCTTGGCATAGAAAATCACCTCCCTTCACTTTTCAATTTTCCAACGAGAGAGCTTTCTCTGGGCACTCTTCCACGCAGGTACCACAATCGACACACTCTTCTTCTTTTACCTTTGCCTTTTTATCATTAATCTCGATTGCCTCAACCGGGCATACATCCTTACATGTTCCACATCCAGTGCATTTCTCCAAATCCACTTTTACTGCCATCTTTTTTCACCCTCACCCATCCCTCCCCTTAAGAGGCCTTGTCATAATTTTTGTTTTTGTCATTTCGAGGGAATCTAAGAAATCTGACTTTTTTCCTATTACGACATAGTCTCTAAAAGGAGAGAGAGTATTTTTGAATTTTTACTGCTTCTTTTTCATCAGAGCATCAATTCTCTCATTAATAGACTCCAGGTCCTTCTTCATCTTCTGTGATTGCTCTCTCAACGTTTTTAATTCTTCATCCCCGGATAGTGGCGGTGAAGATTGCTGCGGAGGGAAGGTATTTGCTCCAACGCCTCTGCCCATACCCATACCTCTACCTCTGCCGCCTCCTCTTCCCATACCGCTACCCATGCCTGTACCCATTCCCATACCTCCTGTACCGCTAGCGCCTCCGCCTGTACCGTAGTGTGCCTCTACCGAGGGACCAGAGATATACTGATACTGTCCAGATTTGAATCCTTCAATAGCCTGCCCTACCGTAATCCCTGTAAGTCCCACCACTATTTTTAATCCTGCTGCCTGAAGGGTATTGAAGGCATTAGGTCCCGCATTGCCTGTGAGCACCACCTCTGCTCCCTTATTAGCAACTAACTGGGCTGCCTGGATTCCCGCGCCACCACCGGCGCTCATTGCGGGATTTTCAATAGCTTCAAACTGCATACTCTCCGAATCCACAATAATAAAGTACTGGCATCGACCGAACCTAGGATCAATGGTATCATCAAGACTTCTTCCTGATGAGGTAACACATAGTTTCATCAGTTCTACCTCCTCTTTTTTCACATTTTTTGACTATTCTGATTCGCTTTTTTCCAGCTCCCTCACTCTCGCATCTGTCTGCTCTAACTGCTGTTTGAGAAACTGTGCCTGATTTTTAAGCATGCTCAATTCTTGCTCCCGGGTCATCATCGGGCCTGTAAAAGGAGCCATACCCGCTCCGTAGGAAGGATAAGGCACGTTCCCTGACTGCATCGATTCCCAATAAGCCTGCGCCTGCGGAGTAGGCCATTGACCTGTCATCAGATAGTTAGCGCCGGGCGGCATCCCACCCCATCCAGGGCTGTATCCAAACCTCATCCAGCCTGGTAGTCCTGTTAAGTAGTACATATGTCTGTATCCTCTTGGCATTGTAATCACCTCCCTTACTTCACTTTTCGTTCTTATAACTCATGAGATATATACATGTCCGTTAAAAAACTTTCATCTCCATCTGCTTGAGCTCACCATTTTTATATTGAGTGATTGCTTCCTTTACGCTTATACCCTCTGGAGCGATGAAAATTTTTATCCCACCCTGATTGAGCACTTCATAGGCATTGGGTCCTACCTGTCCGGAAATTACCACATCAACTTCTCTCTCCAAAACTAACTGGGCACAGGCAGTCCCCGCTCCTGAGGAATTATCAGCGCTTTTATTTTCAACCGCCTCATAGTTCAATGATGCTCCATGCACAAATAAAAACCACGGGCATCTTCCGAACCTTCGGTCAACAGAAGCAGTTAAATCGCTACCGGTTGCAGAAATGGCAACTTTCATTACTTCTCTCCTCCTGAGCAATGGTCGTGGTCTCCAGGGTGGTCGTGCTGACAAGGTACCACTCCGCTAATCTCCCCCCTTAGATACGCGTGCAAGACATTCTCCACATTGCCCATAGCTCCCGTTATTACTTCAATACCAAAACCACTAAACATATCGATTGCCCGTGGTCCCATTCCTCCTGCAATCATTACATTGGCACCCTGCTCATTGATGAACATGGGTACCATACCTGGAACATGGTTAGTATAGTAGGGATTACTCACGCTGGTAGTCTTTTTAATTTCTTCTCCCTCAACATCAACCAGCAGGTAGTAGGGACAACGACCAAAGTGCTGACTGAGCTGACCCTTAAGTTCTTGATTGTCTTCACAGGCTAAGGCTATTTTCTTCACGTTTTTAACCTCCTTCATTATGTAGTTAATTATGCATTCTGCTTACTACTGTTAGATTTGCCATCCAACAGCTGTCTCCATCTCTCAGCAATCTGGTTAAACGCACTAATCACTTCCTCATGACCCGGCTTGGTAACGAGGGGTGTTCCATCATCACCACAGGAAACCATTTCAGGATCAATAGGTATACTTCCCAAAAAGGGTACTAACAGTTCTCGTGCCGCTCGCTCTCCACCTCCCTTCTTAAATAGGTCTATAGGCTTATGACAGTAAGGACAGTTAAACCCACTCATGTTCTCTATAATACCAACAAGCGGTATTTGTAATTGCTTCGCAAAGGTAACCGATTTTCTGCTGTCGAGTAATGCGACCTCCTGAGGAGTTGTTACTACAATAGCTCCATCTATTTTTTTAAGAAGGTGCACCACGCTGAGCGCCTCATCGCCTGTCCCTGGAGGAAGATCAATAATGAGATAGTCCAAATCATTCCAATATACCTCGCCTAAAAACTGCTTGATGAGGCTATGCTTGAGAGGACCCCTCCAGATTACCGCATCATCTCTTGAACGTAGAAACAGTGCAATGGACATAGCTTTAAGACCATAGATGGTGGTAATTGGTAAGAGTCCCTGACTGGTAGCATAGGGCTTGGCATCCTCGATTCCCAGCATCATGGGAATATTAGGACCATGGATATCCGCATCCATCAGTCCTACCTCATAGCCTTCCTTTGCAAGGGTTACCGCCAGGTTAGTTGCAACCGTGCTCTTCCCTACCCCGCCTTTCCCGCTGATCACCATAAATTTATACTTCACCGAGGACATCCTCTCATCAAGCATTTTTTGCTCATGAGCCTCTTTCTCCTCCTGGCTGCACTTATCTGATGTTTCACAACCCTGGCAGCCCATCTTCTCATCACATTTATCTTTCCCCATGACCTTTTTCTCCACAAGGTGTGTTGATAGTACACATTATTATTCTACACGTTCCTTTCCCGTAGCTGAAACAAAAGCCTTTTTAATACCCCACGCAGCGAGAAATCTAATTAACGCGTTACCAATTTTCTGCGACTGATCATTTTCACCATCCAGTGGATATTTAAAATGAAAATGAGCGGTATCGGAGAGAAAACTTTCACTAATTACCTTTTCACCTTCCGCACCAAACTTTTCACACACCACACTACAGAGATATTCCAATGCGAATGCAATTTCCCTGCATAATTGAAGCTGCCATTCAAACAGAATGTGATGAAAATTATCACTGCCATTTTTGTCTAAATATCGACTTCCCACGCCTTATCCTCTTTTTTTGTAATTGCTACATAGTGAATGAATCGGTGAAGGCAGGATAGCGCTCTGCTATCCCACCCTTCCTGTGATGAACTACCACCAGCGAAATCTTCTTCCACCGAAGGCACGGCCTCTTCCGCAACCACGAGGAAATCCGCTACGCCCTACCCCATAGCCGACTCCAAAACCGTAAGGATATCCTCCATAGAAATAACTCCCGTAGGGATAACTGCCATAGGGGTAGAATCCACTATAAGGCAAAGGTCCTGGTAATGGTGAACAAAAGCCACGTCCTCCACCAGTTCTGGGACCCATTCCCATTGGTCCTGTTCCATCAAATCCTGGCATGCTACACACCCCCCTTCATTTATAATAATATTGATTTAAAGTTTTTTTTCTCTCCACCTTCCTCTTCTTCCACGAGGACAATACAGCCTTCTGCTCTGGGCTTGAGGAAGAAGAACGGGATTTAAATTTCCTTTTACAAAGAGATCCAATACCTTTTCTATTTCACCCTGAACCATGGGAATAACCTGTATGCCATTTCCTATGAGTAAACGCTCTGAAAAACCACTAATACCACCACATATCATAAGATTTATTCCTAATACATTGAGGAGAGCGCTTCTCCTGATAGGATTTAAATCAGCGAGTGAATGCTCCTGCCTCTCTATTACTATTCCACCTTCAATGGTCGCTACCAGTACTTTTGAAGCAAAATCAAAACGTGGTGAGACCCGGCTATTAAACATGGGAATTGCTACCTTCATCATTAGTCTCCATTCTTATAGCAATCTCATAAAGAGCACTTTTTATGCCAATAGGGTAAGTACAAAAAATGCTTTTATTACAATAGATTATTAAAAAGGAAGGATGTGGGCATATTGCATAATTGCAAATTAATTATAAATAAATTGCAATTATGCAATAAGATAAAGGAAAGGGTAGAATCTATAAATTTTCTATATTAAGCGTCTTCATTTTTCTCCATAAGGTGCTCTTGTCAATGCCTAACTCTTGCGCTGCTTTCGCACGATTACCCCCCCATTTTTTCAAGGTCTCAATAATCACTTTCGCTTCTGCATCCTTAAGTATGTTTACCTGTAGTGTGGTAACTTTCTCCCCACCCAGCTTTTTAACAAAATCAACGGGCAAATGTTCTACCCCAATCTGAGAGCCATGGCAGAGCACAAACGCATGTTCAATAAGATTTTCAAGTTCTCTCACATTGCCAGGGAACTCATGCTTCATTATCATCTCCATCACTTCAGTAGAGATGCCCGATATTTTCTTTCCTTTTTTTAAGTTGAACTGATTAATAAAGTGCTCAATTAAAAGAGGTATATCCTCCCGACGCGTGCTGAGGGAGGGGAGGTCTATCTTGACCACATTAAGCCGATAGTAGAGGTCCTCCCTAAATAATCCCCGGGCAAGTAACTGTGACAAATCTTTGTTGGTTGCAGCAATGATCCGCACATGTGCTTTGAGAGGTTGGGTGGCGCCGAGAGGCTCGTACTCCTTCTGTTGAAGTACCCGTAATAATTTCACCTGAAGCGCAGTTGATAATTCAGCAATCTCATCAAGGAAGAGCGTTCCTCCCTCTGCCAGGGCAAATCTTCCAGGTTTATCCTTTTTGGCATCGGTGAATGCTCCTTTCACATAGCCGAACAGCTCTGACTCCAGCAAGGTATCTGGTAGCGCCCCGCAGTTTACTACCACATAGGGCCTCCCCTTCCTGGGGCTTAAATTATGAATCGCCCGTGCGAAGAGTTCTTTCCCTGAACCACTTGCTCCTTGAATTAAGACGGTACTCTCACTTTCAGCGATATCAGGAAGAACATCAAATATTTTCTGTATATGATGATTTTTGCTTATAATATCTTCAAAAGTGTACTGCTTGGATATTTCCTTTTTCAATTCCTCCAGTGAAGAGAGGTCTCTGAATGTTTCTACTCCACCCATCACCTTTCCATTCTTGTCTTTTAAAACGGCAGTGCTTATGCTTATAGGCACCGTTTTTCCTTCTTTATTTAATATATTTATGGATAAATCAATTATTTCTTTACCTGTTTTTAAAGTTTTTTCCAGGGCACAAGAGGTCTGACAGATGTTTGCCTGAAAAATATCAAAACATTTTTGATCTCGCGCGTGTTCTTTCTTCACACCTGTTATTTTTTCAGCTGCTTTATTAAATGAGGTAATATTTTTATCATTATCAATGGTAAATACGCCATCAGCTATGCTATCTAAAATAATATCCAGTGGAAGATCTATAGCGTTTCTCTTCACTACCATTTCTTTTCTCCCTTCACACTTATAGCACTGATAAAGTTTGACAAATGTCTAAATTTTGGTACTATTGTAGCCTATTTAATAAAAGTAAGCCAGGTTATATGAACCATACATTAAAAGAAAATAAAACTATAAAAATTTCAGTGGATGCAATGGGTGGTGACTACGCTCCCCAGTCAACGGTTGAGGGTGCAGTACTTGCAGCCAAAGAGTATAACATTCCCTCAATTCTGGTCGGTGATGAATTCCAGGTACAGGAAGAGCTATCAAAACATGACTATACACGGCTGCCTATAGAGGTAAAACATGCCCCGGAAGTGATCACTATGGATGACGCTCCACTCGACATCATAAGAAAGAAAAAGGACTGCTCCCTGCGCAGAGCCTTCGATTTGGTCAAGAGTGGGGAAGCAAAGGCAGTAGTAACCGCGGGCAATTCAGGAGCCGCGCTGACCGCATCTCTTTTCGTTCTTGACAGATTAAAAGGGATTGACCGCCCGGCAATTGCTACCGTCATGCCCACCCTCAAAGGGTCGGTGATTGTAATCGACGCAGGTGCCAATAATATCTGTAAACCTTTTAACCTCGTCCAATTTGCCATTATGGCATCAGTATATGGTAAATGTATTTTGGGCATCACCACCCCTCGTGTAGGTATCCTGAGTAACGGTGAAGAAGACTCAAAAGGAACAAAACTGACTCGTGAAGCAAACGCCTTGCTCAAAGAAAGTTCTCTTAACTACACCGGATATGTAGAAGGCAAGGAAATATTTAAAGGCGATGTTGATATAGTGGTGTGTGATGGTTTCGTGGGTAATATATTACTAAAAGTAACTGAAGGCTTAGCGGAATCGATTATACCCGCGTTGACCACTGAGATTCAAAAAAGCTTTTCTGCACAATTGGGTTATATCCTCGCTAAGAAATCTTTTGATAATTTTAAAAAGTGGTTTGATTACTCGCAGTACGGAGGCGCTCCCCTCTTAGGTGTAACCGGTGGTGTCATCATCAGTCACGGACGCTCTACCGCGTTCGCTATCAAAAATGCTATCAGAGCAGCTTATAACTTCGTTGATCAAAAAGTCCTCGAGCATCTTGAGCACAACCTCCAAGAAAGCGATGACCTATACACGGTCGGAAAGAAGCACGGATTTTTTTAATGTGTCTTTACAAAAGAATCCCACCAGGATTGAATTCCCCTACTCTCTCCTTCCAAATCGCCACCTTTTACTTCCAGGTATTGAAGTAGTAACGTTTTCTAAAGGCTGTGCGATATACCACACATAAATCTCCTTGGCTATCTCCTCCTCAAGCGCAATCTGACTATTTCCACACTTAATCACAAAAGAGGGATACTTCTGATGTATCGATATCAATGAACCCGGGACTACTCCAAAGTGAGAGAGCTTATGCATTCTGCTATTTGATTTGGTATTAATGTAGGCAACCTTAACCTCCTTTCCCACTTCTACCTCAGGAAGGGGAACCACTGCGCTGGAGACCGTCTTTCTTGCCTGTCTGCAACATTCCCCCTCCGGAATTTGACTTCCATGGGGACACTCCCTCGGGTGACCCAAAAGGGTGCAAATACTCTCCACTAACTCAGAGGCAATCACATGCTCAAATTCACACGCGCCGGTTTCAATATCTCCTAACTCCATTCCCAGCACATCGGTGAGCAACCTTTCGGCAAGCCTGTGTCGTCTTATCACCAGCCCAGCGGAAACATACCCTTGCTCCGTCAACTTCACCTTATCTCCATCCATGGTAATGTAGCCACTGTCCCTCAGTGTTTCTAAAATGCTTTTATCAAAGTCACCCTTGATCCTTCGCTTAAAACTCTCAATGTCGGACTCAGCATTCTCAAAGAGATACCACATCCCTTCAAGGTGTTCATCCAACTCTTCTCGTTTCATTCCCCATTCCCCCCACATATAATTTTAAAATTCAGAATACTACCCTACTCCACCCTTTTTTACATTTCCTACAATGTCCTGTATCCTTAATTGTATATGCCGTTATCCATTGCAATTATCTTAATAGTGTCCTCTACAAAATGAAAAACAGCTACCATAGAGATCTCAAAAGACAATGTACAATACCCCCTGTAACAATGGAGGCAATTGCTATACTCAACACCATGAGAAGAGTAATTTTCAATCCTAACTCCCTAGCCATTACCACAATATGAGCGCTGCACGGTATAAAACTCGTCATTACAATTACGCTGACACATATCTGGACATAGTCCAATTGTCCGGTCTTGACTAGATTCATCAACACTACCGCACCTGCCTCACGGCGGGCTATACTGAGCAGAAAAACTTCCACACACTTTTCGGGTAACCCTAAAAATGATACCACGATCGGTGAGAGCAATCTTTGAACCGCGTTGAGGATTAAAAGCTTATCCATTAAGAATAGAATAAGCGCTCCCGCAATAAACAGAGGGACTGCTTCTACCAGAAACCACTTAAGACGATAATAGGTTTTAATCACTAGATTCCTGAGATGTGGTATACGAAGGGGTGGTATTTCTAGGATAAAATCTGAGTATGTTTCCTCTCTGAGGATCTTATTGAGTACAATACCAGCTATGATTTCAAGCGCCGTAATCACACTAAAAACTAGAATAAAGGCACTGAAAGGAAATAAAGCTAACACCGCAATGTTCACCCCCAATTGGGCTGAGCATGGGATGGCAAATGCAATAAGGAATACAGCGATATAACGTTCCCTTTTTGAATCCAATATCTTTGTGGTAAGTGTTGCCATAGTTTTACAACCAAAACCCAGCACTATGGGTAAAACCGACTTACCACTTAAACCAACCTTCTGGAATAAACGATTGCTTAATATGCACAAATTAGGAATGTACCCCACATCCTCGAGGGTATTAACTATAATAAAAAATATGGTCAAGATTGGCAGCACTGTACCAATAGCATTGGTGAAACCTAGGGTCAGTATCCCATACTCACCCACCGCAAAATCTCTCCAAAATGGCCAAGGGATACTATTTCCTATATACCTGTTGAAGGGAACAAACAAGAACACATTAATGTAATCAATTACAAAAACCGCCCCTATTTTCCCTACAAGGATGTAGGTGAGGTAGAGAATAATTCCCAAAATGCCCCATCCATAGATCGGATGACGGGTTAATCTACCTAAGGTTTCCGAAAATCCACCACCCACTAACTTTGATTCATCCATAACTGCAGTGGTTACACTCTCTGCCCATCCTTTACGCATCTTAAAAATAATGTTAGTGAGTGGAGAAGGTATGTTGGTTCTCATATAATGAGTAAATTTCTTTACGTCTTGATACACAGAATCTCCATACTGTTTCCTCGTCCACTCTTCAACATTACTATCTTGTAAAAGGAGGAGGAGGAGCACCGCGGGAGAAGGCAGATTTTCTTGAGGGAAATAGTTCATCATTTTCTTGAGTGCGCGCTCGACAGTGCCCTTGTGCGTTAGTCTCGAACCATTCGCCTTGGCTCTTCCGATAGCCTTCAGTAATTCACCAAGCCCTCTGCTCTCAGGTGCAACAGTTTCGACCACGGGCACTCCCATCACACGACTGAGTTTCTTACTATCAATTTTTATGCCTCGCTGGAGTGCTCCATCGACATTAGTAAGACAGATAATAAGTGGGATAGTGAGTTCAAGCAGCTCTGAGGTGAGCACAAGAGAACGCTCAAGCGCAGTAGCATCAATGCACTGAATGATGTACTCGGGGTGTTCCTTGATAAGGATATCTCGCGTGATAATTTCATCTTCAGACTGAACTTCCAGCGAGTAAATACCCGGTGTATCGATGAGCTCGAATATTTTTCCCTGCAGTACGATGTCTCCACGGATTACCTCTATGGTGGTATAGGGATAGTTAGCGACTATGGAATACTCCTTGGCGAGCTTGTTAAAGAGGGCGCTTTTCCCTACATTGGGATTTCCTACGATAACTATTTTATTTTTATGGATTGGCGCTTCTCTCATAAAGAACAAATAAATTGGTAATCGTTAAGTGAAGTAGCGTTATGTATCACTTACTACCTTCTACTGCTTCCTCTCCCTCCCGCACGCACGATCAAAATAAGCGAACCTATAAATGTTATCGCAACTATGATTAAAAAAACTGGATTCAGGGTAATCCAGGGTTCTGAAAACACCTTCCACTTCACCAAGGTCTCAATACAACTCCAGATTACAATTACGGTAGGCATCGCGTAGCGAAAGGCAAAATCCATTTCTTCCGCCCTGGTAAGTCTATAAAAAAGATAGCTCCCGGCACTCAGGCAGAGAATAAACAATAACTTACAGAAAACCCCCTGTACTCCAAAAAAATCTTTATCAAATGTAAAAAAGAGCGCAACATGCCCTATCCAAATCATGGCAAACATTTTAAACGCTACCCGAGGTCCCCAATGATCTATAGGGATATCGTTCCTCATTCCCCGTAAGATTTTAAGGCCTCTCCTTAATGAAATAAAAAAATTACACCTAATATTCTCATTAAAAAGAAAGTATATGCAGAGTGGAATAATAATTGCCAGAGAAAATTCCATCGCCTTTTTCTCCTCGATCTGCAGCGCTTCCGCTCCCATCTTCACCCCTATCTCTACTAAACTAGGCCCAAATCAAGCGAGTATAAAATCTTTGGTGTGAATTAGCGCTACGCGACTGATCGCATAGCCAGAAAATTAACAGTGAGAGGCCACCATAGGTGCTATATATGATGTTCACAGGCATTAT
>Ga0315284_10001695_pt1 | contig 31476 bp, 50 predicted proteins | sample YL17G09_16_MG_FD_203696 | JGI IMG/M metagenome (GOLD analysis project Ga0315284, IMG submission 203696) | Sediment microbial communities from Yellowstone Lake, YNP, Wyoming, USA - YL17G09_16 | ecosystem: Environmental > Aquatic > Freshwater > Lake > Sediment | place: USA: Wyoming | collected...
GCCATGTCTGTGTTGAAGCAGGAATACAGACGAGCGGGGCCGTTCTCTATTGGCTGGGTTGCAGGAGCGGGCCGTGGAACTGGCTGGGATATGTTCGTATCGGAGTTCCTTGATATTCTCAATGCCGAATTGAAGGATGGAGAACAGTGCGTGTTCCATTCATTCGGCCAGCGGTTCTTGCACAGTCGCACGAAAGTTACCGTCAAAGAGCATATGTATTTCCACTGGGAAGACTGGAAAGGGCTCTATTCGGAACTGGTATCCTTCAATATGGGCACATCTATTAACCCGCTGGACGAGCATGATGAGTTCTGTAAGTCTAAATCCGAGCTGAAATGGGTGGAAACCGCTGCAATGGGCGTTCCCCTGATAACATCAAGAGTGCCGCCATACGCAGAGTTCATGCAAGAAGGAGAACTTGGATTTTTTGCTTCCACACCAAGAGAATTTGCTGATAAAGTATTGCTCATTATGCGCGACGAACAGCTATCGAGAAAAGTATCGGCAAATGTTTCTAAGTATGTGGTTGAAAATTACGATGTGAAAGAAAACGCACGCAAGTTTGCGGATGATATGAGACAGGCCATGAAAGTAATAAGGAAGCAATGATCCAGATTTCCATAATAATGTCTACCTACTGCCGCAACAGGCCGAACGGGGATTGTCCTAATCTGCTGAGAAGGGCCATTGATTCCATTTTAGCGCAGACATTCATCGACTGGGAATTTATCCTGATAGATGATGGTTCCAAGGATGGTTCGGAAAAAGTATGTAGGGAATACGCGCTGAAAGACGCACGAATACGGTATGTCAGATTTGAAGAGAACTCGGGTTGCCCGGCGCGGCGATACAATGACGGCATGAAGATGGCGCAATCACCCTATTTCATGTACATGTTTGACGACGATTATCTGTATCCACACGCAATGCAGTGCCTGTATGAAGCCAAGACGAAAACTTTTCCACAGTGCGGTATGGTTTATGGATTGGCCGACTATGTTGACGCCAAGACTGGAGAGAAGAAGATGGGTTTTGGCGAGCCGTGGAACATGGAAGTTCTATCCAACAGGAACATCCTCGGGAATCTTTCCGTCATTGTCCCGAGGACGACGATAAACACCGTGGGAGGCTATGACGAAAATCCGATTCTCAGGAGATGGTGTGACTGGGATTTGTGGAAACGAATCGGAATGAAGTTTCCAGTGGAGAGGGTATCTGTGTCCGTAGGATGCGTGATGCACAGCTCGCCAGATAGCATCTACAAGACGGTTAGATTATCAGATGACGATACGAAGAAAATTTCTGAAATACAAACGATCCAATGCAGGCATGTAAGACTTCAGGGCGAAATATCTCTTGTCGAAACTACGACAAAACCATCAATAGAGCTGGGTGGAAAAAAGGTCTGCATGGTTATGGCCTATACGCCACAGAATCCCAAATTCGACAAGATGGGAAGATTCGCCTCGGCTGTGAATATGGAATACTGCCGAAAGCATGGATATGGATTCAGGCTTTACACATCCGGGTTTGCCAAGGACAGGCATCCGTCGTGGAGCAAGATACTGTTCATCAGAGACACGCTGAAGACATATCCGTGGGTGATGTGGATTGATACCGATTCGGTAATAACTAATCCAAATATCACGCTGGACAGATTTCTTGATGATAGATTCATGCTGGTAGTCGGCAAGCAAGACTGGAACATTCCGCCTTGGAACAGCATAAACTTTGGCGTGTTTTTTGCCAGAAGCGAACCTTTGACTGAAGAATTTCTTGATAAAGTTTGGAGCAACAAAATACGAGAGGGCGATATTGGATGGGAGCAGGCCAGCGTTCGGGGAGTAATGCGCATCGAGCCGTTTAAGCAACGAATCAATGTGGTATGCAGAAGAGAATTCAATTCTATTGTTCCTCATGAATCTCTTATGTTGCCGAAGGAGTTCAATCACGATACGGAATCGTGGCACAAGGGGGATTTTGTCGCGCATTACGGGGGAATCAGAAACGACACAACTGAAGCAATGTCGGCCATGCTGGCAGACCGCGAGACGAAGAGTATCGTGTTTGTGACGCATAATCACGATCCAATGCAACAACGATGGACAGTGAGATACCTTAGCGAAGCACTCAAACCGCTTGGCATCAAATCACAGGTTGTGGATTTTGCTCTTGTCGGCGGCAAGGTTGCGTGCGAAGCGATATGTAGGGCGGCTGATGTCGTGGTCGTATTCAAATGTTTTCATCCAGATGTGATAGACATGATGAGGCGACTAAGGGCGCAGGGAAAATTCATGGTGTTCTTCATTGATGACTATCTTTTCCAGCGAGGTTGCAAATATACCGGGGGCGGCTTGACGCTCGAACCCCTGATGATCGCCGATGCCTTGATGTCGCCAAGCTCTTTCTTGTTGTCCAAAATGCCTTTTGATAAGCCGAAGATATTACGAAGAAATGTTCTGGATGAAGCAGGGATGACTGCATTGAAGCAGACTTATCGCCGAAACCCTGCCGTCTTTTCCGTGGGATTTACAATGGCTCCAAGCCGTGGCGCAGAGATGGACTGGTTTATGGAAGCGATGTTGGGAGAGTTGGATGTTGGAGTCAAGGACGGTGAGAAGATCGTGTGTCACTATTTTGGCAAGAAGTCGTTTCATCCAAGAAGCCGAATTGAACTCAAGGAACACGAAGCTTTTGATCGGGCGGACTGGCGAGGCTTCTATGCCAAGCTTGTTTCGCTGGATTTGGGGGTGGTCGCAAATCCAATGGATGAAAAAAATGAATATTGGCACTCGAAGTCGGAACTCAAATTTGTGGAATGTGGCGCAATGGGTGTTCCACTGGTAACAGTAAGAGTACCGCCGTACACGGAATTCCTCAAAGAAGGCGAAAACGGATTTTTCGCATCCACTCCGAAAGAGTTCGCCGAAAAGATTTTGGTGGTAATGCGGGACGAAGCATTGTCGAGAAGGGTTTCAGAAAAAACATCGGCACAGGTGCGCGAGCAGTATGATATAAGAGCGAATGCCGAGAAGTTTTTGAAGGATTTGACTAAGGCGAGAATGAGAGGAGAAGATAGGAGTGAAATTACCACACCAGTTGAAAAGGTTGTCGTTCCAGTTTATGTCGATCAGGATATGAAAGAGCGTACTCGCGTGTTGAATCAGCGGGCGACCGAGAGTGCCAAGGTAGCGAAGCTGATAATGGATGATTGGATGGCGGCGGCAAGGGCCAAAGCGGCAAGCGGGGGACGATGAGAATGAGAGGCGGACACAAACTGGTAAAACTATCATCGGCTTTATGGGCCGAGGCGATCAGATCGAAAATCAGCGATCCCACAATCCAAATTGTCGTTGCGAATGCTGTCTGGTGGGACTGTTTCGGCGACAGCACTGGCCCCCATCCCGAAATGAACTACTTCGTCGAGATTTGGCGGAACTGGCAACTGGATGGAACTGCAAAAAAGAAATCAGATGCCGTCAAGTATGCCGAATTGTTCAAGGCATACAGAGATGTCGGCTACGAGCTGGCAGATGCGAAACAAAGAGCAAAATCATTTTGTTCGAGGAAGTATGAAGCAAGAGCGGAGCCGCAAATAAAGACGGAATGGAAGGACGATGATGACAAACCTTAACATAAGCCACGAATGCCCGGTGTTGCCGCCGCAGGCACGGTTGAAGAACCTGCCTTATGCGGCCATGTGGATTCTAATGGGTGCCGAAGTCTACCTCGACCACTCAAAGAAAACGGATTTGGTTCGACTGTTGCTCGACAATGAGAGCATGGATATAGCCACTGCCGATTATGAAACTGCAAAGGGCCTTGCCGATTACGCGCAGAATCTCATTCATGTGGGAAAGGTTGTGTCTGCTGTTCAGGCTTTGTCCTTGCACAAGCTCATAGCCGACAAGCTGGCTCATATGGCCGATGAAAGGGTGAATACTCGCAAGATAGCCATGATTAAAGACAGGACGGGCTCGGGCTATTGGCGCATGGTTCTACCAGCAAATCACATAAGCATGGACGGTATCTCGGTGGACATTACATCGGCGGGCATGAAATATGAACACTTGCTTGAATATGACACTATTTTTGTGCAACGAGTGCATGACTGGGAATCCTATTACTTGCTCAAAAAGCTCAAAGAGGCTGAAAAACACATCGTTTATGATATTGATGATAACCTGTTCGACATTCCAAGGGAGAACCCAGCGTCCAGATTCATCGGTAGGGACGAGATGATGGCAGCCGCAGAGTGTATGAAGTTGGCCGATGTGGTTACGACAACCACGGAAGAGCTTTCCAAGAGGCTTGTGAAGACGATAGGTGAGCCTTTAAGCCCTGTTGTCATACCGAACGCCATAGACACCGAGGGATGGCTGGCAACGCCTTTCACGGGCAGCCCAGACGGCTTCCGACGCATATTCTGGCAGGGGGGCGAATCCCATGCGGAAGACTGGGAAGAGTGCGCCGATGCCGTTGATGCGATCATGGCTGAAATGGCAGACGTGAGGCTTGTCATTCTGGGCTATCTGCCGCCAGCCGTGCGAATGTTTCTGACGAGGGCGCACTGGAAGGGCAGGGTCGAGTTCCTTGGATTCAATGCCGCTGAGACATACTTCCAGATCATTAAGGCCGTGCGTGCGGAAGTCGGTATCGCGCCGCTGAAGCAGACGGGGTTTAACGCCTGCAAATCGCCGATCAAACTTTTGGAATATTCGATGATCGGTATGCCAACCGTTGCGTCAAATGTGCTTCCGTATTCGGCGGTGATCGATCCCGATGATAAGGACGGTTTTCTTGTCAGTGGCTCGCGGGAATGGTTTGATGCGCTTTCGATCTGCCTGAACGACAAGAAGAAGCGTTTATCCATGTTGGAATCGGCTCGGCAGAAAGTGCGGGACAACTACGACATTCGCAAGGTGGCTCAGGAATGGCGAACGGTGCTGGTTCCGTGAAATCTAATCGTCAGATAATCGTCAGACGGCATCTTGTTTGCGTCAGAAGCGAATGCTGCAAGTGCCAGCCTTATATATCTCAATGCCCAGCAAATTGCGAATACGGCATTCTGCATCTTCTGGAAAAAGACGGTGGTGTTAAAGATATGGAACGGCGGACAGGCAAGACAACGAGATTGCTGGGGATAGCGCATGAGTTGGTATCCGCAGGATATACTGTGTATTGGATAGCCTTTAGCTCTGATGCCGCGAAACAAGCGAAGAGCTTGTTCAATCCCTCTGTTAATGGAAAAATTGTATTCGTTTCTGCTCTGAATAAATCAGAATCTGACAGGGGTAGGCCGGGATGCGTTCTAGCAGACGACATCGACCCGTCGGTTTTATAATTTTTTGATATTTTGCTCCACGGTAGAAGACACATTCTCAACTTGGGGGGAACGAAAATGTTTAGATTTTTTGCGTCATTACGGCAGATGATAGCTGCCGAAGCGGCATACGAAGCACTCGGTGCTGTGGTGCAGGACGCCATTCAGAAGATTTACTTACCCTATTTGGAACATGAAAAGGTTTCCGCGAGGCCAGAAGATGTGGCCAAGTATGACACTTTGATCCATGATTACGAGCTGGCTTCGGATGGCAGGAGCCCCGAAGCGAAACGGTGGGCCGAAACAGCGAGGAATACTTTCCTTGGCAATGCGCGACGGCAGGGAGAACCAAGGGAAGTTGCCGAGGAAATGGCTCAAGATTTGGCAGGCGAATACTATCTCAAGTCTAAATACTGGGATACATTCAAGAAATTTGATCCGACGCAGGGTGTTTTGAGACTGCGTCGGTGGTGGGGCGGGGCAATATCTTATCAAGCATTTTCAAGGGAGAGGGAAATTGGAAGACAGGAATCTCGCGGAGGGGGAGGACGAGCTGATCCAGAATCACTAATGACAGGGATTCCCTCGGGCGGTGAGAGTCCAGCGGATGAAATCATGTCGAGAGAAATGCTGGCCGACTTGCAATCATATGTGCGCAAGTCAATCCGCGATCAGTTAACTTTAGATGTTTTTGAGGTATGGATGAGTTCCGCAACAGACAAAGGTGCCGATGCGACTTCTATAGAGCACGATGTTGCTGCACCCGTTATGGCCGACTACCGAAGCAGGGGTGACTCGGTTTCTCGCACGGATGTTTACAGTGCGTGGACTGATGTGCGGAAACTGATCGTTCAGTTCTTCGAGCGTGAACTCGACATGCGATTTTCCGAAGCACAGAAACGAAAGTTGCATTTGAGTTCAGTGGATGCTATTACATGTCAAGTATTCAGGTGCAGGTTGGCCGCGTGGGTGCTGGGCCGGTAGAGTTCGATTGCAGGCCGCAAAGCCTGAGAATATGAGAGGAAACATGGCTCCGATTTACGGATACTGTTGCAGGAAGTGCGAGGCCGACTTTGACATAATGCACGGCATTTCCGAGAAGCCGTCAGTGTCCTGTCCAAAGTGTAATTCCAAGAACACATTCAAGGTCATTTCTGCTCCGACGATCATTGTCCACAATACCAGTGCCGTTCGCAGACGCACAGATGATGGTAAGCGCGAAGCTGACATTCGGGCTGATCTAAGACTCAATCACGGTATCGAGAAGATAACGCCGCTACAGAAAGGTGTGGGCATTAAGGAAATCTACGCCGAAGTAAAGAAGCAGGGCTCGTTTAATCGAGACAAAATGCAAAGGCAGAAAGAACTGGATGCGGCAACGCAGAAAGCGAAGCGCAGGGAATGGACACGGGCAGCCAACAAACGGGCGGGCAGCAAATACCGAATCATGCAGGAGCAGAGGGCCAAGGAAGCATCAGCGAAACGGAAAATAACGATATGACATCCTGCTTTCACATAGTGATAGCGATGAAGCCAATTGACGGCACTTTCGCAGAGAACGCACTGAAGCACGGTGTCGCAGGGTTGGCCATTGATGCGTGCAGGATTGGGCAGTTTACCAGCAATACGCCATCGGGGTTTGACAGGCTGAATAAGAGACAGGCTGAAATGGGATATCGTCCCGGCGAATATCAAAAGGGTGTCCCCGCTTTGCCGCAAACTCAGGGCAGATTTCCAGCGAATGTAATTTTGTCTCATTCTCCTGAATGCAAATGTGTCGGCACAAAGAAAGTAAAGGGCAGTTTCATAGAAAAGCCATGCCCCAATCCCGAAATACGCGGCCATAAATGGGGGACAATGCAGGGAAACCGTGGTGCTCGTGGTCATGGCGACAAAGACGGCACAGAAACAACACAAGACTGGCAGTGCTCGGACGGATGTGCCGTCAGGTTGCTTGGAGAACAAAGCGGAACAACAAGAAGTGTTATTCGTCCGCCGACGGGAAAGTCATTGTTTTCCACTGATGGCACTAAGCCAATGAAGTGGAACCAGAATAGCACGAAGGATACGATTCAGCGCGGTCATGCCGACTCCGGCACAGCCGCACGGTTCTTTCACGCAGTAGAGGAATTTGAAATCGAAGGGGAGACTACCAATGGCAAAATTCAGAGAAGGTAAGATAGAGGTAAAGAAATTAGCCGACTTGATTCCTACTCCATATAATCCGCGTGAAATATCCAAGCAGGCGTTCAAAGGATTGTCCGCTTCAATTGACAGGTTCGGCCTACTCACTCGAATTGTGTGGAACCAGAAGACAAAGCATATAATCAGCGGGAATCAACGATACAAATATCTACTCGACAAAGGTGTTACAGAAACAGAAGTCGTCGTTGTAGACTTGGACAACAACGAAGAAATCGCGCTGAACATCACGCTTAATAATCCACATGTTCGTGGCAGGTTTACAGAAGAAGCACTGAAGATGCTCAAGACATCCGAGGCGCAGATCGGAAGCGCATTTAGCGAATTGAAACTGGATACGCTTTTCAAGATGCTGGAACAGGATATGCCCAAGGTGAGGCCCAAGGGAAATTCATCGGGAAGCCACGAGAAACACGACGATCCAGTCCCGAAGGCTATCATTACCTGTCCGAATTGTAAGTCACAGTATGAAGCTGAGAGTGGTAGAATCATCCGTAACACAGTCACGGCAGGTGGCAAATGAGCGATATTCCGAAGTGGAAATTTCAAGAAGTTTTGCTCGCTGATGTTAAGGAATTGCCCAATAATCCGAGAGTGATGGACGAGGGGGAACTGAGCGGACTTTCTGCGTCAATCGCTCGATTCGGCTATGTTGAACATATAATATGGAACGAAACCACAGGACATATAATCAGTGGGAACCAGCGATACGCGGTGTTGCTCAGGGCTGGCGTAAAGAAGGCCACGATGGTAGTTGTGAATCTTCCACCAGAAGAAGAGCTGGCAGCCAGCCTGACGCTCAATAACCCTGCCATCGAGGGCGCATGGAAAGAAGAAGTGAACGATCTGATGTATCAGATAGAGCTTGCCGATTCAGAGCTGTTTCAATCGCTCAATATGGAAACCCTGCGAGCCTCACTGGAAAATTTGGCAAACAAGAGCAAGGATAAGAAGGAATGGGACGCGGAATGTCCGTGTTGCAAACATCGGTGGCTCATTGGGCCAGACGATGTTAGCGTGAAATAGTGAGGGAAACACATGAAAATTCTGGCACTTGATGGCGGCGGCGTATTTGGTTTCGCACAGGCTCGGATTCTGTCCGAGGCGAAATGTTGCAGCAAGTTCGATTGCTTCGTTGGGACATCCATCGGTTCTGCCATTGCAGCCGCACTGGCAACGAATAAGCCCGTGGGCCAGCAGTTTTTCGACGAGTGGATGCCGAAGATATTCAAACGATCCTTCCTGCGGCGGTTCAATCCTTTTGTTCCGAAGTATCCAGATATCCAGCTTGTCAATGCCTTGCAGTCTGTGTTCGGCGATACGCTTATGAAAGACGCAAAGAAGCCACTCTTTGTGACTGCCGCCAATCTGCTTCCCAAGAAGTTGAAGGTGTTTTATTCGGGTGAGGATTCGTGGCCTATGTGGCAGGTAATTCGTTGTGCTACGGCAGCGGAAACATATTTCAAGCCGTATCAGTTTTATTCTGATGGGGGCATCTTCGCAAACAATTGCAGCATGGTGGCTGTTAGCGCGGCGTGTAAAAAGCTTGGCGCGAAGGTCGAAGATATCGAGTTGCTTTCCATTGGTGCTGGAAAGAAACCTTCGGGAAAGGGATACATTCCACGAACTGTGTTCGGCTGGGGGCGTTTTTTAATAGAGGCACTTCTTACAGGTTCGGCGAGTTCCATGCACCAATACTTTGTTTCCTGCTTGCCCTTGAAGAAGTATGTTCGGATTCAATTTGCTTCCGAGGCGGACTGGCATCTCGATAGCGTCAGTGCCATGAAGGAAGCCGAGGTATTGTGGGAACCCGATATTCAAGTTGCCATACAAACCGTAAAGGACTTCTGATATGCAAACCTTCGGCGAAGTGCTCGCGGAATTCAAGCAGACAGAAGAGCCCGAGAACATCGTTCCGATTATTGACGATGATCTACTGATGAACGCGCTGGTTGCATGGAAGTCTGTCGAGGTGACGTACAAGGAAATGCAGTGCTCCGAGACCGATCCAGCGAAGAAGTGGAAATGGCTTTGGGACAACACCGAGTTCGATATCAACGAATACTGCGCGGTTGCAGGGCTGAAGCCGCAGGATGTGTACTCCTTGCACGCTCGCCTGAAGGGCCTGCGGCTGATTTATCCCGATGGAACGATCAATACGCTCGCCAAACAGTATCTCGGTTCGTTGGTAATGGCACGACTGCGCAAGGCGGCAGCAGGCCCCGGTAGGCCACCGAAGCAACCTGTCGTTCCGCAGGTGAAATCATAGTCAAAAACCAACTCTGCATTCGTATAGTGTTTCAGAACAGCAGTTGACAACAAACGCTTATTGTGAGATATTGCTTCCATGACACTGAATAAAGCAGCACAAGAACTTGGCAAGATGGGCAAGGGTATTCCCAAAAATTATACAAAAGAAGAGCGGCTAAGACGCTCTAGGTGGATGAAATGCCTGAATAGGCGAAGACGGCAGAAGAAATGAGACTCTCTTTCAAATACCGTATCTACCCGACGAAGAAGCAGCAAACAATACTGCTTCAAACGCTGGATACTTGCCGTCGTGTTTACAACTACTTCTTGGCACAGAGAAAAGACATATGGGAACAAACAGGCAAATCCATTTCTTCATACCGGCAAATGAAAGAGTTACCACAATTGGCCATCAAAGATGACTCACTAAATGCAGTATATTCACAGACATTGACGGATGTAGCAAGGCGACTTGATAAGGCATATCAGGCATTTTTCAGACGCATTAAGGTTGGAGATAAGCCGGGATTCCCCCGTTTCCGTGGCAAGGGTTGGTACGACAGTTTCACTTATCCGCAGAACAATGGTGCCTGTTTCAAGCTCGTTGAAAACAACACCAAGATTTACCTCAGCAAGATAGGCTGCATCAAAATCAAATACCACCGAGCATTCCAAGGCGTTATTAAGACTTGCACTGTCAAGAAAACCCCAACAGGCAAATGGTTCGTCATCTTCTCATGCGACACGGTTCCGTCGGAACAACTCCCGCACAGTGATTTGAAAGTCGGCATAGACGCAGGGTTGAAAACCTTTGCAGTGTTATCCGATGGTGCTGAAATCAAGCGAAAACGCTTTTTCAAAACCGATGAAGTCGCACTGGCCAAGGCACAGCGGAAGCTGGCCAAGCAGGTCAAGGGAAGCAAACAACGACGCAGTGCTCGTAAGGTAGTTGCCAGAATCCACGAAAGAATTCATAATCGCAGGGAAGACTTCGCTCACCAAGAAAGCCGCAAGATTGTCAACAAATACGGTGTAATATGCGTTGAAGGCCTTGACATACCATCTATGCTTCAGAGGCCAACAATAGTGGTGGACGGCAAAGAATTGTCAGCAAAGCCAATCCACCGCAGTATCGCCGATGCCGCATGGAACAGTTTTCATAGAAAGACGGCCTACAAAGCTGAAAACGCTGGTAGGCTGTTTGTAAAATCAAATCCACGGGGAACAAGTCAAGACTGCTATGGCTGTGGAAAGCCAGTGCCTAAAGACTTAGGCCAGCGTGTACACAACTGTCTGCACTGTGGGCTAACCCTTAATAGGGATTTGAATGCAGCACTAAACATTTTGAGACTGGGATTACAGTCTCTTGCCACTGGAAAGGTGGCATAGAAGCCTATGAAGTTAACTCATGGGAATAGTCACATAGGAAAATATGTATGCTACATGAACAAGGACGGTGGCTTCTGCTTTGGCAAAATCAAGGCGGAAGTGCGGGTGAATACGCTAGACGGCGAAGAAGAAGCCTTCATTATGACAGAGCGAAAAACTTGCATGGGGCCACCATATACAATCAATCGTGTTATGTCGCACATGCGGGACACCCTGCTCCTGAAGAGCAAAATTAACTTGGATACGGATGTCATAGAGCGGAACAACATTCTTGATGAATTGACAGACGATGAGATGTTTGTTCTCATTATGGGCGGCACGGTGGAAAGGAAGAATCTCAAGAATCCGACACTTTTGGCACTCATCGAATACAGTGGTGGGCGTATAGTAGAGGGTGTGGGTGAACTAGCAAAAGATGTTTTGAAGAAACGGATTGAACAGGTTGAAGAAACAGCTTTAACAAAAAGTAGATAATTAACACATAAGAAAGGAGCAGCAATGAGCACAGTCAAGAAGGTTAAGATGGAAGATGGCGAGCAGTTGGTTGGCGGATATACTGTTCTCTGGAGACAGGAACAGAAGCAAGCGGCCAAGATTGTTGCCGTGGACAAGAACGAGAAGAAAATCACATATGAGCTTCTCACTGGCCCCGACAAAGGCACCAAGCTCAGGAGCCGCTATGATTCCAGTCAGATCATCGATCTGTATGACGACGACAACGCCATTCTTGCCGTACTTGCGACATAGAAAGGCAAAAAAGCGGTGGTGAATCTGGGCATATGTGCGAAGTGTCCGAAGTGTGCGAAAGTTGATCCGTCCATTACGGACAAGGAAACGGACAAGCTGCTGGCTTTGCCGTCGATCCGATGCGATATGATTGATGATCTCGTACTGCTTGCTGATTCCGTCTTGCCTGAAAACTGCATCTTTGTTCTTGAGCAGAAGGTGACTCAGCCTGATACTGAAAAGCTGATTCAAGTTACCGAGGAAGTGATACAGCAGGACAGGAGAAAAAGCTGTTGACAATGATACGCTTCTATGAGAAAGTATTGCCATGAATAAGAACGCATCGGCCTTGGGAAAATTAGCAAAGGGAAAACCAAAGCATTTTTCGCCTGAGACAATCGAGATGTTGAGACAAAGGATGGTCGAAGCCCGCAAGAAACGCTGGCCCAAGAAATGATAATCCGCACTCTAAAACTGAAGCTTACCAAGGCACAGGAAGCCAAACTATCCCAGTGGCTATGGCACTTAACTGGTGTTTACAACTGGGCTATCAAGAAAATTGAGCGCAATGCTGCCAACAAAATCTACTTCTCACAGAAGACTTTTCAAAATCTTTTGGCTGAACACGGTAATCGAATGGAAATACCGAGCCACACACTGCAAGGCACACTGACTCAGGCTTACCTTGCGTGGCAGCGTTGCTTCAAAAAACTGGCAAAGAAGCCAAGATTGAAGGGCCAGCGCAACAAACTGAATTCAATACCGTTCCCTGATCCATTGCGGCCACCGAAGAATAATCGTATTTCCATTCCTGCCATCGGCAGCGTCAAATATCACAAACAAGCCATCCCTGAAGCCAAAATTAAGTGCGGTAGAATAGTCAAACGAGCGTCAGGCTGGCATCTTTGCCTTTGGCTTGATACCGAACACAAATTTCCAGTGAAGCAAACCGAAGCTGCGGTTGGCATTGATCCCGGTTTTGATACACTGCTTACACTGTCAGATGGCGTTAAGTTTGACAATCCCCGTGAGCTGCGGAAGGGCGCATTGCGCCTTGCGCAAGCACAGCGCGGTAATAACAGGCATTTGACGGCAAGGCTTCAAGAACGCCAAGCCAATCGTCGTAATGACAGAAATCACAAAATCTCCCGTTACCTTGTTGAAAACTACAAAACCATTTATTTCAGTGATGACAATTTCAAGGCAATGGCCAAGTTATTCGGCAAATCTATTACCGAAGCTTCATTGGCTGATTTACTACGGAAGACTGACTACAAATGCCACATAGGCGGTAGGAAGCTTGAACCAGTTTGTTCTGTTAGAACCACCATGCGTTGTTCGGCCTGTCGTGCCTTAACTGGCCCTACAGGACTGGCCAACCTTGCGGTAAGGCAATGGGTATGCAGTGCTTGTGGGGCACACCACGATAGAGACTTAAATGCCGCTATCAATGTGCTCATTGCCGGGGCTGGAACAGCCCACGAGAGGGAAATACGATATGCAACCTAATACCCATCAGAAATCTGTTGAAACCCAACAGAGGTTCAACGAACCAGATATGTTCGACATTCGCGATAGCGAAATATACCTAGACAATGCAGCCACTACGGCAATCGATCCCGATGTGGTAGCCGCCATGCAGCCATACTTGGAAGAGCGGTATGGCAATCCGCAGACGGCATATCATCTTGGCAGGGAGGCCAAAGATGCTATAGAAGCGGCTCGCTCATCGATAGCTGATATGCTGGACTGCAAGCCGAGCGAGATATACTTCACATCGGGCGGCACCGAGGCAAACAATTGGGCGATCAAGGGATTCCAATACGGCGATAGGAAAAGACTTGTTGTGTCAGCGGTGGAACACCTATCCGTTTTGGAGCCTGCAAAATGGATGCGCCGCAGCAACCTGCTGGCCGATGTGGTGGAGGTGTTTGTGGATGAAGACGGCGTTGTCAGGCTGGATTTGCTTGATGCTTACCTGAAAACAGGCATGGTCGGCCTTGTTTCGATCCAGTATGCCAACAATGAGACAGGCACGATTCAACCCGTGGCCAAAATAGCCCAACTTTGTAAGGATAATGGCACAGCATTCCACTGCGACGCAGTGCAGGCGTTCGGAAAGGTTGATTTCGATATTGCCGACACAGGGGCCGATATGATGACTATCTCAGCGCACAAGATACATGGCCCGATGGGCATAGGAGCCCTATATGTCAAGGAGGGCACACCGTTGGAGCCCCTGTTGCACGGCGGAGGCCACGAAAACGGTATGCGCTCGGGGACGCACGCAGTTCCGCAGATAGTCGGTTTCGGCAAGGCGGTCGAAGTGGCTTGGAGCAATATCCGCACGGAAATGGCAAAGCTTTCGGGGCTTGTTGACAGGTTTTCAGCCGATCTGTCCCACAAGGTGCTGGCCAAGCGAAACGGACATGAAACAAAGAGATTGCCGAACATTCTCAATGTAACGATTCCAGCCGATGCTTCGTTGGTGTGTGGCATTCTGGCCAAGCACGGCGTCTGTGTGTCAATGGGATCGGCCTGTCGCACTGGTAACAAGGAATCTCATGTTCTGAAGGCGATGGGCAGGCCCTATGGCGATTGTGTATCCAGTCTCAGGATTTCCATGAGCAAATACACGACTGACAAGGAAATGCAGATATTTGCGGCAAGACTACAGGCGGCAATTGCGGAATCGAAAAGGAGAAACACCGTGTGACGCCGATGGAAGCTCAAGAGCAAAAACCCGCAATAAAGATTCTTGTTGAAGAGTCGGAAGACAAAGAATATGTGAAGCTTATCTTTAGCCAGCAAACTAAATTGTTCTGGATGAAGCCGGTGGACGCAATCAAGCTGGCTGAGGCCATTAAGGAAAAGGCAATAGATATACTTAGGAGCCCCGTGTGAGCAAGAGAATGCTCTTCAGTAATATCGTATTTTTCGTGGTACTGGCGGCAGGAGCGGCCTGCGGCTACGGTATTGGGAATCTTTCCCAGACAAGTGCGGTGATAGCGGGGGTGTTTATTTGCTTGGTATCCATGTTCGTAGGAATGATTTTGGCCTACATGGATGACAGGGAGCACAAGAAATCCACAGACAAACACAACAAAGAGCGTGCTGCGCGGGCTGCCAATACGATGGCAAACAGGGTTGCCAATCGGCTGCTGGCTCGCTATGTATCGGGACTGGACAATGATACATTCAGGGCCAATGTCTTCAAGTGCGTGAACGATACAATTCTGGATGAAATCGAAACTATGAAGGCTCGGTATGATGAAAAAGACAAGGTGGGGAAATGATCGATTCCATTATTTGCGGCGATGCTCGGGAAGTTATGATTCGTGAGCGGGAAGACCCCCGATTTCAATCGGGGGATGAAAGCGAACGGCAAACTTGAATCGGTTGTTGACAAACTTGTCATTCCGCCATAGCCTTTTCTTGTTGTTCTTTGACACTTGGATAGCTGGTTTGCAAGGTTGAAATCTTACCTTGCTGTAAAATCCTAACATAGTCGATACCGAGGTTACTTGAGTAAGATGATGTTTGTAGCTTTAATTGCTCTTTCATCGCGCTTAACCCTCGTATTTCAAACAATAAAACTCAAAAAATATTGCTGTAGGGCTATACAGCATGGGTTGCAAAAGCCCTAGAAGCCCACGGTTTTAACCGTGGGAGTAGTCACGAACGGTAGTTCTTCCAAGTATCATCCTGCCGTATTTCCAGTCGAAATTCCCAAGAGACTCATCAAGCTTTACACCTATCCCGGTGAGATCGTTCTTGATCCATTTTGCGGCATAGGCACCACATATTCGGCAGCAAAAACACTTGGCAGGCAATTCATCGGCATCGATTCAAATCCCGAATATTGCCTCCTCGCAAATAAAGCTTGATTTTTTCTGCTTGCGCTTTTTCAGAAAATAGATCAATATATGTCTTATTCAAAGATTGGAAGAGTTGTCGCTCTCTGCTAAGAGGGCGTGGATTGAAATAAACAAACAAACAAACAAACAAACAAACGGAGGCGGTGGCGCAATGTGAGACGCCCTGCTGGCATTGCCGAGCAGGCCCGAGGTTCCGACGACTGGCGGAACACTAAAACTCGGGTACGGGTAACAAGTCCCGTCCGTCCTCATCTTTTGGAAGGCTACAGCGGAGAAATTCGCCGTGGCCTTCTTTTTTTTGTTCAATCTCTCTGTTCTTCTGCGTATAGTAGGGCAATGAAGAAGTCGAAAGAGCGGATTCTTTACATGGTCGGCGGGCTCGTTCAAGAGCATCCCGTTAGTCTATTCGGCATGGAGACACAACTATCAATGACATGGGCCGATGGCATGATCGGCGTCCTGCCCGTGTTTGATTCGCCCCAAGCTGCTGAGAAATATTCTCATGGCAGATATCCAGTCTATCTTTTTCAACAACAGAAACAGACGCGACAGGCTGTATATCCATAAGGGCGTGATTCCCGGTGTGTTTACAGGGCTGGACGATTCTCTCATTTCATTCTGTCATGTGGACGTGGACGCATATCGCTCGGTGCAGGGTTGTTGCGATTATGTCTGGCCAAGGTTGGCTATGGGAGGATTTATGGTGTTCGATGATTACGGCTGTCCTGACTGTTTGGGCGCGAAGCAGGCCGTGGATGACTACTTCAGGGGCAAGGCATATCCGATACTTGCCACGGGTTCGCCGTCAACGCACAGCGCGGTTGTATTCAGGAGCATATCCATATGAATATCACTGTTTTTACATGGGTGAAGAACGAAGCGGACATAGTGCCGTTCTTCTTGCGGCACTATTCTTTTGCCGACAAGATAATTGCATGGGATAACGAAAGCACAGATGACACTCGTTCAATTTTGAAATCGGACTCAAGAGTAGAAGTGCGGGACTGGGTGACTGGCGGCATGAATGATTTTGAACTTGCCCAGATGAAGAGCGAAGCATACCGCGACACTGGAGAAGGATGGAAAATCGTTGTGGATGTGGACGAGTTCTTGTGGCATCCTGATATTCGCGCTCTCTTGAATGAATACGATGCGAAGGGTATTACCGTTCCGGGAGTGAAGGGCCGAAGCATGGTGTCGAAAGAAATGCCAGTGAACGATGGTAAGTCTTTATTGACGGACTTGGTGAAAGACGGCATTCCCGATCCGTGGTATTCAAAGTTCTGTATCTTTCGCGAATGTGTGCAAGTCGAATATCATCTGGGAGCGCACCAACTGAAATCAATTACTGGAAGGATAGTGAAGGCGGAGAAAAAGGATTTTCTTTTGCTGCATTTCAAGCATCTTTCGTTAGAGCGGGTAATCAGGAAGGCAAAGAACTTCACCCTGTCGGAAGCGAATATCAAGGCGGGGATAGCCTATGACAACTGGAATCCTGTGTTGATGGCAGAGAGATGGAACAGGGATTGGAACAACAAGGGGAAGGTAATACCATGAGCGTGAGTCAATTCGGTGAGCATGAGCTTCTAACGGAGCTATTCAAGAGGTTTCCTCCGCAGAACAAGTTCCTTGTGGACGTGGGTGCGCTAGGTAAGCAATTCTCAAACACATGGGAGCTGTTGTCTCAGGGCTGGAAGGGAATAGTCATAGACGCAGACCCCTACAGAATCGAAACGATCAGGCAGGACTTCGCGGGGTTGAATGCCGAAGTCGTTCATGTCGGTGTATCTGATTCGGAGGGTGAGCTGGACTTTCACCTGCATTCGGCAATAGGGCATAATTCGTTTCTGTCTGACTGGTATCCAGCCACGGCAACAGACCAGTCTGTCAAGGTGAAGACAAGGCCGCTGGCTGATATCCTGAAGGAAAGAAACGTGCAGCACGATTTCGATTTGCTGTCCGTGGACACCGAGGGCTTCGACGAGCGGATAATGAAGGCACTGCTGTCGGGAAGCGAATACCGCCCGAGAGTTGTCATCACCGAGTGTACTTCGTATGCTGATGCCGCGAAACTGTTCGGCGATAATGGCTATTCGTTCTACAGGATGACGGGCAATCCTCAGTATGGCAATCTCATCTATGTGCGAAAATGATCCAATGGAGATGGTGGGGACATTCGGCGTATATGAGTTGTCGTGCAGGTTGTGCGGCGCGGGGAACCGTTTTGCGCGGACGGAGACATTTGCGCCCAAGGCGAGAGAGGTAGTCACTCTTGAATATTGTTGGCAGTGTCTCGATCATGTCGAGCAGATAATTGTGCCTAACGGTTGCCTCGTTGTGTGGAAAGACGAAAGGAAGAGAAGGAGAACAGTATGAGAAAGAAGTCGTCAGTTGATGATCTTTTCAATCCCTGTATTCTTGGCAAATCCGTACAACAGGCTAAGATGATGGTTCGGGATGACAGGATTTGCAAGCGTCGTGGTTTGCAAAATGAAAAACGCATGAAAAAGCAGGGAATTACGGTTGCAGGGATGGCCGGATTCATGCACTAAAACACAAAAGGAGAACAGTATGAAAAAGTTACTGGCGGTAATCGCGTTGTTGTTGTGTGCTGGTTTGATTTCGGCCAATGCAGCCGAACCCAAGGCGTTCAAACTGGCGTTCAAGGACTACCGATTCGACGATCCAGAATTAAGGCCAATGTCTGTGGGACTTCTTACTTGGACGGACACCGAGCACGATTGCTCTGTAGGCGGCTATTTCAATTGGACGATTGTTTCGATGTTGAAGGATAAGTTGCGGCTCGGAGCCGCTCTCGCGGTGATTCCGAGCGGCATCACCGAGTATCCCGCGCAGATACGGTTTGACACTACAGTTACAACAAGGCTGTTTGACTGGCTCGAAGTCGGTGCATACTATGCGCCATTCTGGGGGTTGGCCAAGGATTTAGGTGATGACCCGCCGTGGGGCGTCATGGTAGGCTATTCATTCAAGCTGTAGGGATTCGCATGAAGAAATCGGAAGAAGACTACTGGAAAGCGATTGATTTGCTCTTCCCGAAACATCAGATGATCGGCCAATGGAACGAACTCTTCAAAAACAAAGATTCATACTGCACAGATGATGTGCCGAACGGCTGGGGAGTTTATGGATGTAAGAGATGTAATGCGATAGTTGGTTTGGAAAAACGCCACATCGTAATATGGCCAAGAAACAAAATCCAAGTACGGCGCGATGTGAAGAGACAACGGCGGTAAAAACAACACAAAATAAAGGATAAATACAATGACAAAGAGAAACATTCAATGGTACGGCTGGAAACCCGATCTCATGGACAAACGCGATAGAAAATACGCAGCACCGAGGGCCGTGCTTGAAGCATTGCCACCCAGTGCCGATCTGAGCGGACAGTGTCCGCCAGTGTATGACCAAGGCGCACTGGGGAGCTGTCACGACGACAAGACGGAGGTTCTAACAGAAAGGGGATGGAAGCTGTTTTGTGATGTCCCACTTGGTGAGAAATTGGCCACCGTATCCAAAGACGGTAATGTGTTTTTTGTTGTTCCCGAACGACTTGTTTCTTTTGAATACAAAGGGCCGATGTTCTATGTTGACCGGGAAAACCTGAACTTCTGCGTCACGCCCGATCACAAAATGTTTGTTCGCAGGTGGGACGAGTCAAAGCGAACTTTGTCATCGACGTATCAACTAACACAGATGAAGAATATAGGTTGGTATTCGGGACTGATGAGTAGCGCAAAAACGGATAACTCCGAAATAGAGACTATTTCAATTGACGGGGTAGATCATAAGCGGAAACATTATCGCACGGACAAGGTTGTTCCGGCGAATCTTTGGTTGAATTTTCTTGGATTCTATCTCGCAGAGGGAACACTTTGTCCCCATAGGGATGAATCAGGCAAGCAGCTCCATTACAAGATTCAGATTGCGACCGGCGGTGTCGCTCGCAAGGAACAGTATTGTTTGGGATTATTAACACAAATGGCGAAGTGCGGTCTTATCGCTAGTCCCTGTGTTCTGAAAGACAGGATAACACTAGAAAACAAACAGATATACGAAGCAATCAGGGGCTATGGACTGGAAGGCATCCATTCTCCTTTTAAGTTTGTGCCCGATTTTGTTTTCGGCTTGGGGTCGAATAACATATCGGCATTACTGGAAGGACATGCGATGGGTGATGGATGCGAGCAAAAAGGGCATCTCAGTTATTATACCAGCTCGATTCGTCTTGCAGATGACTTGCAACGGTTGGTATTCCTGAGTGGTGGATGGTGTGCGATAGCGGTGAGACCACCTAGAGCATCACAGATGACAGACGGCAGAATTGTTCGGGGAAGATTTCCTGAATATCGTGTGGGAACAAGGGACAGAAAGGGGCTATCGCTTGATCGGGAAATTGTTTCCCAGATTCCATATGAAGGAATGGTCTATTGCGCAGAGGTGTCGCCATATCATACATTGGTAACAAGGCGCAATGGAAAGATGCTCATATCTGGAAATTGCACGGCGAACGCCATCGGCGCGGCATTCCAGTTCGAACAAATGAAACAGGACGCGAGCAAGGCGTTTGTGCCGAGCAGACTTTTTGTGTATTGGAATGAGCGAGACATCGAAGGAAGCATTGACGATGACAGCGGTGCCGAAATACGCGATGGCATCAAGTCTGTTGTTTCGCAGGGCGTGTGTCCTGAAACGATGTGGCCATACGACATCAATCGTTTCAGGGATAAGCCGCCAGATGCTTGTTATGCCGATGCTCTTAGGAATCAGGTTGAATCGTATCTGAGAATCGAACAAGATTCGGCCAACGGCGTGTCGTTGCTCGATCAGATGCGCGGTTGCATTGCATCGGGATACCCCTTTGTGTTTGGATTCACGGTGTATGATTCTTTTGAATCGTCGGAAGTCGAGCGAACTGGCGTACTGAATATGCCGAAGCCTAATGAGGGCGTATGCGGAGGACATGCGGTTCTGGCGGTTGGCTATGATGACGCAACCAAGCGGTTCAAAGTGCGTAACTCTTGGGGCGAAAAATGGGGAATCGTGGGCTATTTCACTATACCCTACGAGTATCTCATTGATCCCGATCTGGCTGCCGACATGTGGACGATCCGATTTGTTGAGATCGACGCCACTCCCGATCCAGTGCCGACACCTGATCCCGAGCACAAGTGGCCGTGTGATATGTCACTGTTTATGCCAGCGACAAAGGCATTCGTGGATGGCGCGGTTAGCCATGCGGATAGGATACGAGTCGTTAGCAGAACTCAGATAGGGCCATCGGCGGACGGGATGCTTGAGGCTGGCTTCAGGGGCCTACAGGACTATCTGAACCGCGTGGAAGCCGTTCGGCAGCGCAAGGGATAGGTTATTCAATTGAATTGATTAAAAGGGCAGGAGAGCGCATCTACTCCTGCCCTTCTGCGTATAATAGTGTGGGAGATACACAAAAATAATGGTTTATCTCTGGATTTCTCGGTTTCTCCTGCAATGTATCAGTGGAAGGAGAGATTGAAACAATGAAATGCGATGGCAAATATTGTGCTGACGCCAAAGTCAGGCGTGAAGTTGGTAACGGTTCGTTCACAGGGTTTATCCTGTGGATTTGCAACCACTGCGGGCAGATAGTCAAGGCTCTGCCAAAGGAGAAATGAAATGGCTACGATGCTGAAAAAGATTGTCGTGCGGAAGTGTGATCGTCCTGCCAAACATGACGGCAGACGACTTGTTGTGATTCTGAGTCCCGGTGACATGATCGGTATACGCTCCGAGGGCAAGCGCACGGTTTACGAAGCCCCGCTGGAGAAGGTGTACTGGGTGCTTGCAAAGTGGCACGCGATGGATGTGGCGAAGCAGAAGGTGGCCGAGAAGAAACAGAGAAAGGCTCTGCGGGCACAGGGATTGTAGGAGATACGGCAAAGGTGCAGGCATGAAGAAGATGGTCAGTGGCTTAATTGAATACCGAGACAGCGAAGTTGAAGATTTTGTGGGCAAGAAAATAGTGTCAGAATTCGGTGTGATGTTTAGCGAATTACAAGACGCATATCTTGCAATAAGTGTTGCTGGGATATCAGGAGACAAGGATGAGGAAAAAAGAGCAAAGAAAAAACGCAGAGAAATATGGAAGATGCTAGGGATGGCGGGGAATACTCCGATATATTGGGAAGATGCGGAGTGTGATATTCGGCATAGGTTTCATATCGTTGAAGAGCAGCCGGAGTGCGACGATACGTTGTAAACAAAGAAAGGCAGTGCTGGTATGAAGAAGTGGATAATGTCAGAAGTCAAGAACGCTGTGGGCAAGTTCGTTGTCATGTGGAACTCTCTCAGCCAGAATAGTGAGGTCTCCCTGATTGTGAAGCTGGACAAGAAGGCCCAGAGGATTACCTACGAATATCTGACTGGCCCGCATAAGGGCAGAGTTCTTACGTCAAGATATGACGGGCAGCAGGCAGTCGATTTCTACGACGATAAGAAGGAAGCCATGAGGTCGTTGCGCAGGCGGACTGTCGCGAAGAAGCCCGCGCCCAAAAAAGCGGAGCCGAAGCGTTTCAGACGCGGACAGGTTGTGTGGGTTGCTGGGCATAGGTTAGAGCCAGTTGTTTGCGATTGCTGCAAGCAGGTGAAGTATCACAAGGCTGTGCCAGTGGTAAACAAGTTCAGGGTCAAGGAAGAGCATCCCGCGTCCGTTTTTCTCATTCGGGGCAAGCAGGTGTTCGGGTTCCAGAAAGATACGCCGTGCAAAGCCAAGGCGGATGCAATGGTTAAGGCAAGGCTGACGGCACTGAATGCAAGCTTCTCGAATCTGAGGGCCTACATGGAAAAGATAAACATGCCGATAGGAAAGGGTTAATCAATGGATTTCAAACGAGCAAGCTGGCTGCTGAACGAGGTGTCGCGGGAGTACGGCCTTCTCGGGCTGCGGTTTGGTCAGGTGGCCGACCGCAAGATTTCGCCCGAGGAATGTGCCAAGGCATTTGTAGAGGGACAGGACAAGATTGTGAAGTACCTTGCCGAGTTCAAGGCAGGGCTGCATCCCGAGAAGAACGGAACATGAAAGTCGGCACAGACAAATTCGTCCGCGAGGAGCGACGCCTGCTTCGGCAGTTCGGAATGGACTGGTTGCAGAAAAACGCAGCCAATCCCGAGCAGTATCCTGCCGAGCTGGAGCGCGGCGAGTGGTTGAAGCAGTTCAATTTCTGGGTGGAAGCGCGGGCGGAGCGGAAAGCGGGAGACGGCAGGGTCGTGCCGTCCAAGGTTACGCACGAGGAGAAGCGGAAAAACGTCATAGGACTTGCGATTGTGAATCCGACCCTGAGCATGAGCGCGATTGCGAGACACTTCGGGTATTCGGAAGCATTCGTTGCGAAGGTCACGCGGGAGCATGGCAGACTGATACATGAAGAGCAGAACTGGCGCAGGGAATTGGAAGGGAGATGTAGAGAAGAAACAGGCACCGAGCGGGACAGACTGTCTGGCGGGTGTCTGACAATACAAAAACAGAAAGGTAGAGGTGAAGTATGCACCCGTATATGAATCAGTGTTTCGGTATGTTCCCGCACATGTCGGGCGGTGGTTTGCCGGTGGAATCGAAGGTCATTGGTAATTGCATCGCTGGTTACACACAGGAGATGGACGTAAAGAAAATTGTGGAGCGGGGCGCACGGTTTCCGCTCGACGTGGCACTCAAACTGATCTAAACTTTTCCAGCCGCAAACTACCGGGTTTTAACCCGTGTAGGTAGGCTGGCACAGGGAAAAAGAAATGGCTTGCATTGTATTCCTGCTTGATATACAGTTATAGACAGAAAATATGAAAAAGAAAAATCCAACAACGATCCGATTTACGCCAAGAGCGCGGGAGTTACTCGTAAAACTGGCCGAATCACTCGGAGTCTCAAGAACATCGGTTATTGAAATGGCCATCCGAGAGAAAGCCAAAAAGGAAGGAATCCAGTGATTCTAACTCAGTCATTTCGGGCAAGACAGCCAAGGTCAATACTGGACGAACTCAACAAAGAGTCTGGCAGAGTCTACACATTGACGATGGTTGAACACTGGCGAGTTAAGAGAAGGAAAGATGTCTGGCTTTCGCAGTATGACGCTATGCGTTTGAATGATGCTCTTTCTGTTTCCACGATCCTGCACGCGCATAGCCGCGATGCCGCACAGGAAGCTTTTTACAAAGCTTGTAAAACAACTAAGGAGCTGAAACGAGGTGGCGTTGATTCCAAGTATCCACACCGAAGAAAGATGTTTCGCACGACATGCTGGAAGAAATCTGGCATCCGAGTCAAGGATGCCAAACTATATCTCGCCAAGGCAAGAAAACTGGAACCAGTGATCGTCCCCTTGCCAAAATACCTGCAAGGTTTTGACATCATCGAAGTTCGTCTTGTCTACAATCTCAGTTCAGACCACTATGACTGGCATGTCGTCTGCGATGATAAGTTGGAAATACCCAAAGCATCGGGCAATGCCGTAGTTGCTGTGGATTTCGGTGAAATCCATCCTGCTGCTGCCTGCACAGAAACCGAAGCAGTAGTGTTTTCCGCTCGGGAATTGCGATCCATCATCCAAGGCAAAAACAAGATGACTGCTGAAATCGCAGAGAAGCAATCGAAGTGCAGGAAAGGCTCGCGATACTGGAAAAAGCTTCAGCGATCCAAGAACAAAAAACTGAGCAAATTCAAACTGAAACAGCGTGATATTTGCCACAAGGTTTCAAGGGCTATTGTTGATTTTGCCGAAGAACACAATGCCAGCAAAATCGTTATGGGTGACATTCGCAATGTAGCCGATGAAGTCAACCTTGGCAAGAAGTGCAATCAAAAAGTCAGCCAGTGGCCGCACGGAATACTTCAGAAGTACACAACCTATAAAGCAAAACGAAAAGGAATGGAAACAGAGTTGGAAGACGAATCGTATTCAAGTCAAACCTGTCCCAGTTGTGGCAACCGAAAAAAGCCAAACGGTAGGGTTTACATTTGCAGCAAATGTGGCTGGAAGGGCAGTAGAGATGGCCAAGTTGGAGCGGCTAATATCTTGTCACGATCCGTCTATGGGGAATTGGGCAGAGTCCTGATTTCAGAAACAAAGTATCGTTACCCTTATCTCGTGAGAGCGAAGGGAAAGCGTAGTCATGCGGGCACCATGCAAGTTGCTTGCGGTGTTGAATTGCAAGAAGCCGCTGGGCTTTAGCCCATGCGGAGTGTCATAAGCGACGCAATAAACAGCCAGCGGACTCCGAGAAGTCGCAAGATGGCCTCCAATGCGATGTCGAAGGCGTTGAGCTACAAGTTCGACTGTAATTCAACACGCTCGCTGTATCCCTTCGAGAAGTGTCAGAAAGCAGTAGAAGGGAAAGGACAAATAAAATGAAGACGATAAATACGGTTCTGAGTGGCGGAACGCCAGAGCGCGTCAAGAATGCGGAAGCCGAAAAGCTCGTCAAATCGGGTGGATACGCTTACTGTAAAAAGGATGTGTGGAAGCACGATGTGCGGGACATTGGCTCCCGTGCCGAGCGCGAGGCCGAGCAGAAGCGTAAGGATGAAGCAAAGGCCAAGCGCGAAGCCGACGCTGCCGAGCGGAAAGCCAAGGCCGACAAGCGGAGCCGTTGAACAATTTTTTGATATTTTGGGTAACGGTGTATGAGACAGATAGCCAAAGAGCTTTTGAAAATAGCCAAATATGTGCTCCTGCATGACAGGGTTGCCATGTCTTATCAGGATATCGGCCACGGCGCGGGAGCCCTGATCTGGTGGGCTGACAACTCGGGCAGGGTGCAGACATTCCGATCCACGGGCAGGGAGTTCCATCACGAATTAAACAAAAGGATGGACATGGATTTGCGTTGGCGGGGAAGATTGGAGCAGGATACTGGCACTACTACCCTTCTGCCGCCTATAAATATTTACGATACTGACCCTGATACAATTCAGTTTCCTGATCGCATCATGACTCAGCTTGAAAAGCTTGGCGCGAAACGATTCTATCTTGATACTGCCTACGGTGGATTGAAGCGCGTTGCGCGGTGTAAGTAGCCTTCCTTTTCAAATACCTTCAATTTCTTTGGATTTCTGCCTTCCTGATGCAATGTATTGGTGGAGGCAAAATGAAAATCGAAAGCGGAGCTTTGAGGTTAAAGGGTTTGTTCGGCGAGTATCTGAAGAGAAGCCGCCTAGAACAGGACTGGAGCATTTACGATGTCGCCTATATGGTTGACGCCAACCACGCTTCTGTCAATTACTGGGAGACAGGCTATTGTTTTCCAGCCAGCATTGTGCGGCTCAAGAAGCTGGCGTTGCTCTACAAGGGCCTACCTTATCGGCTCATAAACATATCCCGTGAATATGTGGAGAATTTGGGCAAGATAAAATGGGATAGATTCCTGTGCAAGCTGGACGATGGTATCTTTGTTCCGCCGATCAAAGAAGAACTGCGTTGTTGCTATGCTCCCGTGGACAGGCGGGACAAGACATACAAGAAAGCATTTGGCCGATACCTTCGGGAAGAGCGGTTAAATGCGCAAATAGGCGGTTCAGCATTGGCCCGTGCGCTCGGAGTAGGCAGTTCAAACTATTTCCAGTGGGAGTCTGGAACTAATTTCCCACAGGAGATGACGGTTTTGGCATTGTTGGATAAACTCTACGGAAATACTTTCCATATGCTTTTTGGGTTATGCAAGGAAAATGGAATTCACCTGAGCGAACGGGAAGAGAAGGGTGTATTGAAACGAAAAGAGCGATTTGCTTACACCGTGCGTTGGGATAGGAACAAACCACAACCTCCTTCGTGGGTGAGATATTGTGAGAATCGCCGGTAGTTGAATCGTATAGTGGTAGAAGGAGACGATATGAAGTTGCTGCGAAAAGCGATAAAGATTGCAAAAAAGGCCCATCTTGGGCAGTTCCGTAAATATGGACATTTCTATGTGCCTTATGTTCAACACCCGCTTCGCGTGATGGCGCGAGTCGCATTGCGCGGGGGCGTGAATGAGAATGTGCTTGCTGCCGCAATTCTGCATGATGTACTTGAGGACTCTTCGATCAAGTATGATGGGCTTTTGAGGCGCGGCATTCCCCGTCCTGTTGTGAGGCTGGTTGTCGAGTTGACAAACCCGTCCAAGGGGATGAAGGCACCAAGGGCTACACGCAAGAGGATTGACAGGGAGCACCTAGCCAAGGTTTCCGTTCAAGCCAAGATAATCAAGCTGGCGGACAGGATAGACAATGTGCGGGAATCTATCGACGATGGGGAAACCCCGAGGGATTGGCTGAAGACTTATCTGAGAGAATCAGAGCTTCTGCTCGAAGTGCTCCGTGGAACCGATGCTTCATTGGAATCGGAATTGTTAGCCGAACTGAGAAGGGGGAAGAAGCTGTGTGCCTGACGACGGCACAGAGAAAAGCACTGGAGTTCTTATGGTTGTTCAAATACGGCAATAGCGGAATGTTCTACACGCCGCAGAACCATAAGTATCTCGGGTTATGTGTTGATGGCAAGTATGCCGAGGCTGAGAAGATGCTGCCGCTTGTGTCTCAACAGTGCAAAGCTGCTTGTGACAGGGTGCTTCAGAACGATTTCAGGGAGTTGACGAAAAGCCAGAGAAAGTTTATCACGGACATCTTGGCGATGGAAGAGTTTTACCAGAAACAGACGAATCAGCAGGGAGATGTGAAAAATGAGACTGGACAGAGTGAGAATCGGTGAGCGGTTTGCATATGGCGACAGAGCGGGCGTGTGGCAGAAAGTCAGCAGCGCAATAACCAAGTGCATCTATGGCATAGATCATGACAAGCTTGCGGATGTTGTGCCCGAAACGCCAGTTTTCGTTTTCTTCGACAATGGAAGGTTCAGCAGATTCCCCGTGCAGACGCAATCGAATCAGGGCTCGGGAATGAAAATCGTGGTGCTGAATGATGACAATGAAACGCTTTTGGAAATATCAGACGCCACGGCAGCGCAGGTTGCGGCCTATGTCAATGCCGAGGGCATCCTGCTGAAGGCCACAGATGAGCGGCCTGCCAAGGTGGACAGCGCGGTTGTCGATCACGAGAACAGGACAGTGTATATCACGCTGCTGTAAAAATGGTGATTTATCTCTGGATTTTTGTGCGGTTGCTGCAATGTAGTGGAAATGGGAATGATGCAATGGAAAATGGAAGTGGGAGTGAAAAATGGAAATCAAAGAATTGCAGGAAAAGCTGGCTGGCGTATATGATCTGACAAACGCGGTTGACTGTCAGGCCACGATCCAGATGCTTCTCAGGGACGCGGACATTATTCGCACTGAGGCCGAGGCCATCAGGAAACAGGTAAACTTTCTGGCATTTCTCGTGGTTGAAAACAGCCCGAGTGTCAAAGACACGGCGCGGCGGATTCTCTCCAAGAACAATATCAAGGTGAAGTCCCCCGCTGAGATGATGGACTTTCTGATGCGCATGGGGGAAGAAGATAAGCGGGCTGAAAAACTTTCCAAGGAAGAATTGGAAGAAGAATCCTACAAAATCTGGGGAAACTACAACATGGACTCCCGAGAATCGGCTGTCATCGGCGAGCTGATCCAGCGGTTCAAAAAGGCCCGTGCGTTTGCCGATGAGGAAGGCCCGAAATACGAGGTGAAGAAAACATGAAATACAGGTCATGCGCGGAATGGCCACCGGGACATGTTGTGGGAGCGGAACGGGAGAACGTCACCACCGATACCCATGACACGGAATCGCAGGCGAAGGCAGTCTGCAAGTTGCTGGAGCGCGAGGGTTTCAGTGGCGAGCGGTGCCACTTCCCCGTGAAGACATGGGTGGAGAAAGACGAAGGCAAATGAAAGACTTTGGATGCTTTTCAACTTGTTGTAAGAAATGTCGCAACTGGTTAGTCAAGAAATCTCGATGCCGTTACGACAAATACTTTCTGCTGGAATGTTCGTTCAGCATAAATGAGTGTGGGCGAAAAGGCAACCAGTGTGCAGGATTCAGGAGTAAGCCATGAAGATAAAGTTCATATGCTTCAGAGGGACATGGGAAATGAGGACTGTGGATGACAAGCTTATCTGCCAAGGCCCGATCCCCAATCCCGATTGGTATGGAAGTAAGCAATCGTTTCACAATGCGGCGGCGAAAGCCTGTGATGCGCTGACAGTGGAAGATGTGAAAACCATAATGCAGCAATGGACAGGAGAAAAGTCATGACAAAGCAGGTATGGCGGTTCCCGCTCATAGCGGATGGACTACAGGAAGTCGAGATGCCCAAGGGCGCGGTTATTCTCTGCGCTCAGGTCAAGGAAGACAGGTCGCGAGAATTGTCTCTTTGGGCAGAAGTGGATGTAGACGCTCCGAAGGAAAAACGCATGTTTGAAGTTTTCCCGACGGGTATCACCATGCCGACTAACAATGGGCCGTTTCATCGCAAGTACATCGGGACATTTCAAGTGCCGTCAATAATGGGTGTGCTGGTGTTCCATGTGTACGAAAGGATAAGCTGATGAAGGCCATATCTGAATGGTGCCATTGCAACGAATGGCGGCAGTTCTATTGCTGTTTGAAGAATCGCAGCAAGATGAACTTCTGTGTGTTCTGTGGAGCAAAGTTAGTCAAACAGGCAAAACAAAACAAGAGGAGGGCTGGTAAATGAGTAAAGGTCTGCGGATAGGTATCGCTATGTTGGTTCTGTTGGTTATGGTCTTCGTATGCGGCGTGGCGTGGTATTTCGGCTTGGTTAACACCGAAGTATCGCTGTCCAAGCGGTATGAAGCGCAGTCGAATGTTGTGGAAACGGCACTGGACACGATGCGGAAAACCATCATGAACCAGCACAAATGCACGAAGGAATGGGCGGACACATTTATCGCTGTTGTTGCCGAGCAGTCAGCGTGAATTGGACAAGGCAAAGAGATTGGGCTTATGAACGCTAATGTTACAAAAGAGAACCATCGCCAGTATCGCAGGGGCGTGCGAGCGTGGAAGCGGTATGGTAATCTTTTGTTTCCGTGGCGTCGTGAGGTTATTCCAGATTTCAACAACTTCATGTCGTCTCGATTCCTATCGTTTGTGGCGGGAGCGTATGCTGCGGCAGGGCGGAAATTCCAATGACTGACAAACTGATAAACTTCGAGCTGCCGAGAATCAGCCGTGATCCGCTGGATACGCTTCAGCCGGGAGACTGGTTCTGGGTGAAATTTGACGATACGGAATACGATCCGAAAAAAGAAAAGCATGTCAAGGTCGGCGAACATGAAACCTTGATGTGTGTCGAAGAAGTTGGTTCCAACTATGTTGGCTTCACTACGAGATCGGGGCGCAACCATTCCTATACGGATGTGCGAATTCATTTCAATAAATTCATATCCCGATGCCGCGAAGAGCCCAACTGGAAGCAGGTGCTTCAGGATAAAATGAACACCCTTCAATTGCAGATTGCCGAGAAGACTCGCGAGATGGTAGACCAAGGCAAGCGGTTGTACTTGATACCCGATAAGTCGGCTCCCGCACCTGATCCGAATCAGAGCATGTTGCCAATGAAGGTTGCGGACGAGCCGAAGCGATACAAAAGAGAGCTTGTGAAGTTTCAGAAGAAATCACTTCCGGCGATCAGCAAGGAAATAGAGGAACTTGCCGAGGAATTCGGCGTAACCGCTACCCAGTTGTCCTTGCCCGACTTGGTGAGGCTGGGGGTTGTTAAGAGCAAGCTGGGAGTCGTAGAAGATCGCATATTCACCATTGAGCTTTACTGCGGGTTACAGGAAGAGGTGAAGCAGATAGCTGATGGCGAGCCCGCTCCTGCTGAAACCAAGATAACCGTGCGCCAGCAGATGCTTTACATGGACGAGGAGACGCTGTTCGATTACGAGACAGGCGGAATGGATTTCGATAGCATCAAGAAGTTTGACAAGTGGGTTTGCAAGTCTGAGACACTCAACAGAGTTCTACCCGAACAGAAGGGCATCGTGGCTTTCCGTGTTAGGCGAAGTGAAAAGGATTACGGGCCTTGTTTCTCAATAAGCCAAGCTCTTATGCAAATAAGTTGGCATCAGGCGAACGAACAAACCTATCTGCTGATCCGAAATGGCCAGCGGGTTTACAGGATTGCCAGTGAGATAGATTTCTCGCCTCGGTTGATTCCGAAGCGTGACGAGATAGGCGAAGAACAATTCAAGAAAAGGATTGAGAACTGGGAGTTTGATGATGATTACGGCAAGAATCTATCACATGGTGCGAAGCGCGTTGTGACGGAGGAATTGATTACGCCTGAATCTGTGGAATTCGATGACCATGTAAAGAAGGTGGATGCGCTACTGAAGCACTACAACCGCATCATCATTCTATTGCAGGGCCTACTTGATCGTTCAAAGGTGTTTCACCCGCACCCGCCTGTGAACCTGTGCCATACTGGCGAGATCGATGAATGGGTGAATCTTGTCAGAGACGAGGAGATGGGCCTGCCTTGTAACAAGATTGACTGGAAGACATACCAGCAACAGTTGAATTCAACCCTGAAGGTAGGCAAATACATTGTCATCCAGTTTCCGCCCATACATTATAGCGACAGGCGGTCATACCGTTACGATGATGAATTACACAAGGAAGTGGTGCGTCCAAAGAGGGCATACGGTTATGCCGAGATGCCTCGTTTCTGCAAGGTTGACGCCATAAAGCGCGACAAGTCGGCGGTGAGGGTATCATGGCCG
>Ga0315284_10001699_pt1 | contig 31459 bp, 24 predicted proteins | sample YL17G09_16_MG_FD_203696 | JGI IMG/M metagenome (GOLD analysis project Ga0315284, IMG submission 203696) | Sediment microbial communities from Yellowstone Lake, YNP, Wyoming, USA - YL17G09_16 | ecosystem: Environmental > Aquatic > Freshwater > Lake > Sediment | place: USA: Wyoming | collected...
CCCGATTTGCGTGCATGTGCAGCTCTTTTGAATCATCGATTTTCGCGGTTGCAATTGCATTCAATTTGAATCATTAAAATATAAATTTAATGCAATAAATAAATCAATCAATCAATAAATAAATCAATCAATCAATAAATAAATCAAAAGCTTGATGAACCGCGCGACATTCTGTTTCCTTGTCACCCAGGATTTGACGAAGGAGCACATTTGGCGCGAATGGTTTGCCGGATTGGAGAGGCTGCAGTTCAAACACGCGATTGTGGTGCACTGTTCATTGTCCAACAAGAGCAACGTTGCGTCGGAATGGCTGAGACAACGGTTTATGCCGGATGAGTGCATGCGTCCGACGGCATGGGGGTGGTTGGTCGGGGCGATGATGTCAATGTATGACCATGCAGTTCAAACGCAATCGGCGGAATGGTACACGCTGCATTCCGACACATGTGTTCCCATGGTCAGTCCAGAGAGATTTGTGGAGATTTTCAACAATCACAAGCAAAAGTCATTTATTTCATACGATAAAATATGGTGGGACCCCAAGATTGTGAATCGTGCAAATTTGCACATGTTTCCACCACAGATGCATTTGGTGCATTCGCAGTGGTGCATTTTTTGCCACGAAGACGTGAGTCAAATGGTCAACCTGTCAAAAACGAATGAACAAATCAAGCGCGCGTTGTCCATAATAATGAGAGGAAACACGGCCGATGAAAGCTATGCAGTGGTGTTGCTGCTCATGATAAACCGGTTGAAAAATGTCATCAAGAAGCAAACCACGCTGGTTGACTGGAAACGCACCCCGAATGGCAATAATCCATACAAGTTCGAGACGTGGACGTTTGATGACGCAAATAGTGTGTATGAAATCCGTATGACAAATCCAAATGAGCACATGTTCATGCGAAAGGTTGGCCCTGCGTTCCCGGACGATGTGTTGCGAAAGCACATTTTCGACAATTTTGATTAATCACATTACCGATGTGTTTTCATTGCATGGATTTTTTGCGGCGATACGACTTGTATGTTTTACGAAAACCACCATGACTAGGCATCGCAGGCAAAATATTAATAATATCACGCATTAATTCAAAGTCACGTGGAGTCAAACCTCTTACTGTTTCCTTTTCTTTTCGTTGATTTTGGGCCCCTTTTTACCCGAGTTCTTCAGGTCATTTGGAGATTTCCCAAATAGCATTTGAATGCTGTGAAAACAATTAAAAAAATATTTTTATTGTTTTTTTTTTGTGTTTTTGTCAACTTACCTGGTGCCTTTTTTTAAGCCAGCGTGCGGCTTACTTCTTCTTGGCGACAATCTTCTTTGCGGCTGCAGGAATGGGAATTGACGGGGTTCTTTGAGTCGGGTGTGCATCCTCTTCCTCCTCGTCCGAATCCTCCACATCGACTTCTTGCGAAGCGGAAGTTGCAGCGTGGCCGCCACTGGAAGAAGGCACGCAGTCATCGTCATCGCGAGCAGTGTGCTTGGCGGGCGCGGCAATGCGTCTCTGCTCGTCCTCATCGAGCACGATGTGGCATCTGCCACTGAGGGAAGGTTTGGGCTTCAGAACTGTCTGCACCATGCGCCAAGTGACGCCGAAACTGCCGCCGGCAAACCACAGGCCGCCGCAAGTGATGATGAGCGCAGCGTCGGAACCCTTGGTGATGATGTCTTTGGGCGTCTTGCCTTCAGCGCTGGGGAACAGCGTGGCATGGGTAGTGTCGTAGATCTCGATGCCCTTCCACTCGCCATCATAGAATGGCAACTTCACACGAAGCGTGGGATTCTTGCTGAGGTCGGGCTCGCCTGTTTGAGGGTTCTTGGAGTAGGAAAGCACGGGATTGAAGATTGCGCCAATGACTTCAGCGGACATGGCCTTGCCGAACCATTCCTTCGAGTTCGCGATTGCGTCGCGCTTGACCTTTGCCTCAAATGCCTGCATGGCTGCAAAGAACTTGCTCACGCTGGGTGTCTTGTATTCGTCGCTGGGAAATTGCAGCGCCATGCTGTAGGATTGCACTTCGCCGGTCTTCTTGTCAACGTTCTCGTTCACGCCCCACGTCAACATGAGGGGCGTCTGGAGGTTGAGTGCGGTGTTGGACGCGGCATTGAGAATGCCGACACTCTTGCCACCGGAGTTGTTGACCTTGACCTTGGCGTATTTGATGTCGGTCTCCGGATGAAAACTGATGCCGGAAATGATTGATTGAGCGGATTGAGCGGATTTGGCCATTGTATCGATGTCGTCGGGGTGGTGTTGTGGTTGGTTGTTGTTGTGATGAACTGCCTACCCTTCCTATGTCCAAACCTTTAAATCAATTTTTTTTTTAATTCGCCAAAAATACTTAGAGCGGGCATTGCATGTCCATTATTTGCAAATTGATTTTATAGTAGGATGATTTATCAAATTCGGATTTATAGCAATTCATGTGGCAATCATGTTAAATTCTAAATGCACTCATTTTAGAATTTAACGCGTTTATAATACCGTGTTGGTTGATGTCTAAACCAACCCATTCGCGACATGGGATCGAAGCACCGACACGGCGCACTCCTTGTTGGCACCATCAATCGCAAACTTGGTCTTCTTGGACGAGAGAATTGTTGAAATAATCTTCTCAATTTGCACAAAGAGCTCGGCTTCGGCTTCACTGGCACTGACGGATTTCTTCAACGACGCAAGCAAATCGCGGAGACGGGCAACCTCGGCCTTGAGGCCGCTGAACACGGTCATGCCCGACGCATAATGTTGTTTTAAATCCTTCAAAACGGAGAGATCCTGCTTGTACGCATCGGAATCGACGTGAAGCACGTGCTTGTACTTTTCATAGTGCGCCAGAAACGCTTGGGCCAGGTCGCGAGTGTCGTAGACGGTTTGATTTTGAGACCGGGACAGAATGTCCTGCATGAACTTCTTGTGCTCGTCGTTGGCCAGTTTGGACACATGGCCGGAAAGCGCGGCAAAGTTGGCGTTGGTTGCATCCAGGGTTTGCAGGAATTGCGGCTTGATGAGGTCCAACTTCTGCAAATAGAGCGAATCGGCATTCATCTGGGCATAGTGGCGCGCGATGCTTTGATTGGTCTGAATAATACTGGCCTGCAAGCGTCGCAACTGCTTTTGCTCGTCATCCTGCTTCATCGTCAATTTGTCCAGGTCATTTTGAGAGAAATTCACATTCTTTTTATTTTGTTCAATTTCTCTCTTTTGAAGAGTTTGAGTTTCATGAATGATGGACACAACGCGAGTGTGCATGTTGTTCACGCTCCCAATGACCTCATTTGTCGAATCCGTTGATGGGTTGGGTTCGGCGACGGGTGCATCTTCAACTGTCTCTGGCTTGTCCTCGACTGGCTTGTCGTCAACTGGCTTTTCAACTGGCTCTGGCTTGTCTTCAACTGGCTTGTCTTCAACTGGCTTGTCTTCAACTGGCTTGTCTTCAACTGGCTTGTCTTCAACTGGCTTGTCTTCAACTGGCTTGTCTTCAACTGGCTTGTCTTCAACTGGCTTAACGAGAGCGGGCTTTACAATTGGAGCAGGCTTTACAATTGGAGCAGGCTTTACAATTGGAGCAGGCTTCACGATCATTTTTGGAGCAGGCTTAACAATTGGAGCAGGCTTCACAATTGGAGCAGGCTTTACAATTGGAGCATGCATTGATGGTTTGACATCCTTGTTGGAACCCAGCACATTGCCACAAACATTGTTTTTAAGAGCACTAAATGCAATTTTCATGGCAGTCTTTGCAATTTGACAATTTGCACCATTTGCACCATTGCATTTTGCATTTTTGACACATGACAATATTTCTCTATTGCATTGTTTGCTTCTAGTGTTCGGAGAACCACAGCACTGGTCATGTGCTTTGCAACACGCATCAAGAGAGTCTTTGGCTTGAATTCCCCATTTGCAATTCGGTCCTTCTGCGCCTTTAAACTTTTGACCACCACAATAGTTGGGACCACAGTAGTTGCCATACACTTTGAATCCTTTCACTTTGGGAACAAGTTTCTTTGCAGCATCCTTGATCTTGGAAACCTTTTTCTTGATCACGTCCTTGACCTTGGGAGCAACCTTCTTAATCACGTCCTTGACCTTGGGAGCAAATTTCTTTGCAGCATCCTTGACCTTGGGAGCAACCTTCTTAATCACGTCCTTGACCTTGGGAGCAACCTTCTTAATCACGTCCTTGACCTTGGGAACAAGTTTCTTTGCAACCTTGGTTGCAAGTTTCTTTGCAACCTTGGGAGCAAGTTTCTTTGCAGCATCCTTGACCTTGGGAGCAAGTTTATTTGCAGCATCCTTGATCTTGGGAGCAATCTTTGCAATCTTGGGAGCAATCTTTGCAATCTTAGGAGCAATCTTTGCAATCTTGGGAGCAATCTTTGCAATCTTGGGAGCAACCTTCTTGATCACATCCTTGACCTTGGGAGCAAGTTTATTTGCAGCATCCTTGATCTTGGGAGCAATCTTTGCAATCTTGGGAGCAATCTTTGCAATCTTGGGAGCAACCTTCTTGATCACTGAACCAATTTTTGGAGTAATGCTAGTTGCAACTGACAATGCAGGACCAACCACTGGAATGGCTTTCAAAGCAGGGGCCGCCACGGGAGAGGCAGTTTTCACAAGTTTGATTCCAGCGCGAGCAACTTTTGGAGCAACCTTTTTGATAATAGAAAAGCCTTTGCTTAAAAATCCTTTCTTTTTTTCTTTGAGTTTTTCTTTTGGAGCAGGTGCAGGAGCAGGCTTGGGAGCAACAACAGGCTTAGGAGCAACAACCGGCTTGGGAGCAACAACAGGCTTAGGAGCAACAACCGGCTTGGGAGCAACAACAGGCTTAGGAGCAACAACAGGTGCAGGCTTAGGAGCAACAACAGGTGCAGCCCTAGGAGCAACAACAGGTGCAGGCTTAGGAGCAACAACAGGTGCAGCCCTAGGCGCAATTACAGGTGCAGCCCTAGGCGCAATTACAGGTGCAGCCCTAGGCGCAACAACAGGTGCAGGCCTAGGTGCAGGCTTGGGAGCAACAACAGGTGCAGGCCTAGGAGCAGGAGAACCAAATATTTTGCGAACCACGCTTCGAAACCCTTTTCTTAGGTATTGATTTCCGTGGTCGTTGTCGTCATCATCAAGACCATTGCTGTCGAAAGTTTCTGCACCATAATTTTCCACATCGTTGTTCGTGTTTTCCAAAACGGTCAGGGGTTGAGAATCAAATGCGACTTCATCCACTGGAACACTGGCTGTCATGGACAGTGCAAACAGCAATAGCAAACACGGTGTCAATTTCATTGGAAAATGGGGGACGTGTTATGTATTGACATAATAAAAAAAGTTTATATTGTTTTTCTTAATGTATGCATGTTGAATCATTTGCGAACCGATATAAAAAAATATAAATAGTATAATAAAACCACACAATTGTCCTCCAGAAATGCAGCACGTTCAACCTCAGCAAGCGCAACCGTATGAAATAATCAACATAATTCACAATGATTATTATCACAATTCCATCATCAACCCCAACATTGAACACATGAATGCTGCCAACGTGTATGATCAATACAACAACATCATAAACCAAATTGACACAGATCTGAATGCATGCAAGAAAAATCGAACGTGCAAAAAAGTGAAAGACAAAGACAAATGCAAAGACAAAGACAAAGACAAAGAAAACGCACTGCACATTCCTAAATTTGCGGAACATGCGGAATTCATGCAAACCGAACACAAGGTTGCAGAACTTAAGGAAATCTGCAAACATCATGGGATTAAATGCAGTGGAACCAAACCGGAGTTGAAGCAACGCATTCACACGCATTTGATTCAGTCGCATTTTATAACTCGCATACAGCGGCTGGTCCGCAGAAGTTTCATCAAAATGCACACGCGAATGGGTGGCCCCGCATATCACGATCGATCATTGTGCGTGAATGACACCGATTTTTACAGCATGGAACCAGTGCGCGACATTTCGCAGGCTCAATTCATAAGCGTGAAGGATGATTCGGGCATGGTGTATGGGTTTGATATCACGTCCTTGTACACCTATTGCACATCCGAGACAAAATCCGGCGACGCTTCATCCACGCCAATCACAAATCCATACAACCGAATGCCGCTGCCGCTCTCGCTGCGGCTGCAAATGTTTCGAAAAATTTGTTTGTCTCACATCATTGGAGTGAACTGCATCATCGAAGTGGAGCCGGAACCGGTGTTGTCCATGCAGCAACAAGACGACAACGTGTTGTTTGCAGCGTTTCAGCAAATCAATGCACACGGACACTACGCGGACTCTTCCTGGTTTAGCGACCTCAATTTTGTGCAAATCATGCGATTCATGCGAGAATTGGCCGACATTTGGAATTACAGAGCACAGATCCTGCCGCAATTGAAAGAAGAGATTTGCCCCCCAAACGGGGACCCGTTTCGATACATTGATTTGCGTGGCTTCCAGATGCAGCCGGACACGATTCGCCATCATGGCATCCAACTCGTTCACCGGTTTGTTGCATCGGGCATAAATCGGGACAGCCAATCTTTAGGAGCATACTATGTGTTGTCAGCTCTCACTCTGGTTAGCCAACCCGCGCGGGTCGCGATGCCGTGGTTGTATGAAGCGGTTGTGCACGCTTAACTTCGTCTTACTCGTTTGGTCGACTTCTTTTTTGACAGTTTATATTTTCGATTCCGGGTTTGTCGGCGTCGTTGTTTTTTCTTCTTGCCACCAACGGATCTCGCGTCATCATCTGGAAAGTCATCTGAAAAGTCATCGAAAATGTCATCAGGAATTGAGTGCTGTGGTTCCACAGATGAAACGCGACAAACATCTCCAGTTCCCAAACATCTACATCCCGTTGAAACCAATACTACATGATGAGACATAAACTCGTTCATGTCTGCATCAGTATTTACCAAATTCGCCTGTGCAATTACATTTCTTATAAAATTGTAAATGTCTGAAAGACGCACATGTCTATACCCACTTAATTGGTCATGATACATATATGGGTCAATTGTAATATCAAAATATCCAGGGGAATATTGACTTGGTCTCATCTGCAAATTTCCTATTGTGTGAAGAAACATGTCAATCAAATTGGGACTGGTCAAATTTCCAAAAACTTTATTTCGGCCATTTTTTACAAATATTCGAACACTTGCTGGATTTCTAGTAAATGTTGTGCTTCCGTCTGGATTGCGGTCATAATCAGTGTCATAAAGTGTTCCTGCTCCCAACACATTCAAGTCATCTATTTGGGTTCCAAGGGTATATAATGATATTGGAGAACCCGGTAATAGTTCATTGTCTCTAAATCGTTCAAGAAATGAATAGAACCTTCCTTTGTCGATTGTTTCATAACTATCTGACAAGTCGCTCAAGGTGGTCATGAATCGGCCACTTGTGTGATTTGAAGCCACACCAACCGGAGTAAAAGATGATTCACCAGCATTGTTGAAAAAAAAGGTATTGCATCCAACAGTAATCTTTGGTTCATTTGGCATTTGATGTGTGTTTATCATTCCAGAGTGACCAGCCAAATAAACAAATATTTTAAGTTCATCTCGAGATTCTCCTCCAGTTGTGAAATTTTTAATTGTTTCGGTGTTTCTATCTGAACTGGCATACAAACATCCTTCTGGAACTGGGTCAATCACACATGCACATCTTCCACTTCTCATAGCTTGTGAAATTTCAGTACTATGTGTGTATGGTGAACGTTTCGCATAATCTTCCAATAAACTAGTATCGCTATAAAGTCTATCGCCATAACGTCTAACAGGTCTAACAGGTCTACTCATAATTTATTTTCGTACTATAAAGTTTAACAATAAAATAAATGAATAACTAATGAATTCATTAAGGAACATTTGAAAGTTGAATCAAATCTGTGTCAAAACGACATGACAACTGCATGTCATCTCGCAATAAACATTTAATTCGTAAAAAAGCTTAAAAAGACATCTCCATAGAGGGTATAGACCAACAACCATGGCTAAGACGACTAAGACCTCCGCTTCGGCGACCGCTTCCTCCACCACCGCGACCACTTCCGCTTCCGCAGCTCCTGCCGCTGCCGTTGCTGCTCCTGCAACCGCCAAGGTTGTCAAGGCTCCCAAGGAGCCCAAGGCTTCCAAGGCCTCTGCTGCTCCTGTTGAAGCCGCTGCCGTTGTTTCCGCTGCAACCGACGCTTCTGCTTCCACTGACGCCCCCGTTGTTCCTTCCATTGAGTCCGCCATTGCTTCTCAGTTTGCTTCCATTTCTTCCAAGTTGCAGCAGGTGGTTGCCTTTGCCGCCACTCTTCGATCTGAGCTGCGCGCCCTGGAGCGCCACGCCGTCAAGGAGCTCCGCACTGCGCAGAAGGCCAGTGCAAAGAAGCGTCGCAAGGTCGGCAACCGTGCCCCCTCTGGCTTTGTGAAGCCCACCCTCATTTCCAAGGAGCTGTCGGAGTTTCTTGGAAAGTCCGACGGCGCTGAGATGGCCAGGACCGAGGTCACTCGCGAGATCAACGCTTACATCCGCAACAACAACTTGCAGGACAAGGAGAACGGCCGTCGCATTAACCCCGACACCAAGCTGAAGTCCCTGCTCAAGCTTAAGAAGGGCGAGGAACTGACTTACTTCAACCTTCAGCGCTACATGTCCCCCCACTTCGCCACTGCCAGCAAGCCTGCCGCCGTTGCCACTGCTTAAAAAACATGATGCAAACATGATGCAAACATGACATAGTAAACCAAAACCCCCATAAAAAAATCATAAACCAAACCCCCCATAAAAAAATCATAAACACAAAACACAAAACAACAAATAAAATAAAATCAATCAACGTTTTTATTTTGTTCGATAATGTCAAATACTTATTATGGAAAACAATTGTGTGTTTGTGAATTCGCACGGGCTGTTGAAGTCCTGCACGTTTCATTCATCGAATCCGAGCTCAAGTTGTTCAAATGACACCGCATATTTGCAAAAAATGTTGATGGATGGCAGAATGCACAACGGAATGTCCATCTATGTGTGCAGTGATTTGCTGAGATGGTTTGTGTTGAATGTGTTGTCGCACATTAAGCACGGGTTCGTGTTGGTGTCAGGGGATTCAGACATGTGCATTCCAATGGATGCCCTTGGTCCATCGGAAACAGCAGCCCTCATGAACAACCCCCATTTGTTGAAATGGTTTGCCCAAAACATGTTCCCTTCCGGCAATCCAAAATTGATTCAACTGCCGATCGGTCTGGATTATCACACCATTTCAAATTACCCGCAGTTCAAGTGGAGAACGCACGGCGAACGAAGCGACCCCATTGGCCAAGAGAAAATTTTGATTGAATTAAGAGAGAAAATGCGCCCATTTTATGAAAGAATGCCGATGATTTACGTGAATTTCACAATGAAAAATGACAAATTCAAACAACGGAAACAATCCATGACTCAAATACCCCCCGACCTTCTTGCAATCAACGCCAATGATACAAAACGAACCGCCAACTGGAAAACCATGACCCAATTTGCGTTTGTTCTCTCCCCGTTTGGCATGGGCATGGACTGTCATCGAACGTGGGAAGCGCTTTGCTTGGGAGCCATTCCAATTGTTATGGCAAATGGGTTCAAACCCATGTTCGAGGGTCTGCCGGCGTTGATTGTCAACGATTGGCACGAAATCACGCGCGCATTGCTGGATGACACCATTCAAGCATTCAAAAACAAAAACAACCAATTCAATTATGAAAAATTAACGTTGAAGCATTGGACGGACATGATAAATTCTAAACAAATATGAAATTCTCATGCGCCATGACCTTGCGCAGCAGTGCGTGGTCGATTTTGCATGCTGGGGCGCCATTTGCAGTGGGCAATTGGTTGGCATTCAAATTTATCGTTTCAAACATGTCGTGTATCGTCGTGATTGCATCGTAGTCGAATTTCAGCCGTGGGTGAATTGTCTCGCAGGTGTGATGCAACCACGTGTAAAAGTCGGTTGCCACAATGTCGCCGGTTTCCTCGGCTTCTTGCACGCATTTTTTATATTGTTTGAACAATTTCAGCGTTAGTTTCAAATGCAAATTGAATGGTTTGGGTTTGACCAGAGCATTGTCTCCGGCGGCGGCGAGGTTGTAATCGGTTCCAGACACCACGCATATTTGGCGAAACTCGTTCATTGTTATTCCGAGCAAGTCCAGAATTTTCGACATGTCGTGCATGGTCATTGTTTGATCCAGCAAATTCAAGTGCTTCAACACGCGCGGGCATCCATACACAAACATGTCGCTGTCGTCCGACAAACACGCGTGCGCTTTCCGTTTCAAAACCATTTGCGCACACATTGCGTCGGCCTCTCCTAGCGCGACAACGTAATTGACGCCGAGCGCTTGCAACAATGTCTTCACGCGTTCAAAATCGGCATCGTGCAAGCGAACGAACCGGCGCTTCAAGACCTTCAACAAATGCTCGTTGTCGCATGTTTGCATGTGTGAAGCCGAAGACAGTTCCAAATGCGTTTTGACTTCATTGTAGTGCATCTCTGCAATTCGTTTCAAGCGCTGCCTCTTGTTCAAAAGGTTGCGCTTTTCATCCGGGGGTTTCCCGTCAAATATAAATATCGGCACAATTCCGCTCAATTGAAACATGCGGACCATGCTGTACATGTTTTCAAGCAGCGCTTCATCCGCTGCAAACCGATACATGTAGATGCTGGCATCCACCGCGAGCACCTTGCCCGCCAGGTCGGCAAATGAAATCGTTTTGATTGCTCCCGGACACTCCCGTCTCACAAATTGGTTCAAGTGTTTAATGCCCATTGCGTGGTAGTCAGTTGAATGGGTTTTTTAGTGAAACATTTCAAATCAATTTTTCACTAAAAGTAAAAGTAAAGATTTACTCGGTTGCACTGGGCAGCGTCATGCGCATGCTTGAACCGGGAATTGCGTGGAGGGACACGCTGGGGGTGGCAGGACATCGATGTTTGCAATGGTACAGGAGTTCCACGAAGCTGTTAAAGACGGACCGATTGGTGCGAAACTGCAGCACGTTGGCTCTCGGTTTTTTATCGACGAACGGGTTGTTTTTGTAGCACCATTCCAGAAACAGCTCGTGGGAGTGCTGCAACGCGCAGGTCAGCACGTAATATGCAAACACGTTGGTGTTTTCGCGGTATTTTTCGGCGACAATTGCGCGGTTCTCGTCGGTCGGATTCAGCAACACGTGCGGAGGAATGCCCGCGTGGTGCATGATTTTGGCACACTGGTGCAGCGCATGTTCCGCATCCTTGCGCAGGCCCTTCATGACGCAGTCGCCAAACACGGCGAGTTCAACCGCCGAATCCATGCACTTGCTGCTGCCACCATTGTCGCCATTACCATCTGCATCCGAAAAGCACGCAAACACCACGTTCAAAATGCGCGCCCATATTTCGCAATACGTCTCGTATATGCGCACCGGGTGCGAAATGGCATACGTGCGCTGCAGAACGCGCTGCATCGCGGCATCCGCTCCATCCGGCAGGTCGCTTTCAATGAACGACAGCCCGAACGCGTGAAACAGCTCGTGAATGAGGACCTTGAACCACTCCTCTTGGCGATACACCACGACGTCGTTGTTCCTCGCGCAGTGATACGACAGCCCGGTGTTGGCGTGTTCCGATTCGAACGCCTCGCCCTTCCGCGTGGGAAACAGCTTCTTAAACTCGGTCATGTAAATGAAAATGGTCAGTGTGGACGAGCACGTGGCGCGAGAGGCGTGCAGCGAAACCAGGTGCAGGAGCGCACACACGCGCCTTGCCTTCGCCGCCATGTCATTCATGTTCAATTTGTCGATGCGTTTATTGAACACCACGAAATGCAGGACCACGTTGCGACCACCCACCTTGAAATCGTATGTTATTGAAATGCTTTGCTCGTTCAGGATGTGGCGCTGTATTTCCGCAGGAAAGAACTCGTCGTCGCCGGAACCATTTGACCCGTTTGATACAAGACGGCGTCGCATGTCGGCCGGCAGCGGCAACTGCATCCATGAGTCCACCGTCTTCACGGTCGTCGGTTCGAATTGTTTTGATGCGCACTCGGCGAATGAGCGCTGCATGTCGGAATACAAGCCCCTGAATGCCTTGTGCAATGCATTAGTGGGCATTTTTGTCAAGAATATAATGATCTACTGTAATTTCATTATATTTGAATTTTATGATTTCATGTATTTCATCGCAGTCATTTATTTCTTCGCTTTCTCTCGTTGCAGCCGGTGCCGAACGCGCATGAGTTCATCACACGTGATGGGCGGCTTGCCGCGCCTGAACTGCACCAGCTTGGCGTTCCGCGTGTTCAGCAGCATGTCCCCCAAATAAGCGTTCTGACTGTATTTGGCGTGTTGCGCGTCCTCGCGCTCTTTTTCTTCGCGCGCGCCGAAATCTGCGTCCGGCCTTATGTCCGTGGATTTGTCGTCCTTCAACAACGCGGCACTTTTCGACAAATCGGAATCCGAATCCAGAGAGAAATTAAGATAATGTTTGGGGTTCTCCTTGCGAAACTTGCTGCCCTGCAAATAGTGCTCTAAAGTGCGCCACTTGTGGCCGTCCAGCTCAAACAGCGCCTTGGCGCGGTCGTCGCCCGGCGGCTCCCACAAGTTGGACAACATCTTGCGCCACTGCGGCGTCTCCTTTGCCAGCTCGGCAAACTTGGGAATGTCGGCGCGCTCAATGGTTTCGCCCGACCCCGTGCCCGGCAGCGGCTTGTCCATGCTCTTGCTGTAAAACTGGAACACGGTTGCGTCGTCATACAGGGGGGCATGGGATGCATGGGATGCCGGGACCGATGAACGGTCGGCACTGGCTGCAACGTCGTGGTCCTCTTTCAGCCCGAGCTCCTCCTCGCGGAACGTGCGGAACTGCGGAATCAAATTGTACGGCCCGGCATTGCGTTCCATACATTTTTCTGTAACCATGACCTTGATGTCGTACGGAATCTCTCGAAACGTCAGCAGTGCTTCGCCCCTGTAAGTAATGAGCTTGTAGTGCGAGCCCGTGTGCTCGGCCATGATGTAGAAATCGGGTTCGAATGTGCCCTGGTCTTCGAGCACGCGGTCGTTCAGCTGGCCGCACTGCAGCACGCCGCCCATTTCCCCCGCATGGAATCGTTCGGACGAGAGAATGACGAGTTTAATGCGGAGGATGCGCTCCAGCGTGGAAATGGCCCACGTGTCGGCCCAAAACGCGCAGGATTTCAGCATCTCTCGAAAATCATCCAGCGTGTTCACGTTCTTCATGAAGTGAAAATCCTGCAGCAGCTCCTTGCTGAGAGCCAGCTCCGATTTCAGACGCTTGAACTGCGCGGCATTGCGGCGCGATTCGGCAATGATGGCTTGCTGCTCCTTGGCCTCCGTGGTGCGCTCCAGTCGCTTCTTCAAACCCGCGTTCGCATCTATCAGGTTGCGCATCTCCGCCGTTGTGGTGGCAATGGAGTCCGCCGTCATGGTGTATTGTCCCTTGTATCCATCAAACACTTCTTCGGTTGCTTCCGCTGCCAACTTGCGCCGGAGTTCGGGCACTTCCACGTATTTCCCACGGGTGCGGTACGCGTCGCGAATGACGGCGAACAAACACTCGCCGCCGCCTTCATTGTCCGTGATGCCGAAGTTGTTGTTCTGCATGTGCGTCTGGATCCACGGCTGTGCGGGCTGCTTCTTGTATTCGGCGTGCTCCGCTTGGGCGGTTTCCTTTGTCTGGGGTGGAATGGCCAGCGCCTTCATTTTGGAGCGCAACGCGTTTGCGGCTTCGTCCGCTTCTTCAATTACTTTTTCTCCCGCAACCACCACTGCATCATCTTGTTCCTTTTCATTGGATTCGGGTTCTTCATTCGCATCTTCATCTAGAGCAACGACGGATGCAGCTGTTGCAGCTGTTGGAGCATTCTTTCCACGACGGTCTGCCTCCAACATTTCAGCCGTGACGAATGAGTAGATCAGAGGGTGCGGCAGTTTGTCAATGTCGAGGTCATCCTCGTCGTCCAACACGTCGCTCACTTGTTCGGCCCGGATTTCAAACACGCCAATCTGTTTCACCACTCGGTCATCCGTGTTAATGAGATACATGGGGTAATAAATGATGCCCTCCTTGTCCGTTTTACCGCGGCCGATTGCAATGCGCACTTCTTTGCCTAAAAGCTCGATTTCATACATGGTCGCATCATAGTCGGCGTCATCCCGCTCCAACTGCTTGTACTCCCGATAATTAATGTCTGGATTCAGTTTTGAACGGACCATGACGAGAGAATATGCGTGTTTATGCGTGTATTATTTACGTATTATATAATACATGCATTAAATTTTTGTATTTATGTGTTTATGGGCGGCATTGATTTATTGATTTATTGATTTCTTGATTTATTGGGTCGACAACACATGACATAACATCGTGCAATTGCAGTGATTCCAAATACAACGCCAATGATGATGAAGATGACATGAACAATTGGCATCAAATTTCTCTCTACATTGTCCGCATGTTTTTATATTTATGAACTTTTCAATATTTGCGTTTTGTTGCATTGTGCTGGTGGTTGCGGGTTTTGTGTTTGCGAGTTCCACCTTTTCGTTTAAACCAAGACGACCAATTTCTTGGATTCACCCTTGATGACGACCACCAACTCGTTGGAACAGCTGCCGATGCTTGTTGTGCTGGTTGTGCTGGTTGTGCTGCCGATGCTTGTTGTGCTGGTTGTGCTGGTTGTGCTGGTTGTGCTGGTTGTGCTGGTTGTGCTGGTTGTGCTGCCGATGCTTGTGCTTGCGTTTTTATAATGGCGGACCTAGTTCGTGGTTTTGATTCCGTTGCTAATTTTGAAACACCAGGTGTTCTTGCTGCTTCCAATCGACGTCTTTCTTTCGCAACTCGTCTTGCTTCTGCTGCTGCTGCTTTATTTGCTTCCACACGTTGTGCTTCCGCAAGTCTTGCTTCTTCCGCAAGTCTTGCTTCTTCCGCAAGTCTTGCTTCCGCAAGTCTTGCTTCTTCCGCAAGTCTTGCTTCTTCCGCAAGTCTAAGTCTCATATCTTCCGCGGCTTGCATCCAAAAAGGTCTCAACTGGTCTTTAGACAATGGAACACCACATGCACTGGGACATAACTGGGTGATTTCTCTTATTAATTTAACAACATCAAGCAATCGTGTGTTTGCAGGAAAATCATCAACCTCAAACATTTTCAAAAAAGTTCTAAAATCTTCAAATGTGGAAACATCAATGCCTGTAGTGCTTTTAACGATTACATCTTGGGCTGGATACACAATTGACAAAACACGTCCACATTGACAAATTGGGTGATTGAAATACATTCTATTTGACATGAAATCAACGAATGCCACCATCATCAATGCGCGATGCACAGTTTGTGGAATGGGCGCAACGCATGTGAAGTCGTCACATGCGGTCAGCTCTGCGCGAAATTTTGCATTTAAATTCGCCACATTCGTGGCACGGTCTGCTGCATCAAAATTAATTTTGAAAAACCTACACAAGTCTTGCAGGCATGGAAACCTTGCAAGTTTTTTTTCCTTATCGGTTGTTGATTTGGCTATTATTTTTTTTGCTCTTTTGATTTCGTCTTGTTCTCCGTTTTCTGCATGTGCACACATTGCATCAAAATCACTTAACAATTTGGCAAGGTCGGCTGGATGTACCAAATAAAATAGTCCACCCCAGTCAATCAGGTAAAGTTGCTCGCCATCTTGTGTTGCCAATCCATTTCCTTCATGAAAATCATGTGGCATTATTCCTTTTCCTCTAACTAGTGCAATCTCTGCCATCATGCGAAGGGCAGCTTTTTCATGTTCATGGACCCGTGAGCGCAATGAATGAATCATTCCAAACTCAGTGGTTCTTGGAACTCCCGGCACAGTGCGTTCAAAATCCATCATTTCCATCAGATGGACATCAACCGTTATCGGTTCTGCAAAAGTCCATGCACATATCCAATCAAAAATCTTCTTAGGAGTGCCAATGATGCCTGGTTTGGCGGACTTGGCGGTTGATGATAATGCTTTCCCAAAAATGCGCACAAATTCGTGTCTTGATAAAATGGCATGAGCAAGCACATCTGGCACAAATGAAGCCGTTGAACTGCGGCAAGCGAACTCTTCAAATAACATTCTTTGAATGTCTGCTTCTCTATTTGCCCTGGCAGTCGTAGTAGTCTCTTTTCTTAGTTTCTCGTATTCCTTTTTTAATGAAGTGGGATGAGGGGCGGAGGGGGGTGCATCATACACAAATGATATTTTTGCACAAAACGTTTTTATGGGGGTTCCAAGTTCAGGGGTGCTGGCAGAAAATGCAGCAAGTGTGTCAGCTGAATCAGGCAATGACAAACCAAATGTGTCCAACAATGATAAGCCGCCTAGAGGCAATGTTAGTTGAAAAATAAATGAATATGTGCTTGCGTCCCACACAATTTTAACATCTGCTGCTGCAGAAACCAAAAATTGAATGATGCTGAGTTCAGTTACACCGTTGGTAAGAAGGTGTTGTTTGATTTCACGACCAAATTTCATGCCACCATGCTGTTGGTGGTTTCGCACCTTGTTTGTGCGACCACGCGGCATTTTCACTGTTTGTTTTATTAATATATGTCAATACAAAAATATTTATAATGCTAAATACAGATTTAAAACGAACAGCATGAGTATTGCAATAAAATGCGAATACTAATATTTGGAGGCAATGGTTGGATCGGCCAACAGTTCGTCGAAATAGCATCAAAAGAGAACACAGAGCATTGTGTGGCAACCAGTCGCGTTGACTTGGACCACATTGCGGACCTGGAACGCGAAATGGATGCAGTTGCGCCCACTCACGTGGTCTCCTTCTTGGGACGCACGCATGGAGAGAAATTCACAACAATTGACTACTTGGAACAACCCGGCAAACTCGTTGAAAATGTGCGCGACAATTTGATGGCGCCCATCATTCTTGCGCAGCTGTGCGCGGACCGCGACATCCATTACACGTATCTGGGCACCGGGTGCATTTTCAATAATGATGACCATGACCAAGATTGCATTCAAGCATTCAAAGAAATCGACAAGCCCAACTTTTTTGGGTCCAGCTACTCGATTGTGAAGGGAATGACCGACCGTTTCATGGCATGGCGGCACGGACAACCGGGCCAAACACAAAGACGGCAGGCCATTTTGAATCTGCGCATTCGCATGCCCATTGTGGGCGAAGACCACCCGCGCAATTTCATAACCAAAATAACGCATTACGAAAAGGTGTGTTCCATTTCCAACTCGATGTCGGTGTTGCCGGAGTTGCTGCCCATGGCCTTGGAGCTCATGAAAAATAAATACATTGGCACGCTTAATTTTACGAATCCAGGCGTCATCAGCCACAACGAAATCCTCTCTCTCTACAAAGAGCACGTGGACCCTGCATTTGAATGGCGCAACTTCTCACTCGAGGAACAAGACGCGGTTCTGGCATCGAAGCGGTCCAACAACTGGCTGGACACGCAGGAGTTGCAGCGCCTCTTCCCGCAGGTGCGGCCAATCAAGGATGCAGTGGAATCGTTGATGAAAACATACAAACGAACATGCAACGGGGATGTCAAGGAATTCCGGGAATTGTCGGCAGAAGGCATTGAAGGCATTGAAGACAATGAATCCACGACAATTTTGGTCTCTGGCGGAGCTGGATTCATTGGTTCGCATTTCATAAATGAGTTGCATAATAAATACAAGCATGTGCGCATTGTGAATGCCGATGCGTTGTATTACTGTGCAAACGTGGACAATGTGGCTGCACACGTGCGCGCAGACATGCGATACATTTTCGTAAAGTGCAACTTGCGAAACAAGGACGAGATTGACAGCATGTTTGGCGTGTTTGATGTGACGCACGTGGTGCATTTTGCGGCACAGTCGCACGTGCAAACGTCGTTCACGGATGCGCTGGAGTACACCATGGACAATGTCCTGGGGACCCACAATTTGCTGGAGTCGGCGCGACTGCATTGCCCTCGACTAAAAAAGTTCATTCATGTCAGCACCGATGAAGTGTATGGGGAATCCACCATGAACCCTCATGACACGCAAAAAACGGAGCAGTCGGTGTTGTGTCCGACGAACCCATATGCTGCCACCAAAGCGGCGGCCGAGCTCATTGCGCAGTCGTATTACCACAGCTTCCGAATGCCGATCATCATAACCCGCGGAAACAACGTGTATGGACCCAATCAATATCCCGAAAAGGTCATTCCGCGATTCATTCATCAGTTGCGAGAAAACAAGCAGGTGTCAATACAGGGTGACGGTTCTTGTTTGCGGGCGTTTTTGCACGTGAAGGATGCAGCAGCCGCATTCACCACCATCTTGGAACGAGGAGAGTTGGGAGAAATTTACAACATTGGGTGCGACGAGAAAATGGAATACAGCATCATGGATGTTGCCGTTCTGTTGATACATTTGATCAAAGGCGAACATGCCGATGAAAAGGAATGGATCCAATTCATCGAAGACCGACCATTCAACGACAAACGCTATTACATCAGCAACTCCAAATTGAAGGCGCTGGGGTGGAGCATCCGTGTCAACTTTGAAGACGGCATTCGAGACTTGGTCTCATTGCATTGAGACAAAATCATGCGGAAATGAACAAAATATAATATTTGTTCATTTTATGCGAGTTATTAACATTTGGTCAAATGGCACACCGAATCAGAACGGTTAAGACAAATTGCAATAATAAATCAACACAATTGACCCGAAAATGTCGTGCCAATGTTCGCACGAGGAACAAAAAGAAGAACAACCCCATAAAGAATAACCAAACGCGACGACAACGTGGACAACATGGAGGAGGGGGGGAGGGATCATTTTCAATTTTCATAGGCCAGAAAGCAAATCTCAGACACACTGCAGCAGATAAACAAACGACTGGGGGTCTTGCAGTTCAACGTGGCGACGGAAAATGGTTATTGAATTGTCCCGTGTCTACAATCCAGAAAACAAGTGCTGAGTGTGGGCAATTGATCGCGAAAATGATCCGTCTTAAAATTAAACCTGAAATCGTCAAAACGGGATTAATTATCAGTGATGATGATTTTAAAAAATTGTTCATAAACGAAGATGCTCCATTACGAAATGCATATCCCAGCCTTCTTAAAATATACAGAGGTGAAAAACCAGTAGAAGAAGTGGAATCAGCAGAAGCGGATTCAGAAGTGGAATCAGTGGAATCAGCAACAGCAGTAGCGGAACCAGTAGTACCAGTAGAAGCGGAACCAGTAGCACCAGTAGAAGCGGAACCAGTGGAAGAAGAACCAGAAATAATACGCAACTTGCCCAGTGGTGCATCAATGGAATTAACGGATTTCTCTCCACCATCCGATGAAGCTGTTGGTCCTGCTCTCGAAGATGCTGCTACTCTCGAAGATGCTGCTGCTCTCCAAAAGAAGGCAGATGAAGATGCTCTCAAAAAGAAGGCAGATGAAGATGCTCTCCAAAAGAAGGCAGATGAAGCTGCTGCTGCTCTCAAGAAGGCAGATGAAGATGCTCTCAAAAAGAAGGCAGATGAAGATGCTCTCCAAAAGAAGGCAGATGAAGATGCTCTCCAAAAGAAGGCAGATGAAGATGCGGTAGCTGCACTTATGAGACAACAGCAAGAAACAGCTGCAGCAGCCACCGCATCAGCAGCACCCGCTGCACCAGCCACTGACAAAATAAAGATTATTCCTGCCAACCGCGATGATGCCATTTTGAAAATGATAGGGTTCATTATGGTGCAAGCAAATACATATTTGAATTTTTCCAGATATGACCCAACCATTGTAAGTTTTTCATATTGGAGCGCACCAACCGCATCACAACCATCAAAATCATTAACTAGAGCGTACCGTAATGACGAATTGTTTTCAATTCTAGGTTATGAAACACCACCGACCGAGAGCCGCGGAAATGCAGCTAATACGATTGGATCTTTTTTTGGAAGTGTTCATGCACAAATTGAGGTCATTAGAAGACATGTGCAATTTGCGCGTGGTGCCAATGAAACATACGATAAAACAAACACAATACCGTTCAACCGCCCAAAAACAACAATCAATGCCAGATACAACCGTGATATACTATTATTTGGCGAACAATGGAAACAAAATCCAAAGTTCGATGACCAACGTAAGGTTGCAACCAGTATTGCAATGGACATTTGGTCAAAAATGAATAAGTCAGCAGAGGTAGTCGAGATGACGGGTTTCTTCATGAAAAACCTTGAACCAAAGAAGGACTGGTTTGACCCTTTGGTGGCGTACTTTGAACCTCTTGTGCCAGTTTTCAAAAATGTATTCGAAACGGCGAAACTACTACCAGCACTGCCAAAAACAGTCGCAACAGGAGGAATAACACAACCAGTCGCACAAACAACAGCACCACCTCCAAAAGCAGAAGCACCACCAGCACAACCAGTCGCAGCACAACCAACAGGAGCAGCACCAGTCGCAGCAACACCAGTCGCAACACAAACACAAACAAAAGCACCAGCAAAACTACCAACCGCACCACCAAAACAATCCCCAACACAAGCTGAAATTTCCAGATTAGAACAAGAGATTATGGATATTCAGAGAAAACTAAATGCATCAGAAACATATGTGAAAACATTTATCAGCAAAAATGGAAAACAAGCCGCATCTGCTGATCAAGGTGTGATAAAAGAATTAAAACTTATAAAACAATACAAACCTGTGATTGCACAAATAAATGATAGAATTAAGATTTTGAAAGATCAGGAAGGAATAGCAGCAGCACTAGCAGCAGCAACAGGAAAACTACAACCAGCAAAAGCACCACCATCAGTCGCAGCATCAGGAGCGGCACCAGTCGCAACAGGAGGAATAGCAGCACCAATAACCGCACAACAAGAAATGTTAAATTCACTGAAAAACCCAAATACATTTGTTGATAATTGGGTTAATGCAAACAAAATAACATTATTGCCAACCCCAATATACGTTAGAGATAGGAGAAATTTAAACGTGTTTCCTACCGTTTTTCATGACTGGACGGTGATAAATACAATCGGTGATGGTAATTGTTTGACCCACGCATTTCTGCAATGTTTGTCTACAATTTATGGAAAAATACCACCAACTCCCACGGGTGGTTACACATACAAGCAGGAGGTTGCACGAGCATTTCGTTTGACATTTTCAGAATACAGTGCATTCGCAAGAGACAAAGTCCTTTACAATGCCAATGGCGGACTACGTGATTTGTCCGAACAAGAAATAACAGACTATTCCAGATTATTTAATGTAATAACAGTCGTGTTTGAACAAAATTCTCAAATGCATGAGGGTAAATTAGTTAGTCAAACGCTTATCACACCATTTAATTTAAATAAAGAAACACCTTCAACCGCAACAGTGATCTTTATTCACGGAGATAATGCTCATTATTCTTCAGTGCTTCCGAACACACGACGATTTAGCATGACACTCGAAGACGCACGAAAAATTCCTGAATTAACTAATACTTTGAAATTCTAAAATCATTCAAACGGGGCCGACTCTTGCCGCATGATCTCCCGTTTTTCATCGATTGTCAAGTGTCGCACCTGATTCAGCGGGTCGTCCGCATTGGGGTCGTAGTTCGGGTCGCGCAGTGAGCCCCGGTTGGCAAAGAACACGTCCATGACCGAAACCAATTTGCACATGGCATCGCCGGTCGCATTCCATTCTTCCACACAAATTTGGTCCTCCTCAAACGGTTCCACATTCGGGTCGTGCCGGTTGATGGATTTGCGAGAGATCCACGAACTGACAAACCACCGTGTGTATCGGAACGGGCGCCCCGAATTCGTGCGGTCCGATTTGCCGGATTCGTCGCGGCGGGTGCGGTGCACCCAAATTGGGACCCTGCCCCCGTCAGCGCATGCGCGTTCAGATTCCAAACGAAACCGCCAAATCGGCGCCAGAGTTTTGTAAAGAGCTTGGCGAACATAGGGAGCGCAATTGGTGCAGAACCGGTATCCTTCTTTGAAATTTTCGGTCATTTCGCCGTGAATGTCGCCCCCCGATGTCTGTGTTTCGCCACACAAGTAGCATTTGAGTGCGTAAATGAAACACATGTAGAGCGGGGCCGGCAACACGCCTGTTTCATACCAGTCAATTTCATGCTGGTAATACATGGTTGGGTCAATCGTTCGAAACGGCAACCTTCTATCCCCCAGGCGATGCTGTGTTATTAATTTGGATGGGTCGCACAAGTGCAACGGCGTGTCTCGAGCGGCTTCGTTTGCAGTGGGCACATTTAACACTTTTATAACGGCATACGTTCCCTCAGTGTCTTCCGGCATTTGATACAATGCATATGACATGCCTTTGATGTCGTCCCCGGTTCGGGTCATAATTGTTGTATATTTGTATGGATTCTATGCAAATTATAATACACCGAGAATCAATTTTTTTTGAATATGAAAAATTCAAAAAAAACGAATAACAGTTCATTAAACAATTCATTAAACCAGTGAATGCATCACGGGGTTATTTTAACCCAGTCCGTCGGAAATAAGTCGCGCGTATCGTGATTTTTCAAAGCGGGGCCAAACCACGTGCTCGGATAGCACACAATTTTGCCCGGGTTCTGATTCAAATATGCACCCCACCAGCTGAATGTGCTGTTTGCGATGATGTTATAATCGCACACGCTCATGAGCATCATCTGCTTCCAATCGTCAAACATGTCCGGGACTTTGTAAAATCGACACCGTTGGGCAAACTCGGGAACAGCCCTTAATTGTTGCATGTGGTCCACAATGGCCGCATTGTCGCAGGCCTGATTGAAAATCAGCACATTGAATTTAACAGGATTGGTGGTTCTATTTATTTCGGATGATGACGCGTTATGTATAATGTAATTCAGTGCATTTTTGTAATACTCCAATGGCAAAATGGGGTGCGCGTCTTGTATGTGCTTGTAATCGCCAATCCGAAAGTGCATGGCAATGGAGACAACCCCGCACGAAAACCACGTGCTTTCTGCAAACATGGCTCGAATTTGTCTCTGCTGTTCCAACAGTTGCATTTTCTCATACACTTCATCTTGAACATCTGCAAAATATTTATAGCTTTGAAAGTAGCCAACCAGTTTCAATGGTGTGGAATTCATGGCGGTCTTGCTGGGCAACTTGGCATAACCAAATGCCGGCTCCTGATAGGTGGGCAGTTGCATGAATCGTTGCACATTTGCGGAACTGGACATGACGGTCAGTGGCCTTAAATTGTGAAAGAGGGTGTTCCAGTATGTCTCTCGTTTTCCGGTCGCGTCTTTTGTGGCGTAAAGGAAATAACACGTGTCGCCGTTGCGAATGGCGGCGGCGAGAGCAGCAAACACTTGGAACAATTGGTTGCCCAACCCGCCATTGAGTAAAACCGTGATCATATTACCTAAGTTAAGTTTTAAGTTTTATTGTATGAATTATATGAAATATGATGACATATAATTCTGTGTTTAAATTAAAATGGCGGCATTTAATTCAATGCCGTTTTCCGCGCTCAATGAATTAGGAGGGCAGCGCGTCCTTGTACAACGGCAGCGCGTCAATGTTCATGATGTGCGGTTTGCCCTTGATTTGTTTGCGCGGAATGGCAAAGTGCGCAAACATGGGCCGAAGTAGCTGCTCGTGCGGCACGGCGCCGTGCACGCTGCGCGCAATCATTTTGTACAGTTTGAAATCCGGATATCTCTCGTCGCCGTTCTTCTTATACAGCACGTTTCGCCCCTTGTCATCCTTCAACCACTCCACCACCGTGCGGGCAACCCGGCTTTCCTTTAAAACAGCCTCGTATTCGCGAGCATCCCGAATGTCTTCCACAAAATAGTCGAACAGGGAGCACGCCAGGCGGCACAGGTCGAAACTGGGATTGGGATCCAGTCGCGGTTTTTTCGGATTCATGTAAGGGTCGCAATTGTACTGTGTTGCCGCGTCGCCGGTGCGGTCAAAACTGTCGCTGACCATGGTTTGGCCGCGATACGTGTAAATGGCTCGTCCAAAGTCGATGATTTTCATGATGCGACCGTGCGTTGGAACCCGATAATAAATGCCCTTGTGCAAGTAGTGCAAGTATTTCTTCTCGGTTTTGACGAACATGATGTTGTTCGTGTGCAGGTCGTTGTGCGTCATTGCAAACATGTGCTGATACGCAATGAGGGTCATGATGACTTGCATGAGAATGGCCGCCCATTCGGGCTCAGTCAACTCGTTCCTGCCGCACATGAGGTGGTCCAGCGTGTTTTCGCACTTCTCCATCAAAATGGCGTGCACCGGAAACCCGAAAATGTGGGCATTGTGCACTTCTTCGTCGTCATCGAACGTGGCGTCATCGTCGTCTTCAATGTCATTTTCATCATCCGTTCCGTCATCGCTTTCGGATGACATGTGCACGGCATCACTTCCGTTGCCAGTTTCCTTGTAAAAACTCATGTCATCGTCGCTGCAAGATGACCGCGATGAACAAGAGTCGCTGGATTCGGACGCGGACCGGCCGTTTCTGGATTCCACGCGATGCGAATGTTCGGGGACTCCCGTGTCCGTGCAGTCTTCCAATTCCACGGATCCAGCTGGAGTGGTCGATGGTGGCGACAAAAACAGTTCGTCAAACGCAATGGCATGCGACTCAAGCACAACTTCTTCGACTTCAAGGGGCACTTCTTCCCCGATTGTCACATTCGGCCTCACCAATTTGGATTGGGTGTCGTTGTGCCGACGATTGGAATCAAACACGTGGCTCGATATTTCATCCAATCGAAACAGCTCATTCCGATTCTTCAAAAAAAAGTCGCACGTGCTGAAATATTCAACATCGTCATACACATTTACCGTGAATTCATCTTGATTGCCCAAGAATGACCCGTAAAATTCAAGACCATGCACAAATCCGTGCGTGTCCAAGACTTGACTGGTCAAATATGTGAAGAATGCATCCACGTAGGACGAATTGGTTGGATCATTCATTTTTTTTTGATGCACCGAATGCACCGCACCCGTTGGTGCATGGGACGGAAGCACCAGCAAATCCGGCGATTGCATGTCGTATTTCCCCGACAAATATTTGATGGGGTCCAATAACGGCGAATATTTTATGAAGACGCGCTTGGATTCATGTGTTTCATCCTGGTCAATTGTCGCAATCACGTTGTTTTTGTTTGTGCCACTTTGAACAGAACCAACATGGCATCTATGGTTCAAATTAATGCCGTTGTAATTCGTTTCCGACAACGAAAAAAACCTCCGGTAAAGTGGGATGTAATTTTGCAAGTTGTGCAACCCGGTGTTTGCATTTTCTAAAGTTTCAAACAGGGAGGAATTCTTGGGTTTGTGATACATCAATTCAAATGTCGGTGGTGGCATGATGTGTTCAAAATGTGTTGGTTGCAAGTATGACTATTTATAACATTAATAATGTTGATTTTAAACTAATTGTTTTAACTACATTAATGCACTTCAACAACATGACACTCCATTTTGGTTGCATGAATTTTCAAAAATTGAAAGTTTTTTATTGTCGGCAACCAACAAAGCAAATCAAATCGAATGTCCGATGCAGCAATTATTGGGGATTGCGGGGTGTGTGGAAATCCATTGAAGTCCGGTGAAAATCACGCATTCACCGCGTGCAAACACTTGTTTTGCATATCGTGTCTCTTGAAATGGCATGCGCACAGTGTGAACCCCACGTGTCCGTTGTGTCGGGCAGATTTATATGCCGCTGATCCCGACCATGCATCCGACTCTGAACATGACGCACTTGCACCCATTGCAACTGCACAAACGATGATGACAAATCACATCTTGCGCGAAATCGATTTCGACGTGCATGAATCAATCATGCACCAACACATGTTGGAAGTGGTTGAAACCCAGGCGATTCAGCATTGCAATGAAAGCGAACTGCACTGTGTTTTCATGGGAGAAGTCAACCTCTCTGTCATTCCAGCGCACGAACACGAGGATCATCATCCACGAATTGAGGTTGGACCCGCCACGCCAAACGCGCACTACATCGTGATATTGTCCGGGACATCAAACACGGCCGATGAATTTCGTCGGTGCCGGTTTGGCCGCATTGAAGAAATGCGGGTTGATCCAATAGCTCCGGATGTCAAGTGGGTTGCGTTTCGAGAGCGAATCTCCGTCATTGACGAAGCCCGGGAAGAACACACGACGGCGTGGGACAATGAAACCATGCAGCTGAACCTGCGCGAAGTTGTGCACATGGTGCAATACATTCCGAGAATTAGAGCGCACGTGTGAAATGCGTGAAGAACCCAGCGACAAAAATCTATTGCATAAATACAAACATAAAGAATCATCGACAACTGTAACGAATGCCATCATTTTTCAAACATTCACCGAGAGGCGTTCAAAAGCCTGCACATGCGCATGGCAGCAAGCAAAAAACGTTTTTTTATGGCTTGAAAAAAGCAACGCAGGGTTATTTGAATTCAATTGTTCCTCAAACGTGGTTTCCAGTCATGCCACCCGCGCCCATTTCAACCGCATTTGAAACGAGTGATTGCATTTGGTACTATGGAACCATTTATGTCAAAGAAGCAATTGCAGTTGAAAAACTGAAGAGAGCAATGGAGCAACAAGAGCAGCAACAAGAGCAGCAACAAGAGCAGCAACAAGAGCAGCAACAAGAGCAACAAGAGCAACAAGAGCAACAACAACAACCCCAACAACACCCCCAAGACCAAGAACACCACGCCGAATCTGTCCATGATGATGACGATGAAAGCACCACAAGTGGAAATGGCACATTGAAAGGAACGCGCAACATCGGTAAACAGAACCAACTTAAGCATTTGAAAGATGGAATGCGGTTAATGCACGTGATTGTGGCGGATCAAGCGGTGCATGAGTGGTTTGCCACATTTGATGCAGAAACCAATCGAATTATTCGCAGTCCGGACGAAGTGGCATTTGAAACGTTGCGACAGTTTGCTCGCGTGCACTGCAACGAAGTGATGTCGGATGCGAATGTTCCGTGCAATGTGTGGTCAGATGCGCATTTTCAATATCAGGATGATGCCAGCGGACAGTGGCATCCGTTGTCTGATTTAAAGAAGCATTGACGCATTGACGCATTAACGCAGAATTATATAAATAAATATGTCTTTATATAATATCATTTACATCATTGGAACCACATCGCTCATGCAAATTTTCAACCAATATTTCATCAAACAGCACATAACCACATTCTCCATTCTAGTGTTTTTAGCCGCATTTGCAGCAATTCAGGCATTCCGGCCGCGATTCATGTACAATGACGACGGCAGTTTGCGCCAGTTTGGAATCGGGTTCAAGCGAAAAACGGTAGTTCCTGCGTGGTTGATCGCCATTGTCATTGCCATTCTCTCTTATTTGCTGGTGTTGTATGCATCCACTCCCTTGTTGAGCTGGTGAAGCAAACTCATTCCGTTGTTTTGAAAACCACCGGCGGTTTCGTGCCAGCCGGATTGGGTTTGGGTTTGAATGAAGCGGCATCATTCACTTCGTCAATGTTGATGGCGCACGGCGAATTCTCCTGCGCAACGATGAACGTCAAGTCCGCCATGAAGTTCAATGTCAGCACGTAAAACACGAATTTGGCGATATTTTCCTTCACGCGCACGTAGTTCACAAATGTTTCTTTTGTATCATCGCGCGATTCATTCAAATACGATTCCTTCAAATCGTCGAATTTCTTGCTTGCTTTGATTTCATCGTCCGCATTATCATACGTCGACAACATGCTAAACAATGCCCATGGGTCTTCATTCATGTAATCCAAATATTCTTGAACCTTGTCGTTGTCGCTTTTTGTCTTCTTGATGCCGTGCATGAATGACGCCAACCCGTTTAGTTTGTTCATCAAGTAGCCGAACGTGTTTCCAAAGGGGCGCAACCAAGTGTAATTGTACTCCAAACACACAAAAAGCGGCACAAACAGCAATGCGAATGTTGCGAATGAAGACCACGCTGCCAATCCGTAATTCGGCGTGTTGCATTGTTTCTGCAATGACATAAATGTGAGCATGAATTGGGTCAACCAGATGATTGCCAGAAAAATGATGGACATGATTTTTGTTATTGAAAAAAAAGAGGATGACGCGGTGCCGTCGCTCGGTGAATTGCTCAAGGACTTGCTCTCATGAGAAATTATTAAATACAAGGCGGAAATGATGCTGTAAATGCCCAGGTTCATCATTCCATTGTTGGATGAAACCGCAGTTGCGGGAGGATTCGTGGGCGCCAAGACCATGTTTTTATACGTGAATTAGTGTAAGAACTGGGGTATTTAATGAATATGTATTTATGCACATAAACATTGTGTATAAATTAATTTGAAATTTTAATGGCATAATGTAAACACACACACACACACACACACGCACACTTCCATCCAATTCACATGCCGTCTTACTCCACTGGTCCAATGCATGCCCCCCCTCCTTCCCTCATCGAGCCCGGTGTCAAATACTTTTTCGGAGGAGTGTTGAAAGAATGCAATCGTTTGCGCGAAGAGTATCACAACGGCGTGTTCAACACGTGCATGTTTGGCGCATTTGTTCTCATGGTGGGCGCAATGCTGTATTACAAGTATCGAAGCAAGCCGACTCCGGAGGAGCAGGTTGAAATTCACAGAAAACAGCAGGAATACATTCTCTCTAAATTGCGCATGGTGAATGCCACAAACTATGCGGCGTCACGTGGAAACTTCATAACCGGTCTGCCTAAATGGGAAGTTCCTGAAGTGGAGATGATAAAGCAACGCAAGATATTTTTGTGAATGCGAAGTGCGCGCGCGCGCATGCCATGGGATATAAATAATGTTCAACATATATAAGAAAACACGCCAATAACAAATGTCCGCTTCTGCTGCCGTTACGAATGTCTCCAAGGCCGACTACGTGGATGCATTGAACGAGTATTACCGATATAAGCATGACTATGATGAACGATATGAAGAACAGAAACACGCCGTCAAAGAGTCGGACACCATGACAATGCAACAAAAACGTGCCAAAATCATGCAGCTGAAACGCAACCGCAAGTGCGTGTCTTGTGGTCAAACCGGTGGAACCCACTTCACCAACGAGGACGGCGTGCTGCGAGCGCAGTGCGGCAACCGGACGCAACCGTGCGCACTGCGCATTGAAATCATGAAGGGCAAGTTCATGAGCTTGGAAACGCTGGCAACTTCTTCTCTCAATAATGCCGACGTTCTGAAGGACAATGTCATTAAGACAAAGCTGGACCTCTTGTTCAACTACACCACGGAAGAAGAAGCCCTTCGTCAGTTTGAAACGGATCGAGCTGCATTGAACCAGGCGCTCGAACTGTACGGGGGGTTCCGGCAAAAGTATTTAGACGTGGTTCGGAATGCCGAGCGGCGCCAAGAAGTGGATGCGTTGATGTCCGATTTTTACCAAGCAGTGCAAGAATTTAAGGAGATTTTAAAGCGGGGGTCTGAATCCGGGGGGCAGGAGGCCGCTTTCACAAAAGATGCGGTTGCGCTCTACGTTTCACGCATCGCGCCATTAAACGAACAAGTTATGAATAAAATGTACGTGCATTGTGCGGTGGAACGCATCGGCGCGGACATGTTTCGGCTGGTGCAAAAACCGTACACTTTGGAGCAGCTCGAATTCGAGATTGACGTGCCGAGCATCACGGTGGAGGCACGGAACCGACGGCTGCGCGAACGGCTGGCGCGCAAGCGCAAAGACCAGCTTGCTGCATACATTTATAATTGGACAAAGGACCAGGAAAGGATCACGGGCGACGTGTATGAAGTGGCCAACCTGGATGACCCGGACACCGACAAGAACGAGCTCATAGAGTTCATCGTGGAGAACGGCGTGCCCACCACCAAATACGGCATCAAACCAAAACCATTGGGAAAATGAAGCGAAAATTATAATGTGTGTAACATGCATCAGTGCAATTCATCGTCATCATACACATTAATCAATCAATGTCCGTATTAGACAACGTTTCCTGGCCGGCATTCATCGTCAGTTTCGCAATCGGCGTGTTTTACATCTACATTTCTCTCCCCAAACAGCGCGTGGTCATTGTTTATCCCACGCAGGACAACGCGGACCACTTTAATTTTAGGGACAAGGCGCACAACTGCTTCCGATTTGAACAGAACACGAAGGCGTGCCCCGTCGATGACGACGACCTGAAAACCATCCCCATGCAAACGTGATAAAAATAAATAAAAATAAAATAAAACATTTGCACATCTTAGCACCAATGAAGCCGATCACTTTATCTTTTTTGAAAAAAATGCAAAAGGGGGTTTAGCAGACGAATGATATACGGAAAACGGCGGTGCAACATGCGCACCACCAAAAAGTACTTGTCGCGTCCCGGACCGCCCTATCCCGCAAACGAATGCTGCGGGATGAAACGGATCGGCAACGACGGTCGCAAATACATGTCAATGCCCAACGCAAAAGGCGTGTGCGTGTGGAAAAAAACAGCGCGTTCATGATAATTGCATTTTTCAAAAAAATAAAATATAGTTACAAAACAACTTAAACATTTAGCATTTGAATAATGCAACTGCATGACTTCATTCATTCTTCCGCAAGTCGAGTGATCTTCGGAATAATAATGGGTCTAGGTCTTTCTAGTCTGTTTAGGAAGACGTGCCACGGGCGCAATTGCATGGTGTTCAAGGCGCCCGACATGGCGGAAACAAAGAAGTTCACGTTCAAATACGACGGTAAATGTTTCATGTATGATGTAAACAGCACAAGGTGTGATGATTCGCGCATTGATGTAGCGCTTTAGTAGGGGGGTCATCCAGAAATGTATGATTTTTTCACATCTTACTATACCCATTTCGCCACATGATGTTCCAAGCAGTTGTGGCGCATGGCTCAGTTGGCAGACGAGGTGTCTGACAACCCAGCAATCAACATGTCGCAAGCTCGAATCCCACGAGTGCCACTGCGAAACAGAAGGGAAAAAACGGTAGTGCCCACATCAACAAATTCTTAGGGGTGCAGCCAAAAATTTCTAATCCAAGATTCAAGACACAAGACACTTAATCCCCTGTGGCGCAGTGGAAGCGCGCCGTACAACATCGTCAGTCGCTCCATTCGACTTGCATAAAGTCCGAATGATTGATGGTTATCGCCTTATGAGCCGGAGGTCGTGTGATCGAAACACACCGGGGGAATTTCTTCACTTCGCCAGCTTTGCAGAAGCTGGTTGTCATAGCGCAAGCGACATTAAACTTGAGCATCTTATCACCGGCATGGCGCAGAGGCAGCGCGCGGGGCTCATAACCCCGAGGACACAGGATCGAAACCTGTTGCCGGTATCCAATCATTCGCCAGCTTTGCAGAAGCTGGTTGTCATAGCGCAAGCGACATTAAACTTGAGCATCTTATCACCGGCATGGCGCAGAGGCAGCGCGCGGGGCT
>Ga0315284_10001700_pt1 | contig 31443 bp, 24 predicted proteins | sample YL17G09_16_MG_FD_203696 | JGI IMG/M metagenome (GOLD analysis project Ga0315284, IMG submission 203696) | Sediment microbial communities from Yellowstone Lake, YNP, Wyoming, USA - YL17G09_16 | ecosystem: Environmental > Aquatic > Freshwater > Lake > Sediment | place: USA: Wyoming | collected...
TCTTCATGCCGAGGAACTCTTCCACTGCATTCCTGGCCATCACTGCACCTCTCCCCGCTCACGCGCGGTCTCGTACTTGTACTCATCGGTCCAGGGCATGAGCTCCTTCTTCGCCGTGTACCGGGCGTGGCGCACCGTGGAGTCGTTGCCGATGTGCCGTGCTGCGATCGCCGTACCTGCGAGGGCGGCCACCGCCGGCGCCTTCTTGGTGGCGCCTTCCACGAGGCCCTTCGTCTTCGCCCCCGTGCCGCCGAAGAGCGTGGACTTTGCCTTGCCCACCGCAGCACCGATCGGTCCCGCGGCCCGTTCGGCCCCCTGTTGAACGACCTTGGCCCCGCGAACGAGGACGCCTTCCTTGCCGGCGGACTTCACGAAGGTTGTGATCTCCCCGTACGCCTGCTGCACCTCCGCGCGCGCGGCGCGGGTCTGCGCAAGCTTCAGCAGGCACTCAGAGAACTCTCGGGACTGGGTCACGAGGGGATGCTCCGCGTTCGGGACACGGCCGGAGGCGGTCTTGTCCATCGACTCAACCGCCATCTGAATGTTGCCGAAGACACCCTCCTTCAGGAGGCGCGGCGTAAGCATCTGGAAGGCGACCTTCAGGTACTCGTCATCGGGAACGCCGACAGCCATGACGCCGGCGATGTTGCCCAGGGAGTGACCCCCGAGCGCCGCCTGCTTCACCTGCTGGTAGAGACCCTCGCTGAGGTCGCCGTACATGCGCTCGAGACCGGTGAGCTCACCCGTCATGTTGTCGAACGCCGCGGCAAGCTTGTCGCGCATGTCGACCGCTTCCTGAAGAGGCTCCGCGAAGGGGAGTGCGGGTGCGGTACCGAACATGGCCTCGAGCTCGGGGTCGTACGCAGAGGAGACCTTGGTCTCTCCCGGCGCATGCCCATAGTCGAGGGTGCCCCGATCGAAGACCGAGCCACCACCGCCGTCGTTGAGGTCCTTCAAGATCTCCGAGGGGTCGGCGGGACCACCGGCGAACTCGATGACCTTGTGCTCGGCACCTTCCTTCTTGAACTCGTGCAGGAAGGCGTCGGTGTTGGTGAATTCAACAACGCGCTTCACCTGCTCGGGGGAGAGTCCCGCATGCTTGACGGTGGCGATCACGGATTCGCTGAGATCTGCGAACTCACCGCTGCGCCACTTCGATGCCGCGGTCTTCCCGAGGACCTCCAGCTCTTCCCCTGATACGGGCCGGGCGTGCATTTGTTGGTAGCGCCCCTGGGCCGGAAGATCACTCATCACGGGCTCCCTTTGAAGTAGAATCCTCGGAGAAAATACATGACGCTAAAACCAATGGGAACACCGACAGCCCATGTAAGTACACGGGAAGCGGCCAAGATCCTGGGCGTCACGACCAGGACGCTCTTCAATCTCTCCCGCCAAGGACTCCTTCGACCCACCTGGAAGGGCAAGAAGAAATTCTTCGATCGGGGGGACTTGCTGGCGTTCATGAAGGTGTTCAACGGAAAGACCGACTGGAGCTCGATCGCTGCCCTCGCCATGCGAGCCTACATCAAGGCGGAGGCTAACGAGAGGAAGCTCGAAGAGATCTCCGACCTCCTGGGCCTGGGGATGTTCACCCTCGAAGCCGACGACGTGAGCGTGAAGCACTTCTACGACGACGTCTGCGAGCGCAATGGGCAGGACCCCACAGTCCTCTCTTCCGAGGCAATGCTGCTCGCGAAGCGGTGCCTAGCACTCACCGAGGAATACCTGCAGGTCGTCGCACGTGTGACGGGGAGCAACGAACCTTGGCGCCCGTTCATCGAGACGCTGCAGCACCTTTGTGAGAACGCGCCACGTCGCTACTTCACACACGACCTTGAACTCGCAGCAGCGTACGGGTATCTCGAGGCGGCGCGTCGACACATGCGCCCCTTGGCTTACTTCTATGTCCGACGCACGAACGGATGCCGCGTAGCCGACCAGGCCTTTGGCACCCAGCCCGACTACGCCGCACCCATCCTGCGCGCGATGTTCCCGTCCTAACTGTCAACCCTGGTCGAGGGGGCCGTTGTAGTTGCCGAAGATCGGACCACGCGTGGCGTCCTCTCGAGTCGGCGCGATGATGTCCGGCCGCGGCTGGATGATCATGGACCCCAGGATGCAGTAGAGGATCGAGTGGAAGCCATCGTCCGGCTTGTCCGGCCCGTGGCTGTATTGGATCATGCGCAGAGTCTCGTTGTACTCCGCGAAGATGTTGAGCATGTCCTGCCCGTAGGGGTCCTTGAACTCCTCCCATCGCGGGAACTCGATCTGCTGGCGCTTGATGGCGTTGAAGATGTCGCTCATCACCTCGGTGCGGAACACCTTCCACCGACGCAACTTCGGGTCGTACTCGACCTTCCTCTTGCACCGCGCCATGTACTGGTACTTCTGCACGCGCTGCGCACCGAAGGCGCGGGTGAGCCGGTCGTTCGGGTGAAAGCCGCCGCCGTAGTCACAGGCGATGACCCGCACGTTGAACGCCTTCAAGATCTCCTCAATCTTCCCGAGCTGCGTATCGGGGTCTGTCTCTTCTCCGGCGAACCGATGGATGTAGAAGATGCGGAACTTGTTCTGGATGTAGATGCCCAGGCTGAGCACCGTGAAGCTATGCTCTCCCGTGCCCCAGTCGATGCCCGCGAAGACTGGCTGCCCGTACGAGAGCGCGCGGTACTTCTCGATCGCGTCCGGGTGCATCGTCACCTTGGGGTGACAACACTCCTGCACCTGCACCCGCGTGAGCGGTCGGTGGCCTGAGTCGAACGAGATGCCGAGGACCTCGTTGTAGAACTTGTCGCGAGGGTAACGCTCGTAGTCTAGGAGGATTTCGCTCCACGCCTTCCACGGCACCATGAGCTGCGGGATACGGTAGCTCTCGAACGGAGCCTTCTTCACCATCTGCGCCCACTGCGCATCCGGGTGCATTGGGTCGATGAGCTCGCCGCACTTCTCGCAGACGAGGCCCTTCTTGCCGATGTTCCTCTCGGTGAGGACGTTCCAGTAGCGCCCGCCTTCGCCGCCGTGGCGATCGCAGGGAACCACCCACTCACCCTGGGTGGAGAGGTTCGACCGGTAGTACTCGATGACGTTGTCGAGGCTCTTCGGCGTGCCGGCGTAGACGAAGCGCTTCCACTTGTCCGGTGCGTGGCTGGTGCACTGCTCGATGATGGGGATGTTGTCGCCGAGGATGTCCTGGAGCTCATCGACCATGAGACCCCAGGCCGGGATGCCTCGAGTACGGTCGGCGTTGAGGAAGGCGTAGCGCAGTGTGATCTTCGACCGGTTGACGAACTGCTTCTCGAAGACGTTCTGTTGGAGCGCGTTTGTTGTGAAGCTGCGGAGGACGTGGCTTGTCTCGAGCGGGTCCTTGATACGGTCGGCGGAGAACGTCTTCGTCTGCGTGGCCGAGGGGGACACATAGAGTGTCCGGTACCCGTCGATCATGCAGGAGTACGTGATGGCCTTGTTGCCGAGGAGCGTCGACTTCTCGACCTGACGTGCGCAGAAGAGAAGGATGCGGCGCGCGGGGGTGTCATAGGGACGGCGCATGTGCCGGCGACCGTCGAACGAGAACGGCACGAACCCGAGCCCATCGTCACTCGGCATCCGGAAGGCGAACTCGGTGAACTGCGAGGGAAGAACAGCAGGTATAGCTACCCGCTTCTTCTTAGCCATGAAGCTGTCGGAGAAGTCTTCAATGACTTCCGGCTCAGGACACCAGACCTCCTCGTCATCTACCTCGGGAATATAGAATTCCTCTGGATCTGGCGGTGGTCTATGGTCTCGGAAGTAACTTGACTGTACCGACGACATCTCGAGTCACGTATGTCCTTCCCCCCGGAGCCTACAGAAGACGCAGAGAAATGCCTCAAGGGATTGTGGGAGTCACTCCAGCGGGCAGGTGACAACCTCGATCGCGACGCCCTGTTGAGCCCCACCGAAGCGGGCTGGGAGGCGACTTTCTACTTCCGCTCGCCGCTGCCCGAGGGTGCTGGGCGTCTCTTCACGTCTTACGTGAAGTCGTACCTACGAGCCTGCGGCTGGCAGGTCCGTCTTCGGATCTACCCAGGGTTCGCGGTGTTGATCTTGTCGAGAGCTTGATCGAGCTGCTCGAGGAAGCGGTCGGCGAGGAGCTCGGGATCGGGGACCTTGGCGAAGCCGTGGGCCATCATCCACCAGGACGACAGACCTGGGTCATCGGGGGCGGCGTTCGCCTTGTTCACACCTTCGACGTAGCTGGCTTCCAGGGTCGGGCGTTCGGCTTTGAAGAATTCCCGTGCGGTCTGATCAAGCGCCTGCGGGAAGAGCTTCTTCCAGTAGTGCAGCGCGGGGTGCTCGTTGGTCTGGAAGAAGTGGAAGACGAGGTCGGCGCCCTTGACCGTGTACTCGGCGAAGAACGTGGTGAAGGCCTCGACCTGCTTGAACTGCTGAACGTCAACCGGAATCTCCGGGGCGTTCTCCAGGAGGTCCTTCGACTGCTGGTTCGTAACTTCCATGATGTGGTTCCTTGGGGACGGGCTGCATCTCAACGGTGTGCTGCCCGCTACTCAACTGATGAATGTACGGGATAGTGCCTTCATCCGTACGCAAAGCGATACGAGAAAGCTCTTCCCGCAGATTCTCATCGGGACGGACGATTGTTTCAAGCACATCGGTCATGGCCCGCACAACTTCACTGAGGTCACGTGCGCGCTGCGAGTCCCGGGGACCGCCGGCGGAGATCGCCTCGTAGGCGCCCAACGCTGCGGCCTCCCTTGTTCTTTCGACCACCTTGGTGAGGTTCACCTTGGCCGGCATGAGTCCCATCTTCATCTGCGCCATGACGGCGGACATGGGGGAGTAGGGGAGCTGGGAGATCAAGCGACGGGGGTCGCTGTAGTACGCCTTCTTGAGCGGACCCGACTGACCCTTCACGCGTTCGTCGGCGTGGAATGCGGCGCTGCTGGCGCGGATGTCGATGAGCGCGCGCATCTGTACGGAGTCGAGGAGGTCGATGTTCCAGAAGTACTGCTTGAACAGCTCGATGGCCTTCGGGCGGCACTTGAACCGCTTGTGTCGCGACAACGAGTCCGCGATGGCATCGAACGGCGCGTAGGCCATCACCATGGCCTCAACGAACTCCTTGTGGCGGGGGAGGTCGAGGATGCGCAGGGCCGTCATGGCGTCCTCGTCATGAAGGAACAGGCACTGGATGCCTTCCTTGATGAGGAAGCGCTGGCTGCGCGCGTGGTACTGGTCCGCCGGGTAGAACGGACTCGGCGGCTTGAGTTTCTCCCTCAGCTTCTTGATGTAGTAGTCCCCCAGATCGTCCAGCCCGAGCTCTTGCAGCTTCTCTTGAATCTGCGTGTCCGCGAGCTTATCGGGGTGGACGATGAGGTACTTGAGGTAGAACTCACATGGCGTACGGCGGATCATCCAACAACCGGGGATGCCGATGGTGCGGAGGGTAAGAACTGCGCGAATCGACTGCGCAGACGTTGTGCTGCCGCCTGCGGGTTGCTTACCGCTGCTCCTACTTGTGTTCGCACGTCAGGGTCTGCACCTAAGTCACGTAGGGTATGCGCTGCCGCCGGGGACGTCTGATGTATCGCATGCCCTATGCGCATGGGGTCTAGCAACGCAGGTGACACGGCATAATCGATGGCCTTTTGAGCTCCCGGGCTATACGTCTTACCTTCCAAGCCCTGGTTGAGCATCTCCTCCATCTTGCCCTTCCCCCACTTACTATTACCCACGATCTCACGCCCCGTGTTGAACCCCGCGTGCATCCCCATGCCGATAGGATCTGCCGCAACACCTGCTGCGATAGGCACTGCCGCAACGGCACCGCGCGCGGCACGTTGCAACGGTGTGTCAAAAGGAGTGTTGGTCAACCGGCTCATCCCGCCGACGCCCCTGGAATAGATCTCCGCGCCAACGCGGTTGAGGCCACCCCCATGAGCCTTCAGCGTCGGTGCTGTGCCGCTCACTTCGTGCATCATGGCCTGACGTACCGGCCCTGCGATGGGTGCGTTTTGAAGGGCATCCTTACCAATGGTCTGGTTCAACGTATGGTGAAATACGTTGTGCTGCTCCTCCGTGGGCAAGTGCGCGAGGTTTTTACCAATCGCATGCGCAGCTTCGTAGCTGGTCAGCGCTTCGGGTCCAGCCGTCGCCTTCATGGTGCGCTGTGCAAGTGGATGGATGGCACTGCCCGTGAGGCCATGCTGCAGCCCCAAATGCGCCATGTACTCGTGCAGGTTGGAGTTGTGATGTGCTGCACGGCCCAGCGCATTCGTGAGAAAGTGACCACCGAAACCAGTAGCTACGCCAAAGGCTACGGCAATCTTTTCGAGCTCATCATTGAATGCTCGAAGTTGTTGGCGATCCATCTCAGTTGTTTCCAAACGCGATGATGTGCAACCCGTCGAGGACCTCCTCCGTCGCGCGGATCGACTTCTCCAGGGCGGAGACGGGCAGGTCACGCAACCCGAGCCGTGCCGAGATGAGGAGCTCGCACATCTTGCTCTGCGCCTCGTCGATCTTCGGGAGGTAGCTCACGAAGGTAGCGAGGTTCTCGTGGTTGATGAACCCGAGGGAGAGCACGGTGTCGACCGCGACGGGATCGGGGATGATGGCGGCTTCCTTCACGAGGTCCACCCGGAGCTCACGCGCAAGCGACTCGAAGGAGGAGGCCCTCTTCTCCGCACCCGAGACCTGCTCGGAAGCGAGTGACAACGCACGACCGACACGCAGCCCGATGGGTCCGTGAGATCCGTACGCCTGCGCCATCTTTGTGACGGCGTAGGAAGGCTCAACGCCCAGACCGGCCAGGATGAACAGCGCCTCGTCGAAGCCGAGGAACTGTCGCTGGTCACGGGCGATCTTCTCGACGGGCATGCCCTCGAGGGAGTAGCTGTCGGCGTCGCCGGCGCGGAGCTCCACGGTGAAGAGATGCGCGAGCGCGTGCGCCGTCTTCTGGAAGGCCGTCGGGTCCGACGCCAGTGTCACCGACTCCGCCTTGTCGAGCGGGAGCCAGCGCATGTGCGTGGGGACGAGCATGCGGCCGTCGCCGCCCTCGGTGACGGTCTCGATGTTCGGCTGGATGAGCACGGTGACCTGCCGGCCGTCGTACGTCTCACCGGAGAGGCTCTCTTCCCCCTGGTCCGAGAGCGACCCGTTGATCGTCAGCGGGATGGTGCACTGCGCGCGACCGTTGGGGAGCACCTCGTAGAAGGCGCCGTGACCCTTGGGCGGGCCCTCGAAGAGGCTGGCGCCACCACCGATGTTCACGCCCACGATCTCCCCCTGCACCGCGGCCTGTGAGCCGTTGGTGAAGAGGCAGATGGGCAGCGCGTGCCCGTCCGTGTCGATGAGGTTCGGGAAGACGTACCCGATGATGTGCTTCCCGCTCTCGTCCTGGACCTTGTAGACGCCGAAGTCTTTGACCAGCTCCGGGGTGTCCGCCTCGGGCATGTCCGCTTCCACATCGGCGTCTTCCGCCATGGTGGCCGAGCCGTGCATGTCGGCCGCGAGCGCGAGCTTCTCGCCGAAGGCGCGCACCACCTGCCCACGATCCCAGGTCTCCTCGACCGGGGCCCAGAAGCGATGGCTCGCGCGCTTCACGAGGTAGCCGTCCTCGAGGTGCGTGACCTGCACGACGTCTGCGGGGATCTGGCCGAACACCGCCGCTGCGTGCTTCACATCGTCGGCAGGCTGGTAGTGCGACAAGATCGAGAGCGACGGCGCTGTGCCTGCAGCGTTGGCGATGTAGGCCGCCTGAAGGTTCGCGTCGGCGAGCTTGTCGAAGAGCGCGCTGTAGTCCTTGGGCGAGATGGTCGGAAGAATCTCGGCCAAGATCGAGCCAAGCTTCGTGGCCTTGTTGGCGGCGAAGTTCCCGACCGTCATGTACTTCTGCCCCTGCGCTGCGGCAGCACCACCGAGGGGCATCTTCTTCGCCGCGATGGACGTGGTGAGGCGGGAGATGTTGGCGAGCTGTCCGGGGTCCGTGGACTTCTTCACCGCCGACGCGAGCATCTGACCGAGGGCTTCCTTGATCGAGCCCTGCTTGCCCATGCCGCCGGCGCCCATCGTCGCGCCACCACCACCGAACCCGTAGTTCTGGCGGAAGGGCGGGTAGAGCTGCCCGATCATGGACGTGTCGCCCGGCGTCTGGCTGGTGACATCGAAGGCCTGCGGGCGGAACACCGCCTGGCGAAGACGCGCCTCGGTGAGCGGGAGCATCTTCGAGTCCTCGGTGACGAGGATGTCGAAGGGCTGCATCTTCCGGTTCTTCACGATGATCGGAATACGGCACTGCTTGATGCCGGCCGCGGCCATCGCCTGCGGGTCTGCACCACGCTGGATCTCCGACTTGTTCACCACCTCGACGTGACCGAAGGCGTACCCACGCTCGGCGTCGACGCGATCCATGACCACATGCGGATCGAAGTCGGCGATGTACGGGACCTGCTTGTAGAGCTCCTGCAAGATCTCGTTCGGCCAGACGTTCGGGTCTTCCGGGAGAGCGGTCTCGCTCGCCACCTTCTCAAAGGTCAACGCCGAGTCAATGAAAAGATTCTGCTCCATCTGGGACGTTCTCCTCCGAGGAAGGTACAATCACTAGGCGGTTTTGAGAACCGCACTCATCGACGCGAACACAGACGGCGTTGTCGTAACGAGGATGATTCCGAAGGCATCGGCGCCCGGCGGGAAGCTGGGAAGACCCGCACCGAACTGCGCGTCGATTGCAGTGCCGGCGGCTGCAAGACCACCGTCAACCGCTGCGTACTGGAAGCTGAGAAGATGCACGGGGCCCGCAGACAAGGCCGCAGAGAGGTTCGCGAAGAATTCAATCGCAGGTAGTTTCACCGCGAGCGCCGCCTCGAGGAGCGCGCTGATGCCGCCAAGCTTGATGGCGAGCGAAGCCTGGAGGGAGATGTTCGCTGCGATCGCCGCGGTGAAGTCGAGGGAGATCGTGGGGAGGGATAGCTGAAGTCCGGCCATCAGGCCGAAGAGTGCCTGGAGTCCTGCGGTTGGATCTGAGATGGTTAGGACGAGTCCGAGCTCGAGATCGATGGCCGCTTTGAACTGCGCCGAGATGTCGGCTTGAAGTGATCCAAGACCGAAGGCGCCGAATAGTGCGAGGTCTAGTTGAATGAACAGCGGGCCGATGATGCCAATTGATGCGGCAGCGGCGATGTTGATACCGCCCAGCGGGAACGACCCGATGATTGCAAGGCTCCCGCTCACGCACGCACCTTATCGTTCCCTGCCGAGATGGTGCCCGCAAGTGGCTGCATGAGTATGATCATGGCGCCGACGTTGGGACCGGGAATCGGTGGGGTGACGAAAACGATGGTAGCCAGCACACCCGGCGGCCCGACCGAGCAGAGCACCGGGTCACCCTTGCGAGCCACGGCCTTCTCGCCGGCGCCAAGGCGGACCATGTCACCCTTGACGTGCGTGCTCTTCCCGCCGCTGATCGTGAGGCTATCCGGCGCCTCAATGAAGATGTTCTTCTTGCCGTTGATGCTCAGGTCATCGTCGAAGCTCAGAGAGACTGCCTTCTTGAAACGACCGGTGACCTGCCCGGCAACCGTCATCGTGACGTTGCCTTTGCGGTCCGTCGCGAAGTGGTAGACGATACCCTTCGCCGTCCCACTCCCAGCGGCATCCCCACTGTCGGCGTTGAAGCCCTTGGGGGAGATCGCAACCTCGTAGACGACATCCCCGGAAAGTCCGCCGGCACCTTCGAGTGGTGCGGGTACCTTGCCGCGTGTGACCCGGACGTCGGCATACTTGTCGTTGGCGAAGATGCGGAAGGTCTCCACCTGCTGCGTGGGGAAGTTGGTTTGCCCCGCGCCGTCCTGGATGCCCCAGACGATTGAGCCGCCGACATTGTGGTGCGCGTAATTCTCGCTGATGTCGATCATGCGATTGTCGAGCGGGATGAAGATGCGCTGAGAGAGCTCGGTCGCTCCGATCTGCAACACGCCGCCTCGATGGAGGATGAAGAAGTTCCCATCCCGCCCACGCATGTACATGTCACCGGGCTTCGGGGTGGGACGTCCTCCCGCAAAGGTAGCCGCCGAGGGGTACGGAACCTGGGCCCCGTGGGACGCTGTCCCCTGCGGCGCGTCCGGCGCGCTCGCGTCGTCGATCTTCTGGAACGGCATGAAGAAGCTCAGCACGAACGGCTGCGTACTATCAGACGGGAGGCACACCAGGCAGTGTGACCCAACCTCGGGGATGCACGTGAGGCCCTCCCCGTTCGAGAAGTGCTGGTACGGCGACGTGACCTGAATGTTGTAGTAGCGGTGGCGATCGAAGAGGCTGGCGACGTCGACCGTGTAGTTCGTCAGGTTCAAGTTGACGACGCGGCACTGCACGATGCGCGCGGGCACCTGCCCCTCCTTCGAGGTCATCGAGCTCCGGTAGGAGGTCTGCTCGAAGGTCCTCTTGCCCTGCTTGTTGTCGTTGATGGATTGCATCAATAGTGGTGCTCGGGCACGTCCTTGAGGTGTGTGAGCCCCGGCTGCTTCGACTTCGCGCTCGTCAGACCGAACTCGGCGCCGAAGGCCATGCCCGGCACCGGGTGTGGGCCGTGGATGGTTGAGAGAGAACCGGAGGCTGCAGCCTCGAGAATAGTGTCCTTCAGGCGCTGGTGTTGAAGTTTCGCCATCCAGTCCTCCTGTACGGACAGGGGGAGCATGTCGAGGCCGCGGAGGACCGGCTTGTGCTCGATGGGGTCTTTGCCCGCCTTGACGAGATCGGAGTTCATCCGGCGGACCACGGAGAGTGGGCGGAACTCCCCACGAAGTACTTCTGCGTGGCCGCCCGGATCCTCGACCTTGGTGAGGTTGCCCATGGCCTTGATGACGGTCTCGACGGTGCGGCGCTTGACGCCCTCGCTCTTGTAGAGATCGTGAATCTCCGATGTCATGTGGTTCTGCACCTTCTCGATGTTCCCCGTGGCCTCGTAGAGGTCGTGGGGATTCACGAAGGTGCGGTTCGGATCTGAGAGGTGGTCTCCGGCGTTGAAGTGCTCCCCCACGGCGGGCGCCTTCCAGGGGATGAAGCCTTCCATCTTGGCCTGGTGCGGGAGGTTCTCGTGGAGCGGCATGCCCGTGGGGTCTTTGCCGACGAAGTGAGCCTTGCCGTTGATGTGGATGTTCACACCCGTCGGGACCTTCTCGATCTTCGTGACCTTGCCGCTGCCCATCGCGAGGCTGGCGGCATTGGGGATCTTTTGGGGCAGCATGGTGAGCTGCTGGAAGCGCGCGAAGGAGTTGAGCAGCTTGCCGCCGCCCTGCTCTTGCACGCCGCCGGTGTGGAAGGCCTTGAGCGTGAGCTGCACCGCGCGCTCGCCGACCGCGTGCGCAGAGAGGACGCCGATGTTGGTGCCCACCGGGTAGTGCTGCCCGGTGGCATCCAGGCCCACGCACTTCTGGCAGAGACCGTGGCTCTCCTCGCACTTGAGCGGGGAGCGCACGATGATACGCGCGTCCTTTTTGGCGGACCTGATCTGCCCGATGATGTCGGGGGAGAGCATCGTCCCCGCAGGTACATGCACGTGCCCGTGCTTGAAGTCCTCCGCCAGGTGACGGTCATGCACGTCGCTCTCGCTGACATCCATCGCGATGCCGCGGTCGGTGCCACAGTCATGACTGTTCACCAGCATGTGCATCATGTTGTTCATGAGGAGCTTGGACATGTACCCAGGCTCTTGAACTTCCTGCACCTTCATGACAGCGCCACGTCGCGCTCCGTGCATCTGCGTCCAGTACCCACCGACGTCGAGGCCTTCGGAGTAGCTGCGCATGACGGGGGTCGCGATGGTGCGATCGGCCGAGTCCTTGAGGAGCATCGGCGCGATGACCATCTGCTTGTACTGGTCCCAGCCAGGCTTCACACCGGCCTGGTACATCTGGAAGAGGTTCGATGGATTCTTCTTCTCACTCTCCTCGTGTTGGGTGCGCATATCCTTGTCGGCGGTGCTCCACACCTGGATGGCACGACGATCCTTGTCGGCCTTCGGGATGCTGGCGCTGTCGTAGATCTCCGTGACCTTCCGCTGCGCCTCTCCCAGGACGGCGTTGCGCATCTTCTTGTCCGTCGCGAAGTCCGCGAGGCTCAAGCTGTGCGTCTGAATGGGAACCACGACGGACTTCTTCATCTCCGCCAGCGGGAGACTCTTGTGGAAGACGTAGTTGTGCCCACCATCCGCCGGCGGGGGGATCGTGATGTTGCCGAAGGCGGCGCCGTTGCCGAGGTCCTTCAGACGGTTCACGATCTGCCCGAAGTCCGCGCTGTGCTCCTTCGCGACGTGCGTCAGTAGCTTGTCCAGTCCCTTACGATCCAAGCGGGTCTCGAGGTTGTGGAGGACATCCTTCTGCATGCTCTCAGGTAGCGCAGTAGCGAGCAGCACTCGACCAGCAGTCGTACGGCCCGATGGGACATGAACCACGTCCGTGAAGTGTGCCGAGCCCTTGCGCACCGCATCAACCACCTCACCTTCATGCGCGAACTTCTTCGCATGTTCCTTCCCCGTGACGCTCAGCTTGTAGAGCCCGAGGGCGCTCTCGAGCGTCGGCTGGTAGACGACCTTGCCGGTCGCCTCTGAGAAGAGGTTGTTCGAGGGCATCATCTTGTACGCCTCCTGCACCGCCTCGTGGGAGATCGGCGCAAAGACGCTCATGGTATCGCCGTCGAAGTCGGCGTTGTACCCACCGGTCACGAGCGGGTGGATCTGGATCGCGTTGCCCGAGACGAGACGCGGCTTGAAGGCCTGCACGCTGTGTTTGTGGAGCGCAGGGTCACGCTTCAACAAGACGGGGCGCTCCTCAATGACCTTGTCGAGCGCCTTCCACACCGATGGGTGCTTGTTAGCGAGGAGCTTCTGCGCCTCGATCGCCGTGGGCGCGTGGCCGAGGTCCTTCAATTTCTTGACCACGAAGGGGCGGAACAAGTCGAGGGCGGCGTGCCGGGGCAGGCCCACCTCGTCAAGACCCAGCGACGGCTCGGGGACGATCGTCGAGCGCATCGTCAGGTCCTGCCGGCGATTCATCAACGTGTCCTGGAAGTAGCCGGTCTTCGGCTGGCTGCCCGAGATGCTGTGAAGGAGACCCTTCTGCTGCGCGTCCGCGTACGGCACACCAACGCCGATGATGGCTTTGACGCCGTCGTACATGTCCCGGCGGAGGTCCTTCTTCATCACGTCCGTCAAGTTCTTCTGGAGGACGGGGTCCTTCAGTTTGTCGTTGACCTGTGCGAACTCGGAGTAGAGGCCGTTCACGTCCGCGTACTTGATGTCGCCGGTCGGCAGGATGGACACTGGACGCATGACGGGCGGTAGGACCGGCAGGTGGTGCAGGACGTACGCGTCCGAGGCCTTCATCCCAAGGTGGTCAAGGGCTTGCAGATACTTCACCTTCTTCAGCGCAGGATCGATCTTCGCTCCCTTGGCTGCGGTGAGTGCCTTCTTGGCGGCGGAGAGGTCGCGCTTCACGTCGATCTTGTCGAGGAGGACCTTGATGCCCGCTCCACCAGTGATGCCGGCACCGGGATCTGTGAGGTGACCCGTTGGTGTGACGGCCTTGTCCCCATGCACGATCGACTCGAACTCCTTCGTCGTGAGCCCAGTGAGCTTGCAGATGGGCTTCTCGAAGAGCGGGTTTGGAATGGGCTCCGCCAGGTTGATGTGCGTCCACTTCCTTCCGCCGAGTCCACCCGTAAGCTTCTCATCGAACAGGCCACCCGGACGCGGCTTCGGCTCCGTGTCCTTCCCCTTGGCGTGCAAACGTTCCGTCGCGTTCGGCAGAGCTCCCGCGCTGAGCGCCAGGATGTGTTTGTCCGTCATCGGTGAGAGGGCGAACTGGTGACCCTTCTTCTCGATGTTCACACCAGAGCCGCGCAAGAGATCGGTGAACTTCTGGAAGGCAAAGGTTGGCTGCGGCGTGGGCAAAGGATGCCCCGTCTGAATCGCTGCCCAGACCTGGTTGTGCTGGCTAGCCCATTGCTTTGACGGCATGGTCTGCGGGTCGGGGCCTTCTGACTTCCACGTCTGCATTTCGCGGATGTTGCTTTTCGCCCCATGCGCCAACATGGCGTACATCCCGAGCACACCCATGGACTGCCCGCCGGTGCCAGCACCACTTGTGGGTTGAAGATTCAAATCGTAATGCTCCTGGGGACCAGACCCAGGTAGCGCCATCCCAGAGCGCACACTCATCTTCTTGTCCACCTGATGGACCAGCTTGAGCATGTGTTGGGGTCCTACCAGCGCCTGACCCAGAGAGTGACCCGTCCCCGGGTCATGAAGCTCCTCGGTATCGGACAGGCCGTGCTCACGTAGTTCCCCCCGAACTTTCTCGAGGACATCATCATGCGGCTCGAAGTTTCGGACCAAGTAGGGCTTCTTGGTCTTCTCCGCAATCTTGGCTGCGGCAGTCTCAAGTACCTGCCCCACGTTCATCCGCCCAGGAACACCAGACGGGTTGAGGGCAACCTCAATGTGCTTACCGTCACCAGTGTGGGGCATCTCATGGTCTGGCAAGATCATCGTAACGATGCCCTTGTTGCCGTAGCGACCTGCCATCTTGTCGCCGACCTGCATGGGCTCGATCGTCTTGACGTGCACCGTGATGTTCTTGCCACTACGGTGCGTCGACACAACCTCGCCCTCGAACTCCGAGTCCCAGCGAAGGGACTTGTCCGTATGCGAGCCCGCAAGGCTCCGACGAATCGCGGAGATACCCGTTCGGTCCTTCAGCTTGAAGGGCTTCATGGCGACGATGAGGGGATCGCCGGGCTGCACGCGCGTGCCTATCTTCACAACCCCGTCGTTTCCGACCTTCGAGAGCTGTTCCCGTTTGAACACGCCGGGATGCTGTGTGTTGAACCGGCTGGGGTCGAAGACCGTGTCGGTGTCCACGGGAAGGGCGTGTTTCTGAAGATGCTCCGATGAGAGTTTGCGTGCTGCACTTTCGGAGATGACGATCCCGTCCTCGAAGTTGTAACCCTTGAAGGGGACGTAGCCGACGCGCAGGTTCGTACCGAGTGCTAGCGTGCCACCCTTCGTGAAGTTCGTGTCGGCCACCACCTGCCCCACACGGACCTTGTCGCCAGCCTTCACTAAGGACGTCGAGTGCATGACGCTCTTCGCGTCATTCAACGGGTAGTGATTGTAGAGCTGGATCTCATGCTTCTTCCCGTCCTCACCATCGATGACCAGGGCATCACTCTTCACCGAGTGAACGGTCCCGTTCACGTGGGAGGTGTGCGAAGACTGGCGCCCAATCAAGGTCTCGAAGGTGTCGATGCCCTTCTGATCCACGCCCGTCGACACCTGCACGAGGGGCGTCTCACGGTGAACAAGGGAGATGGACTGCTCGATGTGGCGGCTCGCCATCGAGGCACGGTTGCCCGAAGTGTTGCCGAGGAACGGCACCAGGTTCGAGGTGATGTTGAAGAGCTGCGACGGGTGCCGGAGAACGTAGTCGGCGTCCTTGAACTTCCCGGCGCGGATGTCCTTACCGCCCATGTTCATCGTCACGTCGGCGTGCCGAGGCACTGGCTTGCCCGTCTTCCAGTCCACCTGGTCCGGGAGCACGACGTTCGACGCTTGCATCACTGCCGGCGAGATGAGCTCCATCTTCCCTGACCGCACGTTGTAGAGCGGGATCTTGGGCTCGTTGCCGACCTTCTTCACGCCCAGGGGAAGCCGCAGCGTGATGCCCGTCTTCTCGCCTTCGGGAGTGTTGATGGGGTCGAGGAAGCCGAGGTGGCTGGGGTTCACGAACTTGGCGGCGTCGGAGATCGCCTGTTCGGACTGGATGCCACCGGGGCCCATGATGGTGGTCTGCCCCGCGGAGGCGACCATCTCCACCGGGTTGATCTGGCTCGCCTGCCGCACCGCCGCGTTGTTGTGGAAGACCTCCTGCAGCGGCTTGTTGAAGAACTCGAACTTGATGACGTCGCGCAGGCCCTTGGCCTTCTGGATGTTCCGCGAGAACTTGGCGCGCACGGTCGGGCCCGCAGCGCGCACCTTGTCAAAGGCGAAGTCGCCGGCGGTGCGGAGGTCCTTGAAGACGAGGGAGTCGCGGTCGTCCTCGGGGTGACCAGCCTGGACCTTCAAGATCTTCTCGGTCGCGAGGCGCAGGACTTCCCCGCTCACGTTCTCGAAGGGCTTGCCGAGGGTGACGGTGGTCGACTCCGGACGGAGCTTCGCGCCTGAGAGTGTGTCGTAGAGGTGCTGCTTCGCGATCTCCGCCGAGGGCGCCGTATTCTTCTTGTCGGCCTTGTAGAAGCGCTCAACAGCGCCGGCGACGCCACGCGCAGTCTTGTTGGCCTCAAGCGTCTTCTTTCCCCAGGCCTTCTCGAGCGCGTCATCGTCGACGCCCATGGTCTTCAAGATCGGGTAGAGAGGGATCTTGCTCTTCCCGTAGTCCATGGTGAAGCGGCCGGTCTCAGGCTCGAGGAGAACCTTGAACGAGGGCTTGCCGGTGACATTGAACTGGCTCTCGAGCTCGCCGTTGTCCTTGCGGCGGGTGTACACGCCAGGCTTCAACTGCCACTGGTTGTCGATCTGGTACTCCTGCCCGCCCATGATGTAGCTGTAGCGCCGCGTCATCTTGGGGATCTCGGCGAGCCGGATCTTGTGGCTGTCGAGCACCTTGCCGGTCTCGTTGTCCTTGAGCTCGAGGTGGCCGTAGACCGGCACCGTCCAGCTCCCACCATCCATCTTCGCCTTGTGCTGCGAGCGAATGTCGTCCGCGCTCAGGTCGTCTTTCACCTCGAGGTCCTTGAGGTGAACAGACTGGCCCCTTCCCTGAAGCGGGAAATGGGTACGGATGCCGTCGAGCACGCGACTCTGGAAGTGTGCTGAGGCTTCCTGGGGATCGAGGTAGGCCATGTTTTTCCTGGCGGGTGTGCCTGCAGGTTACCGCACGCCCAAAAGTAGCAGCAAGCACGGGTGCTACTGCGGAATAAGTATTTTGCAGGGAAACACCAACCCTAACAACTGGGAGCTGTGCATGTACTTTCTTGGACCCGGCGATGATGATGACAACGACAACGGTAATTCTGGCAGCCGTTTCGAGGACGATGTGGATCGCTTGTTCGAGCTCGATGAGCCTGCGGAGCATGAGTCCGACGGATGATTTTCTGGGCGATCTGCGCGGGCATATTGAATGGGCTGCTCATCTTCATGCGTGAGGAAACAATAGCCAAGAGGCGTTGAACCATGATCGTGAACCCCTACGCCGAGCGGCAACGCGTGATCACGTACGGGGGCACACGGATGATTCAGGAGACGTTCGGATTGGTAGGCGCGCAGATCCAAGACCTCAAGAACCCGCAGAGAGTGTGGACGCTACAAGGCTTCTACGCACCCTGTCGACGAGGTCTTGGTGGCCTGCGCGCCAAGTTTCTGGACCAGAAGAACTTCACGACGTTTCTGAATCAACGTGACCTCGAGGTGTTGATCGGGATGGTCGAGCCGGGAAGCTATTGCGAGTGGTCCAACAAGGAGTATCCCGCTCCATACGAGGGCGACTGGTACGGCTTCATGATGGACGAGGATGACCTCCTCGACGACTTGTACACCCGCGAGATGTTCCTTCGCGCACAGTCCTTCACCGGCATCCTCATGGCCGGTGACATTACACGACGCGTCCACCTAGAGGATGGCGTCGACGTAGAGGAGCTACAAGCCCTGCTCTGGGACACCGATCCCGAGACAGGCCTCACCCCAGACACTCGCCTCGAGACCGTCAACCGCAGATGGTCGAGAGTGGAAAGGATACGTGCACGATGGGATCGGATGCGTTGAGCCTTCTGCTCCACGGATACCGGACACAACAACAAGAAGAAGAAGATGAGGAGGAACTACAAGAGCTAGCCGACGACTGGTCGAAGTCGGCGGAGGTGTGTAGCGCCTGCGGCGATGCCCTCCACTACACCGAGGAGGTCGTTCAGCTTCAGATCTTCATGAGCTACCGCGGACCAAACAACGAAGTCGTCCTCGTCCCTGTCCAGGATGATGAGGGCGACTTCGCCTACGAGCCACAGTATCTCGAGTTCGATTGTTGGGAGAGCCTGACCGAAGACCTGAAGTCGATGATCGAGGACGAGCCCCCGGTGGGGCACCCAAGAGAGCTCCTCGAATGCAGCTACTGCAAGAGCAGCATCTGCGAATGGGAGATCTTCGCGACGTCGTACGTCGGGGAGCTTCACGTATCACGGCGTTGCCCGGACAACACGTCAACATCGACCTTTGCTGCCATGAGCACGCCGTACGTGACGTGCCTCAGTTGTCTCCTATTCCAAAGCTATGAGTGTGACCTATGGACCGAAGAACTGAGCCAGACTGGCGAATGCGAAGAATGTTCACACGCCCGATGCTGGCGCGCGCAAGGTTGTTCCTGTCCCTGTCATGCCGGAAGGAGTGATTGATGAGGCAGCCAACTAGAATCCACCTCTCCGAACACGCCATTCAGCGGTTTCGTGAGAGGTGGCCTGATTGTGCGTACCTGCCTGCCCACGTCATTCGTGGGCAGGTTTCTCGTCAGGTAGTACGTGGCGGCCGAGCAGCCGCTTTTATTACCACCCCAGGAGGGGACTACTACCCGATCTGCTTCTTCGGGCGGGATGGCTACGCGATCTACCGCGCCGGTCAGATCACAACCATCCTCCCCGAAGAGTACTGCCCTGAAGTATCTGCCGTACACAAACGACTGCGCCACTGAGGAAGAGCAATGAACATTGAAGAGATCATGTCGACGGCCATCACCATCCCGACGGGCGACCCGACGGATGTGGACGCGCCGAAGGGTTGGCCCGTATTGTTCTGGGGCGCCCCCGGGACAGGGAAGTCACAGCGCATCAAGTCAGGCGCGCGCTCGGCGCTTCTTCACTGCGAGATGGTGTTTGCGGGCACCAAGCAGCCCGATGACTTTTCTATCCCCATGCCCGACGGGCTCGGGGGCATCACGGTCATCGCGGGCCTCCCACAGGTCCGGCGCCTGCTTGCGTTGAAGGAGGGGGTGCTCTTCCTCGACGAGATCTCCTGTGCGCGCCCCGCGGTCCAATCGGCGCTCCTGTCCCTCGTCCTGGACCGCCAGTGCGGGGACATCATCCTGCCGCCTAGTGTTCGGATCGTCGCCGCGGCGAACCCATCCGACGTCGCTGCCGGGGGCTGGGACCTCGAGCCTCCCATGGCCAACCGCTTCCTCCACTTCGACTACCCCGCGCCGTCGCCCGACGAGTGGGTGAAGTGGTTCATCCAGGAGGGGGGATCGAAGGTCGAGGCCTCGGCAGACCTCTGGGCCAAGGTCACCACCAACTGGCCCTCCGCCTGGCCGCGTGCGAAGGGGCTCTTCGCCGGCTTCGTCATCAAGCGCGGCGCCGAGCTCCTCAACAAGGTTCCGCAGGAGGGAGACCCCGCGCGTGGCCGTGCATGGCCCTCCGGCCGCATGTGGGAAGTGGCCTCGCGCGCGTACGCCACCTGCCACGCGCTGGGGCGCTCCCACCTCGCGGCTGCCTTCGTGGAAGCTGCCGTGGGCGAGGGCGCAGCCGACGAGTTCGCCACGTGGGTACGGGAGTCGGACCTCCCCTCCCCCGAGGACATGCTCCGGAACGGGTGGAAGCCCTCAAGGAACCGCCTCGACATCGCGATCGCGGCCTACACAGCCATGACCGCGTACGTCGTCCGGCGGCCGGACTCCCAAGAGCAGCGCGCGCTCGCCATCCCGGCGTGGAAAAACCTCCAGGTGGCTTGCGAGAGCGGGCTCACGGACATTGCGCTCGCCGCCGCCGACTCCTTGGTGAACGCCGACCTCGCTGACGAGGACGACGCACCCCTGTTCGACGCCGCGCGCCCGGTCATCCGCAAGCTGATGCCCCTGGCACCGGTGATCTGATGGTCACCAAGCTCGAGGTAGCCCGCGCCTTCATCAAGAAGAAGGGCCCGTACTTCACGGCCATGACCTACAGCCTGATCCCCCGCCCCCGCCCCGGGTACGGGACCGTGTCGACGTCCAAGAACCTGATCATGGTCTACGACCCGGACTGGTTCGAGGCGCTCTCCACAGAGAAGGCGGCCGGCGCCCTGGTGCACGAGGGGATGCACGTGTTCCGCAAGCACTTCGAGCGGAGCGACGGGTTCCCCGACAAGCGTCGGTACAACATCGCCGGCGACCTCTCCATCAACCCGGACCTCCGGGAGATGGGCTGGGAGCTCCCAGAAGGCTCCATCTTCCCCAAGGACTACGGGTTCCCCGAGTTCCTAGGCGCCGAGGAGTACTACCACCTGCTCGAGAAGCTCGAGTCCAAGCAGGAGAAGGAGCAGAAGAAGCAGCAGAAAAAGGGGTCTGGGAAGGGGGACCCCCAACCAGGCCCCGGGCAGCCCGGCCAGGGACCGCCCCAACCAGGGCAGGGCCCGGCCCAGCCGCCCAAAGATCCCCACGGGAACGGCGCCTGCGCGGGCGGCTGCGGCGGCGCCGCGGGCAACCCCAGGCCCGAGGAGCAGGAGGAGGAGGACGCCGTCCGGCAGGAGGAGCCGGAGGCGCTCAAGAGCGACGTCGACATCCAGGCCATCGTCAAGCAGACCGCCAAGGAGATGAGCGACTTCGTGTCGCAAGGGCGGGGGACCCTCCCCCGGCACCTGGTGGAGCTCGCCAACGCCGCGCTCGCGCCACCGAAGGTCAAGTGGAGGCAGGTGCTCCCCCGCTTGATCCGACGTGCCACGGGGAAGATGGAGGCCGGTGGCCAGGACTTCTCGAAGCGTCGCCCCTCGAAGAGGAGCTTCATGCGCGGCATGTTGGTGCCGGGCATGATCTCCAACGAACCCGAGATCGTGATGATCCGCGATACCTCGGGGTCGATGGGCAAGAAACAACTGCAGGACGCGCAGAACGAAGCCGTCGGCGTCATGCGCCAGATGGGCATCGACGAGGTCTGGTTCATGGACGCCGACGCCGCGGCCGGCAAGCCGAAGCGAGTGCGCGTCAGGGACATCCCGAAGCTCCCCATCACGGGGCGCGGCGGGACCGACTTCGGACCGGCCATCGAACGCGCGGCGAAGCTCAACCCGAGACCCAACGTCATCTTGTACTTCACCGACGGAGACGGCCCAACGCCGGACTTCCCACCGCGTGGCGTCGAGGTGGTCTGGGTCATCGTGAAGAGCTACTGGAACAAGAAGCCCTGCGATTGGGGGCACTGCGTCTTCGTGGACGACTGATGCCTATCTGGCGGCTGTGGCCGTACACAGGCGCCTGGTACGGGAAGCACTGGGAAGGGCCCCAACAGGTAGAGGACAAGTCACCGGACAACCTCCGGCAGATGTTCCACTACCTGCGCAGCCTCCCCTACCAGAGCCAGGAAGATCGTGAACGGCTCGAGCTCCGCGCCTTCATCAAGGTGCGGAAAGCCGAGCTGCGCACGGTGAAAACCTGACGGGAAGAAGGGCCCTACGAGGGGCTCTTCTTTTTAGCCTCGAGATCCCTGAGTGGTACCGGGGGACGGATTTGAACCGACACTGGACACGGTCTGAACGTGCTGCCTCTGCCGTTGGGCTACCCCGGCGTGAGTCGACGCGGGGGGAATCGAACCCCCAGGTGACGCGGTTTTTAGGACCGCCGCGTATGCCTTTCCGCCACGCGTCGATTGGTACTGACGGAGGGACTCGAACCCTCAGGTGAGCTTTCGCCCCTTGGACCTCAACCAAGTGTGTATGCCATTCCACCACGTCAGCATGAAGCTCCGGGTGAGGGACTCGAACCCCCATAGCAAGAATCAAAATCTCGCGTCCTACCTTTGGACGAACCCGGAATACAACGAGTGCTCAGGGCGGGAATCGAACCCGCAGAAAGCAGGGTTTGAGCCTGCCGCGTTTGCCATTTCGCCACCTGAGCATGCAGCGGAAGTTGGAGTACTCGAAACTCAAGGTGTTACCCCCGCACTGTTTAGCAAACAGGCTCCGCACCCTGGCGGATTCAACTTCCATAGAGAGCACGCCGGCTTCGACACCGGGAGGATGATCTCGCCGTGCACTAGCGAAGCGCCGTGCAAGGTCCTCATGAGTCCACGGTCGGCACCTTAGGGAGCTACCCAACCAACCTGACACGTGCCCAGCGGAAGAAGGAGGTCTTGATCCCCAGGGTGTTACCCCCGCACTGTTTTCGAGGCAGGCCCGGCCCCCGGCCGGTTCTTCTTCCATAGCGGAGCGTGATCGAATCGAACGATCTGGTGTTACCCAGCGCCGGTGTTCAAAGCCGGTCGGCCGCCATGGCCCGCACACTCCGCGGAAGGAGGAGAACTCGAATCTCAGGGTGTGACCCCCGCATGGTTTTCCAGGCCAGCCTGCGCCCCGCGCAGTTCACCTTCCAGACTCACCCGACGTCGTCGAGTACGCCTTGCTCCAGATACGGTAGCCAGAGCTCGGACACATCCGCCGGCGGGATAAACGTCCCCGTCATTGGAAGTGACTTCGGCTTCACTGGCCGCTTACGCAGGTGCATGCCTGCCTGCTCGGGCGTCTTGCAGTCCTTCTTCAAGTTGCAGGGGATGCAAGAGGTGACGATGTTCTCCCAAAGAGTCTTTCCTCCCTGCGACCGCGGAAGTACGTGGTCGTAGTTGAGGTTCTTCATCGGGCGTTTCAGGCCGCAGTACTGGCACCTGAACCCATCGCGGGTGTAGACATTGATCCGCGAGAACTTCACATCCGTCTTGTTGCGGACGATCGCCTTGCGCAGCCGGACGACTGCGGGGAGTTGGATCGTCATCGACGGGGAGCTGACGTGCGCATCGTAATGCTCCAGCGCGTCAGCTTTCTTGAGGTAGACGAGTGTTACAGCCTCTTGCCACGAAGCCGTTTGGTGTGGGGCCATCCATGGGGTGAGCACCAAGCAATTCGTGGCCATGGTGTTCACCGTCTCCTTCGCCGATTCATCATCATGTTCTCCTTGTAGCAGTTTGGTCCTGGTAGAGAGAATCGAACTCTCCCGCGGCCCTTATCAGGAGCCGAAGTACAACCAGTGCTGTACCAGGAATGGTGTGGGGACGGGGAATCGAACCCGCGCGAGACCACCGTGTCAGGGTGGCGTGTTCACCAGCTCACTCTCCCCACGTAGGCCGTTGTAGAGTTGAACTACCCAGCCCGGCGCTTATAAGGACGCCCGCCGAAACCCTCGGCTTGGCAACGGCCCGCAGTGCCCCCAGTCAGAATCGGACTGACTCTTCAGGCTTGTAGGGCCCAAGCCGCAGCCATGCGCGGGGGCAAGAGTCGCGATGGAGGGAAGTCGAACCCTCGGCCTAACCGCGTATGAAACGGTGGCACCACCTCGGCTCATCGCGGAATAAGAGTAGTGAGGTGAACTATGTTCGTACACAACCAATCAGAGAGTATCCGCATCGTCATCCAAGAACTGCAGGGCTTGAAGAGCTACATGCTGCACGGTCGTAACTTGACCCCGTACGGCAAGAGCATGACACGTATCCTACTACCCATGGCCCTACGGGCACTTCAGACCCTCATCAAAGAGACCGATGGGGAGTACAACGACGGTCGCTTGTAGTGCGAAGCGGCGACGGCCGCTTTTCTTAGCCCCAGAATTGGTTGCGAGGGTGAGAATTGAACCCACTGGTTTCGTGGTTATGAGCCACGTGAGCCGCCGTTGCTCCATCCTCGCGGCACCCCAAGAAGGAGTCGAACCTTCGTAACCAACATTCGTAGTGTCGGCACCAGATCCACTGGCTGGGGCATGGCCTCCTCGGGCGGAGTTGAACCGCCGTAACCAACCTTCGGAGGGTCGGCACCAGTTCCGCTGGCGAGGAGATAGAGCGCAGAGCCCCGTGGGATTCAGCAAGCTGAACGCTGAGGTTGCGCAGTACGCCTGCTGGGACTCGAACCCAGTCAAAGAGCTTAGAAGGCTCATGCCGTGATCCACACGGACAGGCGCATGGAGTCCAGGGAGGGAGTTGAACCCTCTTCCGCAGGGTTGCAATCTGCGTTCTGACCGTCAGCCCCGGACATCACGAAAGGCTTATCGTCTCTCCGACGGTCACGCCCTAGTCAGTCGGCGTTCACTGGGCGAGGGCTCAGATTCAGAGTCCGGCCTTTGAGCAGAGGACGGGAATCGAACCCGCCTAGATCACGTTGGCAACGTGACGCCGCACCTTGCGGCTTCCCCTGCAAGCGCTACATCCCGGCGTGGGCGTCAAAGGACACCCCACAATCGGGGCACGCCCAATGACCACAACCCGGGTGGCACTCACGCATCCGTGGATGGATGCACATGACGCCGCGAAGAATCACATCGGTGGGCGTTGGCTTTCTCTTTCGCCGCATCCGTTACTTGTACCGGCAATGGTTGGAGCGGACACCGGGAATCGAACCCGGACAGCACGGTTTGGAAGACCGGCCCCTCACCTTGAGAATGCTCGCATACGGTACGCATCGGCCGCCTTCTCAAGAAGCGCTAAGTACTCCCGAGTAGCGCGCGTCGCCGACTGTGCTTTGGACGTCGGTAGAACACGCGTAGCAAGCGCGATTTTCTTCATGAAATACGATGCTTCTTCCTCAAGTTCGAGAAGTCCCTTGGCCATGTTGAAGAAGTACCACAGAGCCCACCGCGAGAGTTGAACTCGCTCGAGCGGTTTACAGGACCGCGCGCCCTCCGAGGGAGATGGGCATGTTGTTCAGGCAGCTCTCCGCGACGAGCTCTTACTTACGCCCTGTACGACCGAACAGGGAACCTGGGAGCTGGCCACGGGGGACGATCCCGCTTCGACGTCCATACCAAGGACGACGCCTTCCGAAGGAGACCAGCACAGTGGACACAGAAGGGAATCGAACCCTCATCTATCGGGTGCAAACCGATGGCTCTCCCATTGAGCTACTGGCCCGTAGCCGGCGAATGGCTGCCCCGGGAAGAGCAGCTTCTACCAACAGCACGGCGAGAGAGAATCGAACTCTCATCCAGGGTTTTGGAGGCCCTGTTGTGACCTTCACTTCGCCGTATAGCGCCCCGTACGGGAATCGAACCCGTTTCACCCCATAGACAGTGGGGTCGCGATCCAATCGCGTCACGAGGCATTGAAGTCTTCCCGTCAGGAATCGAACCTGATCGCCAGCTTTAGGAGAGCCGGTATCCTTCCGTGGAGCGGGAAGAGAGTCGCGGCAAAGGGAGGGCGCCTCTGAGTCCAGCGTGGATGGCCAGAACATCAGTCACGAGCTCCCCTTCAGGGATACCACCGGCGCTGCCGCTAGGGCGCCGCCCAGGGTGAATGACGGGAGTCGGACCCGCTTCCGCTGGTTCACAATCAGCCCTCGTTACCGAACGAGTACATTCACCATAGTCAGGGTGGCCGGAATCGAACCGGCTCTACATGTGCCCAAAACACGTGTGCAGCCAATGACACTTCACCCTGGTGCCCTCTGTTGGAATCGAACCAACGCCTCCGGTTTTTCAAACCAGCGCTTCCACCAGGTTAGCTTAGAGGGCGACTCAACTACGTCGTGAACCGTACGGGTTTTGAACCCGTCCGACCGGAGTGAAAATCCGGTTACCCCACCAAGGAGAAAACGGTCCATGGCGTCCTGTGCGGGAATCGAACCCGCGTTCACCGATAGAGAGTCGGCGTTCCTGGGCCACTAGAAGAACAGGACATTGGGGGCATCCCCACCTTTCGGCGGTTCAGCCCAGAGCCGGATGGGAGAATTGAACTCCCCTGCGCCACTTACGAAACGGCGTTGGTCCCAGACACTATCCGGCACAGCTCCAGGGGCAGGAATCGAACCCACAGCGTCTTGCGACATTCGGTAAACAGCCGACCGCCTTACCATTAGGCTACCCTGGAATGAAACAGCCCGCCGCCGTACGGGCCGGCGGGCCGTTGTTGGATCTCGAGAGAGGAGCCACGATGGCTCCAAATCCCGTCAGGTTTTCAACGAGCGAGAGCGCCGATCAAGCGCCCAGTTCCGGTCCAGGGGATCGAACCCCGATAAACGGCTTCAGAGACCGTTGTCCTGCCATTAGACGAGACCGGAATGACTACGTGCGCCCAGAGGGAATCGAACCCTCGACGACCGGGTAAGAGCCGGCTGCTTGACCTTCAAGCTACGAGCGCATGAATTTGTAGGCCCGGAGGGACTTGAACCCCCACTTCATCGGGTAAAAGCCGAGTGTGCTGCGTTGACACTACGAGCCCATGATCTCCTTGTGTTTTGGGCTCGGTTTCATGTGTCACTCCGTCCCGATCGGTGGAATCGAACCACTTGCACTAGGCCACTGTTTTACAGACAGCTTGGGCTCCACGCCCTGGTCGATCGGGATGCTAGAAACGAAGAAGGCCGCCGTGGTTTCCCAGGGCGGCCTCCAGAGCACTCGAGGTGCTAGGTAGATCCGCCCTTATGTACCCACCTCCGGATTGAACGTCCTGCCGAAGGTGGGATACCCCTGCTTGGCAAGGCGATCGCTCGCGGGAATGCGGACGCACAACATCGCCGACGCTGCGGTATGCAGCGCTTGTTCGGACGAGGAGGTGCGTGACCAGAGCTTCATGGTTGACTCTCCGACCGTACGATGGCGGTTGTACTCGGTCAAGTGCTCGTCAAGAATTTCTTCTCGACGAGCTACAACTACCGGAAGTTCAAGGAGATCCTCTACGCGCGACATCAGAGCCAGGCTTGCGGTCCCTCATCGGTTCCACCTGGTGGGACGGTTCAGCGAGCTACTGCTTCAGCGAACGCTTTGGCAGCGAGCTCCTTCGCTTCCTCTTCCTCATCCGGCCAGCACCAGCAGTTCCCCACGAATGGGGTGTTCCCCTGCTGCCGCCCGTACGAGCACGAGGTCGCACGTTCGAGCTGACGGCCGTAGGGATCGGACTTCTCCTTGTCCGCCGAGACGAACACGACGTTGCAGCACGGGAACCAGAACGGGGACGATTGTCCCGGCCCAGCCGCTTTCACGGCGTCTTCCCACTTCTGCTGCTTCGCGGCCACCGTCTCGCCGTCGGGTCCCCCGTGGAACCAGTTGGTGACGATGGCCTCGTGTGCGACCCGGTGGCTGTCGAAGAAGATGACCCTGCAGCCGATCTTGAACGCTCGTTCCATGATGTCCTGCCTTTCGCGGCTTTGGTGCCGCGCGTAGAGGACCTCCCTTCACACTGCTGCTGATTGTCTCCGAGGAGACCGCTGGTCGGGAAGAGGCCTTGTATCGACTTGCCCCGGCGCCGCCGTTCCGTTCACCAGGCCCTGTTGTTCTTGCCCACCCTTGAGGCTGGCGAGCATCTGCATCACCAGGTCGGCGAGCTCGGGGCTCTGAAGGCGGAGGTTGTCGACGGCGGCCTTCTGCGCCATCGGAGGCATCTGGGAGATCATCTGAGCTTGCTGCATCGCCATGGACGGCAGGTCGATGTTCATCCCGGCAGGCTGTCCCTGCGCGTTCGTCGGGAGCTTTTGCCCGGCCTGAAGCTGGCTCCCCATCGCCGCCATCCCACCTTGGGACTGCTGCGAATCGCCGGGAGTCATGGCTGCGCCACCACCCTCGGCGGATTGGCCACCGGGAGCTCCACCACCCACGGCGTCGGGACCACCGGCTTCGCCCGGAGCCATCGGCGCTGCGGCGGCCTGCTGCATCGACTGCTGCGCCTTCACCTGGAACTTGCTCATCACGAGCTGGGCTTCGCCCTGGATCTCCGCCGTCGCGATCTGCGTCTTCTTCATCGCCTCGATGCGGCCGTCCGCCTCGCGCAGCATGATCTGATTCTCCTCGAACGAGTCGAGATCCGAGTCCGCCAGGAGCGTTGTGTCGCTGATCAACTTCGCCTGGTTGTACTGGAAGAGCAGCGCCTTCCGCTGCAGGTCGTCCGCCATCTTGAACGGCTTGAAGCGCGCGCTGACCTCCGGCCAACCAAGGAACCCCGCCACGCCCTGGATGATGAAACGCAGGAGCTGCTTGTGCCGGAGCACGTAGCCGATGAACGCGTTCTCGAGCATCCGCATCGACACATTCGTGCCGGCGTAGCTCATGCCGCCAATGAGGAACTCACGAGGCACGCCCATGCCCACCATGATCTGCTCCGACCACTGCTGAATCTCCCCTGTGAGGAGGAGCGCACGCCCGTCACCGCCGATGGTCTGGTTGCCGATCGGGAGCGGCAGGATCGGGATGTAGTTGTTGTCCATGCGCCACCGCGCGATCTCCGTCGCCACGTGCTCCCGCCAGTCGACGAGGTTCACAGAGGTGTACGGGTCGCTCGCGCCTGATCCCGCCTGCGGGAAGAGGATGCGCAACGGCACGATGTGCTCGATGAGGATCGCCTCCTGCGCCTTCTTCATGAGCTGCAGGTAGAACGTGTCCTTCAACACCGGCAGGAGGAGCGGGATACCCCAACCACGGTCCTGGTTCGCGAGCGTGGGCCGGCGGAGGTGGAAGAAGTTGTCCTTCGAGAAGACAATACCCTTCTGCTCCCGCAGCGCCTGGATGAAGACCTGCGGGATGGACTCGACGATGTCCTTCCGGCCGACTACGACATCATTCCGAACAGTGGCGGGGATGGTGTAGAAGTACGTGTACTCCCCGGCCACGTCGTTGTACGTGATCTCGATGTCCTCGGGATTCCAGCGGATCAACTTGATGCCGCTCGCGTTCTTGAAGTAGAAGTCCTTCGCGATCGCGTCGCCCATCTGCCCGCACTTGGGACACGTGAGGCGGAAGGCGTAGTTCGTAAAGACCCAGTGCCCACGGATCTTCTCCGCCTGGTCACGGAAGCCGCAGTGCTGGCAGTACAAGTACTTCTTGAACGGGAAACCGATCGAGATGAACGCGTTGCCGTAGGTGTGGTAGTCGAGGCCGACCTCGACCTGGAAGCCACGATACCGCAGGTGGTCCTGCAGGTAATCCATCCACTGGCGCTTCACGTTCTCCGACGCGTGGTCGACGATGACGTCCGTGATCGGGTACTCCGACAGCTTGAAGACCGTCGCGTTGATCAACGGATTCACTAGGAAGTAGTACCGGCACCACTTCAAGAGATTCTTGACGGTGACCGGCATGTACGTGTGGGCGATGTCGAAGAACGGGCTCGGGTAGTTCACCCCCGAGACCGCGCTCCCTTGAATACGCCCGCGCGTCTGCGCGAATCGCATGCCCCCGGCGGGGCCTGCACCAAGTCCCATGCCGCCGATGAGGCTCATGTGATTCCTTCCGGCATCTGACCGGCAGCGGCCGGACTCACCACACGCTCAGTGGGCACGTGCTGCCCACGAGCTTCTTCAGGAGCCGGCGGTGCCTGAATGTGGCCCGTCATGTTTTCACGCCGGCGCTTGCGGATCTTGTCCACGGCGCCTCCCACTGCACCACCGACACGGCTCGCACCCTCACCAACGACCATGCCGGTGGCGAGCGGAATCCCGCCCGTGACCATGCCGGCGGCGGTGCTCACGATGCCCGCGCCGATGTCGCGTCCCTTGTGTGGGTGCTCGGGGTCGTCGGGCATCACTGCGGCAGCGCCCGTCGCCGCTAGCGGGAGCCCCAACATGAGCGCCTTCTCCCCCGTGGTGGTGCCGTGCCACTGCTGCTCGAAGCCAGCGCGCAAGGTGTTCGCCACGCCCTTGTTCGGGTCACTGCTCACCAAGCTCTTGGCGAATCCAGGGATGCTGGTGAGCCCCATGGACTGCGCGCGCTCGTTGGCTTCAACGGCCTTCTGCGCCAACGTGTGCGCATCGGTGCCCACCACAGCCTTCGCGAGACGCTCACGCGCATTGGCCGCTCCGGCACCGATCGCCTCAATGCCGTGTACGTCATGGAAGCCATGTGGGGTCCACCCAGAGACTGCATGTACTTGCCGCTTCGCGAAGTTACCCAAGCCCTTCGCCACGTTCGCGTACCACTTTGAGCCGTGCTTCTGGAGCTCGTCTCGAAAGGCCTCAAGTTGTACTTCCCGTAGGTCACGCATGGTGAATTAGCTCGAGTTGGTGACGGAGTCGCGTACGACTCTCTTCCAGGAATTCACGCACGGCGTGCATCCGACGAAGCTGCTCATCCTCCAAAGTATCACCGGAAGGCGGCTTACCAAGAGAGAGCACTTGTAGCCACCGCTCCTCGAGGTGCTTCAAGTTGACATCCTCGATCTCCGCATGAGGGAGTTCGATGGGTGCCTGCGAAAGCAAGAGGCCGTCGTGACGAAGCACGGCAGCCATGAAGTGCTTCACCTCGGCACTGTACTCAACGTCATCCCGAATGCGGTTGGCGATGTCGGCAGCGACAAGACACTGCGCGAACGTCGGAACCTGCATGATGTGGAAGTCCGGTGTGACGCCGTTGAGCGCCATCGTGCACCAGTTGAAAACTTCCCAGCGCTCCCAAAACGTATCCACGAGGTGCAGCGTCTTGCACGCGTTGATCTTCGCGAAGTTCACATCGGAGATGCTCGAGTTCAAGTCACTGGCTAGGATGACCTCCAGCGCTTCCGGCTCCCACCCGAGCCACTCGTGTCCGTAGCGTTGGAGCAAGAGCATGTCGAGGACGAGCGGGTGCGCGTCAGGGCTCCTGAAGATGTTCTGCGCGGTGACACGAGGAAACGCCGTTGTGTTGACCGGCTTCTCCCCATGGACATCCAACGCGGGCACGTCTTCAATGACCTCTGTTGGGTCAGGGCTATGGACGACCGCCGCTACCTTCGGTACGCCCACCCCCCGCAGGACTTCAAAGAGTCCCTGCTCGTGGTCCATCCCCTGCATGGGTCAGGACTGTAGCTCGATGCCAGGCCCCGTGTTGTCCGAAGCCATCCGCATGATCACGATCTTCTGGTCGCGCGGGAGGCTCTTGAAGATGCCGACCGGGTCCTTCTGGAACTCCACCATGAAGTCCTCACCGAACGTGTCGCGGAGCGCGCGGGAGCCGACCTTCGCGCAATAGCGCAGGCGCTCCTCGGTGACCATGTCGTTGCCGATGACCTCGCTGAACTCTACCTCGGCGACCTTGTTGAAGGTCGAGTAGTACGGATCGGGGATCTCCTTGTCGTACTCGTTCGCGATGCCCGCGAGCTTGTCGAATTCCGACAGCGTCGCCGCGAACATCTCCGGCCCGATCTCCGCCCTCTTCTCGTAGAGCCCATCGAGGACGGCAATGAACCGCTCGTCATGAAGGAGGCCCTTGCGAAGGTCGCACGCGATCTTGAGCTCCATGTCATCGGCGAAAGTCTCACCACCGTAGCGGCGAACGTCATCCCCCACCGTGATGTTCAAGGCCTCGGCCCTCTTCAGGAGGTTCGAGCAATACTCCCGCCGATCCTCGGGGGCGAAACGCCGACCGTACTCATTGAAGTACGCGCTCGCCGCCTTCACCTGCTCGTAGCTGTCGAGCGGGTACTTGTCCCCGAGAGCGTACTGCGACACCTTCTTGATGGAAGCCGTCTTCGTCGGCTCCTTGCCCGTGACGTCCACGTGGGGCTTCATGG
>Ga0315284_10001701_pt1 | contig 31437 bp, 40 predicted proteins | sample YL17G09_16_MG_FD_203696 | JGI IMG/M metagenome (GOLD analysis project Ga0315284, IMG submission 203696) | Sediment microbial communities from Yellowstone Lake, YNP, Wyoming, USA - YL17G09_16 | ecosystem: Environmental > Aquatic > Freshwater > Lake > Sediment | place: USA: Wyoming | collected...
CTGTACCATGGCGCCAGAAACTCCTTCAATTTTTTTATTTTTCAGACCGAAGGACTTACAATAAAAATCAAGCGAGAATTTTCTGAAAGCACCGTAGAACGTCAGTTGTTCCAACAAATCAATATGTAATTGGTCGCTGTAGCGGGGCGGCATTAGATTTTTTGTCGGCTTAACTTTCAAGACCGCCGAGCGCAGCATGATATATGGGCAGTCAAAGCCGCGGCCATTGAAGGTAATAAATTGGTTATAATTTTTAACATGCTCCCAGAATTTTTCTAAAATTTCCTTTTCCGTTGCGGCTTCATATTCAATGTCTTCTTCAATAAAAGACTCTATTTTTTGTTTTGGAGCCTGAAAATATGTTCTGCCCTTGTTGGTTTCAGGGTTAAAAAGGCAAATTGCCACAATCTCGCCTGTAAATGGCCAAAAGCCAAGTTTGCTTTTGGTTTCTTTTATTTTTTTTTCATCCTCGGCGTATTTCAAGATATAATCTTGCTCATCTTCTTTGAGCGATTCAAAATCTACGCCGATTGTTTCAATGTCAAAAACTATTTTGGGCATACCAGGTAGTAGAAATTCGACTAAATAATTAACTTTTAAAAAGCTGATTATTGCTTCGAATCTCTCTGGTTTCTGCCAAGTGAGAAAAATCTAATAAAATTTTATTAACAGTCGAATTTTCACTACCTGGCATAAAATTCTTAGTCTCCGGCAAATTTCTGACCGGGCTTGGCCTTATGTTTGGCGTGACGCACCATATCTTGACGGATACTGCGGTAAATACTTTGGATATCCGTAAACTTGCCGGCTTTGTCGCGTTTGGAGTAAAAGGTCTTTTTTTTGGGTTTGAGTTGAGTGCGCCTGGCCATGTCATTGCGAGGAGCGCAGCGGTTGCGAGGCGAAGCCGAAGCAAACCCGCAACAATTTTACTCCTTAGCTATTTTGCTAATAATTATATCGAGATTCCTCGCTTTGCTCGGAACAGGCTCCGCAATCTCGCGGTTTCCAGTTGGATCCTTCGGGCTTCGCCCTCAGGATGACAATTATTTCATAATCGTCACTCTTTTCATTATATCACCTTGCTGGATTTGGCGCACGACATCCATGCCTTCAATAACTCGTCCAAAGACAGTGTGGCGGCCATCAAGATGCGGCTGGTCGGCTTCGGTGACAATAAAAAATTGACTGCCATTGGTGTTCGGACCGGAGTTAGCCATGGCCAGTGCTCCAGGAGTCACTTTATGAGATGTTAAATCGTGGGTATATTTGTAACCTTCTGCTTCCAATGACTTGATCGCGTCATCTGTTAGTCCCAAACTCCAGGGATTTATTTCATCCTCAAAAGTATAGCCTGGTCCACCCGTGCCGTCACCCTTGGGGTCGCCGCCCTGAATGACAAAGCCGGGCACGACGCGGTGAAATGTCAGGCCGTTATAAAAATTTTTATTGGCTAAGTCAACAAAGTTAGCCACGGTTTTGGGCGCATCATTTGAATATAGTTCTAATTTAATATTGCCGCGGTCAGTTTCAATGACCGCGATTTTGTTTGATAAGTCGGGTTGCGGATTTGAACTGGTTAGCGGATTCATAGATGGGACAATTAAATCTGAGATAGGCGTGGCGCTAGGAACGTTAGTTTGATTGGCCGAGGAAGTTGCTGCCCTATTGTTAAAAAAAACGACCACGCCATAAGTGATTATAGCTAAAATTGCCAGACTGGCGATTGACCAGGTGAGGGCTTTTTTTGTGCGCCGAGCTTTTTCGGTTTGCTCTTGTTGCGCTTCTAATTTTCGCTGTTCGCGGAGTTTTTGAATCCTGCCCATGTGACAATTTTTTAATTTTTAATTTTTATTTAAAATTTGATAAATTGCTATTCCAAAAGCGACGGCGACATTGAGTGATTCTTTGCGACCCCTCATTGGAATAAAAACGATATCGTTGCAGCGCTTTAGGATTTCCTTAGAAAGCCCCTTGACTTCGTTTCCGACAACCAGCACCAGCGGAAATTTCGGTTTAAAATTAAAAATATTTTTAGCGTTTCGTGTTTTTTCAAGCGCTACAATATAATAACCCTTTTCTTTCAGGTTTTCCATCATCCGCCAGGTTTGCCAAGCGCGCTCATGCGGTATGGATTTTTCCGCGCCCAGCGCAGTTTTGGAAATTTTTGGATGAGGCGGGTGAGCAGAGTAGCCGCCCAAAATTATTTTTGTCACGCCAGCTCCATCGGCCGTGCGGAAGATTGAGCCGACATTGAACGCACTGCGGATATTATGGCAAACTACAATTATTTTCTCCCTCCCCTTTTCAAGGGGAGGGTTGGGGTGAGGTGAGATTATACTTTTTCTTTTGTTCATTTTTGACAAGATGGACCTGCCCGCCATGCCTACACAAGGCGTTGGCAGGCGGGGCAGAAATGAGCCGAGCGGCCGCCCAACTTTATCCGTTTTATAATATCTTTACATCGATAACATTTTTCTCCCTCGCGGCCATAAACTTTTAGGTGATTCAAAAAATCTCCTTGGCGACCATAGGCATCAAGGTAGAGGTTGGCGGATGTACCTTTTAGTTTTATCGCTTCGGTCAAAATTTTTCTGATATTTTGATAAATCGCTTTTATGTCGCTGGGTTTCAAATCTTTGATTTTACGCAAAGGATGGACGCGCGAGGCAAATAAAATTTCGTCAGAATAAATGTTGCCGATGCCGGCAAGGTTGGTCGGGTCCATTAAAAATTGTTTTATTTTGGCGTTGGGTCGGCGGTCAAGTCTGGCAACAAATTTCGCCAAAGTAAAATCTTTATCAAAAGGTTCGGGCCCGATTTTTTCTTTTTGTAAAAAATTATCAAGTTGATCGGTTTTAACAAGTTTGACATAGCCAAACTGTCGTAAATCATTAAAGATTAGGCGGTGGCCGTCAGAAAAATGAAAAATCACGTGAGTGAATTTGGTTTTTTGTCCGTCAAAAATCAGCTGGCCGGAAAGTTTAAGGTGTATCAATAAACTCCAGCCGTTATTAAGATGGATAATTAAAATTTTGGCGCGCCGGTCAATCTCTATGATTTTCGCGCCTTGCACCGCTTTTTTGAATTCAGCCAGCGGCGCTTTGACGATTTTTGGCAACAAAATCTCGATCCGCTTTATCTTTTTGTCGGCAATCAGTAAATTAAGCTGTCTTTTAATTGTTTCAACTTCGGGGAGTTCTGGCATAAAAGCTTGAATTATGAATTAAGAATAAGAAATTTATTATATTTTAGCAAATTTTTTGAAAAAGAAAAGCCATTTTTGTTTATGGACTTTTGAATTAGTTCGCGAAGAAAAAAATGAGAAAAATATTGGGAAGACAACAATATAATTAAAAAGGGAGAAGGTTAACACTCCCTCTCCCTTTGGCATTTTTTTTGAAAATCTACGCAGCCCCACCATTTGGGCTTTTTTGGATGGAAATCTCCGAGATTCCGTTCGCGCAAACGCGCGAAGTAAAAAAACTGTTGTGCCCCGCGCGAATCGCGGTAGGCGGAATCGTAAAAACTGAAATCCATCCAAAGCCTGCAACGAGCAGGTAAAGAAAGAACTTCATGGCGATTTCTCCCTTCAGGGAAGAAAATTTAGGGCGGATCAAGCGGTCCGCGCTCACGACCTCTCCGCCCAAGGGGGTTGGCATATGAATTTACCCCGCGCCACATGCGCTTACTTCTTGGCCTCGCGATATTTGCTGGAAGTCACCAAAGTGGCAGCATAAGCTGCCTTTAATACAATCATAGTCTACCCTCCTTTAGCGCCAAGGCGCTCGCCAATTTTCTCGTAGACTTTGCTCTTTGCTCCCTTTTCCCGATTTTGGGATACTTTTGGAGCTCTTCTTCCTCACCGGATTTTGCCGAATTTTTACGGTGTAAAGAACACCTTCCTATCCTCCTTTCTTGGCTAGAATTAAATATCATCCGTGAGGAAAGGATTAACTTTATTTTAGAGTATCTAATTTAAGCCGTCAACTATTTTTTCCACACCTTAGTGACTATTTTGCGATATTCGCTGTTTTATATCTTTTCATCAATAGCGCGTTGGAAACGACACTAACGGAAGAAAAAGCCATGGCCGCTGCGGCAATCATTGGGTTCAACAGCCAGCCGGTGAAAGGGTATAAAACGCCCGCGGCCACCGGAATTCCGATAATATTATAAAAGAATGCCCAGAAAAGATTTTGTTTGATTTTAGCCATGGTGTATCGGCTCAAATCAATGGCGGCTATGACATCGCGCAAATCATCTTTAATCAAAACAATCTCGCCCGTTTCCATGGCAACATCAGTGCCCGAACCCAACGCAATGCCCAAATCCGCCTGAGCTAAGGCCGGCGCGTCGTTGATGCCGTCGCCTATCATTGCTACAATATTTCCTTGCGCCTGTAATTTTTTTATTTCAGCTGCTTTTTCTTGCGGCAAAATTTCTGCCAGAACCTCATCTATGCCCACTTCTTTAGCAATAGCTTGACCGACTCGCCTGTTGTCGCCGGTTAAAATAGCAGTTTTTTTGTTCATTTTATGCAATAATTTTATTGCTTCTTTGGAGTATTCTTTGAGCGTGTCGGCCACGGCTATTAAACCGATAATTTTTTTGTCTTGGGCTAAAATCATCACGGTTTTGCCTTGAGTTTCCAGTTCGACAATTTTTTCCTCAAACGACCCAAAATCTATTTGATTTTCGGCCATTAATTTTCTTGTGCCAAGTAAAATCTGGCTGTTTTGTAATTTTGCTTGGACGCCTCGGCCCGGCAGCGCTTGAAAATTTTGAACATCAAATAATTCAACTTTTTCCTCTTTTGCCTTTTTAACTATCGCCTGCGCCAAAGGATGTTCCGAATTCCTTTCCACGGAAGCGGCTAATTGTAAAATTGACTGTTCCGGTTTCAGATTTTGGATCTGTGATTTATTTTGAAATTTGAAATTTGAAATTTGAAATTCTCTAACTGACAATACATCAGTTAGGGTCGGCTCTCCCTTGGTTAAAGTTCCGGTTTTATCAAATACGACCACATTTATTTTTTTTGCCATCTCTAACGCTTTACCGCTTTTAATTAAAATTCCCTGCTGTGCCCCCAAGCCCGTCCCCATCATAACGGCGGTCGGCGTAGCCAAGCCCAAAGCGCAGGGGCAAGCGATTATCAAAACAGCGACAAAAACTGTCAGTCCAAAACTCAATGGCTGGCCGAGCAAAAGCCAGATAACAAAAGACAAAAGAGCAATACCAATGACCGTTGGAACAAAATAAAGCGATACTTTATCGGCTAAAAGCTGAATTGGGGCTTTGGAACCCATCGCTTCTTCAACAACTTTAATGATCTGCGCCAGCATCGTATCCTTGCCCACCCGCGTCGTCCTAAATTTTAAAACTCCGGTTTTGTTAATGGTGGCGCCGATAATTTCATCACCTGCCTTCTTTTCAACCGGAATGCTCTCGCCTGTAATAGCTTTTTCATCAACGCCAGAATAGCCGTCAATGACCACGCCGTCAACGGGTATCTTTTCGCCTGGTCTGATTAAAATAATATCACCGACCTTGACTTGGGCGATCGAGGTTTTTATTTCCTGACCGTTTTTAATAACGCTGGCTTCTTTGGGTTGCAGCCCGATCAATTTTTTTATCGCATCGCTTGTTTTACCCTTGGTTTTTGCTTCCAGAAATTTACCGAGCGAAATAAAAATTAAAATTAAAGCCGCGCTTTCAAAATAAAGGAAGGTCGGTGCGATTTTGCCGGAGGCCGAGAGAATTGCTACGGCTAAGCTGTAAAAATATGCCACCGCCGTGCCGATAAAAATAAGCGAATCCATATTAGGGCGCAGGCGCATTAAACTTTTTACGCCCGAGGTCCAGATATTAAAACAGGCAAGTATCACAGCCGCTGCCAAAACCGCCTGGATGGGCGCACCGAACTTTTCAAATATTTCTGGCATTGGCAGGCCCAGAATTTCGCCCATCACCATATAGATTATCGGCAGACCGAAAATTAAAGCCGTCAGAAATCTATTTCGCATTTTTTTTGTTTCGGATTCTTTTTGCATCTTATGATGGTCGTGTTCGCTCTCATCCGTCATTGACATCTCTTCGTTTAGGGCGTAGCCGATTTTTTTTGTTGCTTCCTGAATTTTTTGAATCGTTATTTTTCCCGGGTCAAATTCCAGGTAGGCTTTCTCATTGGCGAAATTAACGTTAATTGAAACAATACCCTCCTGTTTTTTGAGGGTGTTTTCAATATTTGCCGCGCATGACGCGCAATGCATGCCGGAGATTTTCAAAACTAATTTTTCCATATTATTGTGTAGACTCTTTTCCAGAACAGCCGCAACCGCTGGCGCCGGAAGGTATTACAAAATTATTATCTTGTTCTGTTGCTGCGTTGACCGCTGGGACAGCGGAGCTGCTGGGATTAACAACCTCAATGGTGCCTGAAATCATGCCCATCCAACAGGAAAAACGATATTTGCCGGTTTTGGTTGGTGTAAATTCTTTAACACTTGTCTGACCGGGTGTCAGCGCTATCTCTCCATTAAAGAGATTTCGGGATATCACTGCGTTGGTGCAGCCGCTGGTGCCGACATCTTGAATTTCCCATTTGACCGGCACGCCGACGCGCACCTTAAAATAATCGGGCGAGTAGCCGGTAGATGCTGCTTGCATCGTTAAAATTTGTTTTCCTTCAACGATCGGCGGCAAATCTTTGTTTTGCTGGCTAGGATCATCTGAAATATTTCTTTGTCCAATATTGCTGACCAGACTGTTTAGACTTGGCGCTCCCAGAATATTAAGCTGCGCATTTAAGTTGAATAGCGCAAAAAATAAAATTAAAACTGCGGCAATTTTTAAAAAATTAGCAGAGAGGCGATGGTTTTTTATAAATTTTACGCTCGTCAAGCCAATCGCCAGTAAGGTAGGCGAGGTGCCCAAAGCAAAGAGAAGCATAATAAGCCCTCCGTTAAGCGCGCTGCCAGACAGCAGCGCCGCTCCCTGGGCGGTTAACGTAAAGCCGCAAGGCAGAAAAAAGGTCAGCGCGCCAAAGATAAAAGGCATGAGTCGTCCGCGGAAGTTGGATTCATCGGTAATTTTTTTGGTTAGGAATTTCGGCGCCGTAATTTGAAATTTTCTGAAAGCTTTAATTCCTAACATCTGAAGCGCCAGAAGAATCATTAAAATTGATACGACAATAACCAAAATTGAAGAAGCAGTTAGAGAAAATTGTAATTTTTTCCCACCAAGCCCAATACGCCTCCCAATAAGCCGTAAGAAATCAGTCGGCCGGCATTAAACAAAAAATGGGGTTGCGACTTTTGCCAAAAAGAATCTCGGTCTGAATAAAGTTCGCTCCACTGCTTAGACATGGAAAGAACTAATCCTCCCACCAGTGCCGCGCAGCTGGAAACGCCCGCCAGCACTCCAAAAACAAAGAAAGCCGGCAAGTTGGATTTTGAATTAATCGTTGCCAGTGAACTTAGGCCGGTTTTTTGTAAAAAATAAAAGATAGAGATAGCTAAAAGAGAAATGCTAAATATCAACCAGCTGTTAACGCGAGCGACTTGTTCGGTTGGGAAGGGTTTTTCGGAAAAAAAATAGCCGTTCTCTTTGAATATTTTATTCAATGTTTTCGAAGCTGGCTTTTCTCCTTTGTAGACAATTAAGACTTGTCCATTGGTTGCGGAAGCGTCAGCTGACTCAATTCCTTTAAGCCCCAATAATTTCTTTTCAATTAAAACTTCGCAAGAGGCGCAATGCATTCCCCGGACATAAAAAATATGTTCTTTGGTCATACCAGGTAGTAGAAATTCAACGAGATATTTTGCCAAAAATATTAGCTAAACATCTCATAAAATCTCATTAGTTTATGCCAGAAAAAATAAAAATTTAATTAAATTTATAAACAGTTGAATTTTCACTACCTGGCATAATATTAAGATTTAATTACTGGTTCGCTTAAAAACCTCCATCAGCTCTTTGTAAGTTTTGGAGCTTTTGTTGCTTTTGATAGCATTGGTCACGCAGCTTTTTAGATGTTTTTCTAAAATTATGGCCTCAACTTCTTTGAGTGCCCGTCGAACAGCTAAGGACTGATTTAAAATGTCAATACAATATTGCTGGTCCTCAACCATTTTTCTGACTTTTTTAATATGTCCTTCAATGATTTTTAGACGATGCTGAACGCCATTTTGAGCTTCTTTCATATTATTAATTTAAAAATTAAATAGTTATCCTAGTCTTATTTTATACGAACGAAATATCCTGTCAAGTCCCCCTCCCCCCGATAGGGGTAATAAAAAACCCCATCAAAGATGGGTAAAAAAATGATTTTTTAAGAAGATTATTATTTCCCTAAATCCTTCGATTTTTCTTCATATTCTTTTTTATCAATTTCGCCTTTGGCGTATCGTTCTTTTAGAATTTTTATGGCCGAATCTTTGTCATCCATCATGTGATGATAACCACCTCCAGCCATAACCCTGATTAACCAGATTATTCCCAAAATAATGACGATCCAAACTATCGCTCCTATAATCATCATGCCAATCCCCCATCCGCCACCCCACCAGCCGCCCATCATTGGCCAAGCATAGCCCATCATGTTTTTTGTTTAGTCAGGCCGCTTTAAGCAATTGTCAATAAATTGGCTTAAATCAACCAAAACTAAGTTAATTACAAATAAAAATCTTATAGAAATGACCTATAATTAATACTCAACAGGTTCTTTAAAAATTTCAACTTTATGGGCAACTTGTTTAGTAATTTTCCGCTAAGAGTTCGTAATACGCCTGCGGGTGTTTGCAAGCCGGACATTGCATGGGCGCTTCCTTGCCTTCGTGCACATAGCCGCAATTGCGGCAGTGCCATTTGATTACTTTGTCTTTTTTGAAGACTTTTCCTTCTTTCACGTTTTTTAGTAATTTTAAATATCTCTTTTCATGTTCCGCTTCAACTTGGGCTAATTCATGAAATAGTTCAGCTGCTTCTTTTTCACTTTCTTTTTTGGCGATTTTTTCAAAATCGGGATACATTGTTCCCCATTCGTATTTTTCGCCCTCGGCCGCAGATTTCAAATTGGTTTGTGTATCTCCTATTCCAGAAGGAAATTCAGCGGTAATTTCTATTTTATCTTTGCCCAGAAGCGAAAAGAGGCGTTTCGCATGCTCTTTTTCGTTGTCGGCAGTTTCTAAAAAAATCGCTGTGATTTGTTCGTAACCCTCTTTTTTGGCCACGGAAGCAAAATAAGTATATTTGTTTCTGGCCTGCGATTCGCCGGCGAATGCCTTCATCAGGCAGATTTTTGTTTTTGGGCTCATACCAGGTAGTAGAAATTCGGCTAGAATTAACAATTTAAAAAATTGTTAATTCTTAATTCGATTTCCTTTAAATTATGCACCAAGTAGTAAAAATAATTAATATACTTAATCTTTTTTGCTATTTCAAAAACAGCCGAATTTTCACTACCTGACATAGTTTTATTATTGATTGGTTAAAATTCATTAATGATTAAATTTTCGATTTTTTAATTATTCTTTGAATTGCCAAAATATACGCCGCGACTCTCAGGTCAGTATGATATTGTTGTTTTATTTTCCAAATATCTCGCGTCGCTTTATCCATGGTTTTTTTGAGCTCGTCAAAAACTTTTTCTTTGCTCCAGCGCTGATTTTTAAGATTTTGCAGCCATTCAAAGTAGCTAACCGTTACCCCGCCGGCATTAGCCAGAATGTCTGGCAGCACGATTATTTTTCTTTTATCAAGCACTTCATCCGTTCCTTCGCGCAGCGGACCGTTAGCCAGCTCTAAAATGACTTTCGCTTTTATTTTTTTCGCATCGTCTTTGGTGATTAAACCGCCTAACGCCGCTGGCACCAAAATGTCGACTGGCGAGCAAATCAGGTCTTTTTGAGAGATAATTTTGCTGCTGGGAAAATTTTTAACTGAGCCCGTGCGTTGCTTAAATTCAATCAAAGATTTAATATTGAACCCTCGCTGAGCGTTCTGACATAAAATTGCGGCTTGCGAATCGGCCACCGCTAAAATTTTATATCCGCGCTCCGCCAAAAGCAGCGCCGCGTTCATACCGGCGTTGCCAAATCCCTGAATTGCCGCGCTTAATTTTTTACTTTGCCAATTTTGTAATTTGACGATTTCTTCTAAAACATAAACGCCGCCCAAGGCCGTCGCCACATCGCGGCCCAATGAGCCACCCAGCTTAATCGGCTTGCCCGTCACAACTGCCGGAGTTTTTTTGCCGACAATTTTACTATATTCCTCATAAATCCAGCTCATAACCCGAGCGTCGGTATAAACATCGGGCGCGGGAATGTCTTTTTGCGGACCGATGATATCGGCAATGGCGCGAGTATAAGCCCGGGTTATTTTTTCTAATTCCTTTAGAGACAAGATTTTGGGATTCACGGTTACACCGCCTTTGCCGCCGCCATAAGGTATGCCAACCACCGCGCATTTGATCGCCATCCAAAAAGCTAATTCAGATACCTCCGCCATATCGGTTCCAAGATGATAGCGAATGCCGCCCTTGAAGGGTCCCCGCAGATTGGAATGCTGCACCCGATAGCCGGAAAACATTTTTATTTCGCCCGAATCCATTCTAACCGGAAAATTAACCATGACCACTCGCTGAGGCTTGGCTAAAATTTCCAGATACTCCTTTTTTAATTTGATGATTTGAGCCGCTTTTTTCAGTGTTTCGTTCATGATGAAAAAATTTAATTTAATTATGATTTTAGCGCCAATAATTATTCTATCACTATTTATAAAAAAAGAAAGAAGGCCATGGTCGGCCCGAGTGAAACTAAATTTTAGCTTCAGTTATTAATTTAAAATTTTTCTTGTTTCAAAAACCAAAAACTTCAACAATCAAATCGGTTATATCCACATTCGTCCCCTTTTTATTTATGGTGTTGGTCATATAAACTTTTGAATATCTATCTTTTATTCTCTTGATGCCGGAATTCAAAACGCCGTGCGTGATTAAAGCGATAACGTCTTTACTGCCGGATTTTACCACGGTTTCGTGGAATCTGGCCAGAGTTCCTCCGGTTTCAAGCAAGTCATCAACCACACCCACTATTTTTCCTTCAAGCGATATTTTTGGCGAAAAAATTTCAACATTGAACGAATCGGTTCTCTTTTTCTTTAAACCCGAAATGCCGGTTCTCCGCTTGCCGCCCTTGTCAGGTGACAAAAACAAAATATCTTCGCCAAAATCTTGTTTAGCTTTTTCGAGCAATATCTGGATACTCGAGATGCTGATTATCGGATAATTTTTAACCCATGGCATTTTTCCAAAATGGGGGTCTACTGCGTAGATTTTTTTAACGCCGTAGTAATTTAGAAATTTCTTGATCAAGCTTTCGGCGATATTTCCTTCGCCATACTGAAACACGTGGTCTTGTTGGCCGTAAGGAAAATAGGTAAAAAACAATTCCGGTTTGATTGCGTGGTCGCGTAAAATGTGAAGTAATAATTTTAATTCAATCAATCCGTCGTTGGGGTTTGGGGCGCCCGAATGCAAAACTACTACCCGTTTGCCTCTCAAATTTTTCACCCCGCGGATTCTCATATAAACCTCACCATCAGGAAAAAACCTTTTTCCCTCTTTATTTTTTTCAGGCAGAACAAACTCCAAGCCTTTGGCCTTTTTTTTCAAATTGTCCAGCAAATGTTCGGTTGTGGAGGTGAAAATAAGTGAGGCCTTCATTTTTTTAGCAATATATCAGGCTAAATATTTTCATTATATTACAGCCCGATTATGTTAGGATTGTTAATTGGAAATATTCCGGGTATCAGCACACCGATGCTATCGGAATAATATTCACAAATAATTTTATCTTTTAGGTAAATTTTATGTATATTAAGAGGAGTTACAATTGTTTTATAAAATTTGCCGACCGCTAATGAGCTTTGGATAATTACTTCTTTGTCTATATAGTCAAGTATATTAAATCCGCCTTCTTCGCAAATAATACTAATTTCACCCCACTGTGCCCCAGGAAATTCCTTGTGACCATAAACTTCAACAATCTTATCTGGCAGAATTACACTCGTTACCTTTTTTACTGTAGCTTTATAAATTATTACTAGTACTAAGATAATTATAAGTGCAAAAATAATCATTATTATTTTTTTCTTCATAATTTTGAGATTAATTATTAAAAGATTATTTAAAAATCTATACCGTCACTTATTATTAAGATTTATTCTTATATTATCGCTCTCTCTGCTTTTTGCTGGCAATCGCAGTTCTTTTTCCCGCTAATCCTTAGTTGTGGAGATGAAGATAATAGAGGATTTTATTACAAGTTTTGGCATTTTGAAATTTAGCGAGCGTCAGTTAGACCTATTTTTTAAATAAAGAAACTATAATATGCGATAATAAAAACCCAATTACACTCGATATAATCAAAAAAATTACATTGCCTAAAAGTGATAGAGGATCGCATACCTCTGGACAATGGCTATACAAGAATGAATAGGAAAAATTTGAAAGAAGTATATGGTTTGGTAATAAATAAAAAAATAAAACCGCGAAAGACAGAAATACGAATATAATCGTAAATATAACTTTTTGTGTTAAATGATTAAGTAGGTTTTTCATAAAAAATAAATTAAAAATTATTTTTGATAACTCGTTATTATGTAAGATTATTGAAACATAGATATTCCAAAACAGTTTATATCACCGCCCTCTCCGCTTTTTTCTGGCAATCGCAGGTTCTGCTTGCGGGTAAGTTTTTGATGATTTCGGAAATTAGTTTTTTTACCCGTTCGTTGTTTTTCTTAAAATTGGTCAGAATTTGTTCGACAGTAACCGGCTCGACTTCTGTGCCGGCATAAATTCCGGAGTCATAGTCAGTCACGACAGCTATATTTGCATAGCAAATTCCTAGTTCCGCCGCCAAAACCATTTCTGGGTATTGGGTCATATTGATAATATCGCATCCCATTTTTGAATACGACATACTTTCTGCAACCGATGCAAATCTCGGCCCTTCAATAATGACTACAGTTCCCTTTGGATGAACTCTGTATTTTAATTTTTTTGCCTGCATAGCAGCAAGCTTTCTTAATTCGCTACAATAGGGATAAGCCGTTTCTATATGCGCGACTTTTGGCCCGTGAAAAAAAGTGTCGTCTCTTTGTTTTGTTCTGTCAACAAATTGGTCGCAGATAACAAAATCGTTAGGTCTAATTTTTTGTTTCAAGGAGCCTGCGGTACTGGTCGCAATAATAATTTTAACGCCGATTTCTTTTAGTGCAGCCAGATTGGCTTTAAAGGGAACGTTATGGGGTGGAATTATGTGGCGTCTCTGATGCCGCGGCAAAAAGGCGACTTTTTTACCAAAAACATTTCCAATGGTAATTTTGTCACTGGGCGCGCCAAATTCGGTTTTAACATCAATTTCTTTGGCGTCTTTGCCGAAAAAATCATAAAAACCCGAGCCGCCGATGATGCCGATTTCAGCTAAATTTTTTGATTTCTTCATTTTAATATCACTTTCCCCTCCTCAGATGAGGAGGGGGTTTGGGGGAGGAGCTGAAAGCTATTTCAGCTCGGAAATAATTTTTAATAAAACACCTTGTAAATTATTATTAATTTCATTATCCATGAATCTTAGGGTTTTAAATCCAAGTTTTTGTAAAAAATAATCTCTATTCAAATCATATTCTTTTTGCCTTTCAAGATGCTGACTTCCATCTATTTCAATAACTAGTTTTTTTGAGGGGCAATAAAAATCTACAATATATTTTTCTATAGAATGTTGCCTTCTGAATTTAAACCCAAGAGATTTATTTTTTAATTTTGACCAAAGAATTATTTCATGCGGGGTAGCTGAATTTCTCAATTTCCTGCGAACATGCGTTTTGGCTTTGATATCATGAATTTTTCTCATCTTCAGCTCCCCACCCCGCCCTCCCCTCATCTGAGGGGAGGGGGAAAATTTCTATTAATATTTTATCAACGAATATATTTTATATTTTTTTAATTTCTCTTTTCCTTTCAAAAAAGTCAAATCCATCAAAAACGCGATTCCGACAATTTTTCCTTTAAGCTGCTCAACTAATTTCGCGCAGGCCTGCGCCGTGCCGCCAGTGGCCAAAACATCGTCAATGATCGCCACGCGTTCGCCTGCTAAAATCGCGTCTTTGTGCATTTCAATGCAATTGGTTCCGTACTCAAGGTCGTATTCACGCATGAGGCACTGATAGGGCAATTTCCCTTTTTTTCTGACAATGGCAACGCCCGCGCCTAATTTGTACGCAACGGCCGACGCCAAAAGAAAACCGCGCGCGTCAATTCCGACAATTTTGTCAATTTTTTTATTACTAAATTTTTTTGCAAGCTCATCTATCACCTTTTGAAAACAAAAGGCATCTTGAAGCAAGGGCGTGATATCCTTAAACCCTACCCCCTTTTTTGGCCAATCAGGAATTTCTCTGATTTTTGATTTAATCAATTTCTGCATTTTTATATTTTTTCTGCCGTCATCGAAAGACGGCAGAATTATTATAATTTTATTGTCTGAATGTTTAAAATATACCCGCGATAATCCCCGGCCGAGACGAACTTATAAGTCGGCAGACCGATGAGTTGGCCTGCGCGATTGAGCGCCGCGCCGCCGGAATTGCCGCGGTCAATTTGGGCGTCAGTGCCGTAATATAGATTATCAGAGGTGAGATTACTGATAATTCCCTTGGTCACAGAAAAAGCAAACTGAGCTGATTCGGGAAAGCCGACGACATAGACCGGATCGCCAATTTGTGGCAGCGACGGGGATATTTGGAAATAAGAAAACGGACCACTGGCTGGTGATGATTGTACCACGCCAGATTGGTCCGCATAGATATAATCGTTAATTTGGAGCAAAATAGCGTCGCGGTCCTGGAAAGAACCAGCAACCGTCGCCCGATATTGTTTATTATAAGCCTGGGCCTGAGAATTATAATCTTTGCTAAAAAGAATCAAACAATAATCGGGTGCCGCCAGACTTAATGATGATTGAGTAACATGTTGATTGGTCAGAATTTTTCCATCGGCGCTGACCAGCACCCCTGAACCCATTTGCCAAGAATTTAAAAATTTATCTTGACAGGCTACCTGCACAACTTTTTCACTAGCCTGCCATGATTTCAACAAATCCGCGTCGCTGACAACCGGCAGTGATGTTGACAAGTTTTTTTCTTTTTGTATCTGAACCAACTGTTGAATTAATGAATTTATTTGTTCTTGAGCGCGATTTAACTCTTCTTGTGTCTTTATGTCAATTGGCGGCGGAGAAACCAGTCTTAGAGTGGATTTTTTAGCCTCCTCGGCTTGCCGCTTTTTTAATTCTTCAATTTCCTGACGCAATTGCGCGATTTGCTCGGCCTGAGAGTTTATATTTTGATCAGTTGTAGTAGCCGAAAGATTTAGTATTTTTTCTGTCTCGGGTTTGAAGATTGACGAAACTTCTGCCATCGTTTTTACCTGATAGCTGTTTATTAGAAAAATCGCCAGGCCAGCCAGGACAATAAAAATTATTACAAAATAATTGATTGAGAATGTAAATTTTTTCAAAGGATTTTTAAATTATAAAATAGATCAATGCCAAGGCTCCCAAAGCTAAAATCGCAATTGTTATCCAGCCGGCAGCCAGGCTGAGCGAATGGCAACGATAGCTCCCCATAATTTTTTTGCTGCTGGCAATTCGTAAAATAAAATAAATAATAAGCGGTGTCAAGATGCCAACTAAAACTTGAGAAAAAAACATAATTCTTATCGGATGAAGATTAAAAATTAAGGCCACCAAGCACAAAAGAAACCCGAAGGTTATTACTGCGTAAAAACCTTTGGCGCGGCTGAGTTTTTTATTTAAACCCAAGGGCCATTTAAATAATTCCGCTACGGCGTAGGCTGAAGAGCTGGCTAAAATTGGAATTGCCAGAAGACCCGAACCAACGAGCCCTATGCCAAAAAGTTTTGTCGCCCAGCCGCCGGCAAGGGGTGCCAGCGCCTGAGCAATATCTGTCACCGTCAAAAAATTAACGTTGTTGTTTAAAATGGTATTGGCCGCCGCTACGATAATGAAAAAAGCGATTACGTTGCTATAAATAAAACCTAAAGTAACCGAACGATTGGTTTGTTTGATTTGGCGAGTGTCATGTTTTTCCTCAATTTCTTCTTCTGTTTGCCAGAAAAATGCGTAGGGAGAAAAAGTCGTTCCTAGCATTGCGAGCCCGGCCATGATATAGGAAGTATTAAAAGTTGCTTTTGGTATGATAAATGATTTTAAAATTGCCAGCCAGTCAGGCTGCGCTAAAATTCCAGAAATAATATAAGCTAATAAAATTCCGGAAAACCAAAAAAAATACCGGGCGATTTTTTGATAATTGTCAAAGACGATAATATACCAGACAAAAATTATGAGCGGGATGATGAAATAGACATAACTTTCGCCGGTTAAAAGCTGCAGTCCAGCCGCCATGCCCACAATATCGGCGATGAGCGTTAAGAGATTGGCCAACACCAGCGCCCCCACGCAAATGAACGCTAAACGGCGGCCAAAATTTTCTTTGATTAAAGTGATGAGACCTTTTTTAGTTACATCGCCAATTTTAGCCGACATATATTGAATGGCAATGACCAAAGGAGTGGAGACCAAAAGCAGCCAGAGTTGCGAAAAGCCGGTCGTGGCGCCGACCACCGAATAAGTTGAAACGGCCGAAGGGTCGTCATCCGCGCTGCCGGTCACGATACCCGGCAGATAAGTCTTGCGGAATTTTTTGATGGGCTTCAAAAAGTGACGGAACATATATTTATTTTGACTAGCGAGGACGATGCGCCAGCAGGCATATTATCCGAGCGAAGTCAAAATATAGGGTATTATGAAATATACCCCGTAGCTCCGCTGCGGCTGGGATATTCTTTTTTTGAATCCCCCGCTAAGCGGGGCTTTGGAGTCTAACCCCCCTTATTATATCAAATCCCGGCATAAAATAAACAAAAAAGCCGGAGGCCCAGGCATTGTTAGCCTTATTGAGCCGCCGGATTGTATTTGATATTTTGACAGAAGGGATTACACGATCGTTTTAGCCATGAGAAATTACCTCAACATCTATTTCTTTTTTCCCCCACTGAATAGATTTGGCTAAACCTTCTTCTCCTTCACCAACAAATATATCCAGTCGGCGCGGTCCTTTTATAAAGTCGCCTTTGTCTTCAACTCTGACTTGGCCCCAGCCAGGCACTAAAAATTTAAAGCCGACCGGATAATATTTAAGGTCAGCCGCCGCATCGCCGACGGCGACGGTTTTGCCGGAAAAAGTTATCCCGTGGCCGTTTAGCAATAAATCTTGCCAGTAAGAGCCGGTAAAATAATTTTTTTGTTTGGGCAGCGGTTTATAGTATGCCGAGACAATCATTTTTATTTTGATTGGCGGCGTCTCAGGCGGCGCTAAATATTTTAATAAGATATGTTGCCAAAAAGAATAGTAAAAAATAAAGAACGCAAAGGCCAACACCAAGGTTGTCCTAGCCACCTTAAATTTACGCCACTTGATTTCTTTGACGGCCGATAATTTTTCTCTGCGTCTGACGGGGTTTTGTAACATTTAATGTAATTGTAACAAATCAGGCCGGTAAAATAAATCTATTCGATTATTCATACCTCAGTGCTTCAATTGGATTTTTCTTGGCAGCTTGGCGGGCAGGATATAATCCAAAAACCAAACCAATGGCTGTGGAAACGCCCAAGCCCAGCAAAACGCCAGAAATCGGAATGGTAAATTGCCAATTAACCGCTAAAACTCGGCTTAAGATAAGTGAGATTAAAAAAGAAAGAGTTAGGCCCAGCGTTATGCCGACCACCCCGCCGCTGGCCGTCAAAATCACGGCTTCCAGCAAAAATTGTGAAAGAATATTCTTGTTCGTCGCGCCCAAAGCCTTGCGTAGACCAATTTCGCGCGTTCGCTCGGTCACCGAAACGAGCATTATATTCATAATCCCCACTCCCCCCACCAGCAGAGAAATTGCCGCCACCGCGACCAAAAACATGGTTAAAACATTGGTAATGGTGCCGACCTGCTCAATTGCTTGGGCTTGCGTTTCAACAAAAAAATCATCTTTGGATGGGTCGGTAATATTGTGGGCGTTGCGCAGGGTTATTTTAATGTCCGCAACCGTTGCGTCGATATTCGCTTCGCTGTCGGTCTGTACGACTATCCGATTAAAATATTTTATTCCCAGAATATATTGCTGGACGGTCGTGTAGGGCATAATGGCGGCGGTGTCAAAATTGACAAAAGTCGTCTGGCCTTTTTTTCCGAGAATCCCCACAATTCTAAAATTTTGCCCTTTGATTTTGATTTTTTGGCCCAAGGCGTCGTTGTTGCCAAAAAGCTCGTCTTTGACTTTGGAGCCAATAACAACAACATTGGCGTAGCTTTTTACATCCTCGTCACTAAAAAGATTGCCTTCCTCTGGCGTGATATCATAAATTTTGGCAAAAAGCGGAGTCACACCAAAAATTGTCGGCTGGTACAACTGGTTCTCATACGTGGCGGTTTGGGAACTAAAAACTATGGGCATAATGTCGGTGGCGTGCGGAACATTTTCTTTCCTTTTTAGAGCGTCAAGGTCTTTTAGTTTTAAAGAGTCGGTTAAGCTGGAGGCGATGTCGCTAATGCCGCTGGGTTGCCGGCCCGGCACTATGGCAATGGTTTTGGCGCCGATACCCTGAATCTGACCCAAAATTAAATTTTGTGCGCCCTGGCCCAGCGCCATAACGATGATAATGGCTGTAATACCAATAACAATGCCAAGAATCGTCAGCGCCGAGCGCGATTTATTGGTTTTAAGGCCAACTAAAGCAGTTTTAAGAGTGTTTTTGAGGGTCATTAGTTAAATTTTCAATTATCAATTTTCAATTTACAATAATTTTCAATTTGAAAATTTAGAAAATAAGAAATTGATTGAAAATTGTAAATTGGGTTTTGAAAATTACTTTAGGAATCCATTTTTTGCGTCCAGTCTTTTTTCAACGCACTTATCCGATTCCACTTCCCCATCTTTGACTTTTATTATTCTTTGGGCGTATTCGGCCGTATAGGTTTCATGAGTCACTAAAATTATTGTGTTGCCTTCTTCGTGAAGCTTCTGCAAAGTTTCCATGACGACCTGTCCAGATTTTGAATCGAGGTTGCCGGTTGGTTCATCAGCAAAAATAACATCTGGCTTGTTCACAATAGCGCGCGCTATGGCCACTCTTTGCTGCTCTCCTCCGGAAAGCTGCGACGGTTCGTGTTCGAACACACGCTCATATAGCGCCGCGGCCTTGAGGGCATCCCGTGCCATTTTTTCCTGTTGTTTTTCGCTAATACCGGCATAGATCAGTGGCAGTTTGACGTTATTAATAACCGAGGTACGTCGCAGGAGATTGAAAGTCTGGAAAATAAATCCCATTTTTTCGTTTCTTATCTTTGCCGTCTCTATATCAGAAAATTCATCGATTTTTTTGCCGTTAAATAAATACTCGCCACTGCTAGGTCGGTCAAGTAAGCCCAAAATATGCAGCAGGGTCGATTTGCCAGAACCAGACGGTCCCATAATAGCGACAAATTCTCCGCGTTCAATGTCAAAGGTAACATCACAAAGAGCCTGTGTCTGGGCTCCGTCGTCGCCGTAAATTTTTTGTATATTTTTTATTTGGATTAACGGCATCTTTTTATCCTTAATGTTTTTTGGGTAGATCCGTAAAAACTTATTGGACCGAGCTGTTGAAACCGAGAATTTTTTCGCCTTCGTTGAGGCCCGAAAGTACTTCAATATTGCCGTTCGATCCTTTTAGGCCAGTGGTAATTTTTTGTTCTTGAGTTTGATTATTGGCCCTGACAATTGTCACGAACTGTTCATTATTTTTTTGAGTAACGGCGCGCTGCGGTATTATTAAAACATTCTCACGTTTGTCGGCTAATAAATCAATGTTGGCGGTCATGCCGGATTTAATGCGTTCATCCTCCTTGATAAATTGCATCGTAACTTTATAGGTCGCTACTCCCTCAATAATTGTTTCGGCCGGGTCAATCTTGACCACCGTCGCGTCAAATAAAACATTGCTGCCGTAAGCATCCAGGGTCACAGCGGCATTCTCACCTACCCTGACCTTAGCTATATCGGCTTCAGACACATTAGCTTCTATTTCAAATTGAGCAACGCTGATAATAGATATGATCGGCACATTGAGCGAAACAATTTCGCCGACTTTTGTTTCCTGTTTGGTCACAATGCCCTCTATTGGCGAGTGCATGACTGTTTTGGCCAATTGCACCTGAAGATTGTCAACATTTGCCTGAGCGGACTGGACCTGTGCCTGCTGAGCCTTAATTTGTTCAGGAGTACTACCGGCTTTTTTTAAAGCGAGTTGGTCCTGCGCGGCGGCCAGCGTATTTTGGGCGCTCGTCACAGAAATTCCGGCCGTTGTGATATTGTAATCATTAGTTGCTTTTTGAACATCGATAGATTGCTGTTTACCCGTAATCGTCGTGATTTCTGCATTAATATTGTTTTTTTCAGTATTTAAGTTAGTTTTTTCGGTCGTAGTTAGATCGGTGCTTATCGGAACGACTTCCAAAGCAGTTTTAATTTTAGATAGCGCCGCGGAAACGTCGCCTAAGGCCTGGTCGATATTATCACTAATAGGGTTATTCTGGGCATTTTGAACCGTTGCTTTGGCACCTCCGTTGAGTTGATTGATTAAATCATTGGTCCAGCGACCAGCGTCAATACCTCCGAGCAGCGCTGCAACTGCCTCGGCTTTAGCGGTCGCAATAGCACTGCTATTTTGATCAGATGTTAAGAAATGCGACTGTTGAATATCCGTCAGGACGAAAAGACTATTGGTACCTACTGCGACCGACTTAACTGCGGCGCTGAGCGCTCCGTCGTAAATTTGCCGTAACGTTGCGTCGGCTGTACTGCGCACATTACTCAAATTAGCTTGGGCATCAGCCAAGGTTTTTTGCGCATTGATAACATTGGTTTGCGCAATTTGTAGCTCTTCGGGTCTTGTTCCCTGTTGTAATTGAACAAGCGTTGCTTGCTGGTTCGCCAAGGCGGCTCTGGCTTGCGCCATCTGAGCCGTTAAATCAGCATTATCTTGGGTCGCTAATATTTGACCAGCGGTTATTTTGTTCCCCACATCCACGTTGATCGATGTTATGCGTCCGCTTCTTTCAAATGCCAAATCAACGCTGTTGGCTGGCGTCACCCGTCCGGTCACACTGACGATTTGAGAAATATCGCCTTTTTGAACAGCAGTGGTTTCGTATGGGGATGTTTTAGTTCTTCCGTAGTAAAAATAAATACCGGCTGCCGCAAAAATGACGGAGATGATTAGAATAATAACGAGCGGTCTTTTAAAAAATTTCTTCATAAAATTTCCTTAAATAAAAATTAATAAATTAATTAGTTAGCGAATTTAAAACTTTTTTATAAATTAAAATTAATTGTCCCCGTTCTTTCTCGTTTAGGCAGACAAGAACTTTTTTCATTTGGCTTAACATGCGATTGAACTCTTTTTTCATCGCTTTCTCGCCCTTGACGGTAATGGCTAATCTGATCGTTCGGCGATCATCTTTGTCAAAATTACGCTTTAGCATTTTTGATTCAACCAGTCCGTCTATTAAAGGAGTGACCGAGGGCGGAGTAATTGATAGATAATCCGCCACCTCTTTCATTAAAGGGGTTTTTTTCTCTTCGATAAAATGGAGCGTATGCCATTGTAAGGGAGAAGATATTTTGTCGTTAGATCCCTCCACGTGGGTTAAACGCGCCTGAATCAATCTAATGGCACTAAACAAAAGAGGGCCGAGCTCATTAAGATTACTTTTTTGTTTAGCCGCCATAAGATTATAATAATAAGATTATCAAATTATTAGAGTGTCTAACTGTATTAGTATGTGCCCTAGGTAAAATTTGTCAAGAGATCACTTTCTTAAAAAACAAAAACGACCGAAAGTCGTTAAATCTAAAAATTTAAGAATTTTTTTAATTTTTATTTCTAAAGACTAACTACCAATACTGTAAATCCCCGTTCCAAAAATTATCCAGGCAACAATTGCGAAAGTTAAAAGCACGGCAATTATGCCCAAGACAGTCGTCAGGAGACTTCTGGTTTTGATCATGGCCAGCCCCGCAAAAACTAAAAGTATCGGCCAGAAACGAGCCAATGGTAAATTAAGCTCAAAATTCAACCAGTCCATATTTTTTGCTAGATAAAGCATACCGCCAAAAATCAAGATTAAGCCCAGAAATAATTGTCCAAGATTAAGTTCTATCTTGGTCGTTTTTCGCAAATCAACAGGCGGGCCGGTATAACCCTCATAATTTTCTGGATTTGTCTGAGATGGTTTTTGATTTCCGTTCATATGGTTTTCTTTTCCACGCACCGCAAGACCATACTGCTAGCTAGGGTAGCCAAATGGTCTTGGGTGCGGGATTCCGCTTTTTGCCTCAACGAAAAAAGTATAGTTTATATTGAGATGCCTCAAGCGCTGAGGCAAAAAGCTTCATTTTTGTTTAATAATTAAATAGATGCCAATTATAATTATAACTAATGGCCAAAGATAATTCCAGCGGAACCAAAACATCTGTACCGGAAACGCGATATTGGTCAGTGCAATGAAGCCCAAAATAATTAAAACTAAACCGACGATATTTCTTCTGTCTGAGAACCAGCCTTTGTGCTCTTTGAATTCCGAAGCCGCCGCCCTGACTTCTTTTCCCAAATCTTGGGCGATTTCCTTCATTTCCTGAGCAGATGCTTTAATGTCAATTTTCGCATCCTGTTCAGTTCCTTTGGCTGGCTCCTTTGGAATAATAATCATCAAAATTATATATAACAAAATTCCTAAGCCATGGCCAAGCGCCAGTAAAACAAAACCAATTCGGATTAAAACCGGGTCCACATCTAGATACTCCCCCAGCCCGCCGCAAACGCCGGCTAAAATACGCGATTTTTTAGAACGATAGAGTTTTTTATGGGTGTTTGCCATTTTTTTAAATTAATAAATTTAGTATGTTTTAGCAAATAAGTTATATTTCCGGTTTTGCTATTTAGCAAAATAATAGGACAGCAAAAAAGATAATTTATCACCAACTGCTAGCCCAATTCTTTGAGCCGCGCCGCCGTTTAATTCCAAAACAAACTTGGCGAGTTTTTGAGGATTGATGCTTGGGCATGTTGTCTGCAGGCAGGGCGCGGTATCGGCACTGATAAAAACCACTTTTTGGTCTTCGTCTAGCCAGATGATGTCCAGCGGAATTTGAGTATTTTTCATCCAAAAGGGATATTCGCCCAAAGAATCAAAAATGAAAAGCATACCTTGATCGGCCGCCAGAGTCGAGCGAAACATTAAACCGCGCGCTCGCTCAAAATCATTGGTGGCTAATTCTACCAAAAAACAATATTCTTTAAAACAAACTTGATTCTGTTTGAAGGATTCTTGTGAACTTTTTGTACTAAAAAAAATTAAAAAAACTATAAGTGCTGATATAATTGCAAAGCCGACAATAAATAAAATAAGAAAGAATTTTTTTCTCATCACAAAGTAGGTTAGAAAAAATAACCCAACAATCCAAAAAGCGCGTATTTCATTTATTGTACAACAATTTGAGCTGTCATAAAAGGGTGAATGCTGTAATAGTATTGGAATATTCCTTATTGTCTAAAGTAATGATGTAGGGTGCACTGTCATTATTTAATCAGAGTAGCGTTCCTCTTTCCAGGGATCGCCATGAGCGTGATAGCCGCGCTTTTCCCAAAAACCAAGTTCATCTTTCGACTGAAATTTTATTGATACGACGTATTTGGTGCTTTTCCAGCCGTAAAGATGCGGGATGACAATTCTGGCCGGACCTCCGAACTTATCTTCGATTTCCTTGCCATTCATTTTTGTCGCAATAAACGCCAAATTGTCTTTTAATTCGGCCAGCGCCACGTTAGTCGTATAGCCGTCGGCTCCTTCAAATATCACATATTTAGCCGATGATAGGGGCTGGGCCGCCTTGATTATTTCGGAAAAATCAACTCCGCCAAAAGGCTGATCCAGTTTTGACCAATGCGTGACGCAATGAAAGTCAATTAAATAATCTTTTTGCGGAAGATCGTTAAATTTATTCCAGTTCCAATAAATTTCATTGGTTACTTCGCCATAAATCCGCAGTCGCCATTTGGCTTTACTCAAATACGGATGCGCGTCCTTAATTGGAGGCATCGAAATCATATTGGGCACTCCTCGTTGCCCGGGCGGCAGACGATTTTTATTCATTTTATTTTTTATAAATCCCTCACCTTTTAAGAATTTATTACCTAATAAAATTTAGTGAGCAAGTTTATTAATACTTTTCACCAAAATTTTTAAATTTGATTTCTTTAATTTAAGATCACCAAATGACCTACCTATCCTGAAAAGGTGAGGGATAAAATTCTATTTGTACGATTTCGGGCGTCGTTAAAACGCGCATGGGCGGACCCCAGGTGCCGGTACCGCTTGAAATATATACAGTCAGCTCGCCCAGATGCTTCAAACCAAAATCATAACCTTGAAAAACCAAATACGATATCAACCCGACCGGAAAGATTTGGCCGTGATGAACGTGGCCGGAAAGCTGCAGATCAATTCCGAGGGCCTCCGCAATTTGCGGCCGATATGGCGAGTGTTTTAGCAAGATACTTGGCAGATTCGAGTCAAGGTTAAGGCTTTGCATGATAGTTTTATAATTTTGTTCGCTGCCGGTATCTTTATAATTTACGCCGATAATTTGCAAACCATCCAAGTTAATCATCTCATTATCCAATTCTTTGATGCCCGAACGTCTCACCGCGTCGACGAATTTGGTGCTGGCAGTGAACTCTTCGTGATTGCCGGTTATGAAATACGTTCCCTGGGGCGCACTAAGTTTGGCAAAAGGTTGGGTTAATTTGTCCAAATCAGTCGCCACACCATCATACAAATCGCCGCCGATAAAAATTATATCGGGCTGCAAATCCTCGATTTGAGCGGCAACTTCATTCGCAAAGTTAATATTTCTAACAGTGCCCAAATGAATATCGCTTACCCAGACAGCGGTTTTACCCTGCCAAGATTCGGGCAAATTGGGCAGGCCAATTTTGAGCTTGGTGACGCGAATGAAGCTGGCGTTAATAACACCGCAAACACTAACGATTATAGCCAATAAAAATAAAAACTCCGCCAGCAATTTTGTATTTAAAGTAACCGAAAAAAGTCCTAAAATTTTTATGCCTAACCAAACAATAAGGGCAGCCAATAACAAATAAAACAGCAATCCTAACCAAAAATATGCAATATCATAGATTACCCGCACGGCGAGGTTGTCATAGCGGTCTACTAAAATTGAAGAAATAAGAACCGATAGCGAAAGGATTCCTAGGCTTATTTTTAAAGCCAGAAGCGCGCCGGGATTTGTAATCATCAAAAACCGCACTAAAATTTTATACAATCCCCAATGGATTAAAAATAGCAGTCCTTGAGCTACGGCCGCAAAAATAACCACAAATATATAAGACATATAATTATGAAAAAGTTTAATAATTTAATTATAAATGAAGAATCGCTTAGTAGCAACGGAATATTTTAAAGCCCAGCGCCGCGGCGCTGGGCTTTACGTTAGAATGCATACTGAATGGAGGCCCCTATGGACCAGCCGTTAATTCCGCTTCCGGTTATGACGGCGGGTGTAAAGGAAACAGCCATAGTTTTGCCCCAGAAATATTTAGTCACATCGAATTTTATATTGTAAAGATCGTGGGTGGTAGACCCGAGCTGTTGCAAATTTTGGGTCTTACCGAAGGCCTCAATGCCCTTGTAATAAGTCAGTTCGAGCCTCTGATAGCCGATTCCCAAGCTGATTGAATAGGAATTATCTTTTACATAACTCAAACCGATTTCCGGCTCGACCCAGAAGGCATACTCATATTTAATACCGTAAGTATACCTGATATAATCCACCCCGCCGCCGAGAACTCTTTCATAACTATAACCCTTACCATAATCGCCTTCGTGCGTGCTGACCTGATAAGGGTACTGTAACTCGAGCCTTAAATATGGCCGAAAGTGCGATCGCAATGGCAGCGTATACTTGGCAAAAAGTCCCCATTCGGAAAACGAGAAGGTTTGCGAGGGGTCATAGGTGCCAATTTCATTTTTACCAAAGGTTCTACCCGAATATGGGTTCGTTATAGATGGGTTGGCCGCCTCTTTTTTAACAGCGTCAGGAATGGCGCTGTTGCTAAGACGAAGGCTTCTATAGGTTCCGACGAAGCCCATTTCCCAAGGCTTTGACCCATAAACATCCGCCGCTAAAGCGCTGGAAGTCAAGGTCGCCGAAAAAAGAACACAAAGTAGCAAAACCAGCATTTTTTTCATGGCATCCTCCTCTGGAACTTTTTTAAACAACAATAAAAAAAGATAACAAAAAATTGTTATCTAGTCAAGAAAATCACCCCAGGATTATAAAGCTTAAATATTTTAAGCGCCGAAACTTCTGACACCTTTAAGTCCGACAAAAAATGCCGCAATAAAAAAAATCCAGAAGGGTAGAGAAATAAAAAAACCTACAATAATTAAAATTATGGCGGCCAGATCAATCATGCTACCAATATCTTTGAAGCTGATGCACGCTTTTAAAAATAGTGTAACAATAGTAAAAATTAAAACTGGCAAAGGAATTTCAGTGTCGAAAGCAAGCGCTAAGAGTACAATGGCAGCGTTTAAATCAAGAGCGCCCATTAGTAAAACTAAAATTTTCATAAAAAAATGCTCTCTTCGAGCAATAAAAAAATATCTTGGCTCGAAGAAAAATTAACACAAACGAATTATTAGCCAGCTTTCGGACTTGTCCCGCCTATTTGGGCGGGCTTCACCGCTGCGGCCCAGTGCCTGATTCAATAGGACTTTCCTGGCCTAATTTTTATTTTTTAACAGAAAAATAGAGAGTGATTATTGCGAACGCCGCGAAACCCGCCCCTAGACCAATAAACATACCAGCCGGTATATTATTGTATAAAAAACCAATGCCAAACCCAAGAAGCAATCCTGCCGGTATGAAAAGAGCGCCATTGCCCTTTTTATCTTTTTTCTCTTGTGTTTCTGACTCTTCCATATTTTTTATATAAAATTTATTTTGTAGACCTTTATTGATCTTAAATATATAAATATATTGTAATTTAGACTTGAGCAAATAAAACTACATAATTTTTTCCGTAAGCTTTGGCGCAGCGGGGGCAGGTCGTATAGGAAAAATAAAGTTTTTTTGATGTCTTCCCTTTTGATTTTACATATTCATCCATTTCTTTTACCCATTTTTTAGCATTGCTATAAGGGCCTTCAAAAACTTTGGTCAAAAAAGTTCCGGAAATTTTTTCCATTTGGGCGCCGGGAACTTCTTTTGAAACATTAATATAGATATCTGCGCCCCAAAGCGAATTTTCGTCAAACAGCATCAATTGCACCTCTGGCAGGGCGCCGGCTGTTTCTATCAGCTTCATGTTTTTCATCACCTTTTTTCCGGTATTTAAAGGAACATGAAAAAAACTTGTGACATGGTCTTTCAGAAAAATTTTATTATCCCAATTTATTTCTTTTTCTTGCCATGGCTCGGGATTGAAAGGCTTGCAGCAGCCCGTTTCTTTTATTTGTTCTGGCATAGTTTTCTTTTAGTATATTCTTTAAATTTTTTAATGTCCACCAAAGGTTTCTTTAAATTGTTTCAGTCACAAAAACCCGTTAGCATTTCTTTTGGGAAATTATAATTTTGTTTTATCGCATTACAATCAATACTGCCGTTTCCATCATAAACCAAGGTCCACATGTTGCCTTCTTTGGCGGCTAAAAACATTCCGCCTTCTCCAGGTGAAGGCAGCCCTTGAGCAGCGAAAGACACACTGCCTGCCATATAATCGGGGGTTTCTTTATTTACTTTTAAGGTAACACCGCTAACGGGCTTACTATATTTTTGCGCCAGCCGATATTGGATTTCCTGTTGTGCGCTTATGTAGCACGCTTCTTCCCAAATCCGCAAACATTTATTTTTTGGTTCGCACCAAGAATAACCGGCTGAGCCGATACAGCCATGCTCATCCCTGTCTCCTCCGACAATAACTTGATTGCTCGGCGTAGGCGTCTCGCTGGGAGATAGTTCTTGATTTGGTTGTTTTTGATAAAAATAATATCCCCCGATACCTAATACCAAAAGCAGCATAACTATGATAGCTCCTATAGTTTTTTTATTCATAAATTTAAGATGACTTCTTTACCCATCATAATAGGCTTGTTCTGAGCAGTTTGGCTTGAGCTCACTGTCGAAAGCCCCGCCGAAGTGCTCCGCCTAATGGACGCATTTAGAGCCATTGATTGGAGGAAAATTAGGGAAGAATTGGAAAAAACTAATATATTTTTACTGTTACAACCAAAAACCGCTTAATTTGAGAGACGGTTTTGGGATAAGTAGTATCGGTAATTATTTATTAAATAATTTTACAAACCAACCGAATAGGCTGAATTTACTCTCATTGGTTTTAAGGAAATCTTCAATCTTTTGCTGCTCCTGTTCTAATGTTTGAATTTGTCCCCGAAGAGCTGTTTTGTTTTCTTCGTTCGTTGTCTTATCTACTAGTCTATTTAACTGATCAATCTGGTTTCCGGTTTTCACCATCTCGCTACGCAACTGACCAATGTTTTTATAACCCGTTCCGATTAAAAATGTCTTTATCTTGCTTCTATTCTGGATTTTATCTATTGTATCAGCCACCTTGTCTTTAGTTTCATTCTGTGCCTGGGCGACTGCTTTAACCTGTTCGCCTATTCCTTCCTGTTCTTTATCAGCTATATTCAAAAGGCTTTGAACAAATGTCGCCACAGTGCTTCGGTGTTCTGCACCATTAATTTGCTTCTCATTTTGTACCTTGGCAAAGGCGACTGAAAAGCAAAGAGTAATTGCCAAAACTAAAGAAGCTATAAGTAATGGGTTGTTTTTAATTTTTCGCATAGTTTTTTGTATATTAGTTAATTAAAGATATGCGACCTTTCATTTTCATTCTACCAAAAAACCGCCTCAATAAAAAGGTGATTTTCGTTTTGCTCCGCTGGGTGAATAATGTTAGAACCTATTTTGCAGAAGCAATATTATGATATTTCCTTTTTTTAAGCCAATTAATAACAAATAAAATTCCTATAAGGAACGCTGGTCCCGCAATTTGTAGAGACCAAAATAACATATACCACCCAGATGGACTCCTCGGTATAGTTATTAATAAACTTACAATATATAATATTCCAGCTAAGATAAAAACAACTCCTCCGACAATTTCGTGTTTCCAAGATATTGACAGAACAGCTAACAGGATAAATACTGGGATATTATGCATAAACAATCCAACGACTATTTGCCAAAAACTTAATTCAGGAGAAATAACATCTAATGAAAATAACGCTAAAAAGCATATAAATATTATTGATAGAATTCTTGGCGTCCAATATATAAATTTATTTATCTTTTTTCCCATTGGCAGTTTTGTCTTTACATATTTACTATGTTAAGTATAACAAAAAACATTAGCTGTTGCTAATGTTTTTTACTTGGCTCCGAACGCTGAACGAAATCCGAACTTTTTTTAGCGAAAATCCAAATGCTGAATTTTGAAAAACTTTTAAGCTCGGGCGGGCAAAAAGGAAGGGGGTTGGGGGGAAGGAATTTTTGCCCGCCCTCGCTTTTCCGCCGCCGCTGAATTTCCCTCCAGAGGCGGGCAAGCGTGCCAACGAAGCTGGCGCGCCGACCCGTTTATCTGAATTAAATTATTTAACCAAGATTATAAATCAGGCATCCTATCAATATAAAAAATGTTACCAAAACCAGCAACCCCATTTTTCTACTGATAGTGCGGGAAACGCCAATCATACTAAAAGCAGCTGCATAAAAGACCATAATATACGGGATATGAATGGCTAATATTTGCTTGAATGGAATTTTTAAAATGTAATCTAATAAAACTTCTAACAAGAGATAACCGAGTATAAAATAATGCGAAATTATTATCTTTCTTTTTGCTTTTGATTTTATATATCCAACAAGAGAAATGGTAAATGGAATTATCAATAAAACAACGATGGCGCCAAAAGCTTTTAAGAGAGTTTGGTTGTCAATTTTTGAAGCGATATATACACCGCTCACCGCTAAATTAAAAATAATTGAACTTCCTACAAAAAGAAAGTCATTGAATTTTAATTTTAAATTTTCATCAACTTGGTTCATATTTCATATTCTAATAACTATTATCCGATTCTACCAAAAAACCGCCTACTTCAGAAGTCTATATCCTGAACCCGCTATTAATCCTATCCCCATTATCCAAATGGGAATAGCCCACATCTTATTCTCCATTTCTTCTTTCGTTGTTAAGAAAAATATCACCGCAATTGCTACTATTGCCATTCCAATCCAAAACATTGCTTTGTTCGGTTTTTTATTTTCCTGTCTCATCCTGCTCCTTCTCAAATAAATCACAACTCCCACAATAAGAGCTAATAAGACAATGGATATCGCTATGTAGGGCATATTTTTTATTATTGTTTCTTAGATTTTATAATGGGTTGAACAAAAAATAATAGGAAGGCAAAGAATAAATAATATAGCGGATCGGTTAATCCCAAAAAACCTAGAAACCCTAGAAAACCCAAATACCACTTTGATTTTAGTTTCATAAATGATATTTTAATTATAAACCATTTTTATTTTTTCGACCTATTCAATATCAAATTTCCGCCAGATTCTATCTATTTAAATAAGTAATTGTTAATTGCAAAACTGTTGCAAACGAAACCCAGAGCAAATATGGAATGTTGGCATAGACGACCCAGCGGAGTTCAGGCATTGCGTTCCAAATAGCATAAAGCGCCCAAATAAGCGTACCAAGAACAAGCAAGATATCAATTGCCGCCAAAAGATTATTTTTGAGTCCGAATTGCAAAGGCGTGAAGGCAAAGTTGAAAATAAGATTGAGAGCAAACGGCAGTGCCACTATCCACGGAATTTGCTTGGTGAATGCTTTATAAAACACCGTGCCAAAAGTGACGGCGATAATCGCATACAAAACCGTCCACACTGGCCCAAAAAGCCAGCTCGGCGGCGACCATGTCGGTTTGATAAGTTGTGAGTACCAGTTGTAGGTGTTCATATTGTCTTAATTATAACAGAAAATGCTCCGGACGACAAAGCGCCGAGGCAATAAACTCGCAACATACAATTTGGCTCCGAACGCTGAACGAAATCCGAACTTTTTTTAGCGAAAATCCGAACGCTGAATTTTGAAAAACTTTTAAGCTCGGGCGGGCAAAAAGGAAGGGGGTTGGGGGGAA
>Ga0315284_10001702_pt1 | contig 31434 bp, 31 predicted proteins | sample YL17G09_16_MG_FD_203696 | JGI IMG/M metagenome (GOLD analysis project Ga0315284, IMG submission 203696) | Sediment microbial communities from Yellowstone Lake, YNP, Wyoming, USA - YL17G09_16 | ecosystem: Environmental > Aquatic > Freshwater > Lake > Sediment | place: USA: Wyoming | collected...
TTGAGTCTTCCTGTTTTTTTCAAATTAAATTTCTATTCCTCTTTTGAAAAAAACAGGAAGACTCAATAGCTCGGCACTTTCCATTCCTAAAAACAGATCAACCGGATATATTTTCCGCTTTTCATTGGATTGCGCAACTATTTTTGCACAATAAATAAATTCAATCAATAAATATTGAATAATCACTTTGCAATAACCAAAGAATTTTTCCGGAATTTCGTATATTTTAAAAATATGAATATTAGCCCAATTCCGTGGAGATTCTTCATATTTCAGAATTTGATTCCGCATATGATTTCCTATATCATTGGAATAGGCTTCTGCAATGTATTCCAAAAATATTTGTAATTTATCTACAAAGTCCTTCTTCTTAATCCAATTTTGGAAATGTTGCAAAAATCCAAAGAAATATATATAAACCAAATCCTTGAATGCTGATGATAAATTCCCATCAACCCACAGATTACTGCAACATATTTCCTGAAATAAATAAAATGTTTCTCGATGAATAAATATTGATTCAACGGAAACAATCAATCTTTTGTCTATCTTCTGTGCATAATATAATTCCATTGGCATACAAAAGTACATAACATCAATCGGGACGTCATCTGAATTTAACAGTGTTATGACTGATTCAAATGAACATTTTTCCCCTCTTGATGTTGCAAACCTTGCAAAATGATGAATCATTCCGTATATTTTGTCATGAATAAGCCGAGATGTTTCCGGATTTTCGGTAATGAGAAGAATATATTGAATTATATTCTTATCTTCTCGGATTGGCACATCTAGAATATTAATCCGCATTAGCTCTTCATTCTCCATTTGAACATAATATTCAATCATCTTTTTAATATATTCTTTTAAAAATACAGTGAATGACCGGTAAATCTGAGCTTTTGGTATTCCAATATTTGCATAAAGTGCGTGATTGAAAAATACCATTTTATTTCTCATAAAAATGATTCAAATAATTTTTCATTTTTTTATGTCATATCTTATAAATGAAGGATCACACAAAAGCAATTATATCTGGGTCATTTGCAGGAGCATTCGGTTATACATTAACACTCCCCTTAGACTATATAAAACAGCATATGCAAAATAATGTGTCATTAGCAGCTATTCTCAAAAATACGAGCCCCCGGAATTATATGTCCGGGGGATTGATTGGAATTTCCACTATAACCCCCCAAATGGCGATAAAATACCTGGCGTTTCATCAATTTAATCAAGTTTTTGATAATAAAATGGGGTCCGCATTCTGCGCTGGTTTAGTAGACGGCGCATTTTTGGGACCCATCCTGGCAATGCAGTCCTTTAAACAGATGAATCATCAGATGAAATTAAAAACGGAATGGGACATTGTTCGCCGGAATTATGGGAGGCTTATGGTTCCTATGGCGCTGCGCAATGGCGTGTATACTAGCATTGTACTTGGTGGCTATTTTACAGTTAAGCCGCAAAAGGAAACATCGTTCTTGCAGAATTTTGCGATTGCTAGTGCATTAAATATTCCTGGAACTGCGATTTGCAGTCCATTTGATGTTATACGAGCCAAATATACAAATCAATTGCGGCAGACCAATAATCCTGGTGGCGGTGGGCTATTGAGACTAACCAGGACGATATATGAAAAAGATGGGCTCCATGGATTTTACAAGGGGTATTCATCACTCTTTGTGAATTTTGCATTACGTTTTCCAATTACGTTCGCACTCCAATTTGAAATACTTAAATTTTTATAAAATTTTGTGGGAGAGGGAGGAACCACAATCAGGCATCTCCTCTAGCAGCTGGGGGGTCGCGTCGATGATTTGGTTTGGACATCGCACCACCACCACCGCCACCACCGCCAGCACAAGCTTGACCATCAGAACGTTGATCTCCCAGAAGTTGCGCATAAATTGAGAGTGGATATGAAGGTTTCTGGTTCGGGATCGGGATCGGGAACAATTCGAACTCTGGTCCGCCAATAACAGCTGCAAGAAAATCTTCTGGATCAGTAGTAGTTTCTGCATCACAAACTTGTAACCTTCGAATAGTTGGGTGGCTATCAGGGATCCGAACAAGTTCGAGATCTTGCCTTGTATTGCCACGACATGTTGGACATCTTGGGTTATCCTGCTGGGTATGCCTCTTTAGGTCTTCATAGCAGGAATCACAGATGATTGTTCCACAGCAACTTGTACTCTTCATACTAGTTTTGCTTGTGTACAATGTTTGGCAAATAATACATTCAGCTGGTCTTGCATCGAGATATTTTTTAAGAGCAATCACGAGTGCATCAACTTCTTTCTGCAATTCATTGATTTTCTCAATAAAATCTTTTGATTGTTCCTGTTCTCTTTCAAGAAGCTGTTGTAGAAAATTTCCTCTTTTTCTCTCATCTGCTAGGTTAAAACTAGCCTGTTTGACGGTTTCTTTTGCCTTTGTTAGCTTCCCAGCAAGAACATCTTTCTGATGCTTAATATCAGCTATCTTTTTCCCACTGAACAAAAGATTATCTTTCTCAGGTCCAGTGAGTCCAGCTGAATTGTAAATACTGATAAATCGCTGTGTAGAACTCGGTTTGAGTTCAATTGCTTTCATGAACTTTGTCAGCTCTTCAAACAAGCGGAGGTTGTCAGAAATGGAAAAAATATTTCCATCATGCATCGTTACACGAGGGAGAACAATCATGGTAGCAAATTTCATCTCAATTTTGAGGAAGTTTGAAGATCTCCAGAGTTTGGTGAAATATGATTTCCACAATTCTCTGCAGGGGGTTTCATGGTGCTCAACATTGTTGGAAAGATACTGATGTTTAAATTCATTGGCAAAAATGTCCAAAAAATCATTGTCAGCTTGATCAAAGCTAATCTTCATATCATCAAGATATGTTAGATTGCTGAATTTTGCAAGAATGAGCTTGCATGTGTCAGTCAAATGGAAGTCCCTGAAGGATCTTTCAATGAGATTCACAATGAGCCACATTGTAAAAATTACGCGACCATTTTCGGTTGCTCTTTCAGCAGCAAGCTGTTGTTCGTGAAATTGTGTTGGAAGCATCAATTTAGATGCTGGTGTAGCCATTATATATGTTAGTCTTTCCGAATGGCAAATAGAGAAAAAAATATTATTAAATTTACTATCAATTTTTATTATAAAGTCGCCGCAAAGTTTCCCCGCAAAACAACTCCAGATACCGAATTTTCACTCGGGGGGCAATAATTAACTGCCCTATATCGTAATCCTTTTTCGTAAAAAAGAATTAATCCCCCACCCTTACACAACTAAGTCAGAGATGAGGAAATCACTAAAAATTAATTTTTTTTTAGCATCAATTTTTTTATAAAGCCGCCACAAAGTTTCCCTGCAACAACTTAGACACCGAATTTTCACTCGGGGATTAATAATTCAGAAATTTTCACCTTGAATTAACAATCCTTTTCAATGTCAAATCATTTGTTAATAATTCAACTAGTTTTTTTTACATATACACCCGTAGATGTACATGTATATATAAATAAAATTATCAAAAATGATAATTTTTAATATCTTAAGCCAAGATTCACATTCCATGATACCTAACTCAAGACAAATCATTAGGTATTGATAAAATAATTAATCAATTTTTTTTCAACAGTAAAAACCATAATTATGATTTTTCTGGAATTTTGTTTGTGATATATTTTTTAATTTTTCAGATATTCTCCAAATATGCACTTTATTTTATACATATTATCAATTGTATCCCAATATATAAAATTTTTATATTATACCATAAAATTCAGCTTCAGCATTAGATAATTGTATACTATAACCATTTCTTGTTGGATACCATTGTGGACCACGGTTCCACATATTAAAACGATTACCATTTTCGTTTGGAGAATAATTAGGCGAACTAGATCTAGATGAATTGTTATTTTCGTTTGAAGAATTATTATGCCTACTAGATCTAGATGAATTGTTATTTTTGTTTGAAGAATTATTATGCCTACTAGATCTAGATGAATTGTTATTTTTTTTTGAAGAATTATTAGGCGAACTAGATCTAGATGAATTGTTATTTTTTTTTGAAGAATAATTAGGCGGACTAGATCTAGATGAATTGTTATTTTTTTTTGAAGAATTATTAGGCGAACGATGGAGTTCCCAGTTAGGAGTATTATAATATTCTTTCCATCTCCTAGGTCCACTTTCCTCGTATCTTTTTAATTCTTCCTTATTTAATTGTTGTCCTACAAACTCATTAGTTTGTTTTTTATTACTAGTATATGTATTTTTTTTTGATCTTTCTTGTCCCATAATTTTGGATTGTTGTTTATTTGATTTCCATTCTTCTAAATTGGGATTATCAATTTTTCTAGTTTTAAATCTCTTATAGGTTTTTTTACTTTGAAATTTATGATTTAATATATTTTCCAGCATTTCTTTACTAATTTTGTATTCCTTATATTCAGATTGAGTTTTACTTTTACCTTTACTTTTACTTTTAATTTTACTTTTGTCTCCATTGTCTCCATTGTTTCCATTGTTTCCATTGTTTCCATTGTTTAGTTGAATACTATATTCAATTTGGGTAATAATTTCTTGAATATCATTTTTACGTTTACTTATAACATCTAGTGAATTAGATATACTTTGATTAAATCCTGTTTTATTTAAATTTTTTTTAATTAATTTTTCTTTTTGTTCTAATTCATGCAATTCTTTGTACATTTTTTGTAATTCATAATTATAACGAATTTGTACAAATTTTTTTATATCTTCTTCTAATTTTTCTTCTTTTTCTTCTAATTTTTCTTCTTGTTTTAATGAATTTTTTTTATTTACTTGAAGAAGTCTTATATTACTTTTTAAGCTGTTTATATTCACTTTTTTTTTTTGAATATTATTAAATAATTTTTCTATTTTTAGAGTCTGAAAATTGCTAAATTCAACATTTATAGGAGTTCCTCTTGAACTTGGTTTTTTATATTTCATAGAAATATCTGACATATATTATAAAATAAGATTATTATTGTGTTCATTTTTATATAAATTGTTTGAAATTTAGTGAATTAATTTTATATAATTATATAATATGAGTCAACCGTTTACTATTATTAGTAATAAATCGAATAATGAAAAAAAACAAAGTAATAATAATAATTATATAACTTATCGTCGTAAATATAATATTGTTAATACAAATCCTAAAAATAATCTAAATCTAAATCCGGAAATGAATAAATATTTCCCGGATAGTGTTTATCCCAGTAATTCAGTATCTACCAAGCAAAATAATCTTTCAAATCAGTATATTACCTCTTTTATAAATAGTCAATTGATGAATATTAATCCAAATATATTAAATAGATTAAGACCTATAACTAGAACTAGAACAGGTAATGGAAATGGAAATGGAAATGGAAATGGAAATGGAAATCAAACTACTACAACTAATTCAAATAATAATAATAGAAAAAAGCGAAAAGCTACAATTATTTCTAATATTTTTTATGCATTATTTACAATATTAGCTAAAAAACAAGAATATAAAAATTTAATTGCACGCTCAGATTTCACAGATTCTCTCAATAAACTTATTAGAAAAAAATTAAATGAAAAATTAAGAGATATTACAAAAATGAAAAATTAAGAAATATTACTACAAAAAATGAAATATTTTATCTCAAATAATAAACTAATTATATATCTAAAAAAATGCAATTCTTTAGAGGAAAAAAATTGGATGATGATTGTGCAATTTGTTTGCAACCTATGTATTCCAAAAAAGTAAAAAAATTAGTATGTAATCATTTATTACATACTAATTGTTATGATTCTTTAATTGCATCCAATTGCAATAAAACATGTCCTGTTTGTCGGTGTGATTTAAATGCTCAAGTGGCTCCAGTGGCTCCAGTGGCTCCAATGGCTCCAATGGCTCCAATGGCTCCAATTACTTCTTCAACTATAATTTCAACAATCCGTAAAATTTGCGCAATTTGTAAGAGTGAAATGGAATTACGCAATGATACATGTGATATTGTAAGAATCAATGAATGCTCTTGTTATTCACATTATGATTGTATAAAGAAAATGAAAAAACAAAATGTGAATAAATTTTGCATTTGTGGTCAGAAAATAAATAGTCACAATATTGATTTATTGCGCTATTCCAATTTTGAAATCGCTTATCAACAAATTATTGGAAAAATCAAGCAATGTAAAGAGAAAAATTGTAAAATAATTGGCTGTCCAAATCGATATGGATATTGTGAAACACATTATCCAGAAAAGGTATCCGATGCTGCATTTTCTCTAACATTACAATTTATGACTCGCTACTTGAAATCAGAAAACAAGAAAGAAAGGCGACTCTTTTTCTACAGAGTGTTGGTTATTCTTGAAAGTTACAATGTTACTAACCATGATACAATTGATAGTGCAATTGAAAAACTAAAATATCATCTATAAATAATGACGGGAATAGAAGACAAATTCATCATAGCATAACAAAACCAAAAGATGTCAAAAATTGAGGAATTTATAAATAAACACATTGGAAGTAAAAACTTGGTCAATATTGAATCTTTTGCGATTTTCTGCTACAGTTAGTTCGTAATACTGAATTTCATATAATCAAAGGTTTTTATATGATATTACTTTTATCTATAAAAAAATGATGGTAAATTTTATGAAATTTTTTTCTTAGTTGGTCCAGGACTAACACTAGAACTATGGATCTTCCACCAGCCGACGCTACTGCGACTACTTCTACCGCTTCTGCAGCCAAAAAGGCTTCAAAACCGAAAAGCTCAATCTCCGACTTTCTCAAGAAAATTCAGAGATTTGACATTCATGCAATTCTGACACTATTAGCCTTTTTGGAGAAATCTCCATTTGTTTTAAATGGATACACGATTGGACCAGAACCATCCATTTTTTATGCGGCTATATCTGGCTCAATTACCACAATCAACTGCATCTCGTGGCTGATCTTTGTACTTTCTCGAAAGGATTCGATCAACAATGATGACGACCGAACACGCGCACATGTCTTGTGTGAGTCATTCCTACCGTACATGTATGCAAACCACAATCAATCACCTGAACTCAAACGACTTCTTGCAATTTTATCAACAAACTTGAATGAGATTGAGAGTGTGAAGAAGTTCCCAATGTGGTTCACGGTGTCACTTTGGATCATTTGTTCTATTTCGTCTGGAAAAGACCTTCCTTTTCCAGGAAAAGACCTTCCTTTTCCAGATTGGATCTTGACATCGACCGATTGTTACAAAATCTTGCAATTTTTGCCAGAGAATCATCGAGGACAAATACTTCGCTCACCAATATTGAAGAAATGGTTCATCTTGTTCTTACAAAAACGTGCAAATCCTCCCCAAGAACTTGTCGATTTCTTCAAATCTTCGATTAGTGCTAACGATGTTCATGAGCTGGACTTGCTCAATATCCTTTGTGGAATTGGTGCGATAACACAAGCTAATTTTGTGGAACGAATTTTTCACAATTCTAGACGAACTCTACGCGGAAGTAGAATGTTCTTTTACATTGAGCTTAACGCAGTTAAATTAGCTGCATTTTGGAGGAGAAATCTTCCATCAATCTTCAGTAATTTGAAAGATCCACAAAAATCAGATGATATGCTTTTTGCTGACTTTTTCGGTCCTAAGTGGCTTTCTTTAAACGTCGACTTGACACGAGTTGCTGCGGTAGATTTGGAGAAGTACATCAACTTGGTTTGTGGTAATGTTCACATCAATTCAACTGGTGTATTTGACGACCAGTTTTTTGTAAGGTTCTCACCTGAAATTCAGAAAATTCTGTTTTCAACTATAACGGTGACAAACTTGTTTGGGGTCATTACATTGATTTTGTACCCTGGAATCTCTGGAATCTCTGGAATCCCCGTACCAATCTGTACAGGTGCTCCATTCAATCTTGCTCTGTACAGATTGGTACAAGATTACATGCAGAATTTTAAGTCCTGGCAAAATCACGAGAAATCATATTTTGCATCATCGATCAGATGCCGTTCAATCGAATATTGTTTCTATTCCGCGACATCTGATTTATTGACGTATTTACTCGAACAAGATGGTGAAACCAGAACTTTTACATTTTGGATCTTCTTTGCAAAAAAATTTGTTGAGAACCTGGACAACTTGAAAAAAAGGCAACACCTTCCGCTCGATGATATTGAGGGATTGAGAAATCTAGATTTGATGGAAATTGATTCAATAACTTGTCAACTATCTTTTTCAAACATGCTTTTTCAAATGTTTGCTTTTCCATTCTTCAACTTTATGTTTCGTTCAATGAAGTTTAGTGGCGCTATTGGTTCATTGATTCCGATTGTATGCGACTCTCATTTTGTAGAGTCATCAGAAGTGCTATTTCTTATCCAACAAATGGCTCTCATTCTTGCCAACCCAAGCCCAGAAAACTACACAAAGTTGATGAAGTACTTTGACGGAATGAACCAGATGCAACTGGATCCCTCGGGACAATTTTGGAATTTCCAGTGCAAACTTGTGTCTCAATTTGCCGAAAGAATGTCGTTCAGACAGCTTACTTCGGACCAAGTGCGTGCATTTTTTGAGAATGTTCCCAAATGTCTACGCTCTTCCTTTTTTGGCGTTGGTAAAAGGCTCACCTGTTTCAAACCAATTGATCCTCAACCCAGCGCCAAGAGATCAAAGACTGATGAACAACATATTGAAGCACGTTGCTCAAACTGTTCGAATTTTACAAGAATCATGGTCTTATGCTATCAACCTGATCCATCCGATCAACGAGATCAATTGTCCAGTATTATTTGCATAGAATGTGCACTTATTGAGCTCATACATGGAAGTAACAGGTTGACTCTTTTACAGCCTACCTCGTTTGTTCTTGAGTGATCCAGAGAAAAAAAATGATGCTAAAAAAATAAAATATTTTTATAATTCGAGACTACATCTTTTCGCGTTCTCAACTCGATAACATGTCGTCCATAGAACCACCACCACCTCTGCCACCTGGGCTTTCAAAAGCTCTTCTTGCATTATTGCAACAAAAGAAGCCCGACGATCCAATCATATTGGATCACAGTGATCCATTTCTCCAGCATTTGAATAAATGTAGTTCTTTACAGGAACTTCTAAAAATTACAATTGCATTGAAGGGATTGAATGCAAGATGGCTACCATCTGAGATACTTGATCGGCTCATTTCCGCCAACACGGCTGAGATAGGATCTTCTGAACTTTTTCCACAGGTTCTGTCTCACTTCACTAAGTGTCTCAAACCATTTTTCAAATTGCCGACTGACCACGCATTTGAAAGTGTATTGCCTCATTTGACACCAGCTCAGGCAAATATCCTGATCATGCGCCATCCATTGTCGCATAACAGGATTCGGATTCTTCTCGAATTCATCCACAAGAAGAATGCTAAACAACAGTATGCTTCGTGCTTCGTATACCTCCAACAACCCAATGTACGTGAATTTCTACTTTTACCTGCAGCTCTGCAATTAATTGCGTATGTAGTGATGATTGTGATGTTCCGAGAATCATTGCAGATTGTTAGCACAGAAGATTGTGACAAACTTTCTCGTGGCATTCGAATTGATACCAGCAAGCTCAAACGCAACAGACGGGATTATGAGAGATTATACGGAATCATTGATTTTCTTGGCTTACAAAATTTCCCGCGTTATGAAAATCTGAATTTGGGACGAGATCGGAATTCTCCACCTTTTTTGACATGGTTCATCCAAAACACGGAACATGCTCATTTTTTCCGCCTTGATTCAAATGAGTTGCAACAACTCTTCCGTGCGAATCAATTTGCCTTCGGAAAAGTTGTAACTCCATTCAGTTACACATTGCAAGAAGTTGTTGATGTCTTCCTGAACTGGTTGCCTTTTCCAGGCGGACGAGCATTTGTTCGGATGGGAATTCTATGGCTTGTGTATTATGGACAGACTCTCCTGGAGCAAGACATCATAGATCAACTGTCTGAAATTGATCCCAGAGATGATCCATTTATGGCTTTGTTTGCCTCAATCTGTCTGATCCTACATTTGGAGAGATCTCAGCGCCCACCAACTACAGTTTTTGAAGTAACTGCGTTGATCTGGGACAGGATTATCAACCAAAATTTTCAATCCGGTGAAGACCTTGGATTAACGGTGACAAGACTGCCTTCTTCTGGCGATCTAATCGTTCGGACTGATCTTATCGACCAAGCGATTGTAATGTTTAAGTGTGTATGGCCAGATATTCTCATTAACGCTAGTATACTACATATTGCCAATGCAGATGGGGAACGATTCGATGTTTCACCAGTTATTGGAACAAATGAAGTTCCAGAATCTGTCATTCAGCGCTTGTTTGCTCGTTTACAATTGGAATTGACTGATCCAATCAACAATGCGGATTCAGTGCATATCATTTCTTGGTTGCTGACATTGTTACCATATGATGGCAAAAAAGAAGATGTGAGCGACATGATTTCTTCAATCCTTGCCAGCTTGATTGCATGCTTTGAACAAGACATCGACTCAAACCAACTGAGCATTCTTGATTCACTTGCTATTCTCTTTGAAATTCGGGGAGTTGATCGACAGATGTTTGAACAAATTTTTTGTCGCCAATTACATGAGCATCCCCAAATCTGGGACATGCTTTTGAATGATCCGCGCTTTGTGAATCTGGTTTTTTACCAGCACCGAATGGATGTGTCATCCGACAAAGACAAAACCAGTCTTATTCAATGTGCTATTTGCACCGGAAAGTTTTTTACTGCAAATCCAGGCGCAGTGGGTGCTCAACTACCGATATGGGCTGCTTTGACAGCTTGTGGACATTCACTTTGCTGTGGTTGTTCACCGAAGCTTATTCCAAACAGAGAAAATCCTTTTATGGTGAATTGTCCTTCGTGTCGAACACCATCGAAAGTTGTTCTCATTCAAAATACGGAATTCCGCAGTTGTTGTGATGCTGACGCTGATGCTAGTGTGGCTCCTAGTGTTGCTCCTGGCGATGATGATGATGAACAACAATCTGCAAAGAAACCATGCTTCAACTAAAAGAGGTACAATATCTTAGATATTCTCTAAAATAATTTGTAATCTATTTATAATATGCATAGAAGACCAGTTAGAAGATCGGATTATGAATCAAACAATTATAATCAATATGATAATTCCGGATTTAATCGGGATTTATACAATCCATCAAGCAGCAATAATGATCAACCAATAGCAGATTTGGGAGGACCATATATAGGACCAGGAGCAGATTTGAGAGGAGCACATTTAGAAGGAAGAGATTTATATGGAGCAGATTTGAGAGGAGCACACTTAGAAAGAGCACATTTAGAAGGAGCAATTTTAACGAATGCAGATTTAGAAGGAGCATTTTTACAAGATGCACATTTAGAAGGAGCAAATTTATTTGGAGCAAGATTAGGAAGAGCACATTTACGAGGAGCACATTTAGAAAGAGCAGATTTAAGAGGAGCAAATTTAATGAATGCAGATTTAGAAGGAGTAGATTTAACAAGAGTAATAATGGGTGATGAACAAAGACAACAAATCGCATATTCTAGAAATAGTCGGGCATTGGGGCAACAATTTGATAGAATGGCAGCATCAGGTTTTTTTACTAGACTACAAAGAGCACAAATTGCAGCTTCTGAGCTTGCTAGACAACAAAGAGCATCTTTTTCAAATCAAGGTAGTTTTCCTGCTCAATTTCATTCTCAACGTGGTTTTACAAAAATAATAAATATCCCTCGTAATTTACAAATTACACCTCATGATTTAGAATTAAGATCTAAAAATAATTCTGCTAATAAGTCATGTCCTAATTTTAGACCTTTATATAATTTTATTATGGAACAGGAATTAACTGAAAATTTTAGATTTAGATTTGAGGGTCAAAATGCTGTAGATTTAGCTGGGTTAACAAGAATTCTATTTGATAAAATATTACCTATTTATATAGTTTTATTTTTTATAAAACAAGGAGATTTTATATTATTAAAAAAAGATGTACATATGGACCAATTAAATAGGAATACATTGCAATTAATAAAACTTGCAAAAGCTGCACATTCACAGATTCAATTACAAATTCATCCAGTTGTTATAGAATTATTATCAAATCCAAATCTTCAAGAAAGTATTGCTACAAGACAAAATTTTAGTAAATTATATGCTAATTTTAAAGCTAAAATAAAACTATCTGGTAATAATGTTTCTAATTTTTTAATAAATAATACTTTAAAATCAGAAATTAATGCATCTCAAGGAAATCTTGCCGCTCTTAGTAATACTATTAAAGCAGAAATATTATTTAGAAAAACTTTAGTTGATTATGGTTTTACATCTTGGGATCAATATCATAATATGGCTTTATTTATTAAAACTTTTTGGAACATATCAAATCAAAATAAAGTAACTACTCATACTCAGGGAAAACAAGTTATATTAGATTTATTTGTACCTGAACTAAATTTTGACATTGAAAGTTTTATTAGTAGATTAAAAATAATAAGAGAAGATACAAGAGAACCTATAGATATAAAAAGTATCCCTCAGAATCTACTTGATATATACCCAGCTTTACGACCATTATCAGAATATATTTTAAATCAAAGTGAAGAAGGAGATAATAATAGAAAAACATTTGTTAAATATGTTGCTGGAACAGAATATTATCCTGGTGAAATAGTAATAAAATTAACTAATTCAACAATGTCTTCTGGTTTACATAGAGGACAACCATTTTATGGTCATTCCTGTTTCTCTGGAATAGATTTATATAAAGCACCACCTAATTTTAGAGGAGAAATAACACAAAATGTGATAAATACACAATTAAAAGCTACGACTTCAAGTAATTCAAATTTAAGAGCTGAAGAATGATAATAAAATAAAAAATATAATATATTTATGTGCATTTAATTCCTAAAAAAGAATTTTAGTATACATTGTAAGAAGTCAGGTTGTCCGAGAGGATTTAAAATTCGCTTTGCGAATTAAAAATTTTCCAAGGAGTTCAGTTTAAGCCTGAAAGTGTTCGCACTCGAGGGTTCAAACCCCGCACCTAATATAGCTTCCTTTTTTTAATATTTTATAAAAAAAAAGGATCCAACATACCGATAATTAAAATGATATATTCTATATATAATATCATGAAAGTATTTTTATTTGGAGCAAATGGAATGTTAGGAAATTATGTGCGAAGCTATCTCACTCAAAATAATATTCCAGTAATAGCATTAACACGCAAAGATTTTGATTTAGAGAAATTATCTGTTTTATCACTGAAAAAATTTTTAGAAGAAAAAGGGCTTGAAAAGAATGATGTAATTGTAAATTGTGCTGGAGTTATACCACAATCTTCCAAAGACCACGAACTATCAAAACGGAACTACTATAAAATCAATTCAATACTGCCAATTATTCTAAGTATGTTAACAACCCGTATGATTCATATAACCACTGATTGTGTATTTTCCGGGAAAGATGGAAAATATAATGAATATTCCAATCCAGATGAATCAAATGATTACGGAACTTCAAAATCGCTTGGAGAATTATGCGATGGAACAATTATAAGAACATCTATTATTGGAGAAGAATTGGTAAATAAAAGATCGCTATTGGAGTGGGTAATATCAAATGAGAATAGGTCAATAAATGGTTATACAAATCATTTTTGGAATGGGGTGACATGCTTGCAACTTGCAAAGATTATTCATAAAATAATAAGTGAAAAAAACTATTGGAATGGGGTTCGCCATATTTATAGCCCGACAACTGTGAGTAAATATGAATTATGTAAAACTATTAGTGATATTTATGAACTAAATATTAAAGTAAAAGAATTTGATACGGATAAAGTTGATAAAAGTTTATCTACAATTTATGGTGCACATGAAAATATTTTTGATATTCCAGAATTAGAGGATCAAATCAGGGAAATGAGGAATTTTAATTTTTAATTTTTTTCAAAATGATTTTAATTATATTTTTTGGAATAATTGTATTTGATGCATTTATGCAATAACCATTTTTCCAACATTTATAAAATGTAAATACTTTTGTTTTTAATAATTTTTCTGGAATTATAAATTCAACAATAACATTTTTATTAATATTTAGTATTTTATTATAATATTCATCTTGAATTTTTTCTAAATTTTTATCATCTGTAAATTCAATTATCACTTCTTGTACTTCTTGTACTTCTTGTACTTCTTGTACTTTTTGTACTTTTTGTACTTTTTGTACTTCTTGTACTTCTTGTACTTCTTGTACTTTTTGTACTTTTTGTACTTCTTGTACTTCTTGTACTTCTTGTACTTCTTGTACTTCTTGTACTTCTTGTATTTTTTGTACTTCTTGTATTTTTTGTACTTCTTGTATTTTTTGTTTATCGCTATTCATATTAAAATAAGCTTTAAAACCTTCACTATTAATACCTCGACCAGCTGATATATTTGAATATTCCTCTTTTTCAAATGCATCAATTTGATTTGACATATTCATAAAATTCCTGTAAAATTCGCAATTATTATATCTTGACCCAGCAATATTAAATATTACATTTAGAATACCTCCCAAATAAAATGAAGTTTTTCCTAATTTTTCTGCAATAAAATCCCCAAGATATAAAGCATATGAGCCACATGATAAAAATGCAATATCAAAATCAATTTTGCTAATATCATTAGCCATTAATTCACATTGTTCAAACCAATTATTTGTTGGTACACTAATGATATTATCATCTTGATTATTATATGTAATTGGTGTATTATATGTTAATAAATGAAAGTCTGGTAATATATAATTATTTATTAATTTATCTTTTCGTTGATATTGATATTGGATAGATTTTGAGAATGGTGATATAAATAGCACCTTTTTATTTTTAGTCAATATTTCAAAATTTTCTAACAATGGGGTTATTGATTCAAAGAATCCATATGTTATTAATTTTCTATTGTACAATGTATTTTGATTAAATATTTCTAAATTAGAAAAAAAAGTATTAGTGTCATAATTATAAATATCTCCCATAACTGTTGTTATTATCTGTTTTTTATAAATTTCATATAATAAATCAAGATATTTTATGAAATTTTGATGTCTAATCTCTTTATTTGTTTCTTTATCAAAATATCCGTTATAGTTCGAGCAAATATTATTAAAAAGATCAAAATTATATTCTAAATTTTTTCCATTTTTATATAATTGGTATTGATAAATAGCATTATAATCTGAACCTCCAATTCTTGATACAAAAACAGGATTATTATTTACATAATCACAAAATTCCTGAATTGAAAATGGAGGAAATTTAAAGTATTTTCCCATTATATAATATTTTCATTAGAAATAAAATATTATAATTATACATGATTAGCTTAGCATTAATAACCACAAATGTTTTAAGAAGATGGTCAATTACTCTTCAAACAATTCAATCTTTTATAATTTGCGAAAATTATGACATTATTGATGAAATTATTTTATCAGTTGATTTATTAGGTGATAATGTCAATGAAGAAAAATTATCAGAAGAAAATATTATTAAGTCATTAATGGAAAATGATTTTTTAGAAAAAATTAGAGTCTATTTTAAAAGTTCAAATGGTATGATGTCAAATCAAATTAATGCGATAAAACATTGTAATGGTGATATTATTATATATGCAGAAGATGATATAATAATAAATAGATTACCCACTAAAAATAATATTATTGAATTAACAAAGAATGGAGTTATTATGTATAATAGTTCATTATCATATATTAATGGTGCAAATGTTTTTATAAAAGATAATTTTTTAAAAATAGATAATGATTATTTTTATAAAAAAGAGAAAAATAATTTTTCATCTAAATATAAAGATTATGCAAAAGGTGAAAATTTATCGGTTTGTTTTCCGTGCGCAATTATGAGAAAAGATGTAATAATGTTAGCATATTACAATACAATCAAAAATGAACAAATGTTTGGAATTGAGGCAAATTTATCTAATTATATTAATTGTTCTAAAAATATAGAATCATATATTTTTGTGAAAGATGATTCATTGGAAATAAAAGAAGTCTGGAAAAGTTGCACTAATTGTGAAGAATTAAGAATAAAATCTAAGCCAATAAGTCGTAATTTACAATTTTCAAGTTTATTATCAGAAAATGATATAAAAATTATTATAGAATATTGTGAACCTATACTAAATCATTAGTTGGAATTTTATAATCATCATCACTATATGTTTGTTCATTCATTTTTTTATATAAATTTCCACCAATTGTTAAATTTGATGAATATCCATATTGATACATAAATGATATGCTTGGAATTTTTATTTGTTTGTGAAGTAAACAATCTTCAGTTTGACCCCAAGCAGATGGATAAAAATATTCCGGTGGGAAAATAGTTGGATTATAATTTTCAAGTATTTTAGTAATAAATACTGGTCCTATTTTAACTGCAACGTGCTCATTTATCATTGAGTTATAACGTGGTATAATTTTTTCCATGATTTCTTTAAAAAATGGATGATTTGGACTACTTCCTATAACTCCATTTGCGATTTGTCCTTGGCAATGACTTCTTGCAAAAAATAGATCTGTATTAGATGCTTCATTAATACACTCTTCTAAATTTTTATTATTTACCCATACTGAATCTGCATCAATATATATTCCTCCAAATCTAAATAGTAATTCATATCGTAATATATCTGATTTACCCCAATATGTCGGCTCTTTATCATAAATTTCGCGATTTATCATGTTTAATTTGTCAATTTCTTTTTCAGTCCATAGAACATATTTCCAATCAGGGAATGCTTCTAAATAATCATTATAAAAACTTTTCATCCATAATAATGGCATTTTATTTTCTCCTATCCAAATTTGATGAATAATTTTTGGAATCATCTTATATTATGCATAATATAAGAAAAACTAATTTTTAACGACGATTTGATAATCCCATTCTAGACGCTTCATAATTGGTCAATGCACCAGCATCACGTGCTTGTATTTGAGCAGAATGTGATGGATTGGCTAAATAACCAGAAGAGTTATAAGTGTTGCCACCATAGGAATATGCGGGAGTAGAACCACCATATGAAAATGTTGATTTTGCAGATGGGGCTGCATGGGGTTTTACAGAGGGTCCAGAGAAGTCGAGGGTTACGGCGGGTTTGGAGCTGCTGAAGCAGCGGGCTGATTTTTCAAAGCTCATTATATCTCTAAATAAGAAAAAAAATATAAAAATTTTACGAAACAAGAACACTAGCAATTGGAAGGATTCTACGGATTGTTGGTACAACTTTTTTAAGAAAGGAACCTTTTGGCTCAATTCTTGATTTTTTTGATTCACTAAAGGATAGTTGTTCAAAACTCATTATTATATAATAATATAATTCTGAATGTGCTTTACTTTATTATATTTTATATATTATGTTAAAAGATTTTAGTAATATAAAAGGTAAATTAAATCATAAAATCTTCTGTATTGGATTTAATAAAACGGCGACAACGTCTCTAAATTATTTCTTTAAAAAAAATGGGTTGCCATCTCAGCATCAAGCTGGATATTGGGAAGTAAATAAATATCAGACATTTTCTGATAATGGTAAGAGACTTCTTTATAAAAAATTAGCGGCAAATTACAAAGATGCAATTTTTATTTTACAAGTTCGTAATCTAAATAAATGGATAAGAAGTCGTGGAAAACATTTTGAGTATTCTAAATGGCATATACATAAAAAAGTAAAAACAAAACCATCTGCGGAAATGTACAAAAAATGGATTTTGGAGAGACAAAATTTCCATAAAGAAGTTTTAGAGTTTTTCAGTAAAAATAAATCAAGGCTTCTTATTGTTGATATTGATAGTTCAAATTGGATTCCAAGATTGGCAAAAGCACTAAATTTGAAGCCACTTTCTGCAAATCAAAATCGTATAGATGATGCGAAAGTATCACCAGATTTTCTCAAATTGATTGATAATGAATTTAATAAAGCGTGTATTACTCTTAGAATCCCTGAAAATAGTAGGAAACAAAGTGTATTAATTCCAGAATTGGGTAAATATGATTATTCATCATTTAATGCAATCTTATGAAAAAATTGAATAATAATCAAATCAATTGTAAAAAGATTATATATAGATTATGAATTATCCCTGTCAATTGGAAAAAAATTATGATGGTTTATTTACACTATTTGGTGTTTTATTGCCATATTTTTTATTGAATGAAATACAAAGAAAAAAACAGAATTATTTGATGCTTATTGATGACTATTATTATGGAATTGATTATTTGATTATTCATAATGCAATAATGGAAGATGGAAATGATTTCTTTTTTACATTTAGATATGATGAACAACAAAAAAAGATATTTTTAATTCTAAATGTTGGAGATATACGAAAAATTAAAATGACTTGGATTCATGATTATCCAGAACAAATCATTCCAATTCTTTTAATAATTATGAAAAACATGTTTCCATATTTAACATTTACTGAAAAAAATGGTTTTTGTCAAATATGGAATATGACAAAAGAGAATGTGGAATTTATCCAATATTTGTTTTTAATTATTAGAAATATACAAAATCCTGAATTTAACTTTAATATTTGGGTAAATTCACAAGTACCACAACGAACTCAAAATGAATTTTCTGAAGGAATTAGAAAAAAAATCATCGAAATAAATAAAAATTATTGTGAATCTTGTGGAATATATGTTGGTACTCAAAAGATTCTTGAAATTGATCATATTATTGAACATCGATATTGTGGAATCAATAATATCGAAAATGCTCAAGGATTATGTCATACTTGCCATGCAATAAAAACAGCTTGGAACAAAAGAATTCTAAAAAATTGATTGTAAATTAAACGCCAGCATTTTTGGTGATCCATTCCCGGTAATAGTTAATATCTGTATATACTCCTGGATAACCAGAAATTGCGCATCCATTTCCCCAACTAACTAACCCGACTAAATAGGTTACTCCATTATAAATATATAACAATGGTCCACCAGAATCACCAATACATGAATCCACATTTTGAGATGAATCAGGAAAAAATTTAGAGGCTAATATCATTCCATTAGTAATTTCACTTGGATCATATTGATTATTTATAGACGAATTTTTACTAATAATTGGAACATCACCTAGTAATAATTTATTAGATGGGTCATAATAATCTGGGTCAGTTGAGCCATAACCAATTACTTTTGTTTTTGTTCCTGGTATAGTAAATCTAAGACCCAATGATTTGGAAGGTATCCGCAGTGGGACAACAACAGCTGGTGGAGTTGCGGAAATATACAATAATGCAATATCATTTTCAAACGTATTATCATTATAATTTGGATGAATGATAACTTTGCGGACATTATAGATATATTTTTTTGTTGTTCGTGTAGGCTGATAGAATCCAACCTGTAATCTAGCTGCTCTTTTTTGATATACACAATGAGCAGCTGTAATAACAATATTACGAGTTCTTCAACGAATTAATGATGCACCACACCCGGGAAAACCATCTATCCATAGTACTCCAAAATAAGGGTATTTTTTATAATCAACTTCTACACCATTAATTACTTTTAGATTGGATTGGGATAAACTGGATATACTTTTTGCGGATGGTTGCCTATTGCAATTGCACATTTATGATATTATAAATATTATATTTTCAAATTTCTAGAATATTATAATTTTCGGTATGCAAATGAAATTTAGCAATAACGATATAAAAAGAAGAATATAATAATATTATTAATAAAAAATGTTCAAGCTAATTTTAACTACATTATACGCATTTCGTGCCAGACATGAAGGACGTTGGAGATTGAAATATGAAGAACAACAAATAAATCGCTGCGTTTTATGGGCGAATGAGGATAATTACGGATGTTGCGAGGTTGTTAATTTGCCAGTTTTTAATGAAAATATTGGCGATGACTATTATTTGCCGTATTTTTTATGAATATTGTGGTGATTTTTTTTTAAATTTATATTATATTATAATATATGATACAAATAACTATACCGGAATGGGTAAAAATTTCAAATTATAGAACAATGACTGATGAGAAAAAGGAAAAAGCTGCAAAAGGAAGTAAAAAATATCAATATGAATGGATGGTCGAAGAAATAAATGAATTTTATGAGGCACTTTCTATGAAAAATGAGATAGAATTAAGAGATGAAGCTGTTGGTCTTATTCGAACATATCAGCAATTTATGGAATCGAAGCGTGTTTGTAAATTGTGGAAAAAAGTAAGAGCCGATGTTAAAAAAGTGTTTCCAACTAAGAAAATATTTCTTAAATCATTCAAAAAATGGAAAATTAAGAAGACGAAGAAAAAACAGGCAATTGGAGTAGAAGCTAATCATTTGTTAAAATATTTATAATTATTTTACTGGATTATAAAATAAAAAATTCTATTTTTTATTTTATTCCCATATTTTGATAGTTCCATCATATCTTCTAGTCACCATAATTGGAAGTGTTGGATGTAGTATTGCATCATATTCCCTAATTTTTTTGATAAATATAGCTGACTTAAAATCCGGAGAAATTCTCCAGAATTGTATGTTATTATTAATACAAATTATCAAGAAAGGTGCAATTGGATGAAAATTAACATAAAAATTATATATTTTATTTTCTAATTGATCTGTTAAAGTTAATAGACAGGTCATAGTATTAAATTGCCACAATTTTACTACTCCATAATTACTACAAGTTAATATAATATTATTTGCATTCGGATGAAATATGATTGATGAAATATAACTTTCTGGGTCTTCTTCTAAATTTTTAATAAATTTAGCGTCAGAATATTCAGAATTGAGTTTCCATAACTTTGTTTCTCCAATTCCGTAATAATTGAAACTTGAAGTTATTAAAAATGGCTTTTTTAGATGAAATGAAATTGAACAAACCTTCGAATTTTCTTGCGCAACAAATGTTTCTAAACAAACTGCATGTGATTTTTTCATTGGATCAAATCGCCATATTTTTACCCACCAATCTTCTCCACAAGTTACAATAATAGGTAATATTGGATGAAAATCAATTGCACTAATATAGTTGATATGTTCATCCAATGAATCAAATAATATTACATCAGAATTACTTTCATTCACATAGTATAATTTAACTGTATTATCAGCGCTATTAGCTGCTAAAATTGGCATATATGGATGAAATTTCATTATTAAAAAAGATAATTTTTTTCCATAATTTTGCGAATCAGATTTTTTTTTGATCCCATCTAATGTAGCAATACATGTTGGTGCTGTTTTGGGAAAAATCCACCATAATTTTGCATAGCCATCAGATGTTCCAGTCACAAGAATTGGAGCAGTTGGATGAAATACAAAAGAAATAATATTTGATGAAATAAAAGATGCAGATGGTTTATCAGAATAATCAATAAAATGTTGTCTTGATAATATACACAATGCATGTTTTTGTGGATATTTTACAGGTGATACTAGTTTTTTTGCCAATATTACACATAAATGACTTTTTGCTAAAAAATCGAGCCGTCGTTGCTGTCTAATCTGAATAATATTGAATAAAAACCCTTTTGGAGATCCTTTTGGAGATCTTTTTGGGTACATAATCTCTAATTGTCTTCGGTTCGTTTGAAAGATCCACACATAAATTGGGTGAACAATACATGATTCTATTATATTATTTTTCATTATTGTTTGATGATAATAATCTTATAAAATAAAAGAATCAATTTTTCATATATTAAATGTGCAAAGGTGTAATAAAATCTTCTTACGTTTAGAGATATTTTTCTAGATTTTCTGAAATAAAATAATTTATAATAGTATGGGAAACACAATAGCAAGTTGAAAAGGATATTCATATTAAGTTGGAAAAAATTGTGATAAATTAACTGAATATACTTCGGATATTGTAATAACATTAAAGACTATTTCAATATTCAAAATTGCATATAATAATTCAAAATTTGGCAAGGCTTGTGTTGCAGGAACTCAATCTGGTAGTATTTATGCTGAAAATAAAAACTTCAATTTCCGATGGGAACTGGTAGAAAATGAAGAAACTGGTGATGTTTTTGTTGTTGGAAATCATACAAAAATAACTGATAAAAACAGTGTTGCACTTTTTGAGATAATGCTTGTTGATCAATCTGTAGTTCAAGCTAATAAGTCAAAATTCGCTGCAATTACGCGAAAAATAGAAAAAAATTCAGAATTAGCAGAACAAGTAAAAAAATTAAGAAAATAAAAATTTGCGGATGAAATAAAAATACTGAATATTTAATGGATTCAATAAATTTTTATATTTTAGAAATATAAAAAAATAATATTTTGTAATATTATAAGAATGAGCTCGTTTAATTACTTTGGAGCAGGAGAAGCTTTAGTGGTTCGTGAAAAATGCAATTCACTAAAGCAATTTACAGCAAAAACTACATTTACAACTACTGATAATAATGCTTTTTTTGTTATAAATTATGAAAATTCAATTATTGGTAAACAAGTATTATCTGGATTGGTTGATACTGTTAGTACTTTAGGTATATTTGCATCAACTACAAATTTAAATTTTAGATTTACTTTATTTGAAGCATTAGGATTATTTTTTTTAGTAACGGAAATTACTGGTCAATATAATAAATGTAATTATTCATCAGGTGATCTTCAAATATTCGACGGTCAATCAGTTGCAAGTAAAGAAGCAACTAACCATTTTAAGCCATTCGCAAAAAGTGCAGATGAATTCGCTAAATTACTTAAATCAAACGCTAGTCTTAATAAAATGTATTTGAAATTAAAGGCAAAATAAAATAAATAAATAAAGTGCGGAATATTTTGTATATGTTTTGATTTTTAGATGTATAAATATGATGAAAATATTTTCATCATATTCGTAAAAAGTTATTGAATTGTACAAGCACCACACTTATTTGTATTTCCAGCTGCAGCTGCTGCATTATTCCCGGTTATAACGACTGCATTATTTTCGGCTGTAGCAACTGGATTATTTCTGGCTTTAGCGGCTGCATTATTTTCAGCTGCAACAGCTGCATTATTTCTGGCTGTAGCAACTGGATTATTTCTGGCTTTAGCTGCTACATTATTTTCGGCTGTAGCAACTGGATTATTTCTGGCTTTAGTGGCTGCATTATTTTCGGCTGTAGCAACTGGATTATTTCTGGCTTTAGTGGCTGCATTATTTTCGGCTGTAGCAACTGGATTATTTCTGGCTTTAGCTGCTGCATTATTTTCGGCTGTAATGACAGGATTATTTCTGGCTTTAGCTGCTGCATTATTTTCGGCTGCTTTTTTTCTGTCTGCATCGGCTGTATTATTTGTTGTTTCATTTGGTTCCAGACCTCCAATTAATTCCTTTAAAATATATTTTTTATTCTTTTTTTTTCCACTTTTTTTTCCACCATTCTGATTAAAAATCAACTCATTCACTTTTTTTACTAAATCTTTTTTATTAAGTTTCGAATAATATTTAATTTTATTTACACGAAGAATATTTTTTAATTCTCGATTTGTTAATTCTGATAATTCCGATGATATCATATTTTTATAATATATTATATTTCCTCTAAATTTTTCATTTCTATATTATTAGACATCTGACTCCGCATGGATTCTCAATATATAGAATGCCGACAACATTAGAAAAACATTCCAAAATGTATTTATTATCCAATCCCACTAACTGATAACTAATTATATGTGCATATAAAAATTGATAGTAAAAAATATGTAATTATAAATGATTAGTGCTTTATTGAAGACATCTCGAGGATAATGTCTTCAATCATATTTTCCATCATGTTTCACATGACTTCTCTTTCATCTGCATTGAGAATTATGAAGCACGGGTTTGATCCGTTAAAAGCAAGAACAAAGGCATTTGGGAATGGCATCAATGTGTCAGCTAATTTCCTGGATGTACTCCAATATGCTCCTGATGATGCCTGCATTATTGTTTGCATTGTAAGATACACTCTTGCAATGCCAAATGAGTCTGATTGCACACAAATGATTCATGAAGTTTTCGATGACGGGAGTGAAGCGTTCTATTCAAAACCAAAGTATATGTATCCTCCAGAAGGGTATGATGCATTGTATGCAGATGACATCTATATCTTCCCATCAAGTGAGCAAGTTATTCCATTTTTCCTGATTAGATGTCAAAATCTACTAAAAAACTAAAAAAATATGTTTATAATTCATTCTATTATTGTGACCCCCCATCCAATGTCTTTTTACCAAATATTATCTAAGATTTTGGCTCCAAAAAAATCTTATAATATATATCCGATCAATGAAGCTTATTGAAAAATTCCAGAATTCACTTCATTATGGTGTATATATGATTCAAATTTTTACATATACAATCTCATTTGTTATTATAAGTATTAGTATCATTATTTCAAGTTATATTTACTTCAGAAATTTCCGGACACAAGATGCTGCTTATAATGAAACAAAATTATATTTAGGTCGCTCTATTGCAATTGCATTAACATTTATTTTAGGTGTTGAAATACTAAAGTTGTTTTATATAAAAACATACAAACAACTCATTATTGTTGCGACATTGGTTGCAATAAAATTATTTGTTAGCTATTTTCTTTCGAAAGAAATTGAGAAATCAAGAACGTGATTTTTTAGATTTTTTGCGAGAACCACCTACTATTGGTGATTTTTTATATTTTTTGCGAAAACCACCAACTGCTGGTGGTAGTACTTCTGCTGTCGATTTAAGTGCTTCAATTGCATCAAAAATTTCTTTTTTATAAACCTCTTTTTTTTTATTTATCCAATCCCTTATATCTTCATGCTTACTTGAAGAAGCACCTAATTTTCTTCCATTATTATTCTTATTTAATGGTGGACTTTGCCCAATCTTACTATAAATCGCAGTTAAGAATAATTTCAGATATTCTATTTTTTTTTCATTTGTATCTTGTGTTTGTATATTTATTTTTCCTATAATTACTTGTGCAAATGTATCTTCAGTTAAATCACTATTTTTTAATCCATACATTTTCATTATTGGTCCAAAACCTTTATCAAATGGAAATGAAAACAAACTACCCATAATATATATATTATTATAATTTAGCAGATTCATTATTGAGAGATTACCAACCACTGTATTTGCGTTACTTCTTGCATTATTAATTTATTTGTGGTATTTCATTTTCTAATTTATATTTTTCAGAATATTCTTTCAGCATTTCATTAAATTGTTTTTTTGCATTAGTGTTTAATTTTGTCTTAACATTTGAATTTAGTTCTATAAATTTATTTGATTCTTTATTAAGAATATTATATTTTTGTCCATCCTTCCATTCTCGTTTAGTTAAATTACATTTATTACTATCACTATCATTACAATTAACTGCATATTTATCAATTAATATATTTATTTCATAAGAATATTTACTACCTTCTCCAAAAATTTTTTTAAATAAAAGTAATAATTTAATAAATTTGAAAAAATCTTCAGATTTTATATCTTGTTTTCTTTTTTTTTTAGTTTCTTTCTTTCCTTTTCCTTTACTAATTATTATAGTATCCCACGACATTATACTGAATATTTTATCTAATTTTTTTATTAAACCAATAATCTCTTCTTCCTTTGTATTAGTAGTATTCGAAGCTGGAATATTTATAGTAGTTTGATTGGCAGTTTGATTGGAAGACTTATTATTTTTTACTTCTAATTTTGGTATTTCAGATTCATCTGTATAATATTCAAATAAAATTTTACATTCATCATTAAATTCTCTTTTTAACACATCAATTGATTTTGAATTTATTTCTGCTTTATATTTTTGTAATAATTCTTCCGGCTTATTTTTAGATTTTTTATCTATAACTCTTAATTCCAATAATTTTTTTAAATATAATTCAAGTTTTTTAGTATTATTAGTATTATTAGTATTATCTCTTAATTTTTGAATTATTAAAAATAATATAATTAAACTTTTAAAATTAATTCCTCCTATTTGATAAATAGTAACTGTTGATCCAGGTTTAGCTATACGTTCTTGAAATTCTTTATCTACTTTTTTTTCCATATTTTCTTTTAGACCTTCTAATTTTTTCAAAATACTAGAATACATTTCATTATTTGCAGCCTTAGTTGGTTCAGCAATAGGGACAATAGAAGAGTTCAAATTTTTGACAATATTAGGTGTAACAACCGCAGTATTCACATTTTTGTTATTATTTTGATTCAAAACAGTCGGTTGTTGAAGATTTGGATTAGATGATACAGAAGTAGATACAAGAGTTGTAGATTCATGTGCATTAGATACAGGAGTTGTAGATTCAGGAGTAGATACAGAAGTTGTAGATACCTGACTCATTTTTTTTAATTCTTCGTATAATTTTTCTTTTTCGTTATTTATTTTCTCATTATATTCTAGAAAATGATCTTCAATAAATTTTTTTAATGGTGTTTCTTCAGTCTTTTCTGTAGCTTCACTTGCTTTTGTTATCCCCAATTTCTTTTCTAATTTTTCCATAAAAATATCTAATTCTTTTATTTTAGTATTTATATTATTTTTATTATTATTCATAAATTTTTTTTTTCTAAATGCTTCCAAAAATTTATCAATAAAATTATCTTTTGTTAAACTATTTTTATCAATGTCATATCCTACAAATGCATCATCAAAATCTTTTTTAAAATCTACATTTGATGAGAATAAATTACCCATTTAATATATAGTATAAATATATAAAAGAATAACACTAAATTATAAATTATTTTTAACAAACATTTTATTGCAACTTCTGATTTATATTTTCATTCTCATTTCTAGTGCTTTAACACCACTCATATTGTTGAGAATACCAATTGAATAAGTCTCATATAGTTAGAGTTAAATACTGAATTTTCTAATAAATTTTAGTATTAGAAAATATGTAAACTTTTTGATAGACTATAAAAATTTTTTCTCTATTATATTATTTTTACCTTTGCCTTTTCCATTACCTTTGCTATTTCCATTTTTTTTTCCATTTTTTTTTTCATTTCCATTTCCATTTCCATTTCCATTTCCATTTCCATTTCCATTTCCATTTCCATTTCCATTTCCATTTCCATTTCCATTTCCATTTCCATTTCTTTTTACAGTTCCATTTCCATTTCCATTTCCATTTCTTTTTATATTTCCTTCTTTTTTTCCAGTTCTCTTTTGATTTTGAGAACTATTAACAGTTTCATTAACACTCCTTCTTTTCGAATTAATTGCTTTATCTGAAAGTGCTAAAGATGCTCCCGAACCCATAATATTATACTATATAATATTTATTTCTAACAATAATAAATTATTAAATCATTTATATTTCTGATTATTATTTTTCAATTAAAACTTATAAATTTAGAAAAAATATATAAATATATTTATATATCTATGCATAATGATATAGATGTCGATATTGTTTTTACATATGTTAATGGCTATGATCCAGAATTTATAAAACTAAAAAATAGTTATATAAATGATAAAAATAAGAGATATAATCCTGATATAAGAAGTAAAGGAATTGATGAAATAATATATTCAGTAAATTCAGTCATAAAATATATTCCTTGGATACGTAAAATATTCATTGTTACAAATAATCAAATACCTCCAATAGAAAAAAAACTAATAGATTCCAGTAAAGTTATTATTATTAACCAAAATACAATTATAGAAAGTAAATATTCGCCAACATTCAATAGTGATGTTATTGAATCTTATTTACATAATATACCTGATTTATCTGAAATATTCTTGTATAATAATGATGATATGATGCATCTAAATTATATAGATAGGCAAGATATTTATGAAGTAAAAAATAATAAAATACTATTAAAAATACGAAATAATTATAGTCATACAAGTAAAATTGTTGATCTTAACAAAATTATTCTTGAATATTCACATCGTATTGCATATACTAAAAATTTGTTTTTGAAAATCGATCCCAAAATTAAACTTATTAATAATCATCACACAAAATTTTTAAGAAAATCAACAATGAAATATATTGAGGGAAAATTCCCAAAACTTCTAGATAAAATGAGAGTGAATCGTTTTAGAGGAGTTGGTTATATACAATATCTATTTTTTCTAATAAATGTTGATAATATTTTACATAATAATATAATAATAAATAATTCAAAAGATTTTATAGAAAAACATTTGATGAATAAAAAAGGAGATATGAATATATTTAATAATGTTTTAGAAAAACGTCCCAAATTTGCTTGTTTCAATTCAATGAATTCATCTTTTAAAGAAATATTCCCGCAAATTATGAATAAAATTTTTATAGATACTAAATAAAATATGCAATATCATAATTTTATATCAGAATCTTCATCTGCATGTTCAACCTGTTTAACTACAACGGCAACTTCTTTCTTGTGGTAATTTTTATTTTTCAACTCTAATTATTATAAAAATATTAAAAATATTTACATTTTTTTATTTTTTATTTTTTTAGAACAACCACCAGCAGCTGATGATGATATAAGTGGTAGTATATTTGGCGGTGTATTAAGCATTTTCATTGGTTGTTGTAATGGAAGTTTTTGAATTTTAGAATTTCCATTACTTATCACATTTACCACGCTTGCCGCATTATTTTTACGATTTCCATTATTTATTACATTTACTGCACTTATTGGATTATTCACTACATTTCCTTTTCCAGTTACATTTCCTGTTCCAGCAACATTATTTTTACGATTTCCATTATTTATTACATTTACTACACTTGTAGGATTATTCACTACATTTCCTTTTCCAGTTACATTTCCTGTTCCAGCAACATTTACTGGTCTAGTAACATTATTCGAGTTCATATTCGTAATATTTCCAATTTTATTTGAATTTTTAAAATTTGTAATATATTTTTTACCTAATTCATCTAATAATTCATTTGTTTCAGTCTTTAATTGTTCAACTGTTTTTCCACTAATTTCAGTTTTTAATTTAGCGACTTGATCATCAAAATCCGGTATTATTTTTTTTAATTTCTTATCTATTATCGTTGAATAGTATTCAACGCTAAATTTTTCATAATTAGATCCGTCCAGTCTAGTCATAAATTCATGAATACAAAGTTCCAGTTTAAGGATTTTAATATATTCATTTGGATCTTTTATTTCAGATAAAACTAAATTTTGAACTATACCGATTAACTTTTTATAATTTAATGATTTACGGAGAGTAATTGGGGGAAGCATAGTTTTCATTGTTTCAGGATTAGGATCTATTCCATATTTTGTACATAATTCTATTATCAATTCATTCAAAGCAGCCTGTAAGCCTTTTATATCTAATTTTCTCTCTCTTAATGACTTAATTCCGGCATTGCTCATTCCCGCAACTATTTTTTCTGAGTAAAATGGAGTTTTTATTTTTATATTTTGTTTATTTTTATAAAATTTTAAAATTTTAGGTTGAAGATCAAAAGATAAAGTATTTTCATAATCAATTCTTTTGTTGCCATATAGTTGTAACATATTTTGATATCCAGATTCAACACTATTTTTTTCTAAAATTTTATTAATAATTTCTTTCATTTCCATTAATTTTGTAAAATCGGCTCCTTTTTCATCATCACCCTTGTCCTTATTTCCTGCAATTTTATCAAATAAAGTATGTAATATACGAAAAAAACTGTTATGTTCAGCAATAATACGTTTTATTCCTATAACATATTCTTCGTTTGCAGATTTACTATTTTTTTCTTGTTCATTAAATCTTTCTTGTAATTCTTTTATTTTATTCGTAATCTTCGCATGAAAGTCCCAATAATTTTTTGTTATAAATAATTCTATCTTGAAAAATTTAGAGTCGTTAAGATGAAAATGTTTTTTAATTTCTTTATCTGTATGTGGAGGTACCTTATTTAAAAATGCAGTATCCTCATTACGTATTTTTTCCAGATTCTCTTTTTGTTTTTGTAATTTCACTAATTCATTCTGTAATTGCTCTAATTCTTCTTTCATAAACCCAGCTCCAAATTCTTCATTTGCTATTTTAGTTGCTTTTATATTTTCTTGAATATCTATTATTTTTTTTTGATTATCTGATATTATTTTAACTTCATTATATACTTTTAGAAAAGTCAATTTGTCAATTTGTTCTCTAAAATTATATAATACCCCTATAGTATATTTATCATCATTTTTTTTTTTTTCTATAATGCCATTAATAAATTTATCTATAAAATTGTCTCTTGTTACACCTTCAATTCTAAATTCTGTAAAAAAAAACTGAAGTGAAGGAACAGCTGCAAATTCACCTTCTAGTTTAATTGGAGAAGAACCAGCAGGTCCTTTTGCGAAACTATCATTAAGTATACTATTTATATTCGTTTTTTTCTTTGGTTGTTTATAACCAACTTCTCTTGCTAAACCCTTAACATTATGTTGAAGCTGAAAAATACCCATCGCTTTTTGCCAAGGCGTTTTTGCAGACCCAAGGGTTTGAGCATTATCAAGAGTAACTTGAGCAGAACGTGCAAGAAATGCAGGTTTTGCAAGAGGTGCAGGTACAAAAAACCACCCCAATCCTCCTAGTCCAAAAGCACTTCCCAAAGAATTTCCCATTATATTATTAAAATATAAATTTTTCCAAAGATTATTCTTTTTCATCTCCAATACCAATTCCAGCTCCAGAATCTTCATCTACCAGTTCAGTATTCTTAACTACAACTGCAACATCTTTCCCACCTTGATTAAATGAACTCATCAGTTTATTCGATAAACTAATATTTCCCTCTTCTTGAGAGTGAGCAATTGGTGCAAAACTAACTGCCCTACTCAATTTCCTCTCTGTCCTCGGCAAATTATCTGAATTATCCATTTCTTGTAAGACACGCTCCATGTTTGATTTTTCTTTTGGAACCGTATGAGCAATCGATGACTCAGGAACCATTCGAATCCCTTGTTTTCCAATTTCGATTCTTTCAAAAACTCCAGCATTCGGTGGCAAATGAACATGAACTTCTGATTTACCGACATTTTCCTTCAAACGATTCACAATTTCTGGCGGAATCGGCGGGCTCTGTTCCACTAATTTTTCGTATTCCATTTTGGCATATTTCATAAAATCGACGACATCTTCGCGATCCTCTGGTTCTTTCTGGAGTTCAGTTTTCACATTGTGGTAATACTTTCCCCAAGCAACGCTCGCAACGCGATGACCTTCTAGGGATTCCGACACTTTCAGGAATGTCTGAACAGTGGCAATAATACCGGCAATAATGTTGAAAAATCCGACTATAATGGCATAATAACCCTGATAATCAGTTGGTACACGCTCCTGGGCAAAATTAGCGGCGCCT
>Ga0315284_10001703_pt1 | contig 31425 bp, 29 predicted proteins | sample YL17G09_16_MG_FD_203696 | JGI IMG/M metagenome (GOLD analysis project Ga0315284, IMG submission 203696) | Sediment microbial communities from Yellowstone Lake, YNP, Wyoming, USA - YL17G09_16 | ecosystem: Environmental > Aquatic > Freshwater > Lake > Sediment | place: USA: Wyoming | collected...
TCTTACTTATTCTGACCGAATTTTATGGCTCAGTCGGCGGCGGGTCGGAACGATGGCTCAAAATCGGATTTTTCCGCTTCCAGCCGTCGGAATTCGCAAAATTCGCAACAGTCCTTGCGCTCGCCCGGTATATGTCACTCAAGAACAACAGGCCCACACGGTATTCAAAATGCATCGTGCCGTTCATCATCGCCCTCGTTCCCGCCCTGCTCATACTCAAGCAGCCTGACCTCGGCACAGCGCTCGTTTTTTTCGCCATCGTACTCCCCATGATCTACTGGGCGGGGCTCGACACCCTACGCCTGTTTTTCATCGCGGCGCCTGTCATATCTGCGATACTGACCGCACCGTTCATCCCGTTCTTCAGCTGGGTGACCTGGGTGATTTTCATGTTTATCGTTGTAACCTTGCTTTATTATTCGCGCTCTCCTTTTCCGTTCATGGGGAGTGTCCTTCTGACGAATATCTTTGCGGGAATAGCCACACCGGTCATCTTCAGCAAGCTCAAACCCTATCAGCAGAAACGTATAACCACGTTCATAAACCCTGAAGCCGACCCGCAGGGTTCCGGATATCAGATCATCAATTCGAAAATCGCCATCGGAACCGGCGGTATCTGGGGGAAGGGCATCGGGAAAGGGCGATATACTGAACTCGGATTTCTTCCCAGGTCACATAACGACTTCATTTTCAGTGTCATCGGCGAGGAACTGGGATTTGTCGGGTCTTTCCTCGTCCTGTCGCTCTTTTTCTATATCATTTACCGTGGAATAACCCTGGCATCCGAACTGAAAAATCCCTTCATGTCTATCGCCTCAATCGGCATCGCAACCGTGTTCGCTTTCCACATGTTCATCAATATCGGCATGACCCTCGGAATGATGCCGGTGACGGGCCTGCCCCTTCCATTTCTGTCCTACGGCGGTTCGTCATGCCTATCGAACGCCCTTATGATCGGTCTTTTGTTGAACTTCTCTCTGAATCGTCACGAATACTGAAAGGGTTTCCATGCACCCGACACTTATACAGATTGGCCCCCTTGCCATACGTGGTTACGGTCTCATGCTCGCGATCGGATTTTTCACCGGTATCCTGTTGACAGCCCACCGGGCGAAGAAGGACGGACAGAATCCCGACCATATTTACAACCTTTCCATCTGGATAGTGGTCTCATCGCTCCTCGGAGCACGGGTGTACTATGTTATCACTCACTACGATGAATTTCGGGCGTTGGGATATTCCTCGACGTTCACCCGTATATTCATGGAACTGAAAAACATCTTCTGGCCGATTGGCGCCGACGGTCAGATCGGCATCAACGGTCTGGTCCTGTACGGGGGGCTTATCGCTGCGACTGTGACGACGGCTGTCTATCTTTCCAGGCACAGACTCAGCATCCCGCGGTTCATGGATTATATCGCACCCGGTCTCGGGCTTGGCGAATTCTTCACCAGGATAGGATGCTTTTTAAACGGCTGCTGTTTCGGCAAACCCACTGAATCGGTGTTCGGCATGGTGTTTCCGCCCGATTCTGCGGCGGGCATGTACTACCCGGATTTGCACATCCATCCCGCCCAGCTCTATAACTCTTTTGCCGGGCTCATAATCTTCGTCGCTCTTGTGTACCTCGAACGGTTCAAGCGGTTTCAGGGATTCACATCGCTTCTCTACTTCGCCCTGTATTCAGCGGGGAGATTCATCATTGATTACACCCGGTATTACGAAAGTGAGCTCGTTTTCGGGGGGCTCTCGCACAACCAGCTTATAAGTCTCTGTGTCTTTATCGCATCCGCTGTCGTATTCATATATGCCATGAAGAAATCGAAGCGGGGAAAAACCCCGGGAAAGTAAAATCCGAAAAGAGACGGAGAACAATGTCGGTAATTCCCTTAGAAGCCGCCGTCTGCGGTGATGTGCTCGCCCGTGAGATCGTGGTTAACGGTGTCCCGCTGTTCGGTTCCGGAACAGTGCTCACTCCTCAGCGGATAATAATTCTGAAGGTGCTCGGAGTCATGACGATAGCGGTCGAGGACCGTCACCGGAGAGACATGTCGCTCAAGGAGGCTTTCGATAATCTCGACCGCCGTTTCAGCCATGTGGAAGACATCCCGCTCATGCGCCATATCAAATCATGGATGAAAGACTATCTCGCAAACTCGGGACTGCACCATGAGACTTAAAGAAATCAATCGTGAAACATTCAGGGCAACAATTGCCTCGAACCCTGAAATCTCCAGCGTCCCCACGGTTGCGGTCGCCATCATCAGGATGTTCAACAATCCCAACAGCACCTTCCATGAACTCGCGCGGGTCATTGAAACCGACGAGGAACTCACCGGTCGTATTCTGAAAATTGCCAATTCGGGATATTACAGTTTCAACGAAAAAATCACCGCCGTTTCACGCGCCGTCGTTCTGCTCGGCTGGAACGCGGTCAAGATGATCACTCTCGGGTCGACCATTCTCGCGCAGATGAGCGAGAAGAACAGGCAGCTCTATGAGCATTCGGTGCGGACAGCGCTCATCGCACGGTTTCTCGGCATGGAAGCGAATTTCTACAAGGTCGAGGAGATAGAGGTTGTTGGGCTGCTACACGACATCGGCTCGTTCATGCTCGAGAGGTATTTTCACAACCATTATCTGAAAATCAAGCAGTATGTGATCGACCACGGCGTGCCGGCGTATCTCGCAGAACGTGAGATTATCGGCGTGGATCACGGCGCAATCGGGGGCTGGACACTCGAGGAATGGGACATCCCGCGTAACATCTCCACATCGGTGATGTGGCATCACGATTTCAAGCCGAATACATACCATTCACGTAAAACCGCGGTAATCCACATGGCGGACTCCCTCGCACTCGCCGCCGATTATACGGGACCCTCATGGGAAAAGGTCCCTGAAATCAGGGAAGAAGCATTGACCACTCTCGGTTTCACCGAATTCAGGGTTCGCGACATCGTTCATGAGGTAATGTCCATCAAGCCCGATTCCATGTTGTTCAACATGTGACACAACCACATTCATCAGGCATGTTCAGGGGAACGACCGATATGACGTCAGGTGGCGACAGGTTCACTGGCAGGCGCGTGACTGTGATGGGACTCGGTAAATTCGGGGGCGGCCTCGGCGCGGCGCGGTTTCTCGCGGAACACGGCGCCCGTGTCACTGTGACCGACACCAAGACCGACCACGAGATGGCGGAATCGGCAGCCATGCTTGGCGGTCTCGGTATCAGGTTCGTTTTCGGCGGCCATGACATGAACGATTTCACTTCGGCGGATATCGTCGTTGTCAGCCCGGCGGTGCCGCGTAACTCCGAGTACGTTCATGCTGCCCGTGCCGCCAGGGCGGAGCTCACCACCGAAATCGGGCTCTTCGTCACCCTGTGCCCCGCACCCGTCTGCGGGATCACCGGATCGAACGGCAAAACAACCACCGTGTCCATGATAGGGGCGATTCTCGACCATGATGGGCAGCCGTTCCATGTCGGCGGAAACATCGGCGGGTCACTCCTGTCATCGCTTACCGTCATGACACCGGACGACCGTGTCGTTCTCGAACTCTCCTCGTTCCAGCTCGAATGGCTCGCCGACATGGCATGGAGCCCCCATATCGCGGCGGTGCTCAACATCACCCCGAACCATCTCGACCGTCACCGCACTTTCGAAGAGTACCGTGACGCCAAAAGCGCCATCCTCCGGTTCCAGAAACCCTGCGACACCGCTGTGCTCGTCCGTGACGATTCTGGTTCACGGTCGCTCGGGGAGTGTGTGAACGGCTCCCTCGTCTGGGTCGGCACGAACCTCGATTCCGGCATGGAGGGCCTCACCCTCGAGAGAGGCTGGATCGTCCGACGCGCCGCAGGGGAAACCATGCGCATCTTCGACACCGGTGAACTCGTCCTTCCCGGCGCGCACAATGTAACCAATGCCATGACCGCCTGCGCCTGCTGTCTCAGCATGGGTGCCGACATCGCAAGTATCCGGAGCGGCATGGGCTCTTTCAGAGGGCTCCCGCACCGGCTCGAGTTCGTCGCTGAGAACAGGGGCGTAAAGTTCTTCAACGACTCGAAGGCGACCACCCCCGAATCGACTGTCGCAGCGGTCAATGCGTTTTCAGGGCGGGTCATTCCGATTCTCGGCGGGTATGATAAGGGGGTCCCGTTCTCAGGCATGGCGCAGTCGATCGGGCACCGTGTCTCATGGGCGGCGCTTATCGGCCAGACCGCACCCGCCATAGAAGAGGCGCTCGCTGCGGCGGGTATCGGCTTCACACGGTACGATACTCTCGAGGACGCGGTCGCCGGCTCGATCGCCCGCGCTCAAAGGGGTGATGTGGTCATGCTGTCCCCTGGCTGCGCTTCGTACGACATGTTCACCGATTACGAAGACCGCGGGGAACGGTTCAAGGGGATTGTGAAAATACAGACGCAACGATAAACCGCACCGTATACCGGAAATCTCACAATTATACCAAGTTGCATACATAGGATGACTGATACCATATTAATGTTGACTTCCAACAATAATATGGTATAACACCCCTTCCTCTCATTCGCCGGAGGGAACCAGGAGGTTTTCATTCTTGTCCGGAAATACGGCGGGATTGATACGTGCGAGGTCCACCGGGGAATAGTCCGCAAATCAGAACATTCTGTGATGATGAGCCTTTTCTTCGATTTTTACGTACCTCATAAAAAAAGCCCCGCGAGGTCATCGCAGGGCTTGTAACAGCATCACTTCCATAAAAGATTACTTCAGCAGCGTCATCTTCATGGTCTTGGAGAAGTCTCCAGACTTGACCGTGTAGAAATACACGCCGTTGGAGAATCCGGAAGCATCCCAGACAACCGAGTGATTACCTTGGCTCATGATATCATTGACCAGGGTATCAATCTTCTGACCCGCAACATTGTACACATCGACCGTTACATGGCCGCTTGTCGGGATCGTGAAGGAGATAGAGGTCGTGGGGTTGAAGGGGTTGGGAGCATTCTGTGCGACTGCGAACGCAACCTGAGCTTCATCCTCGACAGCAACGGGCTGGTTGGAGATCACACCGTGAGATGAATCCGATGCAATAAACCAGGTCGAGGCCATAACGGGGCTTGTCCAGGTTGTCTCATCGGGAGTGATCGGCCCGCAGAAATACAGACCATCGTATGCGGAGCTGTTGTCGCAGACCTGACCGCCGCCCTTGAGATTAGCGTCGTCGCTGACCGTGTCATCCGCGAACGACATATAGCCGATACCCGTTCCGTCCTGGGTGGACACACCGAACGAGGTCAGGCCAAGATAGCCCGTACCGATGATATTTAACCCGTTCCGGTCGATCGAGATGGATTCACGTCTCATCGAGGTCGTCTTGTCGTCGGCAAGGCAGTACCAGCCCGGCTCGAGGTTCGGAGCGTAGGCCGAATCCATGAAGTAGTCGCCGTTACGGTTCTCGAATATAACCATATCGGATTCATCGTCAGGATCCACAACCAGACGGGTGGTGTCGATCATCTGATGCAGACAGCTCGTGTGGGAGAGGAGGAATAAGTGATACGGGACACGGTTGCCAATGAGATGGAACGAGCCGTTGACGTAGGCAAGAGGATTTGGATCATCCGGCATGTACCATTCATGCATCATCTTGTCGAAGACGAGTTCGCCATCGAACGAGACGCATCTCAGCTTGTTCCATTCCTCCTGCTTCTGATGGAGGCCCGGATTCTGGCCGTAGATGTAATTCCCGTCGGTGTAGACACTGGGTTTCTGCGACCAGACACCGATCGCGCATCCCTTGTCCTCCAGGGTCAACTCATCCCAGCCGAGCCAGTTTTCGTCGCGAACAGCTACGCCCTCGGTGACGAACTGCCATTTCATGAAGGTATCGGTCAAATTGACGAAATTGACAACGCAGTTATAGAAAATGGAATAATCGGTCGGATTGAGGCATGGCCCGCCGTAGCTGAGACCGGCTTCGGCGGCATCCGCAGTGAAAATCGGCATCTGGGTGGTCTGGAGGAGTGTTTCATCCAGCGGATCGGCGCCCAGTTCCCACTTGAACGTTGTACCGTGCGGGTACTTTCCGTAGGTCGCTCCGGCGAACCACCAGGCGTTGGTACCGAACAGAATCGGTTTTGCCAGCGGGAGGCCATTCGCGCCTTTTTCAATGACCTGGGTGAACTGCGCTTCCCAATCGAATCCGATCATGACGACCTGGGAGGCCTGTATTCTCGCGGTCTGATCGTCATATCCCCAGAGATAGTAATCGTAGCTGCCAGCCGCAGCCGCATTACCGTTCTCGTCATTGCCATTCCAGACAACCGTTGTCGCGCCGGGTGCTCTCGAATATTTCCCGGAAATATAGATGGTGGTGTCAATCTTGTTGACATAATGCCATCCGAGATACCCGTTGCGGACTCCGACAATATTCGCCGCCTGACCCTTCGTATTGATGACGAGCCAGATCGCGGCGGGCGTATTGGCCAGCGTGAGGGGTATCGTCAACTCCGTCCCGTCAAACTGGTATTCGATCTGCGCCGGGCTGGTGATGGTCATGACCAGCGGGGTAAAGTTAGCCGCATAAGCCACAGCCGTCACGAAAAGTAGTGTGGTTAAAACAACAAATACCTTTTTCATCGTTAACCCTTTCCTTCAGTAATTGAAACGCAAAAACCAGAATGCAGCACTATTATCGTATTTTTTCTGCCATCACCCCTTTCCTGTTAAAATAGTTCACGTTTTATCCTAAAAAAAGAGCTATAATTGTACAATAACGTTTTATAAAAGGCTTTTGTCAAGATAAAAATTCCAGTACATCTCTTTAATCTCTTATTACGCCCCGTATTGAAACGGGTTCATTTTTTTTACACTTTCTCCTGCAATCGGTTACATCCGCTCCGGCGCCTCGATACCCAGAAGGCTGAGCAGATTAATCAACACCCTCTGCACCGCCAGGCAGAGCGCGATCCTGCTTGAACGGACATCGTCCGGTGAACTGATGACCGGACATTCTCTGTAGAATATACTGAATTTTTTTGAAATATCAAGTGCGGTGTTCGCAACGATGCCCGGATTTCTCGATGCGATTGCTGCCGAAATATCGCGTTCGACAAGAGCCAGCCTGAGAACAAGGTCCCATTCCGCATCGTGCGTTATGCTCACACCTGCAGCCACATTATCCTCCACAGGGCCGTGTTTACGGAGAATTGAAGCTATCCTTGTGCACGAATACTGGATGTACGGACCGCTGTCGCCGTTAAACGAGAGCGCCGTATCCCAGTCGAACACCACATTCCTGTTCGGTCTGACCGAAAGGATGGTAAACCGCACGGCACCCATGCCAATTATGCGGGCGATGTCCGTCTTTTCTTCATTTGAGAGGTCGACACACTGTTCGTCCACCCGTTCACGGGCGAGCCGTATGGCTTCGTCGAGGAAGTCCTCGAGGAGCACAACAGTCCCGTTCCGTGTTGACATCTTTCCATCCTTCAGCAGGATGTAGGAATAATGAACCGCCTCCGGGGGCTCTTTACCCATCGTCCGCACAATTGTTTCCATCTGCTCGAAATACATCTTGTGGTCCTCGCCGAGAACGATCATGTTCATATCACCGCCCCGGTGAATTTTTTCGAGGGTATAGGCGATGTCACGGTACATATACATCGAGCTTCCGTTCGCCCGCATCAAAACAATATACCGCCCTTCATCCCGCGGATATCCAAGCTGTTTGAGGTCGGCGACCGTCCTCCCCTGGTCGTCCACAAACACCGCCCCCCTCTCTTCAAGGACCCTCATGACCTCCGTCATGCGCGTATCGTTCAGAAATGCCGATTCCCTGTCGAATGTATCATAGCTCAGCCCGAGACGGGCAAGAACGGCAAGCTGTCCCGTGAGGCAGATGGTCACCATCCGGTCGAACGCACCGACGACTCCGGGGTCACCCTGCTCCATCCGCATGAGCAGTTCGAGACCACGGCGCTCGAAATCCGCGTCCTTTTGTGCATGCTCGTTCGCCTTTACATACAGGTCGAGCATTTCATGAAATTCGAGGTTGTCACGATCTTTGGTCTCGAGAACCAGAAGACCGATCTGTTTGCCCATGTCGTTCACATAATAATGAACGTTGACATCATACCCCTCGAACCGTAACAGGCGCACGAGTGTGTCACCGATAAGGCCGTTCCGTGCACGGCCAATGTGTGGGCTTGCATTGGGATTGATGCTCGTATGCTCGAGGATCACCCTTTTTCCCAAACCGCTTCCGGTGGAGCCGAACCGCTCGCCCTTTCCGAGGATTTCGGCGATGAGTCCCGGCGCGAACAGGTCACGGTACAGGGTGAAATTCACATAAGGGCCGATATTTACCACCCCGGCTATGCTTTCCTGATACATGAGTCCGGCAAGCCGGCCGGCAACCGCTTGTGGCGAAGATTTCAGCGCGCCCGCGAATCGGAAACAGGCGAGCCCGAAATCGCCGGGCTGGTTTTCCGGTGTGGGCTGAAAATCAAACTCGATCCCCGCGAGCTCCGGGATAACCTCGCAGATAATCCGCTGAATATCATCAAAAAGCTTCATCTCGTGTCTTCCGCACTTTGCCAGCATGAAAAAATCCCGGCCGACAGAAATGCTCAGCCGGGATCGACCGATTCCGCCTGCTGTATTCCCCCGGGCGTTACATCAGGTCGGGAACGGGAATTCCGTCCATATCGCCGAAAGCCTGGTTTTCACCGCCCATCGCCCATACGAAGGCGTAATTGCAGGTACCGCAGCCGGCGTGGATAGACCAGCTCGGCGAAATGACCGCCTGACCTTTCTTCACCACTATATGACGGGTTTCCTGCGGTTCGCCCATAAAATGGAATACAATCGCATTAGGGGCACAATCGAAATACATGTACACTTCCGATCTGCGGTCGTGGGTATGGGCCGCCATGGTGTTCCAGACGCTCCCCTCGGCGAGAATCGTGCACCCCATGACAAGCTGGCTGCTCTTGATGCCCTCCGGATGGATGTACTTGTAGATCGTCCGCTTGTTGGAGTCCTTTTCGGAACCGAGATTGACCGGCTCCGCCCGTGAAATAGGCGCATGGGTCGTCGGATATTCCCTGTGCGACGGATAGCTGACAAAGTAGAACTGTGCAGGATTACCGGGATCTTCGCTCGCGAATGTTATGTCCTTAGCTCCGCGGCCTATATAAAGCGCATCCAGCCTGACCATGCTGTATCCGGTGCCGTCGACGGTGACGGTACCTGCCCCGCCGATGTTGATCACACCGATCTCACGGCGCTCGGCGAAGTACTGCGCGGCGATTTCCTTTCCCGCTTCGAGTTTCAACGCCCCGTTCACCGGAACCGCAGAGCCGACGATGACACGGTCGATATCGGAATAAACCAGCACCGTTTCGTCCAGAGCGAAAAGATTCTCAATGAGAAAGCTTTCCCTGATTTCCTGCGTATCCATCATGCTGAACCGTACCTGGTCCGGGGAATATCTTCTTTCCATGAATTGCATCCTCCTTCTTCACTATATCCCAATCTGTAAACACGAAGGCACAATAATTCAATTTATCATAACTTTGTCGTGTTCTTCGGATTTAAAACTTCTTCTGTCCCCCCATTTTCCTCGTCGCCATCAGCTTCCCCGATGTCATCATTTTCACCGGCGGGTACACGTTCCACATCAACGACAAGGTCGTCCTCACCGAGGTTTATCAGGTGGACCCCCTGGGTCACCCTGCCGATCGACCGGATATCCTGCACTGGCAGCCGGATGAGGATTCCGTTCTTGGTGACCATGATGAGTTCATCGTTATCAACTACTTCCATGATACTGACCGCATTGCCGTTACGCTCGCTCGTCTTGATCGATATGATACCTTTTCCGCCGCGATGTGTCAGACGGTAGGCATCAAGGCTGGTCCGCTTGCCATACCCGTTTTCGCATACGACGAGGAGATCATCCTCCTGGCGGACGACGGCTACCATGCCGACAACGCGATCCCCCTTGTTGAGCCTGACACCTCTGACTCCCCGTGAATTCCGCCCCATCGAACGTATTTCGTTCTCCTTGAACCTGATAGCGAGACCCTTGAGCGTCTGGATAATGATATCCTGCTGCCCCGTCGTAAGTTCGGCGAAAATGAGCTCATCGTTCTCGACAATATTGATCGCGTTGATGCCGTTGCGCCGTGGACGTGAATACTCGCTGAGGGGTGTCTTTTTCACCAGCCCCAACTTCGTGACCATGAGTACGAAATGGTTATCATCAAATTCCCGGACGGGAAGAATAGCGGCGATGACTTCGTCCTTCTGGAGTTCGAGCATGTTCACGATCGGTCTGCCTTTTGCGGCACGGCCTCCCTGCGGAACCTCGTAGACCTTGAGCCAGTAACACCGCCCGAAATTGGTAAAGAAAAGTATGTATGAATGCGTCGATGCGATGAAGAGGGTCTTAAGAAAATCCTCCTCTTTTGTTCCCATGCCGGTAATACCTTTGCCGCCCCGTCGCTGACGGTGGTAGGTGCCGACCGGGATACGCTTGATGTACCCCTGATGCGATATGGTGACTACCATGTCTTCTTCGGCGATCATGTCTTCTATCTCGATATTGTCTGTTTCATCGATGATGTCGCTCCGCCGCTCATCACCATATTTCGACTTGATCTCCCCGAGTTCCTCCTTGATGATCTCAAGGCGGAGCTGGCGGGAGTTGAGGATATTATTCAGACGCTCGATTTTTTCGATGATCTCGAGGTATTCGTCCTCGATTTTCTTACGTTCGAGGCCGGTCAGCCGCTGGAGCCGCATGTCGAGTATCGCCAGCGCCTGTTTCTCTGAAAGACCGAATTTCTCGACAAGCCCGTTTTTCGCGATTTCAGCGTTTGCGGACGCCTTGATGAGGGCGATCACTTCATCGATATGGTCGAGGGCGATTTTAAGGCCTTCGAGGATGTGTGCACGCTCCTCGGCCCTGTTCAGGTCGAATCTCGTCCGCCTGAGAACGACTTCGTGACGGTGCTCGATGAAATGCCTGATCATCTCGGTAATCGGCATCACCTTGGGCTGGTTCTCGACGAGCGCAAGATTGTTGATGCCGAAGGAAATCGAGAGCTGAGTCTGCTTGTACAGCTTCTTGAGCACCACTTCGGGAAAGGCGTCACGTTTCAGCTCGATGACAATCCGCATACCATCGCGGTCCGATTCGTCGCGCAGGTCCGAGATTCCCTCGAGGTGCTTTGTCCTCACGAGGTCGGCGATTTTTTCGAGGAGCGAGGATTTATTGACCGTATAGGGGATTTCAGTGACGATTATCCGGGAGCGGTCGTTCTGCAGGGTCTCGATGTTTGCCCGTGCCCGGAGGGTAATTATCCCGCGGCCGGTTTCATATGCCTTGACAATCCCGCTGCGCCCGTAAATTATGCCGCCGGTCGGAAAATCGGGGCCTTTCAGGTACGCCATTATTTCCCGCGGAGAGATCCCGGTGTCATCAATATACGCTATACAGGCGTCGACTACCTCGCGGAGGTTGTGCGGCGGGATGTTGGTCGCCATGCCGACGGCGATACCCGAGGAGCCGTTGCAGAGGAGATTGGGGAACCGTCCGGGGAGCACATCCGGCATCATGAGCGTCTCGTCGTAGTTGGGCGACTTGTTCACCGTATCCTTGTCGATGTCGGCAAGCATTTCCATGGCCTCATGGGTCATTCGCGCTTCTGTGTACCGCATTGCCGCCGCGTTGTCGCCGTCGATGGAGCCGAAGTTCCCCTGACCGTCGACCAGCGGGTAGCGCATGTTGAAATCCTGCGCCATGCGGACGAGTGTCGGATAGATCACCTGCTCGCCGTGCGGATGATAATTACCCGATGTGTCACCGGCTATTTTCGCGCATTTACGGTGGGGACGGTTCGGGGCGAGGTTGAGATCGTTCATCGCGGTGAGGATTCTGCGCTGGGACGGCTTGAGCCCGTCGCGGACGTCCGGCAGGGCGCGTGAAATGATCACCGACATGGAATAATCCATGTATGACGTCTGCATCTCTTCCTGTATATCGATCGGTATTATTCGTTCCTGTGTGCCTAACATCGAATATCCTTTTCATGATTCTAATGTATATTTATTACATATCCAACAAATCATATATTAACTGTGCTTTACAAGCAGCCAAATCAGGAGGCAATGCTTCATTTCCTGAAAGTTTATTAAAACCTTTATTGTGAATTCTTTCTTGGAAGACAAGAGCACTTAATGAACAATTGCAGAGAATAAAATATAGAGCATCTTTATGGTCAAAACCGTTTTTCAATAGTAATCGGAAGATGTTATCAAAAGTATAAAGTTCATATACTATGTAAAGTTTATTAATATCCTTTGGAAATTTTTCAAGAAAATCTAACATATTATTGAAACTTTTATGCAGAAATGTGTTGTTTTCATAACTCAGAACTCACCCCCTTGATCCCCCTCTCTTGGGAAGCAAAAAGGTGGGGAGAACTATCTCCTGTAATCACAGATAGTTACTTATTTCTTTCAGAACGGATTCAAGGTTGTTATCTATTTCCTCGTTAGTGATTCTTACTATCATGAATGCCAAAAGTTTGTAGTAAAGCGGTCCGCATCTCGTCGTAATCGCGTTGGCGTTCATGCACTGGGCCGTCAACCTCGATCATGAGCCTTGTATCGTGACAGTAGAAATCCGCGACGAAAAATCTCTGGCAGCCATGGTATTCGAACCGCAGCGGGAACTGCCGCTGGAATTTCTTCCCGCCCATTCTCCTGTCCCTGACCGCATTCCATAACCTGTCTTCGCTCAGGGTGCTTCTTCTCCGGAGATTTCTTACCGTTGCTTTAACAATATTTTCACCGGACGAGAGCATTGCACCACAATACTATCAGTTGCACACCCCTGCTTTTTTTTCATCCCCCCTCTATTTTTAAGAGAGGGGGACCGAGGGGGTGAGTTTCTATTTATTATCTTGTTCTATTTGCTTTTTCCTCAAATCCATTGTTTCCTGTATCTTAGCTTTTCTAACAAAAAGCTGATATAATACATCTTTCATTAATTCTATCTATTTTCAATTTGTTTTCTCCTCTTGATACACCCATCACACATCCAGGTTTCTCACATTAAACGCGTTTTCCTGGATGAATTTCCTCCTGGGCTCGACTTCATCCCCCATGAGCACGGTGAATATCCTGTCCGCTTCCACGATATCTTCGAGGGTGACCTTGTAGAGCGTCCGGGTTTCGGGATTCATAGTCGTTTCCCAGAGTTGCTCGGGATTCATCTCGCCGAGACCCTTGTAACGCTGGACGGACAGTCCCTTACGGCCTATGACATTCGCCAGTTCGTGGAGTTCCTCGAAACTGTTCGTCTCTCCGATGACCGTTTCCTCCCCGGTCTCGCGCTTGTTTTCGACAATGGTAACCGGGAAACGGTCGAGAGTCCTGAGCGACTTCATGAGTTCGTGGATGTGGAGGAAATCGATTGAGGAGAGCGTATTTTTGAAGAGCGTATAACTGATGATCTGCCCCTCGAAGTTTCCAGAAACGGTGATGGAATAATCGTCGATGACTCCTTCATATTCTTCCGCATCCTGCCGGGCTTCTTCGCCGAACAGATCCAGATTCTTTTCATGCACGCTCCCCTGCTCGTCCATCTCTTCGAGGGCATGGATTTTTTCGATGCTTTCGATGAAGTATCCTTTTTCTTCCAGGGATTTCCTGATCAGCGGAATCGCTGTCTCACCGTCGTCGAAATGGCAGGTGCAGAAGGCCCGGTCTGCGAGAAGATCATCGAGGAGCCGCCGCGGGAAACCGATCTTGATGCATTTCTGGTACATGGACATGTATTTGAACAGCTTCTCCATGAGTTCGATGAGCCGCGAGCCGCTGATGCTGTTACCGTTCTCCGGGTTTTTCAGGACAGTGTTGCCGATTCCGTTTTCGAGAATGAAACGCTCGTAATCCTTCTGGTCGGTGACATACCATTCCTGCTTGCCCTTTTTCATACGGTACAGCGGCGGCTGGGCGATATAGAGATAGCCGTACTCGACCAGATTCCTCATGTGACGGTAAAAAAACGTCATGAGCAGTGTCCTGATGTGGGACCCGTCCACATCGGCGTCGGTCATGATGATCACCTTGTGATACCGTGCCTTACTGATATCGAACTCATCCTGACCGATACCGGTCCCAAGCGCGGTCACAAGGGTCTGTATCTCCTGGGACGACAGAATCTTGTCAAGCCGCGCCTTTTCAACGTTGATAATTTTACCCTTGATGGGAAGGACGGCCTGAAACCGCCGGTCACGTCCCTGCTTGGCAGAACCACCCGCAGAATCGCCCTCCACGATAAATATCTCGCATGATTCCGGATCCCTTATCGAACAATCGGCGAGTTTTCCGGGGAGGTTGCCCGACTCGAGGACACTTTTACGTCTCGTGAGTTCACGGGCTTTCCGGGCGGCCTCGCGGGCTCTCAGCGCGTCGATGCATTTCGACACGATTTTCCTGATAACCTGCGGGTTTTCCTCGAAAATCGTGTTCAGCCCCTCGCCCACGAGCGATTCGACCATGCCCTTCACATTCGAGTTGCCGAGTTTTGTTTTTGTCTGGCCTTCGAACTGCGGGTCGGGCAACTTGACAGAAATAACAGCAGTGAGACCTTCGCGAACATCCTCGCCCGAGGGAATCAACCCCTTGTTATTTTTAAAGAGGTCGTTTTTCTGTGCATAGGTGTTTACCGAACGTGTCAGGGCGGTTTTGAACCCGATCAGATGCGTGCCGCCCTCGGTTGTGTTGATGTTATTCGCAAAGCTGAAGATCGTCTCGAGATACGAGGTGTTGTACTGCATGGCAATTTCGATCGATACAGACTCGGACTCCGCAGTGAAATAAATCGGTTCATCGCCAAGCGTGGTCTTGTTTTTGTTGAGATATTTGACAAACTCCTTGATACCGCCGTCGAACTGGAACGTGTGGTTCTTTCCGAGCCGCTCATCGAAAAAGTCTATTTTAAGCCCCCTGTTCAAAAACGCGAGCTCGCGGAGCCTGTTGACGATGATATCGTGAGAAAAATCCGTCGTCTCGAAGACCTGGGTGTCAGGCTTGAAACGGACGATGGTACCATGACCTTTGCGGGCACCCCTCGTCTCCATATCGCCGCACGGCACTCCGCGGCAATAAGACTGGACATAGAGTGTCCCGTTGTGCCATGTCTCGACCTCACAAAATTCGGAAAGGGCGTTGACCACCGAGACCCCGACACCGTGGAGACCGCCAGACACCTTGTATGACTTGCCGTCGAATTTTCCTCCGGCATGGAGAATAGTCATGACCACCTCGAGAGCCGGTCTTTTTTCCGTTTCATGAATACCTGTCGGGATACCGCGACCGTTGTCCTCAATTTCCGCAATACCATCTGTATGAATTGTGACCTTTATCTTTGTGCAGAATCCGGCCATCGCTTCATCGACAGAATTGTCCACGACTTCATAAAGTATGTGGTTGAGACCGGAGACCCCGGTCGAGCCGATATACATGGCGGGGCGTTTCCGGACAGCCTCAAGTCCCTTCAGAACATGTATGTCGTCCGCATTATAGGTGGAATGTACGGTACTATCCATTTTTGTGCTCACTTCTTACTCCTGTTATACTCTCTCCAGCCTGAAGTGAATATCACGGATGCGCACTCCTTTTACAGATGAATATGAATTTATCCTGTCAATGAAAGAAGATTTATAGAAGTGTGTCTGTGTCATCCAGACCGGGGATGATACTGCGATGTTCAACACATCATTTTCGAGATCGAGGGGGCGTGTGTTACGTGCATTGGTGCTTCCGACAATATTTTCCCATTCACTCCTTATCTGTTCAATGAACATGACGGGTTCAAGGCCCAAATCCCGTGCAAGGGGCCTCAGGACATTTCCAAGACAGACAGGATTTGCCTTTCGCACCCTTTGAGCGCTGAATCCCATTTAATCACTGATCCTTAAAGGCATAATAAGATAAATGAATTCGTCAGTCTCTTTCTGGCCGACCGGTTTCACAATACACGCAGTTGTCGGTGCTTCGAGCTCGAGTACAACCTCTTCAGTCTCAATGTTCCGGAGAATTTCAAGCAGGAAAGCGGCGTTATAACCGGCGATGATCGGTTCTCCATCGTAACGGATATCAATGGTTTCCTGCGATTCCCCGCCAATATCCTCGTTCCGCGTGCTGAGCTCCATCCTGCCGGGACTCACATCAATGCGAATCTGGTGCGTTATTGAATTCGAGAGGACGGAAACACGCCTGAGCGATGCTGAAAGTTCCTCTGTCGAGACAAAAACGATTTTTGAATTGTTCAGGGGTATAACCTGCCTGAAATTCGGGTACGGTCCCTCAATCAGCTTGGAAAAGATTATCGTCGTGACGAAATCGAAAAGGATAGCGTTTTCTCCGAGCACGACCCGTGCCCGGTCGACACCGCTCGATATAATCTGCGATGCCTGATGAAGCGCTTTCGGTGGAATAATAACTTCACTACTTTTCATTATATTACTATCGAGTTTTTTTCTGAAAAAAGATAACCTGTGCCCATCAGTGGAAACCATCACCATATCATCAGTGGAAACTCTCCAGAATATCCCGGTCAACGCCAGACGGGTCCTGTCCTGTGACACAGAAAAACCTGTCTTTTCAACCATCTCGATAAAGTCTTTCCCCGACAGACTGAGTTCAGTACCCTCTATCGATTCTTTGAGAGCCGGAAAATCGGCTGCAGGCATCCCCATGATACTTGATCGCCCGTTTTTAAAACTGATTGTAACACATTCATTCTTGACCTCTATTGTAATGTCACCGGAAGGAAGCTCACGGATAACACCTAAAAACCGCTTTGCATTAACTGTAATATCTCCTTTAACCTCAACGGTGCATTCGATAGATGTCGTTATCGATATATCCATATCGGTTCCGGAAATAAACAGCTTTCCTTCGGAGGCACGGAGGAGAAAATTTGACAGAACAGGCAATGTCGGCTTCTGGGGAATAATATTGAACACGCATTGCAGACCTTCAAAGAGAGAATCCTTACCAAGTACAATCTTCACGGCAGTTCTCCTTATCTATCCTCAGTTCTGTTTTACACAATATATAGTATAAATGTCTGAAATTCAAGCAAAATATAATGTATGTAACAATGAAAATCATATCTTTATTGACAAGACAGGTATAACGTTTTTATAACATGTTGACAACTGACCTTTTATCAACAATTGTCACAGTATTATTTAAGGAACACATTTTCATGTCCATGCATCGGGCAGGGGAAAAAGAATAATCATGTTGACATTCAGCTGCAGTTAATTCTTTGTCCTGCAAGAAAATTACAGATTTATTAACGTTATCAACATTATTACTATTACAACATATAAGGAAATATATTTATATATCATATATACAGACTTCACAGCGAAAAATGCAGTTTTATACCGGAACACATAAGTTTTTTTAAATTTATGATGTCTGTATTTTTTGGGTTAAATCCCTGACCATATGGAAGATTGCCGGGTTTTTAAGAAGCTTGTTTTCGACATTATTGAGGGAATGGATTACGGTTGAATGGTCGCGACCTCCGAAGTGAAGTCCGATGGTTTTCAGTGAGGAATCGGTCAGCTTTTTACAGAGATATATGGCAATATGACGGGCGAGCGCAACTTCCTTGCGCCGTGAATTGCCGATAATTGCGTTTTGCGAAAGCGAGAAGTGTTCCGCAATGTGTTTCTGGACAATTTCTATTGTGATATGAGGAGTGCTTCTTTTAATGGTATCGATGAGAACCTCCTCAGCCATCGAAAGTGATATGTCGCGGCCATGTAGAGAAGAAAAAGCGAGAAGACGGATAAGCGATCCTTCGAGCTCTCGAATGTTTGAAGTGATATGTTCGGCAATGAATTCAGCAACAGAGTTGTCGAGCTCAACATTGTCTGTTTCAGCTTTCTTTTTTATAATGGCGACACGTGTTTCAAAATCGGGAGACTGTATATCGGTGACAAGGCCCCACTGGAAACGGTTAATCAGGCGGTCTGCAAGCCCTTTGAGCTGGGAGGGAGGTTTATCCATCGAGAGGGCGATTTGTTTTCCCTGCTGGTGAAGTGTGTTAAATATATGGAAGAATTCCTCCTGGGTACGTTCCTTGTTGTTAAAAAACTGAATATCGTCCACTATGAGTATATCTGCACTTCGATAATATTTCGAGTGTTCATGTGTCAGATTATTCTGAATTGACATGATGAAGTCCATGGTGAATTTTTCACTCGAAGCGTAAATAACCCTGTAATTATTTCCGCCGGGATGTTGTTTGCTGATAATATGTATTGCAATAGCCTGAAGAAGATGTGTCTTTCCAAGTCCGACTCCTCCGTATATGACGAGAGGATTAAAAGCAGTTGTTCCGGGTGCTTCAGCGATTGCCTTCGATGCTGCATGGGCAAACTGGTTTGACTGACCGACAACAAAAGAATCGAAGGTAAAACGGGGATTAATCGATAATTCTTTGAAAGGACTTGGCTTTGATAAAACAGACGTGCTGCTGTGAAAGTCTGTTGAAACTCTCTGGATGTCAGTGGATATCTCTGAAGTATCATCCCCTGTATTATGAATAAATGTAAATGTGACACCACGCCCGAGCAGTGATTGAGCGACAGATTCCATAAGCGATGTGTAATGTTCCTCAAGCCAGCTCGAAAAATAAGGTTTAGGTACTGATACAACGATTGTGCTATTATTCAACTCCATTATTTTCAATGGCTTGAACCATGTATTAAAACTCTGGGAATTAACCTGATCTTCAATAAGATCAAGAAAATGTTTCCAGAAAACATCTTGAGAAGAGGAAGTGTAATTCATAATGTATTATGAGAATAAGGTAGTAATGGGTAGAAAAGAAGCCGTGAGCACAAAAGCATTGTCATGCCCACAGTCGTTAGAATACAATAAACTGATTGAACGGGAGTGTGTCAAGACAAATAAAAAACATTTTCATAAGTTTATGAAGCAATACAATATTATTAAATATAATATATTGTAAAACAATAAGATAATATGAATATTCCACAAGCGGTCGGAACAAATAGTGCAAAATTTCTCTTTATGGTGAAATCCAGTTAACACAGAAAGATAATGAGGGTTAAAATTAGCTTGCAAAAAAAAAATAAATCAATTATTATTGAAATTCATTCATTATTTTTCTGTAAAAAATGTGGCACCCTAGCTCAGTTGGTAGAGCAGTGGACTGAAAATCCATGTGTCCCCAGTTCAATTCTGGGGGGTGCCACCACGTGGCAATAATAAGAACAGTTAATCCAAAAGCTTCATGCGTTTTTATAAATTTACGTGAAAATGTGGTGCGCCCATAGCTCAATAGGTAGAGCAGCAGACTCTTAATCTGTTGGTTCAAGGTTCGATTCCTTGTGGGCGTACCAGAAAAAAAACAGGAGACCGTTATGGCTGATTTTCAGGGAATCGCCGATGCTCTTATCAAAGGGCAGGCACCGAAAGTTAAAGAATTGGTCCAGCAGGCAGTAAACGAAGGCGTCCAACCCAAAGAAATCTTATCCGAGGGACTGATCGCGGGAATGTCGGTGGTCGGGGAACGGTTCAAGAAAAATGAAATATATGTCCCCGAGGTCCTCATTGCAGCCCGTGCCATGCATGCCGGCATGGACATACTGAAGCCTCTCCTCACGGCAGCGGGTGTCAAACCGAAAGGTGTCGTAGCGATGGGAACAGTCAAGGGCGACCTGCACGATATCGGCAAGAACCTTGTGAAGATGATGGTTGAGGGTGCGGGATTCAACGTTGTTGATCTCGGTGTCGATGTTCTACCAGAAAAATATGTTAAGGCGGCCAGGGACGGGGCGCAGGTTATCGGTTTGAGCGCATTGTTGACTACAACGATGCCTTCGATGAAGACCACCATTGACGCTCTCACCGCTGCGGGTCTGAGAGATTCTGTAAAGGTCATGGTCGGCGGAGCGCCGCTGACACAGGCGTATGCAGATGAGATCGGTGCGGATGGTTATGCACCTGACGCTGCCTCCGCCGCGGATCTCGTAAACGAGCTGATAACATCAGCATAGAAGAGATGTAAACGATGCAAAAAAGCCCCTGAAACAAGGGGCTTTTTTTGTGTTTCCTGATGAAGGGAAAAAAAGATGAAAACCTACGGTGCGTGTATACCATGCATTATGAAACAGGCTTACAACGCAGCGGTGCGGGCGACACACGACGAAGCGCTCATTCAAAGAATCATGATAATGACAGCCGGTTATCTCGAGGACCTCAACCTCGATCAGACACCAGCAGATTCATCGAACTACGTTTACCGGATAACGCGCGAGATAACAGGTAATTCCGACCCGTACCATGATGAAAAACGGTCGTTTAACGAGTTCTGCATGAAACTTATCCCTGAACTCCGGGAAAAGATAGACACATCGGAAGACCCACTCTATTTCTCGATAAAGGCGGCGATTGCGGGAAACCTTATCGATCTTGGTATTGGACATACAATCGACATTCATACGAGTATCATAAACATGTTCAGCGATTCCTTCGCCATCGACGATTATAAGGAATTCAGACTGTTGCTCGGGAGCGGGAGAAAAAAGATACTGTATCTGGGAGACAACGCCGGTGAAATCGTTTTCGACCGTCTGCTCGTCGAGAAACTCGTTCCTGAACACGAGGTAATATTTGTCGTTAAGGCAGGACCTGTCATCAACGACGCGCTCATTGAAGACGCACGTTATGCGGGATTGACAGAACTGGCTCGAGTCATCGACACGGGATCTGACGGAATCGGTGTCAGATGGGATTCTGTTTCCGGAGAGTTTATGCAGGAGTATAAAACAGCCGATCTGATTATTTCGAAGGGTCAGGGTAATTTCGAGACCATGGATGACAAATCGGACACCATATTTTTCCTGCTGCGGGCGAAATGCGACTGTATTGCACAGGTTCTGGGGGTGCATTACGGGGATATTGTTTTCAAAAAAGGTGTCCTGTCAAGCGAATGAACAGTGTGGAAGATTTTTCAGTTAGAAACATCCGAATATTTGGAGAAATCGGGGAGTACAGGTCTTTTAAATTCGTTGTAAATAATTTTGATGACCACCTGAAAGAGGCTCGCACAGGGAACGGCGAGCAGCATGCCGATGACACCGGCGATTTTAGAACCAGCTAGGACAAGAAAGATAACCAGGAGAGGATGGAGATTGGCTGCTCTTGAAAAAACGATCGGCTGAACAAAGATGTTCTCAAGAAGATTGACCACGAGAAAGACAAGCAGGATATACAGGAACATGATGTTGGAAGAACCGGTGATAAGCGCAACGAAAAATGCGATGACTGTACCGACGACAGGACCGAAATACGGAATAAGATTCGTAGCGCCGGCGAATATCCCCACGATAATAGGATATTTCAAACCTATTATCCACAGACCGACCGATGCGAGGATAGCGACAATGAGAGCATCGGCAAGCATCCCCATGAGCAAAAAACCGAACTGACGGTGAAGTTTATGCACCATAATAAGGGCTACTTCGAAATAACGGTTTGGAACGATTCCGATGATCGTTTTCTTGATGCGATGATCGTCGAGAAGAAAAAAGAAGGTTGCGAACGGGATAACGATAATGTTCAAAATCACCGGAAGAAGTGTGAAAATATGCTGGGGGATTTTCTGGATAAAAAACAGGACACTCTCCTGAAAATAGGAGAAGATATCTGTTTCAGCATTCTTTTTCGCCAGAAGATTAAACACTGGACCGGACCAGCTGGCGAAAGTGGAGTGCACAGCATTATACTTGTCTATGATAACCTTTGAATAGAAGTCGAAATTATCCTGAATGGTTGAAATCTCGGAAATAATGGCGGGAATGATAAGATACAGCATGAAAAAAAACACGAAAAATGCCATGGAAAAGACGATTGTGACGGAGGTTGTCTTGTTGAGACCCCGGACCTCAAGCAGGTTGACAAAAGGTTTCAGTGCGAAATGTAAGACGAGCGCTATAAAAAACGGAGCGAGAATCATCATGAGATAGTTGGCAATGACCAGTATTACAGCACAAAAAACAAATGTGAGAGAAATCGCAATAATTTTTCTGTTTTTCATTGGTCAGACAGAGCACTCTCGTTTATAAGGCGAAGACGTTCGGCGATTATCTGTGCAATACGGTAGATAAACCGAAGGCCGAGCTTCGGATCGGAATCCATGATACTGAGAAGATCGGGTTTGAAGAGACCGAAAAGTCTGGAATTTTTGGCTGCAACGGCAGTTGCGGAACGTGGGGACTCGTTCAGAAGCGAAATATCTCCGAAAAAATCACCCTTGGAAAGCGATGCGATTTTATTCCGTGTCATATCGGAACCTTCCGTGAAGACATCAATCTGGCCGTCACGGACAATATAGAGCCCGACCCCGGGGTCTCCCTGGCGGAAGACAAGCTCACCCTGCTGATAATGTCTGACATGAATTATGGAATACAATTTGGTTTTCTGGCGGCGGGTCAGAGTGTCGAATAGGGGAACGGATGACATGAAATTAATATCGATTTCGCGATCGGTGGTTTTTTTTCTGAACGGGTTTCCCCAAAAAGTCTGTGCTTTCATTGTAACCCCATAACCGAGGGGGGGCTGTGAAAAAGTCTTTTCACAAACCCCGAACGCGAACTATAGAGCATTATCACTGTCAGAGGATAGTCAGGATTCTCGCTCAATAATATTACACAACAAACGTTTTAAATCAACAGAAATGTGCAATTGAACGTAAAATGTCGTATAATGTCGTATGTTGATAGAGGGGGGAAAAGAAAAAACTGGACAATTACGGGTACTCAGTGTATTTTCAACATAAACAACCGAATGAATACCAAACGTGAAACAATGCCGGGCTTATGAGAGATTATCTGCTGCCATGAAAGAGATAATGGAGATACGCGACAGGAAAACATTTGAAGAAGTGTTTTCTGCGAAAAAGGCGCTCGTATTCAAAAACAGTACACGCTGCTCAATTTCGCGGTCTGCGCGAATGCAATTCGAGCAGTTCGCCCTTTCATGCGAAGATGACATAAAGTTATATATGGTTGAAGTCATCGAAAACGGGAAACTTTCCCGGGAAATAGAGGAAAAAACACATATCAGGCATGAGTCGCCGCAGGCCATACTGCTCGAGGGAGGAAACCCGATGTGGAGTGCGGCACACTATGGTATAACATGTGAAGCGATTGAAAAAGCGATTTTATCGAAATGAACAGGAAATGAACGACGAACAGAAAAAAATCAATAGATATATCATGGCGGTTGTAGTCATAGTCTGTATTGAAGCTGTACTTGGGCTGACGATTATATATACCGGCATGGTCTATCCAAAATTCGATGCGGTAAAAGCGCGGGAGATGTTAGACCTGATAATGGTTACCAATACAGAACATTACAGACGCATCGGCAATGACACTCAATATATGAAGGAATTCAGGAAACAATTCACCACCCATGGAAACGAAACAATGGTTGTCATGGGAATGTTATTGTTTTCATTTTCCATATTGTGTGTTATTCCGGCTGCGCTCGTCTGGATGACGGTGAATCCAGTAGCGGCATCACCACCACCGGCAGCGAAAACAGAGACAGGAGAAGAGGCAACCACCGTCTAAGAAAAAATCAGGAAGTCATGATGACACGGAAATACCGAGTCTTTCAAAAACATGACGGAGAATAAACAGTTCAACTTCCTCAATATCTTTTGAGCCATCGCACACAATCACCCGCTTTCTCTCACGTTCTTTGACGACAAGAAAACCTTCACGAACCATTTTCATGAACTGAATACCTTCCGATTCGAGCCTGTCACGGCGGCGACCGAGACGGCCGAGCGCACAAGCAGGTTCGCAGTCGATGACAAAGGTAAGATCGGGAACAAGACCGCGGGTTGCGATCCTGTTGAGCGTGGTGGTTTCTTCGATGCCGAGACCGCGGGCATAACCCTGATAGGCGACAGTGGAATCGATAAAACGATCGAGAATGACATCCTCGCCGCGGTCGAGGGCGGGTAGTATGACAGAAGCAGTCAACTGGGCACGAGCCGCGAGATACAGAAAAAGCTCGGTGAGGGGTGACATGTCGGTATGGGCAACGTCGAGCAGGATAGAACGGATACGCTCACCGATTGGGGTGCCGCCCGGTTCGCGGAGCAGTTGAACGATCCTGCCGTGAGAACGAAGACGGCCATACAGGAGCTCGGCCTGTGTGGTTTTCCCGGAACCGTCGATCCCTTCAAACGTTATCAGATACCCTTTTTTCAAAAGACGCTCTCCACAAAAAGATTGAAATGTCATGCGCCGTGAAGAATCACGGTGTACTCACCGCGCGGATTCTTTTGTTTCAGCTTTTCGAGAACCACGGAGACATGACCGCGAACCGTTTCTTCGTGCAACTTGGTAAGCTCACGGGATACGGAGATTTCACGGTCGCCGATAAGTTCGAGAATACGTTCAAGCAGGTTGATGATACGGTGGGGAGACTCATATAAGACGATGGTATGGTGTTCGGTTTTAAGGCTGAGAATGGCTTTGTCACGTTTCGCACCCTTCTGGGGAAGGAAACCCTCAAAAACAAACCTGTCCAGCGGAAGACCGGAGACAACGAGAGCGCAGAGAATTGCGGAAGGACCGGGAATGCTTATGATATCGATGCCGGCATCGACCGCAGCCCTGACAAGCCTGTAAGCAGGATCGCTCACCCCGGGGGTGCCCGCATCAGAGACAAGAGCAAGATCACGCCCTTGTAAAAGATGCTCAATCAATCCGGATACTTTCCTACGGGCATTGATATCGTTATACGACACGAGGGATTTCTTCATACCGAGACGGGAAAGCAAAAGGCCGGTGTGACGGGTGTCCTCACAGGCAACAGTTTCGACAGCATGAAGGCATTCGAAAGCTCTTTGTGAGATGTCCTTCATATTACCGATAGGAGTGGAAACGATGTATAAAATTCCTTTACCCATAGCGCCAGGTTATAAAAATGAAATCAACAGAAAAAATGTCATGTTGAAAACTTGCACAAAACTTCGCTCAACAGACGATGGATGAACACGCAAAAAGGATATTATACAGATGTTGAAAACTTGTGAAAAAACGTTTAAAAAACCGGTTAATATTGCATATACTATTTAATAACAACATGTTATAAACCCAATCAACACTGCTGGCCGTGTTGATAACTACTGTCTGGTGATTGTGATGATATTGCCGCTGCGTACACCATGAACGAAAGGCGGTACTGTTGATGTAATGTTAAAAACGGACATGTTGCATGTCGTGCGAAGCTCATCAAGTTCTTCCATTATATCGTCACCTTTCACAGCCGCAAGCACACCGCCGGAACTGATGAACCGTTCGCACAAAAGAAAAAATGTTTTCAGGGATACAGTGCCGCGGGTGAGGACACAATCGAATTGCCGTGAGAAAGAAAGCGGCAGATTCTCGACTCGTGAACGAATGACATGGGCATGAATGCCGAGTGACTCGACAGCAGCATCGAGAAAACGGCACCGTTTATCCCTCGAATCGATAAGATACGTTTCAAGAGAGGGAAAGGCAAGAGAAAGCGGTATTCCAGGAAAACCGGCGCCGCTCCCGAAATCAAGCGCAACACGGGCTAGAGAAAAATCGTAGCACGAGGCAAGCTTGAGGGAATCGAGAAAGTGATAGGGAACAAGACGCTTCATATCGCGATGTGAAACGAGGTTCATAAGCACGTGCCACGAGGAAAGCAGAGTGTGATAACGATTGAAAAGGTCAAGCGCGTCCCTGCCGAGAGTGATGCCGTAACCTGAAGCACCTTCACGAAGATACGATATTTCATCGGCAGTAAGCACCACGAGCCTCACCAGTGAATACAAAAAATGCCATATAAAGGGTGAAACAGGTTCGATCTTTTTCGGGTACGAAGACAGAGACGATACAGTATGTTTCACGTGAAACATATTCATGGAGAAGGACATATTCTCTCCAATTTTGAGTACGGGGCATGTGAAAAGATTTTTTGACTGCTCCCGGGTGTTTCACGTGAAACAACAGTCATTTCCCAACACAGAACCGTGAAAATATACCATCAAGCACATCCAGGTCGATATGTTCCCCGGTAATCGCCTCGAGATGGCCGACAGCTTCATTGACTTCGAAGGACGGTATTTCCTCTGACCAGCCTTCAAGTGCCGCACGGGCGTTATCGATATTTGTTTTTGCGGCTGCGAGTTCGGTGCGATGACGCTCGACGAGAACGGGTAAATCGTATGTTCCCGCATGAAGAAGGCTCCGGGCGGTCTCGATTATAGCCCGCCGCAGGTTCTCGATACCATCGCCGGTTTTGACCGACACCGACGGCATACCGTGGTGTTGTAAAGGGTCCTCCGCGAGATCCGCTTTGCTCGAGATATGAATGAAAATCGTGGTGTCTCCTGAAGATTCCGACTGAGGTTCGGGTTCTCTCATGCAGTCATGGAGGCGGATAACGATGTCGGCCTCGGTCATGAGCCGCTCTGTTTCGCCGACTCCTTCGCGCTCGATTTCGCATGTGGTTTCACGGAGACCTGCCGTGTCGATCAGGTTGACAGAAATACCGTCCAGATCGAGTTTTTCTTCTATCCAGTCGCGTGTTGTGCCCTCACGGTGATGGACAATGGCGCGTTTTTTCCCGAGAATGGCGTTGAAAAGGCTCGATTTGCCGGAATTCGGCTGTCCCGCAAGGACCACAGTGATGCCGTGCCTTATCCGTATCCCGGTCTTGTACGATGTGATCATAGCGTCGAGAAGCGCGGTGAGCTCGTCGAAGGTGCGCGCGATCTCCTCCCTTGAAACCGTGTCGGGTTCCTGTTCCTGGAAATCAATTGCGTATTCGAGGAGAGACAGGCTCTTTTTGAGTGTCTCCACGATGTGTCCGATACGTCGCGAAAAATCGCCGTCAAGGAGGTGCTCTGCCTTCTTGAGGTGTTCGCGATTTTCAGCGGAAACGATTTCCATGACGCCCTCGGCCTGAGCGAGATCGATCCTGCCGTTAAGAAATGCCCGCCTGGTGAATTCACCCGGACCGGCAGGGCGGATGCCTGCATCAAGAAGGAGTGACATGATTGTCTCAGCTGCAGCATAACCGCCATGGCTCTGAATTTCGACCACATCCTCGCCGGTATAGGAAAAGGGTGCTTTCATATAGCACACAAGCGCCTCGTCGATGACATCGCCGTTCATAGTCACATGACCGTAGATCATTGAACGCGCATGGCGTTCGGGGTTCCTGCGGGATGTGAAGAAACGTCTGACCGCACTGAGCGAGTCAGGGCCGCTGATCTTGACTATAGCGACTCCGCCCTTGCCGGGGGGTGTTGCGATCGCGGCGATTGTATCGGTATAAAGAGCGAGCCGGTTCATGGTCTGTTTTTCCTGAAAGGGAGGACGTCACAGCGACGAACATTCGTTATGTTGCCGCAGTCCGGGGTGTGTGGATTTCTTGCTGTAGATATGACATGACATTGAACAGGAACCAGTACAGGGTCAGTCCGGCGCTGAAATTCGCGAACAGGATAACCATCATAACCGGCATGATATACAGCATGGCCTTCTGGTTGGGATCGGTCATGGTAGTTTTCTGCTGGAAAAACATCGATAATCCCATGGCGACCGGGAGAATATAGTAAGGATCGGGTCGGGACAGATCCTCGATCCACCGGGGTATGAACATCGCCTGACGGAGTTCGAATGCTCTCCCGACGACCGGGTACAGCGCGAAGAAAACCGGCATCTGGAGAAGAACCGGGAGACATCCGCTGAACGGGTTGACGCCCTCCTTGCGGTAGAGTTCCATGGTCGCCTGGTTCAGCTTCTGCGGGTTGTTCTTGTGTTTTTCCCGCAGTGCGCTGATCTGTGGCTGAAGTGAGCTCATTCTCCGCATGGAAACGATGCTTTTATGGGAAAGCGGATAGAGCAGAATCTTGATGATGACAGAAAAGGCGACGAGGACGAGCCCCCAGTTCGGTATGAACGCATGCAGTTTTTTCATTAGCCAGAGAAACGCAATCGATATCGGCCGGATGAACTTCCAGGAAAGCTCCATGATCTGTGTGAGGTTCGGCCCGGTGGATTTGAGGATATCGTATGAAATGGGGCCGATGTAGATGTCCAGATCGGTGTTTCCGTCCGAAAGCCGTTTTGAGACGGTGAAATCATACCATTTTCTATCGCCGGCCATGGAATAAGCGGCGGCTGCGCTCCACCGCATACGCTCTTTCGGGATAGCGGCGGACATGAAGTACTTGTTACGGATGGCGTACCAGTCGAGATCGCCGTTGAAATAATCCCTGCCGCTGTTCATTTTTCTGATCTCGATTTTCTGGCTTCCTTCATTGGAATAGATTCTGGTGGTTTTTTCTTTTCCGGAGCCGTTGACCGTTTTCCGCTCGCCCTGGCCGAGGAAAGCAGCTTTGTTGTACAAAGTTGTGTCATCACGCATTAACATGGTGAGCGGCCAGATTCGGATCTGTTTAACAGGTTCCTCGGTATCGTTTATCGGGCCATGCCAGCTCACATACAGAACAGGATCGTTCCATGTATCATCGAGCGTTGTCGATGCACTGAGTATGAAACCGTCGGAATCGAGCGTGAATTCACGTATTATCTGTTTGCCGCCTGTCAGCTCGGCTGTCAGGACCGCATGTGTCCCCGTATCTTCGGTGACATGGAATATAATATCGCCCAGGGAAATGGTCGTTGAATCAGCAGATATGGTCCCATCATACCATGTTTCGCCATCAGTGATCAGCTGGGCTCGTTCTTCCTTGGTACGGCCGTTGTATCGTTTCATGAAGGCGCCGGTGACCGCACCTCCCTTTGACGACACAAGGATGCGGATATCGCTGTTTTCAAGTGTGATGATCCGTTCTGATGCCGGAGGGCTAACCTGTGTATAAACAATATGTTGTGCTTTTAATGAGTCGGGTATTTCCGTTTCCGGTTTATTCGGCTTTACATCCGGGGAGGTCTGGGGTGTCGTAATCCCTGTCCCGTTACGGGGAAGGATGGGGCTTCCGGGCTGGACCTGCTCAGTGGTTTCATTGTCCGGTAATGATTTCCCGAACCTCTTCTGGTACTGGGGCGAGAGAAAGACAAGAACGACGAGCGATGACAGCACAATGGCAAAAAGGAGATTTTTATCCATGATCATTACGGGAAGTCAATCCCGCCCTTGTTGAATTGATGACAACGCAGGATACGCCAGACAGCTTTCACGGCGCCCTTGAACAATCCGTCTTTCTGTAAAGCCAGCCTGGCGTACTCCGAGCAGGTCGGGTAAAATCTGCATTCTCCGCCTATAAGAAGAGAAAAAGTTTTCTGGTAAATGCTGATGCATAAAACGGCAGCGCGGACGAGTGGCCTCTGTGCGAATAAAAAAGGATTTGTCCCTTCAGTCATTGTTTTCCGGTATGGTTTTAAACTGTGAAAGACGGCCGGTGATCAGTTCACGGAGGTCGTTCTCGGCCTCGCTCCGTCGGAACCTGCTGCACTCCTGATTGTAATAGACAAGATAGAGGCCGTGTGGAAATTTGCCTTCGTGAACCCTCATGAATTCACGAAGCGCCCGTTTGACATGGTTTCTTTCGACAGCGCCACCCAGTTTCTTGGATACGACAACCGAAAAGCGATAACCTTGTTCCGGGAGATACCTGACACTGACTGTATTCGCGCGAACTGATACACCCTCAAGGGTGATGCGTCGCGCCAGGAGTGTATTAATGCTGAAGTGCATGGGTTATCTGTCGGACGGAGTGAGAGAGTGTCTCCCCTTTTTCCTTCTTCTCGCCAGGACTGCACGGCCGTTTTTAGTCGCATTTCTGTGTCTGAAACCGTGCTTGTTGACTTTTTTTCTGTTGGAAGGCTGAAAAGTACGTTTCATGATGATATCCTCGTAACGATATTCACTATGTTTTTTTGCCTTAAAACTATCGATTAAAATATTGCAACAAGTTTCATAATATAATTTATTAACATGTTAAATGTCAAGCCGTAATTGGGCTGGCACTCCCATTTTTACCGGGATTGAAAGGATTGACCATGATTGATGTGATTAAAATGATGTAAATGGAATGAGATTGTTTTTCAGGCAAGGCACTTCGTCAACCCCATGATTGCCCGCTAAGGAAGGTCACATAAACAAACACCAGAGAACAGCATGTCTTTTTTGTTGTTTTTTTCCGGTATGAAAATATATTGTTACTGTATGTCTGCTGTGAATGCTGTTAGTAAATGTGTGGCTGCATCTTTATTGAATAGTAATCAAACACAACAAGGAGGCGGTATGTTTCCCACTATTCTGTTTTCTTTAATGTTATTTTCTGTGACATCTGCTTGTGTCCTGTCGCAGGATCTCGATGGAAAACCTTATACCCCCGGTGTCGATGCAAATATCGATGTGTATTTTTGCGATTGGCACGATTCAATGCCTGTCCAAACTCATGGTTCACTGATCGAGCGGGCGATACTCACACAGGGCGATCCTCTGAATCCGCCTGCAAAAGGCGCCGTTCTGAAGTATTTGAACCGCCTGACACACGCCATACTATCCACCGGCAGTACCACTCAGCCGACCACACTCAAGGGTGAACAGGAAGTGATCTATATCCTGTCCGGTAAGGGTGCGATTCAGGCAAAAAACGGGAAACCTTCGGATCTCTATCCGGGCATTGCCGTTCTTATTCCCGCCGGTCTTGAATTTACCATGAAAGCCTCACCTGAAGCCCCGTTGACCATGTATCTTGTCAGCGAACCGATTCCCGAGGGATTCCGCCCCAACCCGGAATTGCTGGTTCATGACGAAAACACCACAAGTGTATCCTCGACCGATGTCCACTGGGTACATATATGGAAAGGTTTGTTTCACACCGGAAACGGATTGGGAACGATCGAATCCATGGGCACTTGTACATTTGACCCGATGACCATCGGTCATCCGCACAGTCATGAAGAGGGTGTCGAGGAAATCTGGGCGGAAGTGTCCGGGAGAAGTATCGCATTCATCGGCAAACAAATACGCTGGCAGGAACCCGGAGTCGCATATCTTATTCCCCCGGACGGGAAAACGCCGCATTCGAACATCAATCCCTGTAAGGATACTCAGATAAAACTGCTTTATATCGCGAGATACAGGGATCATGCTGTCAGACCATGACAGCGGATCATGAATCGTTATTTTAAATATTGAGTTTTTCGGCAATGGTGAGTGTACAATTCAGCTGCCCAACATATATCGGGTATTCAATTTCTCGGGCGATGAAATTTTATTTTTTGACATTGTTGTATGCGCAGGTTTCAGGTTCCTCACCACGGTT
>Ga0315284_10001707_pt1 | contig 31394 bp, 28 predicted proteins | sample YL17G09_16_MG_FD_203696 | JGI IMG/M metagenome (GOLD analysis project Ga0315284, IMG submission 203696) | Sediment microbial communities from Yellowstone Lake, YNP, Wyoming, USA - YL17G09_16 | ecosystem: Environmental > Aquatic > Freshwater > Lake > Sediment | place: USA: Wyoming | collected...
GAGGCAGCCAGGGGCTGGTCGCAGGGCTGTCGGTTGTGTATCTCGCTTGAGGTGAGAGCGATGCGTACAAAGTGGTGGCTAGTAGGACTCTCGCTCGTTTTCGCGCTCGGGCTGGCTCCCCCCGGCCCGCAGACTGCATTGGCTCTGGCCCCCTACCCCAGTGAAGTGACGGTCTTCGACATCCCCAACGACGACGGCACCAACCTGGGTGTGACTTGGCACTGGTTCGGCGCGCTGGAGCCCGAGACCAAGATCACCATCGAGGTGGAGGTCGCAGGGGACATCCTCGACCAGTTCAAGCTGACGCCCAGCGAACAGCAGCGGCTGGATGCGGCGCGCAGCGAGCTGGCCCAGGCTCTCGCACCGCTGATCCCCGAGCGCGACGCGGCCCAGCAAGATGCGGACGCCGCCAACGACGCGCTGCAGCTTGGCAAGGCGAACAAGGCGCCGGACACGCCCGAGCTTCTGCGGGACTACATGCGCAAGCAGAGCAAGCTCGACAGCCTCAATGCGCGCATCGAGTATTTCAGGCTGGTGTTCGCGAGCCGGACGCGTGCGCGAGGGATGACCAAGGATCTCGACCAGAAGTCGCGTTTCTTCGAATTCCTCCAGGCATCGCTCGCCCAGAGCAGTTGGCTGCCGTCAAACGTCCACGACGTCGACCCAGCCACCTTGGACAAGATTAAGGATCACCCGGAGATTTTCGGCCAGAAGCCTGAACACGAGGACTGGAGCTTCGCTGCGCTCGACAAGATGCTTGCCACGAACCCGGCGGTCATCGCCGGCACCTACAGCGACAAGCCTGACCAGTATGCCTCCACCACGCCCAGGACGCTGGACGTGGAACTGCAGAAGAACCACGTGTACAACGTGCGCATGGTCATCCAGCAGCCCGAGGCGCGCCCGATCATCGCAGAGCTGGGCGGAGCCGAAGCACGGGTCAACTACTTCAGCGTGAGGCTCCTCAACAACTTCGTCTTCGCCGTCCTGTTCGCCATCGTGATCCTCGCCGCGGTGATGATCGCCCGCCGCAACCCCAACCTGTTCATCCGCCGCATCCAGGGCCTGGAGGCGGTGGACGAAGCGATCGGCCGCGCCACCGAGATGGGCAAGCCGGTGCTCTACCTGTGCGGCCTGGATACCATAGCCTCACTCTCCACGCTCGCGGCGATCAACGTCCTCGGCAGAGTGGCGCGACGCGTCGCCGACTACGACTCTGACCTGGTCGTGCCATGCCGCGACCCGGTGGTCCTCACCGTTGCGCAAGAAGTCGTCAGAGAAGGCTATGTCGACCGCGGGCGTCCCGACGCATACCGGGAGGACAAGATCTTCTTCGTCACTGACGACCAGTTCGCATACACCGCGGCAACCTGCGGGATCATGATGCGCGAGAAACCGGCGGCGAACTTCTTCATGGGCGGCTATTACGCCGAATCACTTCTCCTAGCCGAAACGGGCGCCGCCAGCGGGGCGATCCAGATCGCCGGCACCGATTCGCTGCCCCAGCTGCCGTTCTTCATCACAACCTGCGATTACACGTTGATCGGCGAGGAGCTCTTCGCCGCCAGCGCCTACCTCTCCCGTGAGCCGATGCTGCTGGGCAGCCTGAAGGGCCAGGACGTGGGCAAGGCGCTGATCATGCTGTTGATCCTGGTGCAGTCCCTGCTCTTTGTCGCAGAGATCATTCTGAAAAAGATGGGATACGACGTTCCCTTGGACTTCCTCAAGATGATGGTGCACGCGCTTTAGGAGGCTTGAAGTGCTGTTCTTCAAACGACAGTGGCCGATAATCGTCGCCTTCTCGGCGGGCATCGTGATGTGGGCGCGGTACTACATCCCCACCGAGCAGAGCCGGACGATTCAGGACGTCTTCACCAACTGGGACCGCATCATCGCCGGCTTCGCTGCCGCCCTGGCGGTCCTGTCGATGCTGCATCATCATTACACAAAGGTTAGGCGGAAGAGGCCAGGATTCGCGTTCTCCTACATAACACTCGGGTCCTTCGCGGTGATGGCCCTGGCCGGATTCCTGCCTTGGCATCTGCCGGGGTTCACGGGCGTCCAGCGGGAGAGTGAGGGCCTGCATATGTGGATGTTCAACTGGATGTTCGTCCCGATGCAGGCGACGATGTTCTCCGTGCTCGCGTTCTTCATCGCCTCGGCAGCCTTCCGCGCCTTCCGTGCCCGCACCGCAGAGGCAACCGCGCTGCTGGTAACAGCCTGCCTGATGATGATCGGCCGCGTGCCGGTTGGCGAATGGATTGCCCAGAAGGCCACCCACTTCACGGTGATGGGCAATTCGTACTCCGCATTGGACTTCCCCGCGCTCGCCAGCTGGCTGCTTAACGTTCCTAACGCCGCAGTGTTCCGCGGCATCCTCCTCGGCCTGATTCTGAGTTATGTGGCGATCGCGATACGCATCATCTTTGGCATCGAACGAACCTATATGGGAGGTGGCGACTGATGAGACTCGTGCAGGCGATCCTGAACCTTGACCGCCGCGTGATCTACACGATCGTCGCCCTGAGTGTCGCGTGGCCGTTGATCCAGCCGCTCAAGCTGCCAGTCGTCCCCACACCCGAGGTCAAGGGCATCTTTGACACCATTGACGCCCTGCCCGCCGGCAGCCACATCCTGATCGGCGCCGACTTCGACCCCGCCAGCAAGCCCGAACTGCTGCCATTCCTTGAGGCGGTGCTGGCCCACTGCTTCGTCAAGGACCTCAAGCCGCATCTGCTGACGCTGTGGCCTTCAGGCCCGGGCCTGATGCAGACTGCAATCGAGAAAGAAGCGAAGAAGTTCGGCAAGCAGAGCGGCGTGGACTACTGCTTCCTCGGCTTCCGCTACGGCACCCTCGCCGTGGTCCTGGGCATGGCATCGAGCATCCCAGCCACCTTCGTCACCGACTTCTACGGCAAGCCAACGTCGAGCATGCCGATCTATCAGGAGGTCACAAAGATCTCGCAGATGAAGTACCTGCTCGATGTCGCCGCGGGGGCAACTGTCGAATTATGGCTCGCATATGGCGCTCAGCCGGAGAAAGTGCCGATGGGCGCAAGCTGCACCGCTGTGTCGGCCACCCAATACTACCCGTACTTGCAGGCGAAGCAGCTCACTGGCCTGGCAGGTGGAATGAAAGGCTCAGCCGAGTACGAGAAGCTGCTGCTTGACAAGTATGGGCAGCAGTACAACATCCCGCCGGGCGATGCGATCCGCGGAATGGACGCGCAGAGCATGGTCCACCTCTTCATCGTCCTCTCGATCATCATCGCCAACATCTGCTTCTTCATCCAGACGAGGTATGAGCGCAAGCAAAGGAGGGCGTCGGCATGACCCCCGGAGAAGTCATCGGTACCTGGATCGCGGTTGGCTTGACCCTCATGATGTTCTCCTTCATCTACAGGGACAACGCGCTGTTCAGGATCGGCGAGCACCTCTACTTGGGCATCTCGGTCGGCTACTTCGTCAATATCCAGTATTGGCAAGTGATCGCGCCTGATGTCTATCGGGCGATCCGCGTTGACCACAACTACTTGCCGCTGATCCCGGCGATCCTGGGCATCTTCATCTTGCTCAGGCTGGTGCCCTCCCTGGCCTGGCTGTCACGGATGTCGTTCGCCCTGATCATCGGCGGTGCTGCTGGCCTGACGATCCCCAACAACATCCACGGGCTGTTCCTGCCGCAGCTGTTCGAAACGCTCCGGCCGTTTGACGCAGGCCTTGCCGGGAACCTGAACCAGATCATTATCCTCATCGCCGTGTTCAGCGTGATCATCTTCTTCTTCTTCAGCCTGGAGCATAAGCGGTTGGTGGGCTCAGCAAGCAAGATCGGGCTGTTCTTCCTCATGATCGGCTTCGGCGCCTCCTTCGGGTACACCGTGATGGCCCGTGTCAGCCTGCTCATCGGCCGCATCCAATTCCTCTACTACGACTGGTTCCAGGGCATCATTTGGCCCTGGTTCCAGGTGGCGATCCTCCACCGGGCCATATAGCGACGCACATCCGAGGACCTGCAGGCGGACAGCAGAGGCCGCCGGTCGGCGCGTGAACCGCGCCCGGCCTATTTAGTGCGAGCTCCTCGCTGCGGCGGCAGGCTGCCTGGCAGGTCCTCCAGGTTGAGATGCAGATTCTGCGGCCCATCCACCTCGATCACCGTCTTGCCAGACTCCTCGCGCATCAGGATGCGCTTGCCGCTATAGACGCTCTCGCCGCGGCGCAACACCGGGTTGCCCGAGGCGATGACCTCGCGCCGGTCCAGGTCCAGGTCGAACGTAGCCGCGGTTAGCACGACGCCGCGCTGAGTATCCGAGACTTCCGCTCCACCCGTGGCCCGGATCGTCCGCGCCTTAAGATCGGCGACCAGCGACCCGGCGTGCATGCTCAGGCCATGTGCGGTGTCCTGCACCTCCGCCGTGCCGGTGGCCTTCATCACGCGCTCGCCAACGTCGGCATCCAGCGACCCGCTCGTGAGCACGAGCGAGCCGTACTTCACGCTGAGCGGGGCGGGAATCTGCATCCTCTGGGTGCGGAAGTCCATCTCGCAGTGCTCGGCGCTCACCTCGACCGGCGTGTCGTTCGCGTGTCGGAACACGCCGACGACCTTGCCCTTCGCTGCAGCACGCAGGTTCTGGCGATCGTAGACCAAGCTGTCCGCCGCAAGCTCGTACCTCTCGCCGGTAGTCTTGTCGACGCGCTCCAGCGTAGTGCGCCCGATCGCTGCCCAGGTGCTCCCGCCGTCGTTGCTCACGAGCGTGGGCGCTGCCAGCTGGATGCCCTTGGCCCCGACGCGCACCGACCCTGTTGCACCCATGCGCTGTATCGCGCTGGCGCTGAAGCGCGCCTCCGGCAGCCTGAGTTCCTTGGCCATCGCCGCGGCCGCCGCGCCTGGATCCTGGGCGGCGTGCTCGGCTCCCTTAGGGAGCTTGGGCAACTTCACCGCCGCACCACTAGTCAGTCCCGACGAGGCGATGTCCAGCTCGACCACATCCGCGGACAGGCTGAAGTCTGGGCCGGTGACCACGACCGGCCCGGCAAACCTGAGGTACGTGCTCTTCTCGCCAGGCTGGATGGTCAGGCCCTCCCCGCGGATCGTGAAGCTGCGGGTGCTCTCGGCCGGCATCGTCAGCCGCGGCGGCGGTGGCGCGTTGCGCGCCCCGGCGAGCAGGCCCACGCCACCCAGGGCAATTCCAAGGCACGCGAACCGGCTAAGCGTCACGGCTGATCCTACCTCTCCCCCGCGACGTATCCGCGGACGGGAACAATGTAATGCTTGATCTCCAGCACCTTGCTCAACAGCGCCGCCTGGCGGTCGTGGTTCCCCTCTCTTACAGCGATGCGGTGCTCCGCCTCCAAGGCGTGCACCAGCATCTCCAAGTGGTAGTTGCGATGCCGCAGGAGCAGCTGCTCATTCTCATCCATCAGCGGTTCGCGGCTGAACATCTCAGCAAAAAGAGCCTCGAATCGTGGATCGTGGACCAGCACCCCGGAATCAGCAGCGCCGGCCAGCTCCTCGTACACCTCGCGGTGCAGCGGGTCGGCAAACCACTCCCGCGCGTCGATGTAGGGCTCCACCTTGCCCTGGACGCTGTACAGGTAGCGGAACTCTTCATCCGCGACCAGGCGGCGCAGGACCTCGCGCTCGACCGGCATCGCGCCCTGTAGAACCACTTCTTGCCGCAGGCGCTCTCCCCTGTTCCTCGTGTCGATGCTCCTGAGTCTGCGTTCTTGCGCTACACCGGTCTGCGGGCGGAACCCGGATGGCTGACCGGCATCTACCGCTGATGAGGCCCTCCCCTGCACCTCGCCTCCAAGCAGGCCAGCTACTTCCTCCCCACCCAAGTGCAGAAAGTCAGCCACATCTTGCTTCATCCGCTGGCGTGTGAGCTCATCGGGAAGCTGGCGGTACAGCTCGCCGAGCTGGATCACCCAGCGGCGCAGCGTAGCCGTGTCCGTCCGCGGCTTCGCCCGGCGCTGGTTTTCCAGCCAGAAGAGCCAGACGTTCAGCGCCTCAGCTAGCGCCGCATCCCACGCTTCCTTCCCCTTGCGCCGCACCAGCTCGTCCGGGTCAACACCGGCGGGTAGAGGCACTGCGCGTACTTCCAGCCCAGCAACCGGGAACAGCCTCCCTACGTTCCATGCTGCGTCACGCCCGGCCTCGTCACCGTCAAACGCCAAGTAGGACAGCTCAGCATAGCGCTTGAGCAGTCGCACGTGCTCGACGGTCAGTGCCGTGCCGCAGCTCGCCACGGCGTTGTCCACGCCCGCCGCACTGAGGCCGATCACGTCCATGTAGCCCTCGACAACCACCGCGCCCGACTCGCGCATCTGCCCCTTGGCGCGGTCGAGGTTGTACAGCACATGGCCTTTGTCGTACAGCGGCGTGTTCGTCACGTTGAGGTACTTCGGCGTGTCCTCGTCGGAGAGCGCCCGCCCGGCGAAGGCGATCACCCGCCCGGTGGCGCTGCGGATGGGGAAGATCAGCCGGTGGCGGAAGGTGTCGTAGTAGGAGCCCTGCTCGCCGCCGGCGACGGCGATCATCTCGCCCGTGCGCGGCTTGATCAAGCCGAGGGACACCAGATCTGCCGCCTTCACGCCCTCGCCAAGCATGGTGTCGGCCAGCGCCTGCCACTGCCGCGGCGCGTAGCCCAGGTCGAACTCGGCGATCTGACGCTCCCCCACCCCGCGCCGCACCAGATACCGCCGGGCCTCCTCGCCCGCGGTGCGCAGCTGGTTGCGGAAGAAGCGCGCCGCCGACTCGTTAAGCTGGTAAAGGCGCTCCTTGCCTCCCGGGACGCCCGCCGCCCCGGCCGGCCGGTAAGCCGCCGGGTCTATCCCCAGGCGGTTGGCCAGCCACTCCAGCGCATCGCGGAACTCGAGATTCTCGATGCGCATGATGAAGTCAATGGCGTTGCCGCCCGCCTTGCAGCCGAAGCAGTAAAACAGCCCCTTCTCCGGATTGACGTGGAAGCTTGGCGACTTCTCCTCGTGGAACGGGCACCGCCCCGTGCACTCCTGGCCGGCGCGCTTAAGCGACAGGTAGTGGCCGGCAAGCTCGGCCAGGTCCACCCGCGCCAACACGGCGTCCCGCAGGTCCACGGAATTAGCCTAACACAGGCGCGGCAACCCGCGCGCGCCACAGCCCAGGCTCTATAATCGGCCGTTGCTGAAGATCGTTGACCGCTTGATCCTCATTGAGCTGCGCGGGCCTTTCTTCTTCGGTGTGGCGATGTTCTCCCTGCTCACCATCGCCACGATCGTCCTGCAGGAGGCCGCCCGGTTCGTGATCCGCTACAACCTCCCCGCAGGCACGTTCTTCACGCTCCTGCTCTACGCCAGCCCCATGTTCGTGGTGCTCTCCATCCCGATGGGCGTCCTGCTCGGCACGCTGCTCAGCGCAGGCCGCCTCAGCGCTGACCAGGAGATCACCGCGTTGCGCGCCTGCGGCATCAGCATGTACCGCGTGCTCGCGCCCTACGCGGCCGTCGGCGTACTGCTCTCCGGGGTGATGTTCTACGGCAGCGAGCGCCTCGTCCCCTACTGCAACAACCAGCTCAAGGAGCTGAAGAACAAGGTCGTGGCCGGCACGGAGGGGCGAGCGAAACAGCAGCGCGTGAGCTGGCCGATCCGCGACGGCGGCGACCTGCGCTGGCTGCTCGTCGCGAGCGAGGTGGAGGGAGCCAGGCTGAACGGCGTGAAGCTGTTCTACTTCGACCCGCGCAACGAGTACCAGGACTTCTACATCACCGCCAGCCACGCAGTCTGGCAGGGGGACAACTGGACGTTCTTCGACATGCGCCAGGTGATGCTCCGGCCGGGGGACCAGCCGCAAGTGTTCACCGCCGACAACGCGCGCGTGCCTGGCTTCTCCATCACGCCGCAGTCCCTGGGCATGCGCGCCAAGACGCCCGAAGACTTGAACATCCGCGAGCTCACCCAAGTGATCGCCGATCTGCTGAGGACGGGCGAGCAGAAGGCCTCGGACACCGAGATCCTCGACTTCCGCACCAAGCTGTACTTCAAGTACTCCATCCCGCTCACCCCGCTGTTCTTCATCTTCATCGCCCTGCCCCTGGCCATCATCCCCCAGCGCGCCAGCAGCGCCAGAGGCACCGGGCTGGCCCTGCTCGTCGTGCTCTTCTACTACGTCCTCTACACGATGTGCCAGAAGCTCGGGGCGGCGGGCGTGGTTCCGCCGCTTGCCGCCGCCTGGGTGCCCAACGCCGCGCTGTTCGCCATCGGCGCCGTCCTGCTGCAGCGCCGCGAGCACAGCTAGTCTGGCCGGCTGAACGCGGCTGATAAGATGAGCGCGGATCCAGCGATGTCCCATGCCACGCCAGTCCGGGTGCGCTTCGCGCCGTCGCCGACGGGGTACCTGCACATCGGCGGCGCGCGCACCGCGCTGTTCAACTGGCTGTGGGCGCGCCAGACCGGCGGAGCATTCATCCTGCGCATCGAGGATACCGACGAGCAGCGCTCCACCGAGGAGTCGACGCGGGCGATCCTCGACAGCCTGCTCTGGCTGGGCATTACCTGGGACGAGGGCCCCGATCCCGACCCCGCTCGCTTCGGCGAGAGCAGCGGGCCCTATGGCCCCTACTTCCAGAGCCAGCGCGAGAAGCTGCATCTACAGGCTGCAGAGCGCCTCCTCACCGAAGGCAAGGCGTTCTACTGCCCGGCCAGCGAGGCCGAGATGACTCTGCCCGACGGCAAGAAGCGCCTCTTCTCGCCGTACCGCGATCTCCCGGCGGATGAGCAGCGCGAGGCGTTCATGAAGGCCACCGAGGTGGGCTCCGGGCTTCCCCTGCGCTTCCGCTGCCCGCGCAGTGCGGCCATCGAGTGGCACGACTTGATCCGCGGAGAGGTGAGGTTCGACAGCGAGGAGATCGGCGACTTCATCATCTGGAAGTCCTCCGGCCAGGTGCTGTACAACTTCGCCGCCGCCTGCGACGACCACGACATGGAGATCACCCACGTCCTGCGCGGCGAGGACCACATCAGCAACACCCCCAAGCAGCTCCTGCTCTACGACGCACTCGGCTGGCCGCGCCCCGTCTTCGGCCACGTCCCGCTGATCCTCGGCATGGACCGCGCGCGCCTCTCCAAGCGCCACGGCGCGACGCGCGTCGAGGCCTACCGCGAGATGGGCGTGCTGGCGGAGGCGCTGGCCAACTTCCTGCTGCTCATCGGCTGGGCGCCCGGCGGCTTAAGCGAGGCGCTCAACCGCGAGCTGTTCACGCGCGACGAGATGATCCGCTTATTCCACGTCGAGGAGGTCGGCAAGAGCTCGGGCGCGTTCAACCTCGACAAGCTACTGCACTTCAACGGCCTCTACATCCGCGGCCTCAGCCCGGAGGAGTTCTTCGAGCGCCTCAGGCCCTACCTTCCCACGGGCTGGCTGGAGCATCGCGGCGAGGACTACGCGCGGTGCGCCTGCACGCTCTATCAGGACAAGCTGACGCTGCTCAGCGAGATCGAGCAAAGCGCATGGTACTTCTTCATCGATCCCGCACTGCGCAGCGCGGACGAGGAGCCTCCCGATGCCGAGGACCCGCGGTCGGCGATCGGCTTCTACAACGCGCAGGCCGTAGCCAAGTTCCTCACAGGCAATCCCGATGCCCCGCGCGTGTTGGGCGGCCTGTTTGATCTCTTCGACAAGTGCACCGAGTGGACTCAAGACGCGCTCACGCCTCTCGTCGAGGGCTTCTGCGGCGAGATCGGCTTGGGCAAAGCCAAGGTGATGCAGCCCTGGCGCGTCGCCCTCACCGGCAACACGATGTCCCCGGGATTCTACGATCTGCTGAGCGTGCTGGGCAGCGACACCGTCCTCAGACGCGTGCAGCCGTGGATCGGAACGGCTGGGTAAGCGCTGATGCAGGTCCCGAGATGAGCAACGACAACGAGGTGCTGGAACAGCGGAGTCGCACCCGCCGGCCAGCACGCGACCGTTTGCGGCCGTGGCTGCTCGCTGCTTCAGCGCTGCTCGCCATTGCGGCAGGCGCGGTCTATCTCCGGGAGTGGCTGGCGGGCATCCGCGGCGCCGACCTCCTCGGCTTCACCGCCTGGGCCGTCTGCCCGACCCTCCTCATATCGCTGCTGCTGCTCTTCGCCGCCCTCTCCCGCCCTGCCCAGCGTTGATTGGCTGGCCGACGCGGCAACATTTCCGCGAGCCTGTGCGCCACCTCGGGAACCTAACCGACGCTTGCGAGTCTCATTGAATGATATACTACGACGTGATATATGCGACGGAGGGCTACATGAGAGACGGCGGATATCTGGCGGGGATGCTGCGCGTGCTCATCCTCAGCGAGCTCAGCCGCGCCGAGGGCTACGGCTACGGCATCGCCCGCGCGCTGAGCGAGCGCAGCCGCGGCGACCTGCGCGTGCGCCCGGAGAGCCTCTACCCCGTGCTACACCGCATGGAGCAGGAGGGGCTGATCACCGCGCACTGGGAGCAGTCTGCGGCGGGCCGACCGCGCAAGCTGTACGTCCTGACGGCAAAGGGCCGGCGGCGCTGGGAGCGGAGCCGGAAGGCGTTCATCGCCCAGAGCCGGGGGGCGCTGAAGGCGATTGGCGCGATGCCGGCGCCGGGTGAGCCATGAGCGCGCGGCGGGCAAGGCATGGCCGGGCATGGGCGCTGGCCCTTGGCGGCAGTAAGGCGGCGGGGTTTGACGACTGGGGCCTCACGCCGGGCAAGGTGGCCGAGCTGACGGCCGAGCTGGAGGATCACTTGAGCTGCTTGGAAGGCGACGAAGGACGCGGAGCGGGGCGGGAGGCGCGGGCGCGGCTGGCCAAGCCCAGTGTGCGCCGGGCGCTGGCGGCCCCGCACGTGGCGGACCAGGTGTACGCCACGCTTAACAGGCTGCCCACGCGCCGGGAATGGATCGAGCTGGCGACGCTGCTGTGCTGGTTCGGGCTGATCGTGCTCTCCGACCTGGGACTCGGCAAGGCGTGGGGCGTGTACGAGGCCGCAGCGAAGCAGCTTGGATGGGGCTGGTGGGGCAGGGACTACTGGAATACTCTCGGAGCGAGCGCCGGCACGTGGCTCACGCTCGGTTGGCTTTTCCAGGGCGTGGCGCGGGCGGGGTTCTTCGCAACGTTTTTCATAGCGTTGGCGCGGGCCTGGCGCACTGGGCGCGGCGTGTGGCTGGCGCGCATCCTACAGCTCAAACTGATTCACACGGTGCTGGTAGTGGGAGCGATGTTCGCTGTTGGCGAACGGATCATCTGGACCAACTACGGCGGTTACTACATGCCTTGGCCGACATGGCTGATCGCGCCGGTGATCAGCGGCGTGCTCGTCCTCGCCGCGGCGGCGCTGTGGCTCATGCGCCGTCCGCGCCTGGTGCCCTTCGCGCTGTTCGGAGTGCTGCTCGGCGTGTTCCTATACGCCGGCGGCCCGGGCCTGGAGCGCATCACCGAGATGGAGCAGCCCATTGTCTGGAAGATGGAGACGCTGGCAGACGGGACGCGTGTTATCCGTGCGGAAACCGATGCGCGCCGGATCGCCGAGAGAATCGCAGCCATCAAACAGGTCCTGAGGGACCGGCTCAAACCCGAGGACGCGAGCCGCAATCGCAGGCGCTTCACTGGCGCAGAGCCGGTCTGGATTCCGGGTACGGTGCTCGCATCTGATCCAGAGGCGGGTTGGCTGCCGCCGCGCAACGCACCTCCGCCCTCGGGTGTGCGGCACAAGTACGTCGAGCTGGACCAGACGGTGCTCTCCCGCCACCTCTCTGTCGTCGGGCCGATTGCGGTGCCGGGAGGCGGGCTGGGGTGGCTGGCGGTGCCGATTCCGTTCCTCGGGCTGATCGGGCTCTGCGGGATGGTGCTGGTCATGGGCCGCCGCGGCTTCGGCGAAGCTCTGGCGTACACCACGCTCGCCGGCGTGGCCATCGTCTCGACGATCCTGCCGTTCTTCTTCGGCCAGGAGCTCTCGAAGGTGTTCAACTACTCGCCTACGGCGCTGATTACCACGCCCTTCCCCGGCTTCGAGAACTGCCTGGCGGGCGCGACCTTCGAAGACACCTGGATGCTGATCCTCGGCTTGCTGTTCTCCGCCGCCGTGCCGTGGCTGCTCACCGGGCTGTTCCTGCGCCCGCCGCGCGTGCAGCTCCCCTCCGACGAGTCGGCCATCGCACAGTAGCGAGCGCCCCGCACGCCGAATCGCCGCGGCGCTTTGCGCGTCCGAAGCGTTGTGTTAGGCTAGCAGCGGAGGATGCCATGCTCCCAGGACAGGGCAGTGCGAAGTCGTGGCGATTGCAGCGGCGCGGGCTGATTGCCGCGTGCGTGCTGCTCGCGGCGTTGGCAGGCGCCGCCTCATCCCCCGCAGCCGACCGGCAGGTCACAGTCACGCGGCTCGCCGTGTACCCCGATGAGAACACGTCGCTCACCGAGCTGACGGCGTTTGCCTGGCCTGATCAGAAGAGCCTGAACGTGGTCGTTGACGTCGACCTCAGCGGCTACGGCGGCGAGCAGCGGCTCGATCTGTTCCTGGTGATGCTCGAAGGCGAGAAGCGCGTGGTGCGGAAGAGCAAGGGCCGGCATTCGCTGCCCGCGGGCAGCCATACGCTGCTGTTCAAGGACTTCTTCCAGACGAACGCCGTCTTCAGCGAGCACACCTACACGCTCAAGGTGGAGGCGACGCTCAAGGGGGCGCTGCCCAGCCACGGCGAGATGGAGCTGAGCGTCACCGGGCCGGACGAGCCGCACGTCAGCTTCCTCGACACGTCGCTCTACATCGCCGAGCAGGGCAAGGGCGCGCAGTACTTCACACCCGGCGCGGAGTTCCGCCTCGACGCGCTGATCGAGGTCGAGGGCAACGAGTCGTCGGTTAAGCCGCGGCTGACGCTCTACGGCGTGATGGAGGAGGACGCCTACGACACCGACCCTGAGCTCGACTACCAGCCGTACACGGCGCAGTGGGACACGTGGGAGCTACCGTCGCCGGAGGGCGAGTTCCAGGTGCTGGCGGGCGGGCGGCTGCCACTGTTCTTCGCCCAGCCCTGGGACTCCGAGCATCCGTTCCGCATCTACATGATTGTGGACTTCGGCGGCGGGTGCCGCAAGCTCGACTATGCGCGGGCAATCTTGTACGACCCGCGCCCGGGGGACGAGCGGCGCAGCGACGTCCTGGTCGACCGGCTCATCGACTTCGACCGCGCGCTGCGCTGGGACATCCGGCGCCTGCGCCCTGCCCTGCCCGAGGGCCTCGGCGGGGAAGAGGAGTAGGGTACAAGAGCTGCATCCCTCATTGCCGCGTGCAGAGGCGTGCGTGCTGCGCTATCATCTGGTTCGCGGAGGTCGCAGTGATGCGCTACAGCACGATCGCCCTAGTCCTGCTCCTGTTGGTCACGGCATACGGGTGTCCGAAGCCGATCACCCTGCACGGCGCACGAGCAGCGCGGCTCTCAGCTCCCGCCAAGGGGCCGCGGCAAACGCCGTCCGCACCGGCGCGGGAAGGAAGTCCGGCCGGCGGCGTCGACGGCGTGACCGGGGCTCCCACCAGCCCCGCTCCGATTGCGGCGCCGGGCGCGATGCCACTCGTCGGGCCTGAGCTTCCGCCCGCTCGCAATGGCGGCAGTCAAGAACAAGTAGGCCCGGCAGAGCAGGTCGGCCCGCAGTTTGAGCAAGCCCCGCCGCCGGTGCAAGCCCAGCCCCAGCCGCCGGTTGGTCCTCAAGCTCCATCCGATGTGCACCAGGGGACTGATCTCGTCGGCCCTGTGGCACCCGCTGCGCCGCAGCCGCAGTATGGCGCGCTCGATGCGGAGAACTTCATGGGCGCTGCGCCCCGCGAGACCGTCTGGGGCCAGCCGCCGCCGAAGCTGGGCAAGGACGCGCTGGCGTTCAGCGGCCGCTGGGCCGTGGCGGTGATTCACCGCAGTGGCGAGGCGCGGCTGCTGGACAACGCCGAGGAGTGGGTGCTGCTGCTCGACACCGACGGGCAGTTCTACGCCAAGCAGGTGCGCGGCGAGCAGACCTGGCGGCAGAACGGCGCCTGGGAGCTTGGCGGAGCGAAGCTCAAGCTCCACAGCGGCCCCGGCGGCGAGCGTGAGTTCGATGTAAGCCAGGAGATGCCGAACATCTGCGTGCTGCGCGACGCCTCGCGCGAGACGGCGCTGTTCTGCGTCAAGCTGACCGATGAGGCGCCCAGCCCGGTGCGGGCCACCTACGACACCGACTTCGGCGAGCTGAACCTGCGGCCTTCTGGGCCCGGGCACTGGCGCGGCGGATACGGCGCCCCGCAGGGCACGCTGCTCCTGGCGCAGCTCGGCGGCTACCTCGTCGGCACGTGGGAGCAGGCGCCCAGCCGGGGCTTCGTCGTACTGGAGCTGCGCGAGGGCGGCTTCGCCGGCGCATGGCTCTACGAGTCAAGCACGGACTTTGACGGGCGCTGGGTCGGCGTCGCCCAGCACTAGCCAGGCTGGGGCTCGCCGCAGGGCGTGGCCTACTTGATGCGGTAGCGCTTGACGGCCGGGTTGACATCGACGGGCTTGCCGTCCTGCCAGACGTAGAAGCCGACGCCCGACTTCACCCCTAGCTGGCCCGCCTCGACGAGGCGTTTGAGCAGCGGGCTGGCCGTGTAGGCGCTGCCGAACTCGGCGACGAGGACATCGCAGATGAAGAGGATCACGTCGAGCCCGACGTAGTCCGCCGTGGTGAGCGGGCCCATGCGGTGCCCCAGGCACAACGTGCACTTGTCCGCCTCGTCGGGCGCCATCACGCCCTCCTCGACGACGCGCACGGCCTCGTTCACGAAGGGGATCCACATGCGGTTGATGCCGAAGCCCGCCTTGTCCTCGGCGGGGATCTCCGTCTTGCCCAGGTCGTGGCAAAGCGCCACAATCGTCTTGTACGTCTCGTCGCTGGTCAGCAGGCCGCGAATCACCTCCACGCCTTGCTGCATCGCCACGGGGTTCATGAAGTGCATGCCCATGAACAGCTCGGGCTTGCCGTAGGCCGCCGCCAGGCGCGTGATGCTGATGCTCGAGGTGTTGCTGACGAGCAGCCTGTCGTAGCCCAGGCCGGCGAGGCGCTGGTAGAGCTCCTCCTTGACGTCCGCCTTCTCCACGGCGGCCTCGATGATCAGATCGCGGTCAAGCAGGTCGCTCAGGCTGAGAATCGTTTTCAGGCGCGACAGCGCGGTGTCGCGCGCCTCGGCGCTGATGCCCTTCTCGCCGCCGCTCTTGTCAAAGCTGGCGACGAGCCGCTCCAGGCTCTTCTTGATGATGCCCAGGCCGCGGTCCAGCACGGTCTCGCCGATGTCGTAGACCACGGTGTCGAAGCCGCACTGGGCGCACACCTGGGCGATGCCGCTGCCCATCGTGCCGATGCCGATGACGCCGATACGTTCGATGCCGCTCTTGCCCATGCCTTCCTCCGCTTAGGCCGGTGCTCCGCCGGTTCGAGATGCATCAAGTCTAGCATCAGCCTCAGTGCGCTAAGATCGACGCAGCTGAACCCGCGAGGAAGGCCACTGATGAAGCTCAAGACGATCCGCGAAGCCAACCTGTCAGGGCGCCGCGTGCTGACGCGCGTCGACTTCAACGTCCCGCTCAAGGACGGCCACGTGGCCGATGACACGCGCATTAAGGCTACGATTCCGACCATCGCCTACATGCTCGAACAGGGCGCGCACGTCGTCCTCTGCAGCCACCTCGGCCGTCCGAAGAAGCAGGTGGTGGACGAGTTGCGCCTCACGCCCGTCGCGATGGTACTGGAGCGGCTGCTGCGGAGCGAGATGGAGAACCAGGGCCTGGGCCCGGTGCAGGTCGTGAAGCTGGGCGACTGCATCGGCCGGGAAGTGGAGAGCGTGGTCGAGGGCCAGAAGGCGGGCGAAGTGATCCTGCTCGAAAACCTGCGGTTCCACGCGGGCGAGGAGGCCAACGACCCGCAGTTCGCCGAGGCGCTGGCCCGCCTAGCGGACATCTACGTGAGCGACGCCTTCGGCACGGTGCATCGCGCGCACGCGTCAACCGAAGGGGTGGCGCATCTGCTGCCGGCCTACGCCGGGTTCCTGGTGGAGCAGGAGGTCGCCGCACTGACCAAGGTGGTCGAGCATCCCGAGCGGCCGCTGACGATCATCATGGGCGGGGCAAAGATCAGCGACAAGATCGAGGTGCTGGAGAACCTGATCCCCAAAGCCCAGAACGTGCTCATCGGCGGCGCGATGGCGAACACCTTCCTCAAGGCGCAAGGCTTCCACACTGGTCGGAGCCTGGTGGAGGAGGAGCAGGTGGCGACCGCCGGGCGGCTGCTGCGCCTGGCCGACAGCTCGGGGACGATGCTGCTGCTGCCCACGGACTACGTCGTCACCGACAGCCTCGACGAGCCCCGGCGAGTTGCCACGGTCATGGCCCACAATGTTGGCGAGGGCGACATCGCCGCCGACATCGGCGCGCAGACCGCCGACAGCTACCGGGAGGTGATCGCCGACGCGCGCACCGCTTTCTGGAACGGCCCGATGGGCGTGTTTGAGCAGGAGCAGTTCGCCGCGGGGACGGTGGCCGTCGCCCAGGCGCTGGCCAGCGTCTACGAATCCGCCTACACCGTCGTCGGCGGCGGCGAGAGCGTCAGCGCCGTCCACCACGCCGGCGTGGAGCGCCGCATCCACCACGTGTCCACGGGCGGCGGGGCGAGCCTCGAGTTCGTCGCGGGCTACGAGCTGCCCGGGCTGAAGGTGCTGGAAAAGGCCTAGCGCGGCCCCGCGCGGCCTGCAGCCTGGCGGAGTCTCAAGGCTCACGGGCGAGCTTTGCGCTATCATCGGCGCATGATGATTCGCTGGACAGCAACCGTTTGCCTCGCTATCGTGATTGCGTGCATGGGCTACGCCCATCCCGCCCTTGCCAACGGCTACGCCACCTACGCACCGCCGCTCATGTGGTCGCCCGACTCGCGGTGGCTGGCGGCGGTGGTCACCGACGCGCTGCCGGAGGACGGCCAGACGGTCGTGGGCGAACTGCGCCTCTACGACAAGTACAAGCGCTACGCATCGCTCGGCCCAGGTTACAGCTCTCCCAGCTTCAGCCCGGACTCGCAGCTCCTGGCAGTGGTGAAGGACGGCGACGTGTGGGTCTATCACGTCCCGGAGCCTCCCGGCACGGCGGCGAGTGGCTTCGGAGAAGACGCTGGGGGCAAGGCCGATGCCTCGGCTGTGCTCGGAAAGGTCACAGCGCGCGGCGACGTGTTCGACTGCCGTTGGGGCGCGGCGCCAGGCGGCGCCACAGCGATCTACTTCTCGGCGGGCGAGCGGTTCTACGGCTCAGCCATCTACGCCTTGTCCTGGCCGTCACTCGCCGTCACGCAGCTCGTCGGCAATCCCCCCGATGGATCGGCCTTCGCCCCGGTGCCATCTCCCGCTGGCAGCAGCTTGCTGTGGCTGGCGCAGGGCGGGCTCACCGGCCAGGTGGCATACGAGCGCCTGATGGTGCTCGACCAGGACAAGCGATCCTCCCACCAACTGACGTTGCCTCAGCAGCGGCCCGATGACTACCACGAGAGCAACGCCGCATTCCTCGACAGCGGAACACTGCTGTTCCAGCGCGGCGGCTGGGGCAACTGGAACCTATACCGCCTCGACCTGGGGACTGGCAAAGAGGTGATCGAGCTGACGGATGCGGAGCTGCCCAGCCTCTCCGCCGACGGGCGCTACCTGGCGTTCGTGCGGCGCGACTACACGGCGAAGAAGAAGGCGGCGTACGACTGGGAGGTGCCCACAAGCGTGCAGCTGCGCGACCGCCAGAGCGGCGGCGAATGGCAGCTCAGCGCGCCGGGAATCCTCGCCTGCTTCCCCGCCATGGCGCCCGACGGCAAGAGCATCGCCTGGATAGAGGCGATCGACAAGATGCAGATAGTCCAGATCTGGGCGCGAGAGGTATTCCAGCGCTACTATCAGCAGTAGATGCGGCGCGCCTAGAGCCCCGCCTCGCGCAGGGCTGCCTCGATGAAGGCGCTCTTGCCCTCGATGTAGGCGTCGATGTCGTACGGGAACCGCTCGGCCAGGCTGCGCTTGAGCGCGGCGTAGGCCTCGGCGCGCACGAGATGCCCACGGAGGTAGTCGCGGAAGGCGGTGTGCCGCGCCAGCTCCGGGCTGTCCTGTGGGCACACGTAGAGGTGGTGGTTCTGCCACTGGCGGCCCGAGCCGTCCCGGGGCACGTCGCCGGCCGTCCACTTGAAGGCGTACCTGCCGGCGACGCCGAGATCACCCTGGTACTCGTAGCCCAGCTCGTGCAATGCGCTGATCGCCTGCGGCAGCAAGGACAGGTCAGCGATCACCGCGTCCATGTCGATGATCGGCTTGGCGGCCAGGCCCGGCACGGCGGTGCTCCCAACGTGCTCGATCCTCAGCGCCAACTCGCCGAGCGCCGCGGCAACCACGCGCTCAATCTCGGCAAAGGCCAGCGGCCACGATGGGTCGTAGTCGACTACTTCGATCCTCGGCTCCATCCCGGCCTGGCGCTCCTCCCTGTCCGCTACACCCGCTGCTGTTCCTCGACGAGCGAGCGCAGCCCGTCCACGGTGCTGTCGAAGCTCGCCTGCTCGGCGATCCCCTGGCGCAAGAACGCACGCAGGTTGTCGATGTGGCGGATCGCGCGGTCGATGCGCGGGTTGTTGCCGATCTGGTAGGCGCCGATATTGATCAGGTCCTCCGCCTCGCGATAGGTGGCCATGATCTCCCTGCCCCACTGCGCCCAGGCCTGGTGCTCGGGCGTCGTGACGTCGGGCATGACGCGGCTGATGCTCTCCAGCACGTCCACCGGCGGGAGCTGGCCCTCGACGAGCATCCGGCGCGAGAGCACGATGTGCCCGTCCAGCACGCTGCGCGCGATGTCCGCCACCGGCTCCGTCATGTCATCGCCCTCGACAAGCACGGTGAGCAGCGCCGTGATGCTCCCCTTATCGCTCATCCCGGCGCGCTCGCACAGCCGCGGGATCTGGGCATAGACCGACGGCGTGTAGCCGCGCGTTGTAGGCGGCTCGCCCAAAGACAGGCCGATCTCGCGCAGGGCGTAGGTGTAGCGGGTCAGGCTATCCATGAGCAACAGCACGTCCTTGCCCATGTCGCGGAAGTACTCGGCGATCGTCACTGCCACCTGCGCGCCCTTGACGCGCAGCAGCGGCGACTCGTTGCTGGGCACCGCGACGACGACGCTGCGCTTCAGCCCGGCCTCACCCAGGTCGCGCTCGATGAACTCCTTGACCTCGCGGCCGCGCTCGCCGATCAGCCCGATGACGTTGACGTCCGAGCTCGCGTTGCGCGCGATCATCCCGAATAGCGTGCTCTTGCCCACGCCGCTGCCCGCCATCACGCCCAGGCGCTGGCCCTTGCCCCAGGTGAGGAACGCGTCGATCGCCTTGATCCCCGAGGCGATGCGCTCGGTGATGCGCGGGCGCGTAAGCGGGCCGGGCGCCGGCTGGTTCACCGTGTAGGGCGCGCCCTTGGGCAGCGGGCCCAGGCCGTCGAGCGGACGGCCGATGCCGTCGACCACGCGCCCCAGGTAGCCGGGATGCAACGGCAGGCAGAACGGCCGCCCCGTCGTCTCGACCTTGGTGCCCACGCTGACGTCGTCGCTGTAGTCGTAGGGCATGACCATCGCGGTGTTGTCGCGCACGCCGATGACCTCGCAGGGCAGCGGCTCGGCCATGCGATCGCTCTGCAGGTAGCACAGCTCGCTGATGAACACCGGCGGGCAGGTGACCTCGATCACCATCCCCGCCACGCGCCGCACCACGCCTGTCCTCACCAGCGGGTCCACATCACCCACGCGCCGGCAGGCCTGCTCGTAGAGCCGGCTACACACCGGCGCCTTCCGCCTCAACCATGCCCCCCACCATGTCCACCGGCTCCGCGCCCGACTCCAGGCCGCCCAGGTGGTCCGCCATGCGGGCCAGCGCGCTCTCCAGGTCGAAGCTCACGCTCGCCCCGTTGACCTCCGCGATGAACTGGTCGTTGCGCAGGTTCTCGTCGAACTCCAGGTCCACTTTGTCCCAGCGGATGCCGGCCCCGGTCAAGGCTGAAGCGAGCAGCTCATCCGTCGTCAGGCGCTCGAACACGGTTGGGCTGACGTGAACCATGAGCACCTGCTCCGGCTTGAGCAGATGGAAGGCGTGAGCGATTAGCCCGGCGATGAGCGCCGGCGAGCGGCCCGGCTCGGCCAGCAGCAGTTGGCGGGCGATCGCCAACACCAGCTCGTAGGCCGGCCGCTCGATGCTCGCCAGGTACTCCTCCTGCCTCCGGCGCAGGTCACTCGCGGCGTTCTCCAGCGCGCCAACAGCCTCGGCGTAACGCCCGCTGTACTGACCCTTCACCTGCGCCCGCACGTCGCGCTCCAGAGACTCCCGCCGCGCCTCGATCTCACTGCCGGTGCGGGCGCGCTGAGCATCGGCGTCGGCCTTGGCCTGAGCCAGCACGCGCTCCGCCTCCGCCCGCGCCGCCGCGATGATCTCCTTGGCGCGCGACTCCGCGGACGCGACGATCTCCTCAGCCTCGGACAGCGCCAGGCTCTCGCCGCCGGGCGAGCCCAGTTCCTCCTCTGCGCCCAGCAGGTCATCGCGCTCGCCTAGTGTCTCCCGGCTCCCCGCCGCTGGCATCCGCGCCTCGACGACGATTGACTCGCCCTGCGCCGCTTCGCCCTTCTTCACGATGCGCTTAGCCACGCCGCCTCACTCCGCCGACCCCTGCCTTTTGCGCCGCGCAATACCTGAACGGGCCAGCCGGCGGTAGAATCTCCACGTGTACATCGGACCATGGATGTACGTGATCCTCATCCTCGGCGGCATGGCCGTGCTCGCGGCTGCCGCTTGGTTCAGCGGCCGGACGCTCAAAGCCGAGCTTCCTAAGGAGGAGCCTCCACCCCCGCCCCAAGGCGCGCAAGGGGGCCTCGCCGACAAGACGGCGGACGAGGAGAAGATCATCTACGGCTAGGCCGCCGTCCCTGAGCCCAGCCCGCCCGGCCCCATTCCTCCACTCTGCCATACGGCGCTGCCGCATCGCTACACAAACTGCGTTCCGCCGCCGCGTTCGATGATCACCTCGCCTGAGTCCTCCAGCCGGCGGATGACGTTGACGATGCGCTGCTGGGCGTCCTCGACGTCCTTTAAGCGCACCGGGCCCATGAAGTCCATGTCCTCCTGCAGGCTGGTGGCGGCGCGCTTCGACATGTTGCGGAAGATCTTCTCCTTCACTTCCTCGCCCACCGCCTTCAGCGCCAGGGCCAGGTCCTTCTTATCGGTCTGACCCAGCACCGTCTGAATCGAACGATCATCGAGGATCTTGATGTCCTCGAAGACGAACATCAGCCGCTTGACTTCGTCGGCCAGCTCTGGGTCGGTATCCTCCAGGTTCTCCATGATCGCCTTTTCCGTGCCCCGGTCCACGCGGTTCAGCACCTCCACCAGGCCCTTCACTCCGCCGGACTGGGCGATTTCAGTGGTCATCACCGCGCTCACCTTCTGCTCGATGACCCGCTCCACCTCGCGGATCACCTCCGGGCTGGTACGGTCCATGTTCGCCACGCGGCGGGCCACGTCCACCTGCACCTCGGGGGGCAGCCCGGCAAGCACCGGCGCGGCGGCCTCCGGCTCAAGGAAGCACATGATGAGCGCGATCGTCTGCGGGTGCTCGTTCTGGATGAAGTTGAGCAGCTGCTTGGAGTCGGTGTGCTTGAGGAAGTCGAAGGGCGTGACGCGCAGAAAGCTGGAAAGCCGCCCGATGATCTCGTCGGCACGGTTCTCACCTAGCGCGGCGTGGAGGATCTGCCGGGCATAGTCCACGCCGCCCTGCATGATGTACTCCTGAGCCACGGCCAGGTTGTAGAACTCGCGGAGGATCTCCTCCTGCAGGTCGGGGTCGACCTTCTTGAAGTTGGCGATCTCCAGCGTGATCTCCTCGATCTCCTCTTCGGCGAGCAGCTTCATCAGCCTCACCGATATCTCCTGCCCGAGCGAGATGAGCAGAATCGCCACCTTCTGCTTGCCTGTGAGATCGACTACTGAGAGACGGCGCTCGGGCATCGTGCATCAACTCCCCTGTTTACTGGTCCTCCAACATCCATGAGCGCACCAGCTGGACAACCTGCTCCGGCCGCGACTCGATCAGCCTGGAAATCTCCTGCCGCATGCGCGTCTGGGCCGTCGCGCCGACCTCGTCCAGGCGCCTCAAGGCAAATTCCTCGGCCTCCTCCGCGCCTGGCCGCACCCGAGCCTCCGGCGCGCCAACACCGGCAAGGGCGAGGGCCTCACCGGGGAATGCGGTGGTGACGATCGTGCGCAGCACCAGAGCCAGGATAACCACCATCACCAGCGCCGCAGCCCATCCCGCGAGCTTGCCCAAGCTCCGAGCCCGCTGCTGCCGCACGTACTGCTGCGTCACCGCGTCCTTGGCCGCCTCAGAGAACTGGAACGCCTGAACCGTCACCATGTCGCCCTTCGTCATCTCGGCACCGATCGCCGCGGCGATCATCGCGGCCACCTTCTGCTCCGTGGCCGCATCCCAAGTGTCGGTGGAAATGGCCACCGAGGCCGAGCGCTTCGTGATCGCGCCCGGCGGCACGTCTTCCAGCGACACGTTCTTGTTCACCAAGTAGTCCACCAGCATGTCGTACTTGCTCTGCTCCTTCTGCTCGCCCTGGGCGCCCCCCGAGATGCCCAAATAGCCGGGGATGTTGCTGGTGCTGCCGGGCACGCCGCCTTGCGTCTCAGCGCCCCCCGTCGTCTTCTCGCGGTGCTCCTCCACGCGCTTCTCTATACCCTGGTCGCCGTTCACCGGCGTGTAGGTCTCGCTCTCATTGTGGATCGCCCGGAAGTCGATGTCCACGGTTACAGACGGGCTGACGTTGCCGGCGCCGTACGGCCCTTCCAGCAGCGTGCGGATCTTCTCCTCCAACCCGCGCTCCACCCTGCCGCGAAACCGCTGCTGCAGCTCGGTGAGCTGCATCCCCATCAGCTGCTGGGCGCTCGTCGCATCCCCGGCACGCTCCGCCAGCGGCATCCCGCTGCCGTCGACGATGCTGACATCATCCTTCGCCATGCGAGGAACGGCGTTGGCCACCAGGTGCCGCACGCCCTCCACCTGCAACTCGCTGAGCTGCGCGCCCGCCTTGAGCTTGAGACTCACGCTCGCCGTGGAGTGCGTATCCACGTCAAGGAAGCTGGTCTCGGGGCTGATGTTCAGCAGTACGCTCGCCCGCTCCACCGGGTCGAGGGATTCGAGGGTGCGCGCCAGCTCGCCTTGCAGCGCCCGCTGGTAGTCGATGCGCATCCCCTGCTCCGTCACGCCCAGCTTGGTCTTGTCGAACAGCTCGAAGCCCACGTTGCGCTTCGGCAGGCCCATCGTCGCCATGCTCAGTCGCAGCTCATAGACCTTGGCGGCGGGAACGAGGATGTCGCGCCCCTCGTTTTCAAGCGTGTATTCGACGTTCTGCTTCTTCAGCTCATTGACGATCCCCGCCGCGTCGGCGGTCTCGAGGTTGCGGTACAGCGGCGCCTTCACCGGCGGCGCGGCGATCACCAGCACGATTGAGGCCAAGGCAGCGATGATCAGCAGGGAAGGAAGGCCACCCACGATGACCTTCTGCCACATGCTGAGGCCCGCCCAGAACTGCTGCAACCGACCAACCAACTGCTCCACCTGCTCGCTCTCCCCGCTGGACGAGAGGTCCTGCCCAGCTCACGCCGCATCGCGCGCATTGCAGTGCAAGCGGTCTACACCTGCATGCGCGAGATCTCTTGATACGCCTCGATCACCTTGTTGCGGAGCTGCAGGGCGAAGTTCAAGGCTAGGTCGGCCTTCTGCACCGCCAGCACCACCTGGGTCAGATCGTCCACCTGCCCCGTGGCCAGCGCCTGCTGCATGCCGGCGGCTTCCTCCTGCAACGCCACGAGCTGGTCCAGCTGCTCCCGGAGCACGTTCAGGAAGCCGCCCTGGCCGGACTGCTCCGACGTCGCGGGCCCCACGGAAAGCGGCTCGACTCGGGCGATGCTACGGTCAACAGGGCCGATGGTGCGGTCAATGCTCATCTCCGCCCTTCCACACTCCTCGCTTGCCAGAATACACCTTGCAGAGAGCTAAGTCTAGGCCTGAAGGATGCCGATCGTCCGCTGCGCGATGTTCTTTGCCGCCTCAATCACCGTGGCGTTTGCCTCGTACGCCCGGCTGGCGGCGATCAGGTCAACCATCTCCATCACGACGTCGACGTTCGGATAGCTCACGTAGCCCTGGGCGTCGGCGTCGGGATGCTCCGGCTGATACACGCGCTTGAGCTCCGAGTCGTCAGGGATCACGTTGGCCACCTTCACTCCCAGGCCTGCGCCGTGCTCGTCCTGCATCTCCATGAACACCGCCAGCTGCCGCCTAAACGGCCCGCCCTCCGGCGTGCGCGTTGTCTGGGCGTTGGCGATGTTCCCGGCGATGAGGTCCATCCACTGCCGGTGCGCCGTCAGCCCGCTCGCCGCGATGTCCAGCCTGCGAAACAGCTCCTGCATTCCTTCCTCCAATCCCCTGCCGCCCCCGTCATCCACTCGTAGCCTTCGCTCCTGCGCCCGCCTCTAGGCGCTACCCCCCCTCCTCAGTCATTCTACTACCGCCCTTCGCGGATGACCATGCGGTACTGGCCGATGCGCTTCTGGAGAAGCTGGCTGTAGGTTGCGCTGAGCAGGCTCGTCTTGGCCAACTCGGCCATCTCGCGGTCGACGTCCACGCCGCCCTGGTCCGCACGATAGAACAGCTCCTCCGCCACGACTTCCCGCGCCACCAAGTCCTGCACCTGGCCCACCCGCTCAGTGCGGGAGCCTGCCTCACTGAGTGCATCCAGCAGCTCGCTGGAGAAATCGGAGATATCGCGCCGCTTGTAGTTCGGCGTGTTGACGTTGGCGATGTTCTGGGCGATGAGCGTCTGGCGCAGCGACTGGGCCTCCATCGACTTGGCCAGCGCGGCAAAGGTTACGTCCTGCGCAAGTACATCCACAACGGCGCTCCCAACGTCAGCTTACCGCTGGCCGCCGCAATTGCAGCGTCCAGCATCCACCTCTGCCAACCGCGGTCGCGGCGGCCCCATTTCCCTGCCTGGGAATTGTAACAGACCGCCGCCGGAAACGAGGGTACAGATTGCAGGTGACAGGGGTAGGGCGGACCGCCGTGTCCGCCTTTCACGCCTAACAGCGGCGTCCCTGCCGCCTACGGCGATGTTGTACGCGGAATGAGACGCAGAATCAGGATTCGGGCTGCCCAGGAGCCGCGCTTCGCAACAGGCCTCAAGGCTTGCCATCGGATGAAGCTCCCTTCCTCTCAGGGTTTTCGCCCAGGTCGATCAGGAGTAGCTCTCCAGAAGTCAACGCAACGACGAGCCTGCCATCGAACACTTCCGCACACATCACGCCCGGCCGGGGGCTGACTCTGGCAAAGACAACGGCCTGGAAGCGGTGCTTGTCGAAGTCCGGCAGGAACCTAAGCACTATCAGCTCCTTTGACCTCCTCTCATCATAGCCACCGAAATACACATACTTGCCGTCATCAGCCATGGAAGTATCCACGAATTCTGTCTGCTCAGCGAGCAGTGGCTTTGGAAACACGAGTGCTTCATGCAAGAAGCGATACCTCGTTCCCTGATCAGTAACCTCGGCCAGGATGTCTCTGTACGGGTTCCACAGCAGGGCGCGCTTGCCTAGCAGCATTGCCTTAACAACATTCGGGTGGCAACCACCCTTCTCGAAGGCCTTGTCGTCAACAAACTCGCCGGATCCTCGAAACCACAAGGACTCGCGATAGAAGTCCAGTTTCTGCTTGGACACTCCAGTGCCCGAATCAACGAAGGCGTAATAGCCACCTGTAATGGACCACCAAACGCTGATGAAATGCGTCCCGTCCGATCTACCTCCAAGGTAGGCATGCCCACGGTCAACGAAGTACGGCCAGTACGGATCAGCGGGCGGAACGTAGGTGAAGAACCCCATCTCCACCGTTTGGCATTTCGCTCCCGGAGGATACGAACTCGGATATGGCTCGCTCAGGTTCAGGTAGCTCCGCATATCCCCGATGCTAGTGAGCACCCCGCGTGCGAGCGCTTCGGGGGACTTCGCCGCGTAAACCTGGCCATCCTGGAACTCAACGTTTAGCGTATCCCCGTATCTGGTCATGAACTGGGGGAATCCTACCGACTCAATCCTGAACTGGGGTGGTGACGCTTGCGGATGTAGGAACGAGCATGAGCATGCGCATACGAGGACTAACGATGCCGCGGCATGGACCGAGCGGAAGATGCGTGCGCCGCGCGTTCGAGATGCGAGCGGCACCGCCTCGGGGTGCCTGATCCTGCTGCAAAGCACCCCGCCAGGTCCTCGCCAAACAGGCATTCTCGCTCGACTCCCGCACACGCCGGTATTGTACCGCGCCCGGGTTGTCTCTGCCACTGCGTTTCCCTGCGTGCCCCCGCCCCGCGCGGACGGGGCGTCCGCCAGAGAATGTGCGGCCGACACGGCGGTCGGCCCTACTAAGGAAACAGAGGTCGCCCGGCAGGGCCGCCTGCATCACCGCAGGCCAACCGCCTGCGCCGCTGCTCCCCCCACCACACCCCGGCGCCTCCGAGTCGCCCCCTCCATACCCCCCCAACTGCCCCCTCCGTGCCCCTCGAGCTGCCCCACCCCCGCGCCCCCTCTCCATCCTTGCCGGCGCCCGAATCACAGCGTGTACTAATGTACTAGTACACCGTATCACGTAGATTTGCGCCCGGGGCAAAGCGGAGCGGGTGGGGGAGGCGGGGATGCAAAAGGGGGGGAAGGGGGCGCGTTCGAAACGGCGGCGATCCGAAATGCGGGCGACCTTGCGCTCGCTCTGGGAGCGCCGCCTTCCAGGCGGCACTTGGGCGACCTATCGGTCGCCGCTACAAGACGAGGGCGGCTCGCGAGCCGCGCCTACGAGGTGGCGGGACGGCGGCAGAGTTGCCGCCACTACCTGATGCGTTTCACCGGCCCCGCCGTCGCGCTCCAGGTGTGAAATGACCGGTGGCGGGCTAGTTGCCACCCGAGGCCGGCATGGGCACGAAGGTGAAATCCTGCTGGAGCTTCTCGCAGAGCTTGGATGCGATGTACACCGCGCCGTAGGTGGAGAAGTGGATCCCGTCGCCGGCGCGCATCAGCTTGTTCTTGCCGTCGACATTGACCGTGGCGAGATAGTCGCCATGCTCATCGCTGGTTAAGTCCCAGGTGGAAAGGAATACTCCCCCGGCGGCCACCGCGGCATCCTCGGTGACCTTGTTCAGCCGGGCCACCTGCTTGGCGAACCCCTTCGGCCGCATGTTCGGGATGCCGATGATGGCCGCGTGGCATCCGCCCTCGCGCATGATGCCCACCATCTCCTTCACGCGCTGGGTGTACTCGCTGTCCCACTCCGGCGTGCCGAACTTCGCCACCGCCTTTCCATCCCGGGTGGCCTGCCCTTGGCAATCGTTCTCCCCCCACTGGCCGATGATGAGGTCCGGCTGGACCTTCGCCTTGAGCTCCTTCAGCTTCGCCGCCCAGTCGAAGTAGTCCGGCCGGGCAAGCCCCGACGAGTACTGGCCGAAGCGCGTGACGCTAACCCCCTGGTACTTCTCCAGCGCGCGCTCCAGCTCCGTGCCCAGGCCCTCCTGTATCGATGAGGCGCCGAGGATAAGTACGTTCTTGGGTTGGTACAGGGCGCCCCCCGCCTGCTGCACCTGCACCGTCTTGCCCTGCCCCGTCGCGAATCCCGCAGACTGCGCCCTGGGCGGCGCGGGCACTGCGCCCGCGGCGGCAGGCCCGGCGGCCAGCACTACCACATGGTCATAGAACGGCAGGACTGCCGAAGCGACTGCCCCGCGCGCCGCCTCCACGCCGCTGAACTGCGCGGCCTCGCGCAGCGCGCCGCTAAGCGCCGCCAACCGCGGCCCGACTGGATGCCCCTGCTGCGTTACCACCCACTGGTCGATCTCCTTGGCGAAGACCACGGTGAGAGCGGCAAGCCCCACCCAGGCCGCGACAAGGACGCGCCAGGGCGTCGTGTGAACTTCCGCAGTATGCATCATGCCTTCTTTGAGCTGCATCGCGAGTATTCTAGAACCCGAAGTAGATGTAGGGCGCAATCCCGCTGGGCTTGACAGCCAGGATCACCATACCCGTGGCAAACCATACTACCGGACGAACGCCCCACGGCAGGCGTTCGCTGAGCTCGACGTACAGGCTGCGCAGACGCGGCCCCCAGATGTGCATGGCTACCCCTACGACGATCAGCAATACGATGAGCAGCTCGAAGCCGTTGCCCGCATGCCGGAAGGCGAACATTCCTCTCAGGTAGGACATGGCCGAGGCGAGGTCGGGCGAGTTGAACAGCACCCAGCCGAAGGAGACCAGCAGGAACGTACCCGCGCGCCCCAGCCAACCGGCGTTCCACCGCATCCTCAGGCCGTCGCGCAATCCGTGGTGGATGAACAGCAGCACGCCGTGATACGCGCCCCAGAGAATGAACGTCCACCCTGCGCCGTGCCACAGGCCGCAGAGGATGAAAGTGACGAGCACCGCGAGCTGCGCGCCCCAGAGCGCGGCACTGCGCAGACTCAGCCTTGCCCGCAGCGCCGCCGACCACCGTGTGGCCAGTGGGAAGAATAGGTAGTCGCGCAGCCAGCTGCTGAACGTGATGTGCCAGCGCCGCCAGAAGTCGCTGATGTCGGTGGCGGTGTAGGGATGCTCGAAGTTCTGGGGCAGGCGGAACCCCAGCAGCAGGCCCAGGCCCAGCGCCAGGTCGGTGTAGCCGCTGAAGTCCCAGTAGATCTGCATCGAATAGCCGAGCATCGCCATCCACAGCGCGCCCGCCGTGTAGTTCTCCGGCGCGTCGAAGGCGGCGGCCACCAGATGCGTGTCAATCAATGAAGCCAGCACGGCCTTCTTGAACAGCCCCGAGAGGATCAGCGTTGCGGCCCGGCTTACGTCGGGCACGCCCCGCGGCGCGGGTGCGGCGATCTGCGGCAGCAGCTCCCGCGCGCGGCAGATCGGCCCGGCGAGCAGCTTGGGAAAGAACGCCATGTAGAGCAGAAAGTCCAGCCAGCCCCCTGCGCGATCGCGGCCGCCGCGGTAGAGGTCGATAATGTACGACAGAGCCTGGAAGGTGTAGAAGGAGATCCCCACCGGCAGCAGGATTTCCAGCACGGGCAGGCGCAGCGGCAAGCCCACGTAGGCGAGGAAGTCGCCCAGCGAGTCCTGGAAGAAGGCGTAGTACTTGAACGCAGCGAGCATCGCCAGGTTGACGATGACGCCGGCGGTGAGCCACGCCCGCCTCGCGCCCGGCCCGCGGCCCCGCGCGATGCCCTCGCCCACGACGTAGTTGAGAACCGACGAGACCGCTAGGATGGCGACGAACCGCAGGTCAATCCGAGCGTAGAAGTAGTAGCTCGCGGCGAGCAGCACCAGCTTCTGCAAGACGCGCTGCGTGCGCAGAGCCCACGTCAGCGTGAGGCAGACGGTGAAGAACACGGCGAATTCGAGCGTGGGAAACTGCATCGCCGTCCAGGACTACCCTCGCCTGGGCCCTGCTCCACCTTGAACCCGATCAGCCATAGAAGGTGCACCGCGCCGCTGCGCAATTGGGGGCCCAGACTATCAGCCGCAGTGTCTGCTGTAAAGCACGGTGGAGGGCAAGCAGGGGGCGGCCCAGCGGACCGCCCCTCCCGCTCGATCCTCAGGAGTGTGCTTCCCGTAGCACCGAATCAGAACTGATAGTCGGCTGTGAGGTACCACGTCCGGGACTTGTAGCCCGGGCCAACGGCGGCCACGGTCGCGGCCTCGCTCGACGCGATGCCGCTGCGCAGCACCAGCCTGTCGCCCGCCAAGTACGTGCGCACACCCAGGTTGTAGCGCAGCGCATCCGCCACCTTCGATCCCGGCACCTCGTTCAGACCCCAGCCCAGGCCCGCGTCCCAGCGCAACTTGTGCGCCGATTCGTCCAGCCAGTCGGCGTACACCTCTTTGTAGTCATAGTGGAGCGGGCTCCAGTAGCCGTGGGCCATCACCTGCGCATAGTGGAGGTTGCGGTAGGCCACGCCGTAATTGAGTCGCCCGGCGCCGACGAACCGCGCCGTGCGCTGCAGGTTCATGCTCAGCGAGTTGCGCGCATTCCCGTCGGAGAAGCTGCTGCGGCTGTGCTGCAGGAGGAAGTGCGTGTCGTTGTCGAACAGTCGCAAGTCCGTGTTCAGCGAGTACTCCCGCACGCGGATATCGTTGCGCGCCAGCTCCGTGGTGTCGTACATCGTCGAGCTGGCGTATCCGACGCTGGTGAACAAGTCGGGCGTAAGCTGCACGCCGAAGACCGTCCGCCAGTTCCACTCGTTGAGTCCCGGGTCCGCGCCGTTCTTGATGTCCAGCTTGCTGCCCTCGGCGAGCAACCGCGTCTTCCGGTTGATCGGCACGATGATCCCCAGGGTAGTGTTGGTCCCATCGCTCTTCTGGCCGCGGCGCGTGTTGTCCAGCTTGAAGTCCTCACGGCTGGCGGTGAATTGCGTGCCGCGGGCGTCGAGGGGCACGGTGACGGTCAGCGTTTGCCCGCTGTAGTCGTTGTCCTCGCTGTCGTGGCTCTGCCGCTTGGTCACACTGGCAATGGGATTGGGCACGTTGTTGAGGCGCGCGATGAGCGTCGGGAGGTCGCGGTTCGTTGGGTCGATGCGGGCCGCCTCATTGGCCAGCTCCACGGCCTGCTGGCGCTGCCCGGCCCAGAGGTACGAGTAGGCCTTGCCGATCCGGCTCGCGGCGTAGTAGTCGCTGGTCATCTCGATTTCATCGAAGAGCTTCTGCGCCTTCTTCTGGTCGCCCTTCCACGAGTACACCTGGGCCAGACCGATGCGCGCCTCATCGAATGTGGGGTCGTCCTTGAGCGCCTCGATGTACTGCGCGAGCGCGTCATCGAATCGCCGCGCTCCCGCCAGGCACGAGGCATAGGCGCTGCGAAGCTGCACATTGTGGCGGTCGAAGCGCAGCGCCTGCTCGAACCACTGCACGGCGGCCTTGTGCTGGCCGCAGTTGCACAGCGCCACGGCGTACACGCCCAGCGCCTCGTTGTAAGTCTCCAGCGGAGTGTTCGGGTCGGAGATCAGCATCCACGCCTCATCGGCGGCAGACGCAGCATCCCCGCTGTATAGGAGCGCCTGCGCATAGCGCAGATGCGCGTCCCAGTCCTCCGGGCGCAACTTCATGTACTGCGTGTACGCGTCGAGGGAGTCCTGCCACTGCTTGTCCCAGGAGTAGATCTTCGCCAGCTCCAACCAGGACCTGGCGCTCTTCGGGTCATGTCGCAGCAGTGACTCCAGCTCGCGCTGCGCCTGGGGGTAATCTCCGCGCTGGTACAGCGCCTCGGCCCGCAACGCGGGATCGCTGGGCAGCTCAGCGATCTTCAGGCGCTCGGC
>Ga0315284_10001708_pt1 | contig 31382 bp, 23 predicted proteins | sample YL17G09_16_MG_FD_203696 | JGI IMG/M metagenome (GOLD analysis project Ga0315284, IMG submission 203696) | Sediment microbial communities from Yellowstone Lake, YNP, Wyoming, USA - YL17G09_16 | ecosystem: Environmental > Aquatic > Freshwater > Lake > Sediment | place: USA: Wyoming | collected...
CGCTTCTGTAAAGGCTCCAGCAGACGTGGATTTTTGTTATATTGTCCATGCGGCATATGGTTAGAAAGATAAAGGTGAAGCTTTATCAATTCTACCTATGTCGCATTTTTAAAGAGAATATAACGGATTTTTCACTACTGATTTTCAGGATTTAACCATAGATTTACAGGATTTGAGCTACAGATTAACAGGATAAATTTGTATAAAAGTGGTCAGTTTAACCTAAAATACAAAAAAAATATGATTAATAAACTGACTTCTGTAATCAGAAAAGCAGTTTAATCCTGTAAATCTGTGGTCAGAAATGATAAATCAAAATTATCTCATTGCCTCCGCATATGCCTGCAATTTTGGCAGAGCCAGGCCCATTATGTATTTCATCATTCTGCGGATTCTGTTTTTTTCAAAATCAAATTCTGCCTTCATACCAAAATGCTCCAAAAGCGACCAGTTGACGGTCTCCTGCGCGTCCATTGCGGAAGTAAGAGCTGCTTTTATATTTCTCCCTTTAAATTTATCATCCTGGTCAAAATCATACATACGAGTATCGCAAAGTTTGGCCTCGCCCTTCTGCGCGATTGGTTCGTCTTTCGTCAAGCCGAATCCTGTCCAGTCATGAGTTGTTACAATAGTGTTATCGGCTACTAATAGATTATTGATTTCCCCTGGCATTGATTTCCTGCGAGGATCAAGGACAGGACCGAATAACTTTACAATTTTACCGCCGAGCAGGTCTAATCCCAGATTATATTTTTCTCTTATTTCTTTGCCTATTCGCATGATATCTAATAAATATTTTCTGTATCTCGGATTATGCGATAAATCCGCAAACGTGAGCGGATGGGATGATTCGTACAAAGGCTGCTCTAAAACATAGCTGACATGCTCACGGGTCCGCTCGGCATCATATATAACCTCTGCGTTACGATGGATTTCTGTCGGGACAACTGGTATTCCGCTTTCCAGCATCGCTGAAAGGTCCCTTTGCGCGTAGTCAGGATGCATTTTCTGCCAAAATTGCCCAAATGAGCTTGGTATTTTACGGACCACCCCATTAGCTCTGTCTAGCCATACATCATGCTCAGCCCCAGAAGTGTGCTGGCCTTGAAGCATGATAATTTCCGCGGCATTATTTCCCGGATTATGAGTTTCTGGAGATAGCATTTAATTTTTTAGTTAGATTTTTAATTTTAGGATAGCCCACTTAGCATGCCCTTTAATCATTTCATCCGATTCATCCTCAATTATTTTTTTTAAATAAGGAATCATCTTTTTAATACCACAATTCCCTGCTACCACGCAAGCGTTTCTGATCAAACCCCGCCTTTTTGCCCTCATCAACGGTGTTCCGGCAAACTTCTGTTGAAATTCCTCATCCGATTGAATCGACAATATTTCTTTCAAATCCAAATACATACCCACCCCATTTTCAGCTTTCAGTTTGTCGATTGTGATCTGCTGGTGATGCGCACGCCCGACATTAAATGGGCAGACTTTTTGGCATTCGTCACAACCGAAAATCCGGTTTCCGATTTTAGCACGAAGTTCTTCAGGGATACCACCTTTATTTTCTATAGTCAGATAAGAAATGCATTTCCGCGCATCCAAAACCCCAGGCGCAACAAGGGCTCCAGTCGGACAATTTTGGATACATCTTTCACAGTTCCCGCAATTCGGCATCCTCCGCTTATCGGTTGCAGGTAGTTCAATATTGGTCAAAACAGACGCGATAAAGAAAAAACTCCCGCGTGACGGATCGATTATGCAGGTGTTCTTGCCAAAAAAACCGAGTCCCGCGCTTTCCGCCAGAACTCTGTCGACGGTCGGTCCGCTATCGACTGAAACGTACGTTTCAACAATTGACCTTTGACCTTTGACATTTTCCGCCAAGCGCGGATCAGCCTTTGGCTGAGACTTTGGGAATTCTGTTTTAAGCCAATCCGAAAGTTCAACTAATTTCTTTTTAAGTATCTTATGATAATCCTTACCTCTTGCATACCTAGCCACCACGCTACAATTGTGGCTACCCGCTACCGCTTTGTGGCTACTATTGTGGTTTATTAAACATCCACCACTGTAGCCACAACCGTAGCCACTATTGTAGTCATTATCGGAATATATCGCCCCCAAAACAATTACAGATTTTGCATCAGTCAATTTGCTCTCAGGATGATAACGGTCATTTTCCATTTTCTTGAGGTAATCCATATCCGCGCCGTACCCTTTTTTAAACCATTCCTGAAAAATTTTTTTATGTTTTTTCAAATTTTTTCTAATATCCTCAAATTTGGCTATGCCAAACATAGACCATCCTTGCTTATTTATGAATTGTTCCAATCCCTTTTGAGTCATTTAAACGAATTACTATTCACTAATTACTATTTTCTATTTTGTTATACGGTTTATAAATAGTAAATATTAAATGGCAAATAGCAAATAGTAAATAAAAAAATTCAGTACTTTTGTCTGGCTGTGCGTTATGGAAAAATGTAAAATGTAAAATGATAAATTATAAATTTTTAAATTGGCTCACGAAAAAGATCTCAAAGGAAACATATTTCTATTAATGCTGGCAATCGTAAGCCTGCTTTTGTTCGGCACTATTATTTTTCATAATCTTGAAGGGTGGAGTTTTCTTGATTCCTTTTATTTTGTGAGCATGACTGCTACAACAGTCGGATACGGGGATTTTCATCCAACACATGCATTAAGCAAAATAATCACGGTCTTTTATTCTCTTACGATTGTGCCTTTTATACTTTACGGATTTACGATAATAGCGAAATATGAAGTGGAACGCGTCTATCGTCAAATTCATGGCATAGAAAAAAAACAAAAAGAGCAGGAAAGCGAACTTGAAAAAACTGAAAGGAAACTTGAAATAAATAAACGTCTGCTGAAAGAACAGCAGGAATTGCTGGATAAACAGACGAGAGATCTAAAGAAACAAAAAATGACGTCTGAGCTTCAAGGGCAGGAACTTGAGGGCCACCAGAAAAAGATCAAAAAAGCTGAAAAGGAGCTTAAAGAGCATGGAGAAGAACTGGAAGTGGTTGAAGATATTGTCGAGGATCAGATAGCTAAGGAACTGAAAGCTAAATAGTTTTTGAATCTTGAAAATCGAAAAAAAAAGATTTAAACCTAAGCCCAATTGACCCTTAGTACGCAACGGAACGCCACTCTGCCATTGTGAGGATCGTAGGGATAGAACTGGCGTACTTGGACGCCGGCATTGTCAGTGTAGTAGCCATGCAGTGCGTGGTCGGATTTTCTAATATCAGCAGGAGTTCTAAGCCAGCTGTTTGTCTTCTGGTCAAAAACGCCTAATGTCTGTAGATAGCGATACTGTTTCTCATCCATGAATTCCACGGCCCACTCGGCGACCAGATCTGCGGCATTTCCGCTAAATGGTACGTCGAGATAATTTTTCTCCAGAAACTCTTCGGCTTCCCTGTCGAAAACAACATTTCTTCTGCCTTCAGGCGATTCAGCGGAACAGTCGCCTATAACAAAACCTTCTTTATCTGCCATGAACACATCCGGCTCGCCGCCTGTTTCTTCAAGTTTCTGCAGTGACCATAGTTTTACGGGGTCAGCTTCAAGCGAAGCCTTGACCCTATCCCATTCTATGCCTTCATGGCGCTCAGGATGGGCTTCAAAGCGGGCTTTAAGCGCGGAAAGAAGGGCTTCTGCCTGCTCAGAAGTGAGCTCGCATTTCTGGGTGGCTTCAGGCGCAAGGTTGTGCATAAGATCAGGTCGCACCTGTTCTCCAGCCAAAGCTTCCAATGCCTTTTGCTTCAGGTCGCAGGATTCCGATGCCCTGCGTCTGAGTTCTGAAATCAAGTCAGCATCACTTGCGTTTCTGATATCTGTTTTGCTCATAGAATAAAATTAAAAGTCAAAACCTATTCCCTTGGAACAACTACTACGCCGCGCCATCCCTGGCGAGGATCACGTCCCTGCTCTGGGCCACGACCGCGGGCAACGCCCCGATGAACGCTGACCTCACCTTCAATACGGTCGCCCATGAGCGCTTCGCCGGATTTTAAGATTTCTTCAGGAGTTTTAAGCATACTCCAGCTATGCATATCAAATTTACCTGATTTCTGCAATTCACGATAAGCTTCCTCAGACATCAATTCGACACCAAATACTTTAGCCAATTTAGCAGACTCAATATAAGTAAAATTCCTGCGCTCAGGTGATTCAGCTGAACAGTCTCCGAATACAAAGGCATCTTCTGTAACTGCAATTACGTCTGGAGCGCCGCCTGAGCGTTCCATCACGTAAAGACTATATATACCTTTGGGGTTCACATAAAGCGCTTCTCTAACATCAGCAAAACTTACGCCTTCCGGACGGGTGTAGTGTTCGGGATTTTGGGCAAAGCGTTCTTCAAGCGCTGAAAGCACTTCTTCCTGCTGCTCGAGATTAAGTTCATAGGGTTGTCCGGCGGTTTCGACCAGAAGTTCCCTAACACGATTCCTCATTTCACCACTCATATCTTCAACTGAATTGAGAGTTTTGCCTTCTAAAATTAATTTCGCCGCTTCTTTGCGGGCTTGTTCATCTGTTATTTCAGACATATAAATATAGGTTAAATTATTAAATAGAAGTATATTTTATATATAAATTTATTGTTTGTCAATAGCAAAATCGCCTAATTTTTTAAGGTTTGGGTTTCAAATTTCGTTTATCGTCCGAGAGGGACCGCAGTTATGCGTCCAACGTCATGCGTCTGTGAAAAGCGTATCGGCTAACGTCTTGCGTCTAATGTATAACGGAAATACAAGACACAAGACGCTTACCGCCAGACGGTACGCACATCGCGAACGTAAGACGCTAGTCGCAAAACTGTACGCTCTTCGCTAACGCGAGACGCACAACGCCTGTACGCAAGGTTTCGAATTTCCCGCCAGTAGTACAGTACCCCCGCAATGCGGGACCCGGACGGGGCGGGCTGGCGAATTTCGAGTTTCGAATTTTTAGTCAATATGTTATCCTGCGTTCCAAATGTGAATTTCAGGTTGTCTAATACAGTCCTGAATTCCTGATCCTTAAGCCCTCTCAGGTAGTGTGTAAGTGAACCGGCTTGTCGTAATTCTGCGGCAGCCACTTTTGTGCGATGTGCAGAAAGGAAAAGCTATGGGAAGCACAACCGACCCCCCGACCCCCGCCCCGGACACCACGCCCGAGGCCGCACCCGCCGAGGAGCAAGCCGCAACCAGCGACGATGCGGCAGTCCCGACCACGACGACAGAGTTGGTCGTAACTGGTCCTACGGGACCAGTCGCCGAGACACCCGTCGAGACGAGCACGCCGCCCGAGACCACGCCCGTCGTGGAGGCCGCACCTGCGCCCGCAGAGGCACCCGCCGCGGAACCGGTCACCGGGACGCCGGCAGAGCCAGAGGCTCCCGCCGCACCCGAGGCACCCGCAGAGCCGGTCGAGGCAGCACCCGCTGACGCGACCGCCGAGGCTCCCGCGCCCGATGCTCCCGCCACAGCGCCCGCCGTCGAACCCGCACCTCTTCCTCCCATCGAAGAGGTCACTGCTCCCCCAGCAGAGCCTGCGCCCGCCGCAGCCGAGACGCCAGCAGCGCCCGAGACGCCCGCCGAGCCAGCTCAGACCGAGGAGACCAAGCCTGAGTGAAGGCGAGGCTACAACACACCAAGAGAGGGCTCTCTATGGCGGTACCGACTCTACATCGGACCGCCATTTTTTCATACGCCAAAAAACCCAATCGCTTCCCCGATTAGACCTTCAATTAGACCCTCGATCAGACCCTCCCCTGTACCAGACATGCACCAGGCGCAAGCTTCGGTACATGTTTCGGTGCAGGGAGACCTTCAATCAGGTTTACATTCTAAATGCAGTAAAGAAATTCTTAAAGCTCACGACCTTCTCCTGAACCTAAAGGCGTTCAGCCTGAATGGTTCAGGATATTTTTTTCTCCTTAAAGGAGGTAATCCATCCGCAGGTTCTCCTACGGATACCTTGTTACGACTTCATCCCAATCAGTGAGTTTACCTTAGGCACCCGCCCTGAACCAGGTCATCAACCTATGGTTGAGAACTTGGTACAGGGCTAAGGCGACTTCGGGTACCCCCACCTTTCATGATGTGACGGGCGGTGAGTACAAGACCCAGGAACATATTCACCGTGACGTAGCTGATTCACGGTTACTAGCGATTCCAACTTCATGAGGACGAATTTCAGCCCTCAATCCGAACTGTGACCGGCTTTGGTGGGATTTGCTCCCCCTTACGGGTTGGCTGCCCATTGTACCGGCCATTGTAGCACGTGTGTGGCCCAAGGCATAAGGGCCATGCTGATCTGACGTCATCCATATCTTCCTCCGACTTGGAGCCGGCAGTCTCCTGTGAAAAAATGCAACACAGGACATGGGTTGCGCTCGTTTACGGACTTAACCGAACACCTCAAGGCACGAGCTGACGACGACCATGCAGCACCTGTCATCCGGTTCCTTGCGGCACTCCCCTGTTTCCAGAGGATTCCGGAGATGTCAAGCCTTGGTAAGGTTCCTCGTTTATCGTCGAATTGAACCACATGCTCCACCGCTTGTGTGGGTCCCCGTCTATTCCTTTGAGTTTTAATCTTGCGATCGTACTCCCCAGGCGGGATACTTAACGCGTTAGCTAAGGCTCAAAAGGGGGTCGAGTCCCTTTCAAACCGAGTATCCATCGTTTACAGCGTGGACTACCAGGGTATCTAATCCTGTTTGCTCCCCACGCTTTCGTGCAACAGCGTCAGAAATGACCCAGCAACCTGCCTTCGCTTTTGGTATTCCTCTGCATATCAACGGATTTTACCCCTACATGCAGAATTCTAGTTGCCTCTATCATTCTCTAGTTTGATAGTTTTTGAGACGTTTTGATCGTTAAGCGATCAGATTTTACCTCAAACTTGCCAAACCGCCTGCGCACGCTTTACGCCCAATAATTCCGGATAACGCTTGCACCCTACGTATTACCGCGGCTGCTGGCACGTAGTTAGCCGGTGCTTATTCCTGGGGTACATTCATCAGTTATTCCCCCAGAAAAGGAGTTTACAACCAAAAGGCCTTCATCCTCCACGCGGTGTCGCTCCGTCAGGCTTTCGCCCATTGCGGAAGATTCCTCACTGCTGCCTCCCGTAGGAGTATGGACCGTGTCTCAGTTCCATTGTGGCTGGTCATCCTCTCAGACCAGCTAAGCGTCGTAGTCTTGGTAGGCCGTTACCCTACCAACTAACTGATACTGCGCAGGCCCCTCCCGAACCGAAAAATCTTTACCCCTGTACCGTTTCTGGTACAGGGGACTATCCGGTATTAATCCACCTTTCGGTAGGCTATCCCTGAGTTCGGGGCAGGTTCCAACGTGTTACTCACCCGTTCGCCGCTATATCGCTCGACTTGCATGTGTTAGGCGCACCGCTAGCGTTCATCCTGAGCCAGGATCAAACTCTTCAAAAAAAGTTTGAGCCCCGAACCGAAACATGTACCGAAGCTTGCGCCTGGTGCATGTCTGGTTCAGGGTTAATTTTGCAATCAATCAAAGCTCTAAGAATAGTTCACACATCGTTCGGATACCACTGTCAGCTGCATGTGACGTGGGAAACGATGTGTTTATCTTTACTGCATTCAAAATGTAATTTTGAATGCCGTTCTAAATTTCGTAATATCTTTCAGACCCGATGCCTAGTCGGATCCTAATAAATAAAACGCTTTGCTGTTAAAGAACAAAACACTTACTTAGGAGATCATTTTTGAATCAGAAATCAAAAATCACAAATCAGAAATGTTTTACTCTCTCAGTATAAGCACAAGGATTTTATCTAAGGCTTTGGTCTAAGTCAAGGAAAAAAATTACCATTTATACCCTTAATTCAATTACAGTTATTATTTTAAAAAAACCACTATTGTTTTTCTTATTTTATGGTTTAGAATTAAATTGCATTAACTTTGTTAATCGACATGCAAAATTTACAAAATATAGTCGATAGTGAATGGTTTATCCCCCTATTGATATGGACAATAATCTGGAAAGGGATTGCCTTATGGAAATGTGGCCGGAATAACCAGTTGCATTGGTTCATAGCAATTCTTATAATAAATACTGTCGGTATTTTGGAAATGATATACATATTTTTCTTCCAGCAAAAAATAACCCTTTCCCAACAATATGAAAATCATCCTTCTCACATCAGATTATAACCTAAGCGCGAATATCGCTCTTAAAACGTTCCTCAGGAACCCTAATTTAAGAAAACACGAAATTGAGGTAGTAGGAATTATTGCGACTTCCCCGTATAAGGCTGGAGGCTATGCATGGAAAAGTATGCGCTGTTTTATGAAGCACGCCGGCTGGTCTTTTTCCCTAAAAAGCATAATAACGACTATCTGGAAAAAAATTCAAATCAAATTCGCTAAATGGTTGATACCAAATAGGCTGAGAGAACATTTTGAAATCGACGAATTGGCCAAATTCAGCAATATACCTTTTCTTGAGGTCCAGCATATAAATTCACCGAAATCAAAGGAGTTTATGCAGAAACTGAAACCAGATTATCTTGTATCCTGTTTTCTTCTTCAGATTGTTGATAAGGAAGTTTTGGGCATACCGAAAATAGGTTCCATTAATGTACATCCCGCTCTTATGCAAAAACACCGCGGAACATTCACTTCATTTTGGGCAATACTAAAAAACTGGAGCAAGTCTGGCTCCACTGTACACTTTATGACTGAAAAACTCGACAAAGGCATGGTCATTCTTCAAAGACATTTTTTCGTCCATCCTTCCGACACTATTTATAGCATAAATAAAAAAAGCGCAAAACTTGGTGCCAACCTGCTTGTAAAAGCTTTGGTAAAACTGAAAAAGAATGAGGTAAAAGGTTACTTACTAAAAAAATTCGGCCAGAAGTTTAAAACGCCCACACTGTATGATGTGAAACAATTTTATGGCCGCGGTAAAAACATTCTAAAAGTGGGAGATTTTTTTGAGATATAAATCGTTAAAATCCTATTGGGGCTTCACTTTCTCGGACTTCACATTCTCGCAAAGAAAACTCGCTACCCTCATCCATACTTCCGACAAAAAACATTTCGATTAATGTTCCATCTTGTTTCTGAAGCCAAATAACTTTTCCGTCGGGCACTATCTTCATCAATAAAGGGTCGCCAATAACGCAATCTTTGAGTCTTTGTATTCTGATAAGAGCCTTTTCCTCAATCAAATTAAATAAATCATCCGATAATTGGATGGGCTGGATTGCAGCTCTTTCCAGTGGAGTTATGCAAGGAGAAAATTCTTTAAAATTTTTGACTTGGCAATTCTGTTCATTCAGCCCTTGGCTTTTAATGGCTCCCCAGAATTTTTTTCGGGCTTCTAGTTCTGTTCGTTCAGACTCCCCAAGGGCTTCTTTGTTGCGTTGTTCACTCTCAGCAAAATCTCCAATTCTATTCAGAAAAGCTGAATCTCCCTGATTTTCAATCAAAAGTTTAACAACGCGCAACAAGTCGGGATTCTTGAGGGCTGCTTCGATTTTTGCCCTTGTCTCAGGCGTTTCAGTTACAATTTCCTGTGGTTGGTCAGTGCTGCTATTAGGTGTATTGGACATAATCAATTTTAGTAAAGTATAAAAGGATTTTTTTGAGATCTGATTTATTAAATTTCTTCGCCATCTCCAATAACTACTACTTTCCTCAAATTAAAACCGTAATGGTTATTAAAATATTTTTTATCTACAATAACCATCTGGACTAAAGTTCCGTCTGGTTTTTGTAGCCAGATAATCATGTCATCACCTAAAATTCTTATAGTTCCATCATACCATTTCTCAATTTCTTCTTTTGAAAATTCCTCAATTTCAATTCCTGTATTTTCCATTAATTCTAACAATTGATCTGTTAATGGAATAGGTTGTAAATGAACTCTTTCAGATTCATGTAAAAGAGGATAATTCCTGTTAACAAATGAATGGAATTGTGAGAATTTAATTCCTTTTCGTTGTTCAGCTACTTTTGTTTTCAAAACCTCCCAAAATGCTCTTCGGGCCTTAAAATTACTTCGATTTGAATCATGGCATTTAACTTCCTTTTCCAGTTCCTTTTTAATATGCCCTTCAACATTCATTAAAAATCCTTTATCATCCTGGTTTTCGATTAATAGTAAAATGACGCGCCGTAAATCGGGATTTTGCAGAGCTGTCTCAATTTTACTCTTTGATTCAGATGTTTTGATTACGACTTTTAGTGGTTTGCCGTAGATATTTTTAGGTGTAGTGGACATATTAAGAAAATTTAATAAAATGAATTTAGCTTTAATTTTTCTTATCGTAATCTGGTTTTCCTTTTCGAGTCGAATCATCCAAAGAACTGAAAATTTCAGACTTAAAACGCGATAAATCAGCGTCATTGAGAGCAATGCCAGTGCATACCTGTGTAAATCTTTCAGGATTTCTTTTAGACACTCGCATACACTTTTCTTCCCTATCTCTATATAGCTTGGGCTCATCTCTTTGTATCAAATCCATTTGCATTGAAAAAACAGTATCTCTAAGCTGAGACTGTATTCTCTGCCTCACTTCGGGTGTGATAGATAAAGTATCTGGTAACCTTATTACAGGGATTACATTTTCAGGGGTTAATTTTTTAGACATATAAAAAATTATAATTTAAAATTGAAATTTATTTATCACCTTCTGACTTTTTCCTAGCTTTCTCATCCTCTTCTGCAACTTCATAAAATAGGCGCAAAATTGCATCATCGTCTAAAGACAATGGATCAACACCACTTTCCTGTAATTCATGTAATTTACGCAGTAAAGATGGGCTTAAAGATTTATTTTCTTGTACAAAATCCGCTTCCCTCAATTTATCCATCACTCTCGGTCTCCCGACGGGCATTACAAATCGCTCTGAAGATGAATAATTCTTGAGCATACAAATATTGTGTTCCTGCGGGCAATCGACCACAGGTTCATTATATTTAGGTTTTTTATCAGCTAATTCAGTAATACTAGGATCATGTCTAAAAAATCTGATTGTATTATTTATTGGCTCAACGATAGGAGGATTATTTCTAACATGCATTAAAGATTCTATTTCTAAAGACGCCGATAAAAATAAAGACCAGAATCTGGCTCTTAATTCAGATAACCTTGTTAATAAATCAGGTGTACGTCTACCACTCTGCATCTCTTCAGATGCTTGATGATAAGCGAGTGGTTTAGTCTTTTCTTTAGACATGTTCAAAAAGTTATAATTTAAAATAGATAGACATTATATAATAAATTATTATACTTGTCAAGTAAAGATTTTGTCCAAATTTTTCACTACATTTCCACCCGTATTATCCCATACAAAATCCGCGTATTTAAGGTACAATCCCCTCCTCTCATTCCATATTGTCGGTAGTTCAGATATCGGATCATCGGTTTTCAGGGCTGGCCTGTTGTCTGATTTCCAGATGCGCTGGATAAGGACTTGAGGGTCAGCAAAAATAAATACGTTCACACCGTTTTTCTTCAAAGCTTTCATGTTATCTGGGTTCAGAATGACACCGCCACCCGTTGCGATAACCAAATTTTTTGTGTTCGCAAATCTGGAGCAAATTTTACTTTCAGCTTTTCGGAAATAATCCCATCCTTTTCTTTTTACAATCTCCGCAACCGACATTCCTTCCGCCTTTTCGATTTCCGAATCCAGGTCGACAAACTTACGGCCGAGTATTTTCGCTATTTTTTTGCCAAGATATGTCTTTCCTGAACCGCGCATGCCTGTGAGCACCAAATTCTTTTGCCCGAGTCTGATTTTTGAGGATAGATACATCTTCTCAAGATCATTCCAAAAATTTGGATATGTCTTATCCACACAATCAGGATTTTCGATTACAACTCCTGGAATCTTCGTGCCGATGACCGCGAAACACATGGCCATGCGATGATCCCGATAGGTGCCAATTGTGGCTCCCGTTGGTGCTCCTATTGGAGCTCCGATTAGAGCACCTATTGGAGCGCCCATTGGGGCGCCGATAGTTATAGAATCTTTCGTTGTACTCACTTTCACTCCGATTTTCCTCAATTCCTTCTCCAAAGCTGCAATTCGGTCCGTTTCCTTTATCCGTAAAGTTGAAAGCCCGATAATTTTCGTTTTCCCTTTAACAAATGGCGCTGTGACCGCTAACGTCATCGCGCTGTCGGGCATTTCGTTCATATCGATTACGTCTTTTCCGAGCTTCGGCAAAACGGATGAAAACTTGGAATCCCCCTGGATTGACCTAGTCTTCAAGTTTTCAAGTCTTATTTTGCCATTATGCAAAAACGCAATCGCCGTCCAATAACTCGCCGCACTGGCATCACCTTCAATCTGATAATCAGTCGCTCTATACTTCTGAGGCTTTACGACAAATGACTTGTAATCGTTATTCTGAACTCTGACACCGAATGCCTTCATAACACTGATTGTGGTATCGATATACGGTTTTGAAACAAGATCTCCGATAACCTCGATTCTAAGAGGTTTAGGCAGTAACGGCCCGAGCATCAGAAGAGCTGAGAAATACTGACTGGATTTATTCCCTTTCATCCTGACTACAAATTGTTTCGAATTTCGGATTTCGAGTTTCGATTTTAATTTGTAATTGGTCATTGGACATTGGTCATTGGTCATTTTAAGAGGTGGATATCCTTTCTTCCCCAGATACTCAATTTCACATCCAATCTGCCTAAGCGCATCCACGAGGTCTGCAATCGGACGCTCTCGCATTCGCTTGTCGCCAGTAATAATCGTTTCACCATTTCGGACAGCCATAACCGCCACCAGAAAACGGACCGCTGTGCCGGAATTATGCAAATCGAATTTAAAATTCCCTTTTTTCAGCCTACCTCCGCAACCCATAATTTCAATTCGAGTTTCGAGTTTCGAGTTTCGAGCCTGCCTGCCGGTAGGCATGGTTTCGAGTTTGCGCAGAGCGTTTAGCATTACGGCAGTATCATCCGACTCAAGCGTACCGTAAAGACGAGATTTACCTTTCGCCAAAGCCGCACAAATAAGAGCCCGATTCGTTATAGATTTGGAGCCAGGTAAAGACAAAGTAAAATCAAGGCTCTGTTTTAAAGGGATGACCTCGCGCTTCTTCATGGCTTAATGTTATCAGCTAAGGCCTGATAAAAAAGGTGCGAATGATGTAAGTAGCAAAATTCCTATGGCAATGTAAATGATGATTTTTACAAATTTCTTGCGGTTTTGCATATAAATTTAAAATTACAAATCACAAGCAACAAGCTACAAATAAATTACAACTTACAGGATACAAATTACAAGTAAATTACAATATACAAGCTACAACTTACAAAAATTACATGTTACAATTTGTGTATTCTATTCATTGGAATTTGTATTTTGGAATTTGTAGCTTGCTTGTAATTTGGGTCTTGTAATTTGGGATTTTTTAGAGTTTCTAGTTCGAATTTCGAGTTTAAAACTATTGCACTTGACCAAGCACCACAATGACATCGCTGAAAGTATTAACATTATTTTTGTCGTCGGCCACTTCCAGTTTAACATTGTATGTGCCAGTGTTTTCAAAAGTATGGGACGGTTTCCTGTCGGTGCTTGTTTCTCCATCGCCGAAATCCCAGCTGTATTTGCTGACAGGTCCAGTTGAACATTTGGAATCAAATGTAACCGCAAGAGGAGCGTCGCCACTTCGGCGGCTTGGGGTAAAGCACGCTTTTAGCGGGATTTCGCGGACATAAATGGTTTTCTTTGTTTCACCGGTTTCATTTTGATTGGAAGTCACCTTAAGCGTGACTTCATATGTTCCGATATCGGTGTATTTATGCGATATCTGAGCGCCAGTTATTGATTTTGGAGAGCCATCTCCGAAATCCCACTGGTAACTGACTATGTTTCCGCTGGATGAGCTTGAGCCTGAACCGTCAAAATTTACTATCAATGGAGCGGTCCCCTCTTCGGGTGTAGCAGTTATCACTGCTTTTACGCCTGGGGCGGCAACTTCTACGCTTACAGTCGCTGTGTTTGAATTATTCTGGGAATCTTTGACAGTTAATGCAACTGTATAGGCTCCGACTTTATCGAAAGTATATTCGACCTTTTGTCCTGATTGGCCCGCACCCGGAATGCCAAAGTCCCACGTATATTCCACAATATCGTTATCAGCGTCTGTTGATTTTGAGGCGTCAAATGCGACCTTAAGCGGAATCTCGCCACTAAGCTTGCCCGTTGTATCGGTAGGCGGTGTTGTTGAAATGCTTGCGACAGGAGGTGATGATATCTGTTTTGCTTCAACAACTACTGTGGATGTGGCGGTTTTACCGCTGTCTTCAGTAATGGTCAAAGTCACATTGTAAGTCCCGGGATTGTTATAAACATGTGAAACAGTTCGCCCTTTTTGCGTCGGTGAACCATCTCCGAAATTCCACTCATAACTTACTATAGCGCCTTTTAAGCTTGAACTTTTGCCGCCGTCAAAATTTATCTGCAAAGGTATTGGACCGGTTAATCCTGGTGTCGCCTCGATGTCAGCCAAAAGAAGGGGTTCAGTTGATGCCGTCACATCGATATCGCGATAAAAATTCTGCACCAGATTATTAACATCAACAACTCTTAAATGGACTTTATATTTGCCAACCCGCTCAAATTCATAAGTTGCTCTGGTGGTGTCTTTTGAGCTTACATCATATGTTCCATCACCATTAAAATCCCAATCCACACTCTGTAACTTGGTTCCTTTGGGTATTATGTTACTTGCGTCAAAACTGACCTTTAATGGCGCTGTGCCGGTAATCGGATTAGCGGAAAACAAGGCTTCCTGGATTGTGAACGGGAAATAATAACGCCGAGGCGTTTCTTCCCCTGCTACATTGATCTCAAGACCGACATTATAATTACCCTTATTGTTATACAGGTACGACATTTGGTGCGAAGTAGTTATTTCAGTTTCAAAAACACCGTCTCCGTTGAAATCCCATTTGCCGCCTGAAACCGAAAAACCGCTGTTTCTTAATGATTTAACAACATTCTCCGAGCTAAACGTAATTTCAACAGGCGCCGCAAGATTAGCCAGATCCACAGGCTCAATAACCGTAATCTCAGCTTTCACCCTTTCGGCGCTGACGACAATACGGTTTATGAAATTAAACAAAAACATCCAGATAAACATCACAAAAACTAACGGTAAAACGCCTACCATAGACATCCTTACGCCTTTCGAACGTGCTTCTTTGTCGCTTTTTTTGGCAAAAAGAAGCCTGAAAACACCGATTACAGTAAGCACGAAGAAAATCAGCGCAAGGAACCCGAATGAAAGGTTTATTATGGTAAGAAGGAAATACTTGATCCCGGATTCATCGAGGCCGAAAGCCCTTAGTATTGCGCTTTGCCCGCCCCCGCCCGCTATCATAAGCACCATCAGGATCACAAAAAGCACAAAAAGCCCGGCTAAACTTAAACCTGTTATGATTAAAAATCTCGAAGTGTCCCTTGGTTTGACCTCTTTTCCTATTTGAGTTGGAACTGGTTTTTTAACACCGGTTTTTGCCGTTTCCGTTGTTTTGGCTTTAACTGTTTTAACGGTTTTTTGAGGCTCAGGTGGCGCCGCTTCCTGCGGCGCGGTTTCCGTTTTTGGCTGGTTAGCCGCCACGATTTCCGCTTCCGGCGAAATGGGTTTGCTTTCCGGCGCAACCCCTTCCGTCAAATTTTCTTCCTGGACATTCTTCCCCGCAGATTTATTATTTGGTTTTGTAGGTTTTTCGTTTGCCATTTTATTTTGATTTAATTTACGAAATAACTTTAGCATAAACGTTATGACGACGCAACGAGCAAACATTTATTCATTTTACATTTTTCATTTTTCATTTAAATTTAAAACAAATACAATGAATGTAAAATGTTAAATGTAAAATGTTAATTGATTACCACCTTCACAACCATTTTTCCCCGGACAGCGACACTGATACTAGAAAGCTCATCGAAAAGATGAGAGATATGGGGATAAAAAATATCTGCATAACCAATCATGGCGAATGGTTTGATGAAGAAAACGAAGAAGCTGGCGTATTTGATTATAACGAAGTGTTTCCCCGCTTTCTGAAAGCCAAAAAAGATATCGAAATATTACGGCCAAAGTATCCTGACATGGATATCGGATTCGGCCTTGAATTACAGTACCAGCCAGAAGCGATTGATGGTATACGGAAACTTATCGATGACGTTCAATTTGATTTTATATTGGGTTCCGTGCATCTGATGGAAGGTTATGTAATATCCGGGGGTAAGAATGCTGAAAAATTTTTTAAAGGTAAAACTGAAGAGAAAGCGTATTCAGCATATTTCGAGACTCTGCTTAATTGGGCCAAAACAGGAAATTTTGACGTGGTCGCGCATTTTGACGTCATAAAAAAATTTGGCATCGAACATTACGGCCCTTTCCAACCTGAAAAATACAAACCACTGATTTTCAGGATTTTGGAGGAAATGAAGAAAAAAGGAATCGGCATTGAACTGAATACAGGCTCTCTGCATAAACGGTGCAAAGAACTTTTCCCGCATCCGGATATCCTAAAATGGTGTGTGGAAATCGGAATCGATAATTACACTATGGGCTCAGACGCGCACGACCTAGATGAAGCCGGCCGTTATTTAGATGAAGCTTTGGCTATCGCCAAAGAAGTCGGAATCAAAGCTCTTTCGACTTATAAAAATAGAGTGCCAGTTAAGGCTTCAATAATTTAAAAGGCAATTTGAAAATACTTTTTAGAGTTTTTCTCCAACCTCTGACTCTTTCTGCTTTACGTATATATTCCCCTACTTCACCGTTATCTAAATATACGTAATATATGAAGTATTCCCAGGCAGGCTCTTCTTTGCCTTTAATACCAGCTGGAAGTACTGCAATGCAGTCTCTTTGGCCAGATTCTGTCCTAAATTTATGAAGCTGAACATTCCCCTTTTGTTCTTTTACTTTAGGCATTTCAACCGCAAGCTGTTCAGCATCTTTTCCTGTAAGCTTTGATAATTCAGAAATGGCATCGGACGGAGTTAAAATTCTGATTACTTTATATTCCTCAGGCCAAAAAGAACGAAAATCTCCACCTGCCGATGCGGCTTTTTTAAATCGTTCAATAACAGATGGATCGGTAGTTATTTTTTTATATATTTCAGTAGCTTTAAATGCTTCTGGTGAATCGACACCTTCAAGCATTTTCTTGCATGATTCAGCTGTAAATTCGTCAAAATGTAAATAAAAATATTCTACAGGAGGAAAATTATTAAGATACATTTCACTCATTCTCCTTAAATCTGCGGATTGGAGTTTGCCATTAGCCACATCTGACAAAATCATATAAAGCCCTTGTTCAATTGAATTCACTTCAAAATATTCTTTATATTGCGGGCTTTCATTTTGCTCAGGATGCGACTTAGGCCTTACACTTTTTGTGGAGGTCTCTAGTATCTCTCCGTCATCTAATATTGTATATGACCAAGAAATTCCTGAAGGGCTGATTGTAAGAGATTCCCCTCCGCCAGAAAGTTGACGTCGGATAATTATGACATTACTTTTATGATCTCTCAATTTAGGCATATATTCTGACAGCATGTCTGGACTGGCGCTTATAGATCGAGCTATTTGGCTAATCGCCTCATCAGGAGACAAACTTTTATTAAAATCTAAAGTATTGAATTTGCTTTGTGATTGTTCGCTTCGTTCAAAATGAGACATAAATATAGGTTAATTTGTTAATTGATTTACATTTTAAACTATTTTTTATATTTTGTCAATAAATAAATCAAAAATGACATACAGACATAAACCGCAAAATAAAGGCCGCCCGTAGAGCGGCCTGAAAAAAAATTTTAAAGTAAAACCAAAGACTAAAGATTAAGCTTTAGGAACCCTAAGAATACCGCGCCATCCCCTGAGCGGAGATTTATTTTTGGCAAAGTGCTTGTATACGCTGACGGCACCATACTCACGGTAACCATCCATTGCGACACCGGCTTTTCTGATATCAGCAGATGTTGCAAGCCAGCTACGGGTATCCAGATCGAAATTACCAGATTTCTGCATTGCACGGTAAACATCTTCAGACATCATATCGACACCGAATTTCTTAGCCATGGAAGCGGCCTGGTCAAAATTAATTTTACGACGATTTGGTGATTCACGTGAGCAGTCGCCAAAGATGAAGGCATCTTCTGCAATCTCAATGATATCAGGCGCACCTCCTGTTCGTTCCATTTGATAAAGGCTGTACATTAGTGTGGGGTTTGCCTCAAGGGCCTTTTTCACTTCGGTGAAATCGATGCCCTCATGGCGTTTATAATGTTCTGGCTTTCCGGCAAAGCGGGCTTCAAGCGCTGAAAGAAGTTCTACCTGCTGTACAGGCGTCAACTCGCGGGGTTTTTCTTCTTCGGCTCGCTCAGAGCCTTCGGTGGTTTTGGTAACTTCAGGGGTTTTAAGCGTTTTCTTTATTTTAGGCCTTTTTTCCGCACCGATAAGCTTCTCCAAACTGTTTATGATGGAAGGATCTAAATCACCCCTTTTCTTTGCATCTTCCAGTACAGAAATGGCCAGCTTTTGTGATTTGTCAGGCATGTTATTTAAAATTGAAGTATTAGGAGTATATTTAATATTAAAATTTATAAATTGTCAAATAAAATGACATACAGATAAAATAAGGGGATCAGTAAAATGTATAATCTGAAAAGGCGCAACTATATAGTCACGCTTTTAAAGATATTAATAATGATAATCAATTAGGCTACCGGAGCCGGTGGTTTTGGGAATTTCGGCGCATTTGTCTGAGGTTTGCCTGGCGTACTGCCTGACGGAGACTGCCCTGGCGCGCCGCCTGCCTGAGGTTTCTTTTTATGCCTTCTCCTTCTCTTTTTCTTTTTAAATGGTTGAGCAGCTGCTATCGCCTCTGCGCCTGTTGTTTGGGTTGTTGAGACTTGTGCCGGCTTTTCTTCAGAAGGAGGAACTTCTTCTTCAACTGGACCTTCAACTTGACCCTCGACAGGACCTTCAATTGGACCCTCGATCGGTTCAGTAGTTTCTTCAGTAGGAGCTTCCTCCGATGGCGCTTCTTCAACAGGCACTTCTTCAGCCGGCGCTTCCTCAGCAACTGGAGGGATTTCTTCCTCAATCGGTTCCTCAACTAGACCTTCAACAGGACCTTCAACAGGCTTCTCCTCTTCTGTCTCCCCCTCTATAACTTCAGTCCCCTTGAGCCAATCCGGTATCGGACCCACTTCTTGGGGAGGAGGCGCTTCCTCTTCATGTGTAACAGGCTCTTCCTTTTCTTCGGTAATCTGCTCTTCAGGTGCTACCCTTTCTCCTGTAACGGAACGTGGTGGTCTTGGCGGTACCTCGCCTGGCGGAGGCATTTCATGCGCGCCGATGATAGTTAAAATTTTGACTTTAAATTCATCTATCAATTCCTCAAACGTAAGGTCAGGATGCTGAACTTTCAGGAATACGAGAAACCCTCCGATAAGCAGTAAAATCAAAATTATGACTATCAAAACCAGATAAAGGAGTACTTTCAGGATTTTTACAAACAAACTGCCTACAGCGCCTGCCTGAGCGCCTTCGGTTGTTACGGCTTCAGTACCTCCAGTGGGTAAATCCTGAGCGATCTCGACTTCAGCGGATTTACTGTCAGTTACCTGGTCGGCGTCAGTAATGGTTAGGGTTACCAAGTATTTACCTTTTTTATTATAGGTATACACAGGATTCTTTGCGCCTATCTGATCGATTTGCTTTTGATAGCCCTCAGCATCTGTATCGCCAAAATCCCATTTATAAATAAGGGTTTTGTCTGAAAGATTATAAGCGACAGTTGAATTATCCGTGAATTTGACTGTGTTGCCATTTACTTCAGGAGAAAAATCCGCTTTGGTGACCTGAGTATCTTTAACGGTTACCTCCATCGTTTTATCCGATGTATTGCCTTTATCATCCGTAATAATGACCTTCGGCTTAACAACGCCTGGGGTATCATAAATATACGTAACGGTATTTACACCGTCTGTTTCCTGTTCAACTGTGCCGTCTCCGTTAAAATCCCATCCGAATTTATAGCTTTCGAGTTTTTGCTGAAGGCCTTTGACTGTATATGTGACCGGATCGCCTTTCACAACGTAATCTTTATCAGCAGTCAGACGTATGCCGCCGACTATTTGCACAGAAGGCGGAGGCAAAGGTTTTTCACCAAATACAAAGCCCTTCTGGACACGGCTGCCCTTACCGCCCTCGCCTACAACGATGAGCTGAGCGATTATCTGGGAATCTGTTTTCTTGTATTCAGTACTAAAAACATCACCGGTTTTAAATGAAATGTCATTTATATTATCAATGTCATTCGCCGGGTCCCCATCATTATTGCTGTCCTCAAAAATATTCTTGTCTATGCGGTATTCAAGGATTTTTCCCTCAGAACGCATCGCGTAAAAAGATACTTTGTGAGGATCATTATATAAATGCACTAATCCATCTTTTGGGTCAGGCGCTGGCAATGCATCTAAAATAGCTTTTGGCTCACCAGTTGTCACACGCTTACCAAATACTATTTCAGCTTGTTTTTTGGCCTTATTGCCATTTTTATCCACAAGGGTGATTTCAGCCGTAATTTTCGGAGTCTCGCCTTGTTTGTAATCAGTTGACCATGGCAAGCCGGTTAAATATGAATTATCATTCGCATTATCAATATCGTCATTGGCGACGCCGTTTCCATCGCTGTCCTGATAAATATTTTTGTCTATCCTGTATTCGATTATGTCTCCGTAAGACTGTTCCAAAGAAAATTCCACTTTTCCATCCGCCAAAAGCGTGATTTTATTCTCAGCATCCATTGCGGGCAATGTGCTTAAATTCACCCTTAACGGAATAACTGCACCTCCGCCTTCTTCACCGCCGATAACAGTTCCTTCTTCGCCGATTACTGTTGGTCTTTGATAAAGTTGCCCGACATTTACATTAATAGAGGTGGTCTCAACCTGGCTCCCGCTTATCGCAGTCAAATTGATGACATATTCACCTTGTTCATCAAACTTATAACTGAAATTTTTTCCTGTTTGGGTGTCAAGGATTTTTTTATCTTTTAATACGACCCATTTAAACTCTGCCGCTATAAGCGTGCTGTCAGCGGATAAATCTACTGTGTCACCGATAACCGCTTCCATTTTTCCACTTGCCATAGCTACGCCCGCACTGAGCAGAAGTGTGATTGTAAGTATCGCCGCTAATTTACTTAGAAATTTGAACATTATTTTTTAGTGCGGAGTGCTTAGTGCGTTTACCCGCCTGTGGCGGGGAGTGCGTTTACCCGCCTATGGCGGGGAGTGCGTTTACCCGCCTATGGCGGGGAGTGCGTTTACCCGCCTATGGCGGGGAGTGCAATTTTTTCTAAGCACTAAGCACTGTGCACTAAGCACTTAAAATTATTTTACAGTTATAGTCGCTTCCTCAATCAGTTCATCGTAAAGCGTTCCTGTTGCGCGTACGCGTATACGCATTTTTCCTTTTTCGGATGAACTGAAGATCGAAGAGGCTTTCGATTCAACAGCATTGACAGGATTTGGGGTGAATTGCCCCGAGCCTTCCATGACTTCAAAGAAAACCTGCCCAGTATAATTTGAACCGTCTGCGTTAAGGATGCGCGCGTTGACGTCAGCGCTTTCACCTTGGTTAAGCGTTGCCGGGATTATTTCAAGGTCAAGGGTTGTAAGAGCATATTTTTGTGAACTGACTTTAAGCGAATGGAATGTGTTTTTTCCTCTTTCAGCTTCAGTCATATTCAGGTCGATCGCGCGCACAACAACGCCTTGCATGCCAAGCATATCTTTTACCGTCAGTTTTACTTTATATACTCCTTTTGTCGCATATGTAAAGCTTGGTGTCTTATCTGTAGACTCAACATCATCATCCTTGATGCCGTTGCCATTAGCATCAGAATTGATATCGAAATCCCATTCATATCTCAGGGTGGTATCAGTCAATGACGGATCATAGCGTGAGGTGCTTGCGTCAAATTTTACTGTTGTCCCGTCAACTGTATAAATAAACGCCGCTTGTGGCAAAGATTGCGTGGCTTCCACAAAAACTGTTTTTGTGGCGCTTGATGACAAACCGCGATAAACCACTTTCAGGCGCACTGTATATTCTCCGGGCGTATTGTATTGGCGGCTGACCTGAGGCCCGGTAGACGTGTCATCAAATTCGCCATCACCGTCAAAATCCCACATGTAAGCATCATTTGGCAATTTTTCGCCTTGCGGATCATATGATTTTGAGACAAATGTTATCGAATCGCCTACACTTATTGTCGTCTTATCCATTATGAATTCCGCAACAGGTGAAAGGTTCGGCCCATTTTTTATATCAAGGTAACTTACTTCTCCGAATCTCTCAATTGTGCTGTAAACTCCGTTATCGTTATCCGTGACCTCGCATACAAAATAATATTTATTTGTGGTGTCGGGCTCGCCATACGACGTTATGGTCATCTCAGTCTGTGGAGCTGATGTGGTTTGAACGCCCAGTTTTTCATCAGGGAAACCATCGCGGTAATACCACCACCTGAATTTTTTAATTGTCCCGTCATTATCTTTAGGATTTACTACTTTTAATCCAACTTTAATCGGTGTTACGAGTTCTGTTCCCGTGGTCGGCGGTATAATCACAAAATCAGTTACTGTCGGCAATTCATTGATCGCTTTTAAAAATATCTCATCTTTCTGGCTTAATTTCCCTGTCGCATCATCCCTGACTACCAGGTTGGCGCTAAAGCATTCTCCTTCGCGGTTGATTTCACTGAATTTATACGTAGTATCTCTGTTATTGCTTTTTTCACCGCCTGGAAGAACCCAGTCGTAAGAAAGCATTCTGCCGGAGCCATCGATATTTATTGAATTCCTCCCGTCAAAACGGATTTTATCAGCTCGGCTGACCACAGAACCTTCCTGCCCATTGCACAAATCTGTTATTAATATAGGATCGCGGCCATTAATAGAATAATCAATTGAAGCTACCGGGTTATCGCCGGCTCCAATAAGTATATGCTGCAGAGCAGTATTGCTGTTGTCTTCTATATCATAAAATGTAAGCCTTACAATAAATTTACCGACTTTATCATATTTATGGCTGGCTTTTGTATCTTCCGTACTCTGTGTTGTACCATCTCCAAAATCCCATAAATAAGCTACGGCATTAGGGCTTTTTGCTTCAAAATCAACTGATTCGCCTACTTTAGAGGCTTTCTGTTTAGCAACTACATCACCCGATAGAATCGAATCGACTGAAACCTTTTTTTCTACCTGTTTATATTGCCTATACGCGTCTTCGACCTGTAGTTTTACCCGATATTCGCCGACTTTATCATAGGTATGTGTAATAAGGGCGTCTTTTCCATTTATAACATCAAAATTCCCATCTCCGTCAAAATCCCATGAATACGTTATTATATCTCCTTCATCAGGGTCATAACTGTCACTCGCGCTGAATTCAACATCATTGGGATGGTTTTTTCTAGGTATAGAAAAGGAGAAATTTGCGACTGGCGGCCTTGAGCTTACCATTAGTGTTTTTGCAAATTTATCCGTAGCACCTGTTATATCTGTTACCGTTAGTGCGATCGTGTATTCGCCTGGCTTACTGAATTTATAACTAAATGACTTATTTTTATTTTCCTTTATCACTTTATCGCTTTTATCACGTATCTCCCAGGCGTACGCATTTATGATTCCATCATCTGATCTTGAACCAACGCCCTGGAAAGTGAACGTTGTATTAACATCTCCCTCTTCAGGTGAAATGACTATATCTGCTGCGACTGATTTTACAAATAATTTAACGATGCGCTTATCCGTGGTGCCTATATTGTCAGTAACGGTTAATTTCACATTATATTCCCCTGCTTTTCCATAAGTATGGACAACTGTAGTAGGAACATTCCGTGACTCAGTCACATTATCGCCAAAAAACCATTCGTATTTTTCAATCTTTCTGCCGAAAGCGGCTGTTGTTTCGCTTGGATCAAATGAAAGTCCAGCCTGAGCTTCCTTTAAAGTGACATTAAAAAGATCGCCGGCATCCCTTCCGTTGATTTTGAATTTTACCTGTGATGTTGGAGGATATGCTTTAATACGCACAATGGCCACTCCATCTGAAGCTGTCTTATAACCATCCGCATCTTTCTGGGATGTCGAAACCCTTAAACGTACCGCATATGTATTTACCTCTGTAAAATCATGTAAAATCATCGGCGTGGAACCAAGTGAGACTTCATTTCCGGAACTGTCCGTGTATGTCCACTTATAATCGCTTATCGTGCCTCCTGTAGGGTCAACTGAATCAAGGCCGTCAAACTGAACTGTAAAAGGAACATTTCCTGTGCTTGGCGTAGCCCAGATAACCGCTTTGGCTGAAGGGAATTTTTTTATCAGATCTTTAAGGTTTTTATATTTTGTGTCAAAACGGTTGAATTTTACACGATCGGATGGAGCGTCGATAAGTTCATCCAAAGCGCTCGATGTGTCATCATAAGCCTGGTTTATGGTTTTTGATTCAGGCATCGTTTTCTTAAGGTCATCGAGTTGGTCGCGCAGTATTTTAAGCCTATCCAGAGCGCCAATTAAATTTTCGATAATACTGATATCTTTATCTGTCAAACCATATGCGGAAGGATTTTCAAGCATCTTTTTTAAAGCATCTATTTTATTATCAAGATCGCCCTGCCCTATGACTTTATCGACATTGGTTTTCGCTTCATCAGAAAGACCGCTTATATCCAAATCACTCCCAAGCCCTTTTAGCGTTTCATCAATATTATTTAAACCATCATCATATGCCGGTTCAGAAGTTTCACTTTTAACCGAATCAGCGCCACGCTGTGCCGCCCCTGGAGTTGCTGATGCTATACAACGCAACGTTTCTATTTTACAGGTAAAATTTAGGGGACAATCGTTATTGTCACGGCATGCATTTCCTGCAGAGCCGGGTATCGTGCATTTATTTAATTCTGAATCATTATCGTAATAGCAAACTTCCCCCGTACCACAACCTTGGTTGTTTTTACAATCTCCACCAGCATCTGTATGAGGTGGTTCAAGACCTCCGGTTGGAACAGAACTTACTATAAACCGGACAGCTGAAAACGATAAAATAACCACCACCAATCCCAAAGATGCGTAAGTTACGATTTTTTTTGCTTTTGTAAGGGGTTCTTCGGCTCCTCCGCTTAAAATCCAAAGCACGCCGGCATAAACAAAAGCAAGTGTTGCCAGAAAACCCAAAAAGCCGAGAAAATAATTCACCATAGCCAGAACGGTATCGCCAAGTGTTGCATGGGAAATTGAAGGACTTATTTCAACGCCTCCTGTAGGTATGGCCAATCCCTGTCCTCCAGACGCAAGATCCGTTGTTCCTACGGAACGTAATGCTGTTGGTGTTGGAGTTCCTGCCGGTGACGCTACTGATGTCGGAGTTCCTGCCGGTGTCGGTGCCGCAAAAACTTTAGGCGCAATATGCCCCAAAAGAATAAATGCTGATAATAATATTAAAATTATACAAACTAACTTAAGCCATTGATTTAATTTGAAAAATTTCATAATTAATTATTTTGTCTGCTATTGTATTCCCTGAACAAGCTCTTTTGTAAGCAGTTGTACGATGCTGTAAGAAAGAATAACAACAATCAAACCCACTACGGAATAAATCAGAATTTTTTTGGACTTCTGGATTTGGTCATCAGCTCCGTAAGCCGTTACATATAAAAAGCCGGCATACACAAATCCCAAAAACGCGGCCAAAGCCAGATACGGCAAAGAAAAATTCACATATTTTAAAAGAAGGTCCCCGATATTCTCCGTGCCTGTTATTCCGCTTGTACTGCCTATCGCCAATTTTGCTTTTGCTGCTCCGCATTCCACATCAGACAAAGACTCTCCATTTGGCCCAAGGATTTCATTATTATTTTCGTCTCTACAGCCTTCTTCTGCATTGCCGTTAAAAATAGGGGTCGTCGTAGTCTCGGAATCCTGCGCTCTTAAATTAATAGGCAAAAAGACTATTGTTAGTACGATTACCAGAATAATTTTGCTGAAAACTTTTTTTGGCATTTCTTATTTATTTTTTGTTAGATGCGAGGAGAGCGTCCCGAAGTGGAGTGACCCTGAACCGAAGCGTAGTGCCTGGTTCAGGGGAATGGAGCGCAGGGCTCCGATGTCACATCGGAGAGCTCGACCCTTCTGATTTATCTATTTATTATAGCAAATTTTACTCCGATTGGCAATACTTTACAACGAAAACGACGACAAAACGACCCACCTAGGCGGACAAGCATAAAAATATCCGCTCATCAAATGTAATCTTTCCTTTTGCTCTTTTAAATGAGGCAGAACGATATCTTATGGCAAACAAATTGGATTCCACAAGCACTTTTCAATAATTTTGGTTTCATTGAGACGTATAGTTAATTTCAAGGTCATGCATGTCTCTTATTATAATCCAACCAGTCAGTCACTGCTTTGTGGAAGGCACGTTCTAAATCTTTGGGTGTTTGAATAATTTTTTTTTCAAAATCAATTATTAAATTTTCCATAGTTCCCATTAATTTATTAAATCCTTCTTCAGTACCACTTGGCCTTAATAGAGTTATGTAAACGAATTCTTGTTTGAGAAAGTCATTCATTCGTTTGAATGCGGCTGATTCCCCTCTTAAATCTAAAGCATTCTTCAGATTATCTCTTAAATGGGTTTGGAGTCGCTCCATTTCTTCAAAGTAAGCCCGTCGTGCCCGTTCGACGTTATCCTTGGGCTTCGGCATTTTATCTTTTTTATCGGGCTTAACCTTTTTTCTATCTATTTTTAAACCGCGCTCAACCACCTTGCCTTTTGCATTTTGTGCTAATTCATCTGCTCTTTCGGCTGCTGCCTTAGCCTCTCTTTTAGTATCGGGGGCTTTTTCCTCTGCCTCAGCACCTTCGGGGGGTTTCTTGGGGGAAAGGTCTGGCGTGTCTTGATAAACAAAGCGTTTTTCGTTAAAAAAATTGGAAACATTGGATAATAGTTCAAATAATTCTTTCATGTTATTGTAAGTTATTTTTTCGACCCGCATTGATGGATCAAATTTTGTTTTTAAATCTATTTATTATAGCAAATTTGACCTTGATTGGCAAGATTTTGACCACGGATTTACAGGATTAGACCGTTTGTCTGTATGAAGAATTCAGGTTTATTTTCAAAATACAATAATTTCACTTACTGTCTGTTTACTTTAAGCAGATTAATCCTGTAATCAGTTAAATTGATTAATGTCGTCGCTCGCGAGCGACGACATTAATCAAGATCAAAAAACCCACCTCCTTATTCAGGAAATGGGTTTCGGTTTTAAAGTAATTTATTTCTTGCTCATATCCAAATCGTAAACTGCGCGGCCGACGCGTACGAAATGCGGATTTTTCTGGAGGTTTAAAGAAATTGTTCCAATTTTCACTTTCCTTTGCTTAAGGACCAGTTCAACGATTTTCTTCTTTGGCAATGCGCCATTCTTTTCAAGAAGTTTTTCAATCACTTCCGATACTGTGCCTGGTTCATAGCCCCATGAGGCAAGTGCGTAAAGGCCACGACCGACCAAGACAAACTGGTCATAGCGTATCAGCTCATTATGCACAGCCTGCACTGTAACCATTTTCTTATCAAAACCGGTTTCGGCAATGCGATTGGCGATTTCAACAAAATGCAATGGTTTTTTGGCTTTCTCAAGAACAATGATGGCTTTGTCGCGGATACTTCTTGGGTTTACATGGCGCCATTCCATAAGTCCCCACTTTCCTTCCACGTTCCTGGCGCGTTTGTCTGTCTTAAGGCAGGATATGATTAACTTGCTGGAAATGGATTTATCTTTAAACAGATTAAGATTTTTAACAGCAGATATAATCTGGTCTTCCGTCATAACATCGCCATGCTTTTTAAGGGATGCTATGCAGGCTTCTGCTATTTTTCTTATATCTTTTAAACCAATTTCCTTAAACATCCAAAATGCTTCGGAAGTGGCTGTGCGTGGTGATTTCCGAAGGTCAATATCGCAATTTAATGAAAGCACTATTATGCTTCCGTCCACCTGAGAAGAGCTGTAAATGCTCTGAAGCATCTTATTGATTATTTCTGCTTCAAGCATTACACCCCCTTCTTCTTCGATAAACTGTTTGGCAAGCCTGTTTACTAGGCGCAATTTTGTATTGCTTACTGTTCTGCGGAGTTTGTTTAAAGCTATATTTTCAATCTGCCTGATACGTTCCCGCGTGACGGAATAATGCTTGCCGATTTTATCAAGCGTTTGGCGCGGTTTGTTATTTAGGCTGAAACGTTTTATGATGACGTCCTTTTCTTTATCAGTTAAGACCAGGAACATATCATCTATAACCTCTCTAAGATTGAGGTCGTTTTCCTGCAGTACAGCTAATGCTGGGTTTGCCTTAGGGTCTTGTTGGTTGCTTAATGTACTATCCATAAAATCAAAGGGTTAAAACTATTATTAGGTGGAGGACAAATTAATTTTTTAGCAAATCCTATCTTAATGAAGTTTTTTGAGAAACGTCAAGGTTATTGATACAATTTCTCGGCTTCCTCTCCTTTAAAAGTTTGGTTTAATTTAGTAAAAGGTACTTATTATATATGATTCTAAAAATTTGTCAACTATTTTTAATAACTTTTTTAAAGGACCGTTTTTAAAGCCCTCATTTCTGCCTTCCTGATATTTGCTTTCATCTTATTTTTTCGTAAGCGTAATTTGCTTTTCGGCCTTTGAAACCGAACGGACTTTAAACCATGCTGCTTACTCGATGCGGCATTTGACATAATGTATAGAAAAAACTGGGTTAAAGCTTATATCCTTAGTGCCATATATGTCAAGTGTCATTTTTTTCAGGGTATAATTTTAAAAGTAAATAATTGAAAAATTTATTAAAAACAAATTACCCTAAATTCAAAAGTAATATCATAATCCCAATTCCCAGCATTAAACTAAAAAGCTGCATAATTGAATTTATCGGTTTTACATCTTTATGAAGTTCCGGGATTAAATCTGAACTGGCTATATAAAGGAAACTTCCTATGACAAAAGGAATTACATACTTTAAAACCGTTTCACCATTAAGATTAAGCGTCAGAGTTAAGATAGCTCCTATAATTGCGCTCAATGCGGAGATAAAATTAAAAAATAAAGCTTTGCCGACTTTCATCCCCGAATGAAGTAAAACCCCAAAATCCCCCATTTCCTGAGGTATTTCATGCAAGACAACCGCCACCGTGGTCGCAATGCCTAACGGAACACTTACAATAAAACTGCTTGCAATGACTATACCGTCCGTAAAATTATGTATCGCGTCCCCGATCAAATTCATATGTGCCAACGGATGTATGTGGTCACTAGTTGCTGTCATATGGCAGTGCCTCCAGTGCAGTATTTTTTCAAGGACAAAAAACAGAATTATACCGCCTAAAATATATAATGATGTGGCCAAACTGAATTCTCCTTCACTTATTAACTCGGGAAACAGATGTATGAATACATCACCGAGCATTGACCCGGCCGCAAATGATATAAAAAACAAAAGTATTTGCTTTAAATACGTTTGCTTGATAGCAATAGTCAATACTCCGACTAAAGAAATTATGCTGACTATCAATACGCTACCTATAGAGTAAATCCAGACTGACTGCATAAATTACAAATTATAAATAACAAATGACAAATTTTAATTTTAAATATCTGAAGGCGCGAATCATCATTCGCGCCGGCGCGATTTGGGAATCGCGCCTTCAGAAAAATTGTAATTTAAAATTTGTAATTAAAAATTTAAAATTGTAAATCAATCCCGATAGGACAATGATCAGATCCCATGACATCAGCCATTATAAAAGCGTCTTTCAGATATTTTTTGAGTTCTTTTTGTACAAAAAAATAATCAATGCGCCAGCCCACGTTCCTTTTACGGGCGCCGCTTTTTAAATCCCACCATGAATAAAGTCCCGGTTCAGGATGAAATTCGCGAAGTGAATCCAGATAACCATGCTCTATCACCCTGTCGATCCATTTTCGCTCAATCGGCAAAAAACCGGAAATATCTGAATTAGCCTCGGGTCTGGCTAAATCGATTTCCGTGTGCGCGGTATTCACATCACCGCAAAATATTATTTTTTTCCCTTTCCTTTTCAGTTTATCGATATGGCTTAAAAACGCCTCATAAAATTCAAGTTTATAATTAAGCCTTTCGCTATCCTGTTTGCCATTTGGAAAATAAACATTAAAAATCATGAATTTTTTAAATTCCGTCATTACAACCCTTCCCTCCATGTCAAATTTCTCTATGCCAAAACCTGTTTCAACGCGAATAGGTTCCTCTTTAGAAAAAGTAACAACTCCGCTATACCCTTTTTTATTTGTGGCTGAATGCCAGAAAGAATGATATTTTTTATGGTCTGTTACCTCTGGCCCAAGCTGCTGCCTATGAGCCTTTGTTTCCTGTAAACACAAAATATCAGGGCTCTCTTTATCCATCCATTTCAGCAATCCCTTGTTAAGCACAGCCCTTATCCCGTTTACGTTCCAGCTTAGAATTTTATATTTTTTTGCCATAACTTTTTTTACTATAATTTAAATATATCATAACGAAATAACGAAGTAACGAGATAACCTCGTTATTGAATTTTAAATTTTAAATTACAAATAACAAATTACAATTTATCTTCTGGTATCCAAATTAAAATTTGTCATTTAAAATTTGATATTTGTTATTTATATAATATTGTTACGTCGTTATATCGTTGATAAAAAATATTGTTTTAGTTAAAATTATCAAGTCTTAACCCAAAATTATGTATAAAATTAAACTAAACGGCAAAACTTATAATATTGATGAAAAAAGCGATGATCACATGATGCAGCAATTAGTCGCTCAGGGTGCTGAAATCGTTGCCGCCTGCGGCGGAGCCGGGATTTGCCAGACATGTGCTTTTAAAATCAAAAAGGGTAAATTTACAGATAAAACGGAAACTGAAAAAATGATGGATCTGCCTGAAGGCCACAGATTATCCTGCCAGTGCTGGCCGAAAAGCGATGGAGAGATTGAACTAATCTACTGATTAACAATTGAGTATTTTGTAACTTGTAATTAGTAATTTGTAATTCTATTCAGTGTAACAGTATAAAATTACCAATTACAAGTTACCGTTCTGTTTCATGTCAAATGCGACATAGCGAACTGATGGGGTGTTAGCATTTCCAAGCCCATGTGGGGCCGGTCATAGTGGTAGTAAGTAAGAAAGACGTTAACTTTTTCCTGTAGCCATGGG
>Ga0315284_10001710_pt1 | contig 31370 bp, 29 predicted proteins | sample YL17G09_16_MG_FD_203696 | JGI IMG/M metagenome (GOLD analysis project Ga0315284, IMG submission 203696) | Sediment microbial communities from Yellowstone Lake, YNP, Wyoming, USA - YL17G09_16 | ecosystem: Environmental > Aquatic > Freshwater > Lake > Sediment | place: USA: Wyoming | collected...
AAATGCTCATCAAAGGATCCAGAAGGGCGAAGCTGATGCCGATGGAATCCACGCCGGTTTCCGGAGTGGACACCAGGAAGGAGAGGGTGGCGCCGCGGCTAGCGCCGCTTTTGCGAAGCTGCACCGCGGTGGGAATCACCGAACAGGAGCAGAGCGGCAGCGGAATGCCCAGCAGGCTGGCGTTAAACACCGAACGGAGGTTGCGCCCGCCGAAGTATTTCAGGATTTTATCTTCCGGGAAATAGGCGTGGATGAGACCGGCCACGAAAAAGCCGAAGAGCAGGTAGATGCTGGCTTCGACCAGGATTCCCGCGGCTTGGGCGAGGAGGTTGAGCAGGAAAGTGAGCATTATGTCATCATGGGCTCGTCTTCGCGGCGGATGTCGGCGCCGATGGAACGCAGCCGCTGTTCGATGCGTTCATAGCCGCGGTCAATGTGATAGACCCGCGACAAGTCCGTCCGACCCTCGGCTGCCAGACCGGCCAGGATGAGACTGGCAGAGGCTCGCAGGTCAGTGGACATGACCTGCGCCCCCTTCAGACGTTCAACACCGCGAACCAGAGCTGTATTTCCTTCCACGCGAACATCAGCCCCCAAGCGCTGCAATTCCGCCACGTGGGTGAAGCGGTCAGTGTATATGGTATCGGTAATGGCACAACTTCCGTTGGCCAGACTCATCAGAGCAATCCATTGAGCCTGCATATCGGTGGGAAATCCGGGGAAGGGAGCGGTGCGAATATCCACGGGCCGGGCGCGGCCATCAGCGCAGAAGTGGACGCTGTGGGCCGAACTCCGCAGCTCAAAACCGGCTCTTTCCAGCGCGTGCAAGATCGCCCCGATATGATCCGTCCGCAGGTTGGTCAATTCGACATCTCCGCCGGCCAGAGCCACGGCGCCCAACAACGTCCCGGCTTCAATGCGGTCGGGAATGTTCTCAAATTCGACCGCTTTCAACGAGGCGACGCCTTCGATTTCGATGCGGTCCGTCCCCAGGCCGCCGATATGCCCTCCCATGGCGTTGATCTGCTCGCCCAGAGCGACGATTTCGGGTTCGCGGGCGGCGTTCTCGAGCAGCGTCGTGCCCTGGGCCAGAGCGGCAGCCATCATGACGTTGCCGGTCGCGCCCACGGAGGGAGTCGGAAAGGCTATTTTGGCGCCGGTCAATTTCTTGGCCTTGGCGACAATATAACCCTGATCCAACTCAATCTGAGCGCCGAGTTCCTGCATTCCCATGATGTGCAGGTCCACCGGCCGCGGTCCCCAGGCGCAACCGCCGGGAAGCGACACGCGCGCCTGCCCGAAACGCGCCAACAGCGGCCCCAAGACATATACCGAGGCGCGCATGGTCTTGACCAGTTCGTAGGGGGCTTCATAGTAGGAGCAGGAGGTCGTATCCAGGGTCAAGACATGATCCGCCAGCTCCACCCGGGCTCCGATAATGCGCAAGAGGTGCGCCATGGTGCGCACATCGCGCAATTCCGGCACGTTGCGGATGCGGTGAATGCCGGGGGCCAGCAGCGCCGCGGCCATCAGCGGCAAGGAGGCATTCTTCGCTCCCGAAATGGCGAGCGTCCCCTTCAGGCGGTTTCCGCCGTGAATTACGAATTTATCCATGGCTCATCATCTATTTATTAGATATAGTCATCTCTTTATGGGCTCGAGCGGAATCCAGCATTTCCTTTGCGTTCAGGAGAGCGCCTTCGGATACTCCCGACGCCGCCAGCAAGGAAGCGACCTCCTCGACGCGACCCTCATCATCCAGAATTTCTACTGTCGCCGAACCGTCCTTCCCGGATGAGCGCACAGAAAGATGCTCGTCCCCCAAGCTGGCGATCTGCGGAAGATGGGTCACCACAATCACCTGATGCGTCCTGGCCAGATCCAGAAGCTGCAGGCCCACCTTGTGGGCAATCCGGCCGGAGATGCCCTGATCTATTTCATCGAAGATGAGAGTTTCGACGCGGTCGGCGGCCGCCAGAGTGCCTTTTAGAGCCAATAGAATGCGGCTCATTTCGCCGCCCGAAGCGACCTGGCGCAGCGGTTGGCGAGGGATTTTGCCGTCGGGCGAAAGAGTAAATTCAATCCGATCCAATCCGTCAGGGAAAAACTGCAACGAATCCTGAGCGGCAAACTGGACGCGGAAATCAGCCTTGGTCATGCCGATATCCGCCAGCCGCTTTTTGACGCCCTTTTCCAACGTTTTGGCGGCTTTCTGACGGACGATTGACAGCGCCCGGCCTGCGGCAATTAGGGTTTTCTCGATCTCCTTGATTTTTTCTTCCGTCGCCCGGGCCTGCTGATCCAGGCCGTCCAAATGCACCAGCCGCGCGTCAATTTCGGCGGCAACATCGCCGAGATCCTTATCGCCCAGCCGCCAGCGTTTGCGCAGCCCGAGCAGCGCCATCAGCCGCTCCCGCGCCTTTTCCGTGTATTGGGGATTGTGCTGAGTGCTCCGGCTAAAATCGAGCAACACGCGGTTGGCTTCCAGAAGCACAGACCGGGCGTTTTCCAGATCCTGAATCCAACTTTTGATTTGCTCATCAAAAGCCGCCAGGTCGGGCAACTTTTTCAGCGCCGCCGAAATATTCTCGACGGCGGATCCCGGCGCTTCATTCAGGCGGTTGCAGATCTCCTGGCAGAGGTCGAATATTTGTTCAGCATTCTCCAGCCGCTTCAATTCAGCTTCGAGCGACTCGATTTCGCCGGGGCGGGGATTTAGCTCGGCGAGCTCGCGTTTCTGAACTTCCAGCACCGATCGGCCGGCGACGGCATCTTCGATTTGGGCGCGCAGTTGGGCAAGCTTATCCTTTTCCGACTTTGCCTGCGCGTAAAGATCGCGGTAGGCATTCAGCGTCCTGGGCTGGCGGCAAAACTCATCCAAGAATTCCAACTGGCGTATGCGGTCGAAGAGCGCGACAGTCTCATGCTGGCCGTGCAGATCGAGCAGCAGGTCTCCCAGAGCGCGGGATTGCTGCAACGTGGCAGGCGAATCATTGATAAAAAGGCGAGTGCGGTTGTTGGGCAGAAATTCCCGCCGCAAAATCACCGGCATTTCGGGCGAGAAATCGTTTTGGGAAAGCCAACGTCGGAGCGTTTGATCCGCCTGAGCAGCGAATTCCGCCTCGATAATGGCGCGGGCGCTGCCGGAACGTATGGGGAAATTGGTGCGCCGCTCTCCCAGCAGGAATCCGACGGCGTCGAGCAGCAAGGACTTGCCCACGCCCGTTTCGCCGGTAATCACATTCAGCCCCGCTCCGAAGCGCACTTCCACGCTGGGCATGACGGTGTAATTTTCGAGCTTGAGGCGCTGGAGCATATTATTGATGGATCACCGCCACCTTGGAAACCGAGGCGCTCCCATCTGAAGAATAGGCCAATAAGAGGTAAATCCCGGTCCCCACCAGTTCGTTGTGCATGTTGCGGCCATCCCAGCCCGCGTTGATCTCATTGATGCTCTTCAGATGCCTCACCAGGAGCCCGGTTACCGTGAAGATCTTCAACTCGGCGTAATCGTCCAAGCCGGCGGATTTGAAACGCAGGAATTCGTCTTGCGCTGGAGGAATCTTAAAGGGATTGGGAGAAACCTCAACGTATGTCACCGCTTCGCCGGTTGCCATATAGGGCGTCTCGACCCGCGCCAGCCCCTGGTCGGTTCCCAAATAGGCATATCCGCGCCCCACATCAAAAGCTATCGCCTGGACGTTATCCCCCGGCAGCGGACTGGGGAAGGCTCCCTCAAAGCTGGTGTAGTTGTTCAGCCAGGTGTAGTTATCCGCGGCCAGCACGCTCACTCCGGCGGTGGTGCCGAACCACTTATTATTTTGCGGATCCACACCGATGGCACGAACACTCTGCACCATAGGGAGGACCAGATCAAACCCCTGCAACTGTGTCAAATCCTCAACGGGGTAGAAATACCGCACCCCCGCCGGCGTCCCGACCCACATCACGCCGTCCTGATCGCAGCGAAGCGCCGTGATGGAATCCGAAGGAAGGTCTCCAAGAACGAACCATTCATCATCCGACGCGGAGAGAGTCCCCTTATTATCCAGGATTCTCACTCCGCTTCCAATCTGGTTGTTGGCTCCGAACCATTTCCGGCCGAATGAATCCAGGGCCATGCGATCCACTTGATAAGGAGCGTTGACAATATCGGTTTCGACGGTGAGGTACGACCAGTTGGGATTGGAGAGGGAATCCGCTATAAAACCCGCAGGAACCACGGCAATGGGGTGACCCAGAGCGGGATCGGCTTCGCTATTGCAAATCCAAACATTTCCGGCCTCATCGGTCAGCATATCGCGAACGACGCAGAAGTTGGGCGCTCCGGGAATGCCAAAGAGACGGCCGGAATAGCCCGGATAAAAGGCATTGGCCAGAATGGTATCGGCTTCGAAATGAAACCTGGCGGCGCCTTTGCCATTGGAGCCCACCCATACGCCTCCGTAGGAATCTCTGGTCAAACTTCCAATGCCACTCCAAAAGAAGCTGTCCGGGCTGACAGGCCCCCCCTCAAACGGCGTATCCATCTGCCGGGTAATATTCACCCACTGAGTTCCATCAAAATGGGCTAACGCCCCGTTGGTGTAACCGCTCTGACCGCCGGCCAGCCAAATCGAGCCGTCTTCCTCGACCACAATGTCGGAGATGACATCCATCAAAGGGCCCTCAGGCGAGCGCAGCACCCAGTCAGCTCCAATCAGTTGGTGCAACCCCCCCAACCGATTGCCGTCGCGCTCCAGACCAGCCCACATGGTTCCATCATCGGAAAACTCCACGGCCAGCCCTTTGGCATCATAGGTGCCGTAAAGGACTCCCGTCCCGCCTTGAACCCGATAGATACCGCCTCCTCGGCCGTAGTACAAGGTGTCCTGAAGGGATTTCAGGAAGGTTATGTTTGAGGTGCTGGTAATCTGCAGAGCCTCGAAGGTCGAATCCACCAGGCGGTTGAGTCCATGATTCGAGCTGGGACTGGCGCCTTCATCGGAAGCGGCGTTGAGAGTATCGCGGTGGACGGCAAGCGCGACGACGTTATTATGATAAAGACCCTGCGAAGTCGTATAATTCGTCCAACCTTCCGGCGATTCCAGGTAAGGCAGCGACAGATCGCCGCGAGCCAGACCGGAAACTGTCCCCACCCAGAGTCCGCCGTCATAAACCTGAATGCATTTTACGGGGATCTCTTGCGGGAAGGCGCCCAACTTCGTAAAGTTGCCCTCGATCAAATAGCGCCCCCACTCCTCATAATAGACCAGCCGGCTGACGCCGATATCCGTGGCCGCATAGATCACCCCATTGTCATTATAGAGAGCATAGATCTGAAAAATCTTGGAGTTCAAGGTGAAGTCGGAAATGGTCTTCACCTGGTGAGTGGCCACATTGAAGACGTCCAGCGAGGCATTTCCCATCCCGAGGATGAGGTTGCCGCGGGAATCCAGGATCATGGCGCGGATATCGTTATACGATAATCCCTGCGCGGTGGTGAAGGTCTGGAAGGTCTCGGTGTTGAGGTTGAAGGAAAACAGGCCGCCGCTGGTGGCGCCGTATAGCTCATTGCCCGCGCGGATCAAGGATCGGACGCTCTGGGCGGACATAAAAATCTCCCAATCCCACACTCCGGCGGGAGCCGCCGCCGGCAGGATTGGGAGCAGGATCAAGACAAGGGCCAGTTTGCGTTTCATAGGTCAAAGCTTCTCCCAAAGGTTGGACATTTCAATCGCGGAAATGGCCGCGTCCCAACCTTTATTACCCGCTTTGGTGCCCGCTCGTTCCAACGCTTGTTCCAAAGTATCGGTGGTGAGGACGCCGAAGGCTACCGGCAAGGCATATTGCAGGCCGGCTTGAGCGATCCCTTTGGCCGCTTCCGCCGCGATGAAATCGAAATGAGGCGTGCCGCCCCGAATGATGGCGCCCAGGCAGATCACCGCGTGGAATTTGCGCGAAGCCGCCAATTTTGCCGCCGTCACGGGAATCTCGAACGAGCCCGGCACCCAGAATATGGAAAGGTTTTCGGCTCGGGCGCCGTGACGCAGCAGGCAATCCAGGGCGCCGTCCAGAAGCTTCCTGGAGATCAGCTCATTAAAGCGCGAAACGACCAAGGCGAACTTCTTCCCGCGGGCGTCCAGATCGCCCTGAATGATCTGAATTTCCTGCGGCGCGGCCGCTTTTTCGGCGCGGGCCTTTTTGGAAACGGGGGACATGGTATCTCCTTAATTGGAATCCTCAGGAATGAGTAATGAAATGACCTAATTTTTCCTTTTTGGTTTTCAGATATTGGCGGTTGCTGGGATTGGGAGGGATCTCGATGGGAACGCGCTCCACGATCTCCAGATGATATCCGGAAAGCCCAATCACCTTGCGCGGATTATTGGTCATCAAGCGCATGCGGCGCACGCCCAGGTCGGTGAGAATTTGGGCTCCGATGCCATAATCCCGCAGATCGGGCTTGAAGCCCAGGGCGAGATTGGCTTCGACGGTGTCTTGGCCCGCATCCTGGAGCTTATAGGCTTGCAGCTTATTGGCCAATCCGATGCCGCGCCCTTCCTGATTCATATAGAGCAGCACCCCCTGGCCCTCTTTTTCGATCATGGTCAAGGCGCGGTGCAACTGTTCGCCGCAATCGCAGCGCATCGAGCCGAAGATGTCGCCGGTCATGCACTGCGAATGCACCCGCACAAGCACGGGCTCATCGGGATTGATCTGGCCTTTGACGAGGGCTATGTGCCCGCAATGGTCCAGCTTGCTGCGAAAGTGAATAAGCTGGAAGTGTCCCCAAACCGTGGGAAAATCCACCTCGACCAGGCGCTCAATCAGTTTTTCGGTACGCTGGCGGAATTCGATCAAATCCTTGATGCTGATGATTTTCAGATCGAACTTTTGGGCGATTTGGATCAGCTCGGGCAATCTCGCCATGGCGCCGTCGTCGCTCATGATTTCGATCAGCACACCGGCGGGGAAAAGTCCCGCCAGGCGAGCCAAATCCACGACGGCTTCGGTATGTCCGGCGCGCTTCAGGATGCCGCCGTCCGCGGCGCGCAGCGGTGAGATATGACCGGGGCGCGCCAGATCCTCCTTGCGGGCCTGAGAATCCACCACCGTCAAGATCGTGGTGGCGCGATCTTTCGCGGATACACCGGTGGTGGTATTCTTAATGGCATCAATCGTCACCGTGAACGAGGTGCCGTGCAGAGCGGTGTTTTCACCCACCATCAGGGGCAGGCCCAATTCGTCGGCTCTCTGGCCGGTCATGGGCAGGCAGAGCATGCCGCGGCCGAATTTGGTCATGAAGTTAATGGCTTCGGGCGTAGCCTTTTCGGCGGCCATGATAAAGTCGCCCTCGTTCTCGCGGTCTTCATCGTCCACCACGATTAAAATCCGGCCATCGCGGAAGTCGGCAATGGCTTCTTCGATGCCATTCAGCTTGATGGAATTCTGTGTATCTGATTGATCTTTCATGTTCATTCCGTAAATCCCCAATTGGCCAAATTTTCAGTCGAAATTCCGCCCTCTCCCCGATTTTGCAATGACTCCACATATTTGGCCAGGATATCCACTTCGAGATTGAGGCGATCACCGGCCTTCAGGCGGCCCAGATAGGTGCGGCGCAGCGTTTCCGGGATCAGGGCGACCGAGGCCGTTCCCGACTTGAACTGAGCGACCGTCAGGCTTACTCCCTGGATGGCGATGGAGCCTTTTTCCACGACATAGCGGCGCAATTCACGAGGAATTTCAACGGTCAATTCGGCGGCTTCTCCTGGTGAAACCAGACTCTGGATCCTTCCCACGCCATCCACATGTCCTTGAACCAGATGACCGCCCAGGCGATCCCCCAAGCGCAGGGCACGTTCGAGATGCACCGAATCGCCGACGCTTTTGCCGCCCAGAGTGCTGCGCTTCAGGGTCTCCGCAGATGCGGCGAAGTTGAAGCCGCTCTGGTCGAACGCCTCGACCGTGATGCAGACGCCGTCCACAGCGATGCTTTCGCCGGTCTGAAGATTCTCCTCTTCGAAGCGGCAGGCGATGCGATAGGATTTTCCGGATCCCCGCGCGGCGCTGCTCTTGATGCTGCCGATGGTCTGTATGAGTCCTGTAAACATATTCCCGGAGTATCAAACCTCAGGCTTTTTGCGCGACAGGCTTGAGCCAGAGAGCGATATCCTTACCGAAAAAGTCGAACTTTTTGACGCTTAGATCAGTTCCCTCCGCGACCTTTGTTACGCCCAGCGCACCGATAGCCGGAACTCCGTCACCGCCCAGAAAGAGGGGAGCCTGAACTAGTATAATCTCATCAAATAGCTTCTGTCTCACGAAGGAAGCCTGCACCTGCGAACCCCCTTCGACCAGCAGATATAGAATGCCGCGCCCTGCCAGCTCATCCAATAGAGTATTCAAATCCAACTCATCCTTGCCGATCTGAGGGATCCAAATTAGCTCTGCGCCGGCCTTTTCGAGGCGCGCGGCGTTCTGGGCCGGGGGATAAGGACGCGTGGCCACCAGGATAGGCGCTTTTCCCGCTTCGAAAATAGCCGCATCCGGGCGCAGGCGCAATTGCGCATCCAGTATAACTCGACGGGGATTCGGCCCGCGGACGTGGCGCACGGTGAGTTGTGGATTATCCGTTAAAATCGTGTTAATGCCGACCAAAACCGCGTCATGCTCGGCGCGGAGCCGGTGAGCCAATTTCAGGCTCTCGGCGCCGCTGATCCAGCGGGCATTGCCTCCGGATGCCGCGATGCGGCCGTCCAGGCTCTGCGCCCATTTGAGCGTCACCCAGGGCTTGGCCTCGCGGCGGTATTTCAGATAACCGCGGTTGATTTCGCGCGCCTCGGCTTCCAGAACCGGACCGGCTATTTCGATTCCAGCCGCCTTCAAGGACCGCAGGCCCTTGCCATTGATTAGAGGGTTGGGATCGCGCAGACCGTAGACCACGCGGCGGATGCCGGACAGGATTATGGCCTCGGTGCAGGGGGGGGTTTTGCCTTGATGACAGCAGGGCTCGAGGTTGACGTAGAGGGTCGCGCCGCGCGCGGTGCCCTCGGGCAATTTCCTCAGGCATTCCGCCTCGGCGTGCAGCGCTCCGAAGGCCTGGTGATACCCTTTGGAGAGGATCTTTTCCTGCGAGACGATGACCGCTCCGACGCGGGGATTCGGACTGGCAGTTCCGGATCCACGCAGCGCCTCGCGAAGCGCCTTCCTCATAAAGCGGAGATCCGAATCTGCCCGACTCACAAAGGACCCCAAAGGATAAACCTCCGGGGCGCACCTCGGTTCAAGCGTGAACCGGCATGGCCGCCTGCTCTCATCCGGACTATGACCGTCGGCGCCGGAATTTCACCGGCTCAATCCGCCACGGCGGACTCGCGGGCTTTCACCGCCGGTGGGGACTTTCACCCCGCCCCGTAGGCGACTGGAATTATTATGATTTCCAACTAATTTAAGCTTTCTCGAAGGCGAAATCAAGCAAAAATCGCATCTTGCGCCATGGTCAGGCGGCTATTTCTCATCGGACTCTTCCTTCAGTTTGTCCAGCACCTCCTGATAATACGGCTTTTCCTTCAGACTGGCATGAGAACCGGGGAAATAGACCAAGATGATATCGGCGCTGGTCTTTTTGAATTCCTTCAGCACCAGAGCGCAGCGCTGATCTCCAGACAACCGCATATTATCAATCATGGGGAAATCGAAGAATCCCACTACGAAGGAAGCTGAGATGCTTTCGAGCTTGCTGTTGGTGTGATCCACCTGCACTTGCGTGATCGTGTTGACGGTCAGGAAGACCTCCAACTCCTTGGTCTCCTGATTGACATTCAGTACGCGAATGGAGAATTGGCGAGTCACACCGGCCAGAGTCAACGTATCCTCGTACACCGCGCTGCGGTTGGCATTTCCGTTGGCGTCAAAATTGATGGTTCGCCCCAAAGCTGCGCCGCCGGCCTTGAGGACAGCGGTCTGTTTGCGGCTGATCTCCTTGGCCGCACGATTGAGACGGTCCAGAAACTGAGAACGCTCGATTGAAGCTTTCGCCGTTTCGCGCTCGATCTGCCGCTTCAGATCCATAAAGAGCGGCTTCAGATTGAGGGATTCGTGGAAATTGTAGGTCAGGAGTTCGAGCTTCAAGAGCTTGGCATCGAGGTCCGCGGCATTGGGACTCAGGAAGGCGTCCATAATGGACCTGAACATGTCCTTGCGCAGGGAGCTTTCGGATTCTTCGCGCTTGCTCATCAGCTCGATATAGAGCCGGGAGCGGGTTTCCCGTTCCTGACTTTTTTCCAGCCTCCCGGTGCTGTAAATCCCAATAAAGGCAATCGCCATGGCAGTCATCAGGCTTCCCAGAGGCTGGAGGATGACCGACCACTTGCCCCAGGTGTCGCGCTTACGTTCATCGTCCATGTTTACTTCCTGCGAAGGTCGAACTTGTACCCTCCGGCCGCATCCTTGGCCGGGCTGAGGATCAGAATGTATTCTACCGGCTCATCATAGATCTGCACCGTCAACGGCGCCGCCAGAAGTGACCCTGCCTTTTTGCCGTAGAGATAAAGCTTATAGGCGCCGGTGCCGTCCACGAAGATGTTGTAGGCGGCGTAAGAGTCGGTGGTATCCAGGGCGGCGACGGCCGCTTCAGCCTTTTCAGGATTTGCCAATTGCTCAGCGGACAGACTGCCATCATCGGGAATCACGATCACCCGCAGGCTATCGCCGGCCGGACTCTGCCGGTTGGCATCAAGAAGAGTCACGTTGCCGAAGATAACTCCGCTCCAGGCCAGGGCGGGAATGAACAAGCTCAGCAGGGCCAGCGCTTTCATCCATTTCATAATCAACCTCTCGCTTATTTTAGCAGCAGCAACTTTTTCTGATATTTTCGGCCATTCACTTCGACGTTGAGGATATAGACGCCATTCGCCAGTGTCCCTGCATCCCAGTGAAAGGAAAGGTGATTCAAAGGATCATCGGGGATCCTAAACGAACCCAGCTTTTGCCCCCGGATATTATAAATATCCCCGGTGATGCGGCGCGGGAAGGGAACATTAGGCAGCATGAATTGCACCGCGCCCTGTCCCGAATAGGGATTGGGAAAAAGGGCGATTTCGGCGGAGGTTGCTATAACCGGATTCACGCCATACATTTGCGGAGCAAAATGGAAGCCCAAATCAACCAAGCCGTTGTCCAGGTCCGAAGTTGTAAAAACGGTGAGCTGGGAGGCCCAAACGGAATCCGGTGGATAGGTCCAATCATTGGGGCTGCGCAGGGTGTCGGGCGGGACGATGAAGGGGGCTTCGGAAGCCAGTCTCGAACCGGCCTCTCGCGCCGGACTGGCGGACAGTAGGGCAAAATCGAAATCAGCCGCGTCGGCAAAGAGCGGATCGGCGAACAGAAAGCCATCGCCGGTGAGTGCATTGACGGAATCCACTTCTTGAACGAAGGTCATAAACTGATTGAAAGTTAGTTGAAATCCTCCCACCCCATATTCATTGCTGCCCCATCGGATCACCGGCTGGCTACTATCGGGCATCCAGAAGAGGTTGAAGGACAGCACACTGCTGGTATCATTGGCCGTCTTTTCGTCCACCCTTAGCAGAAATCCGGGATCCGGCCGGGCAAAAATGTTGTCGCGCACATCGGAATACGAAGAAGGAATGCAGGAGTCGGAGTTAGTTCCGTTATAGGCATGAGCGCCGCCGCCGCCATTGTCCCACATGGTGTTGTTGATAATTCGATTTCCCACGCCACAATAAAAGGTCACAGCGGCCGAGGGTTCGATACGATAGCCATTGTGGTACATCAAATTAAACACCACATCATTTTCCGACGAATGTTTTATGCGCACCGCCGCCTCGCCGGAGTTGCTGATGATGTTGCGGGCGATGTAGTTGCCGCGGTTATTGCCGGACTCCGCGAAGGTGCCGCTGCCCTCGCAGAAGACGCCGACATCATTGTCATAGATTCGATTGAGAATGAAAACTCCATAGTCGCTGAAGGTCCGAATGCCCGAGCCATGCGCCGTAGTGGTGCCATAGCCATTGGTAATGCAAAAACCTTCGATCCAGATATAATCCCGATGCTCCGCATTGCCAATGGAATAATTAATTCCCAAACGGAAGCCGAAATTCTGTTGGGCCTTGACGATTGCCGGTCCGTCTCCCTTGGCAACAAAATAGACATAGTAAATAGTGCCATTGGTGCTGTCCACGCCCGAATGCATGGGCACGACGGTCTCGTAGTAGGTGCCGGCATAGACCAACACGGTATCTCCGGCCAGGGCCACATCGGCGCCTTCCTGAATCCGGGAAAAGGCACCCGTCGAATCCAGCCCGTTGCCCCCGGGCAGCGCATCCGCCCGCACATGCCAAACTTCCGCGTCGGTTCCCGCCGCCCAAAATAATCCCGGCGCCAAGAAGGCCAGAACGACTAAGGCTTTGGAAAAGCCAGTTTTTAAAAACATGAAAAATCCAGTGATTTATGGGGGTTGGAAAGCGCCAGACGGAACTAGGCGGGATCAATGCCCATGGCCTGGCAGTAGGCGCGGTAGAACTCCATGAAATGCGGCGGGCATCCCTGCAGGCAGCGGGCCCTTTCGCCGCCTTCAAAATTCTTAACGAACTGATCGAGGCAACAGTTCCCATAGCACCACAGGTCTCCGGGATCTTCCTTCAGGTCGGGCCTCTCAGAATGATTGCGCAGGCCCAACAGGATGGTCTGCGGATCGTCTTTCAGCTTTCCCGCCAGGTGCAGGCGATCCAGAGCGTGCCGCAGCGAGGAGAGGCAGCCCACGCAGGCCCCACGTACGATGACATCAATGCCGGCATAGGCTCCCTGCGATGAGAGAATCGGTCGAACAAAATGACGGCGCAGAGTTGAAGGTTCCGGGCCGATAATCTCCAGATCATTTAATCTCGAGCAACCAAACCCCTCCAGTGCCGCCATCCGGATCATGCTAATCTCATCCGGCTCGTGTCCCATCAGATAGGCTCCGACGGCGTCCACGGCCACAATATCTTCGGACGCAATCAGAGCATTGAAGTCTTTCACCGGAGTGCCGCAGATGGGCGCCTGCCCCTCGAGACCCCAGAGGCCGTCAATCAAGGTCAGGTCGGGCTGAACCAAGTAGAGGTAATCCACCAGGAAGCGCTGCAGATCCTCTTTATGGTGTTTCATGCGGAAGTGTTCCGGCACCAGACCGAAGAGGTTTTTAATGCCCAGCGAAACCCCGGTATGCATGTGCAGCTTCAGTTTGGGGACATTAAGGAGGATCTCGTAATCTCGCAGCGCTTTCGGAACGGGGATGCTCTGACAGAGGCGGCCTCTGGGATTATCTTCCCATTTTTCACCCGATTCGTCAAAATAAACGAAATGCGCACCGACTTCGGCCTGATATTGAGCCAGATCGAGCAGCCGCTCCGTGCCGCGGCAGGGCAGACCGATGCCGGATTTGTCCCCCAAGCCGATGGAGCGCGCTCCGGCATCGCGACAGAGGCGCAAGAGAGCGATGATGACCCGGCGATCGGTCGTGGCGGCGCCGGGGAAGTCGGGATTGGGCCGCACCAGATTGGGCTTGATCAGCACCGATTTTCCGCGCACCAGGCCGGCGAATCCGCCGCCCAGCGCCTCCGCCGTCATTTCCTGGACGACGGCCAGAGCCGTTTCATCGAACTGGCGCGGATCGCCGGGAACGGCCTCACGGTGAGCCAGTCGAACTTGAGACCGAATTTTGGTGTTGGAGGCAGGCACGTCAGTAAACTATAATCATGGCGGCGGCTATCCAGAGCAAGACCGACAGCATCAAGGGGCGATCCGTCAGCAGAATCAACTCCGGCCGGCCGCCCAGATTGCGCTGGTAGACCAGATAGAGGTAGCGAAATATTCCATAGATGACGAAGGGAACGGTCAGGATCAAGTTGTGGGTATGGAATTTCGCCACGGTTTCCGGATCGGCTGTATATAATACGTAGCTGAAGATCGTGCAGGCGGTCACAACGGCGATCATTTGATCGAGAAAGCGCTGGCCGTATTCTTCCAATATCGCGCGGTGCTCGGAGGCCGCTTCGCCCAGCTCGATGGTTTCATTCCGGCGTTTGGCCAGGATCAGAAAGAGAGACAAAAAGATGGCGCAGGCGATCAGCCAGCGGGAGATCATGACATCCAGCACGATGGCGCCGGATATGGCCCGGATGATGAATCCCGCCGAAATCACCAAAATATCCACGATGACGATATGCTTCAGCCGGAAGGTGTAGGCCATCATCATTAGCCAGTAGGCGGCCAACAAAATCCCAAAGCGAGCATTGAGGAGAAATGCCAGAGTCAGGGATACGACCGATAAAATGATGCTGGCGGTGATGGCTTGGGCCGGCGTGATTTTGCCTGATGGCAGAGGCCGATTTTTCTTGGTGGGGTGAAGCCGGTCCTGCTCCAGATCCTTCACATCATTGATCAAATAGACAGCGCTGGCATTCAGGCAGAAGGCCACAAACGCCAGGAGGCTGGTTTTCAGGGAGTCGAAATGGAAGAATTTCTGAGCAAAGATCAGCCCGGCGAAGATGACCAGGTTTTTGCTCCATTGCTTGGGCCTCATAGCCGCAAGTAGAGCCGATATCATGCTCGCTCTCCGTATGGATGGCTTGAAATATAGGAAACTCGCCAAGATAAAGCAAGCATATAATGAAAGCTTAGCGATAGCGGATTGGCGGATTTTCTCAGGTCGCCAATTTTCCACCTATGGAGCTACTATGTTGTTAAAAATTTGACATATTGCGTGCAAAATTTATTCCAAAACAGCCCGCTTTATTGCATAAACTTGGCTCGAGAAATCTGACGGCGAGAATTCTTTGCACTTGAAACCATCGTAGGTGTGATGCGTTTCGACTTTAATAGGACGATTTGACTACAGAAAAAAAGAAAAAAAGTGCTTGACAGATTAATTGCAGTATGTTACATTGGTAACATACTATGAGCCAATATTCACATGATTTTCGGAAGACCCGCGATCTCACCGAAAAAACAATATAGGGGATCCCTCGATGGCCGATCTCATCGCCAGCTTGGACGCCGGCCGCAGGCCGGGTATGGTCACTCGCCGCGAAAGCGACCTGCGCTCCGCCTTCCTCAAAGAAGTCCTCGAAATTCCGGACGGTGAAAAAATAAGACGCTGCATCCAATGCGGGACCTGTTCCGGTTCCTGCCCGGTATCCTACGCCATGGATCTGCAGCCGCGCGAATTGATTGGATTTTTCCGCGCTGGCCTGATTGAGCCGGTGCTGCGCTCCAAATCCATCTGGATCTGCGCCTCCTGCTACCAATGCGCGGCGCGCTGCCCTTCCGGCATTAAGGTGACTGACATCATATATGCGCTCAAGCGCCTGGCCATGGATCGCAAGATCTATCCGGAGAAATTCCCCGTTCACGTCCTCTCAGCAAAATTCGTCCACAACGTCAATAAATACGGCCGCAACTTCGAACTCGGTTTAATGATGCAGTACTATCTAAAGACCGATCCGATGCGGCTCTTGCGCATGGCGCCCATGGGCCTGAAGCTGATGAAAAAAGGGCGCATCGCGACCAAGCCACGGCGCATCAAGGGATTAAACGACATTCGCAAAATCATCGCCAAAGCCGATACCTTCACGATGCCGCGCGAAACCTACCAGAAAGAATACGTCGAAGGGATGATTGGCTATCGCGCCATCGTCGGCGAAATTCTCACTTGATCGGAGACGGATTATGCAGTATGGTTACTATCCGGGCTGCAGCCTGGAAGCTTCCGCCAATTCCTATGATGTATCGCTGAAAAGCATCTTCAGCCTTTTCGGCTTGGAATTAAAAGAAATTGAGGACTGGAATTGCTGCGGCGCCACGGCCTACATGTCCGTCAAGGAGATGGTGTCACTGGCCATATCCGCGCGCAACCTGGCGCTGGCGGAAAAAAACGGACATGACATTGTAGCTCCGTGCAGCGCCTGCTATACGGTTCTGGCCAAGACCCACAAGATACTGTCGGAGAAAACCGAATTACACGATCACGTGAATGCCGCTCTGGCTGAGGTGGGTCTCAGCTATAATCTGGGCTGCCGCGTGCGCCATCCGCTTGATGTGCTGGTCAATGATGTAGGCATCGAAGCGATCAAGCAAAAGGCGTCCGTCAGCCTCAAGGGCGTGAAAATCGCTCAGTATTACGGTTGCCAAATCGTGCGGCCGTATGCCACCTTCGACGACGCCGAGAATCCGACGACCATGGATCGCCTTTTCGAAGCGCTGGGCGCGGAATCGGTTTATTTCCCCAACAAGGTGCGGTGCTGCGGCGGCATGCTGATGTTCACCTTCACCGACGTGGCCCTGCGCCTGACGGATGATCTGCTGCGCTGCGCCCGCGATAACGGCGCCGATCTCATTCTGACCACCTGCCCCATGTGCCAGACCAATCTCGACCTGCACCTGGAGGAAATCGCGGAATCGCAGGGGCACAAATATACGATTCCCACCCTCTTCTTCACGGAGCTTTTGGGGGTGGCGTTGGGAAAAAGCATCAACGAGATGGGAATTGATTCGCACATCGTTCCCTTGAGCGACGATGTGCGGAAAAAACTCGAGGCGCGTTCATGAACAACGGCAACGGCCACAAGCCACAACGCATCGGCTTTTACATTTGCCACTGCGGAATTAACATTTCCAGCACCGTCGATGTGGCCAAGGTGCGCGAAGCCATGTCGAAGATATCCGACGTGGCCATCGCCCGCGACTATAAATTCATGTGCTCGAATACGGGCCAGGACCTGATCAAGACCGATATTCGCGAATTGGGATTGACCCGCGCGGTCGTGGCCGCCTGCTCGCCGCTCATGCACGAGCTCACCTTTCGCACCGCCTGCGAAGAAGCGGGCCTGAACCGCTACCTCTTTCAGATGGCCAACGTGCGCGAGCACTGTTCCTGGGTGCATGAAGACAAAGCGGCAGCAACCCAGAAGGCGACGGATCTGGGGCGAGCGGCGGTCTATCGCGTGCGTCTGCATGAACCGATGCAGGTCAGCCAGGTGCCCATCAATCCCAACACGCTGATCCTGGGGGCGGGCATCGCCGGAATTCAGGCTGCCCTGGAAATCGCCAACGCCGGACATCCGGTTTATCTCGTGGACCGGGAACCGACCATTGGCGGCAACATGGCCTACTTCGACAAGACCTTCCCCACTCTGGACTGCGCCGCCTGCATCCTGACTCCCAAAATGGTCTCAGTCGGTCATCGCAAGAACATCAAGCTCTTCACCTGGTCGGAAGTCACGAATGTCTCAGGTTACATCGGCAATTTCAAGGTGAAGATACGCAAGAACGCGCGCTATGTGGATCCGGAAAAATGCACCGGCTGCGGCCAATGCTGGTCGCATTGCCCCTCGACGCGCATACCCCATCATCGCACCATCATGTTGGGCGATCAGGTCATTAATTCAGTGCGCAAAGATCCGGGTCGGATGATCGGCTGATCAGAGTCGGCGGTTTATGAAAATGACGCTTCGAAAAATCACTGAGATATTGGACGCCCAGGTGCTGACGGGCAGCGATCTGTTGGATAAGATCTGTGTGGAACGGGCTGGAGCGGCGGATCTCATGAGCGACGTGCTGGCCTATTCTCACGCCGGTGCCCTGCTGCTGACGGGGCTGGCCAATGCCCAGTCTCTGCACACGGCGGACATGGCCGAGCTGAAGGCCATAGTCTATGTGCGCGGCAAACAGCCCAACGAAGAGACCATCCGCTTGGCCGCTTCGCGCTTCATCCCTTTGTTGCGGACCGAACTGGGGATGTTCGAGAGTTGCGGGCGACTCTACCGCGCCGGATTGATCGATAATGGAAAATCCGCCGGGCCGCAGGGATGAGCCGGCCGCCGGCCCTCTGCTGGAGCAATCCTATAAAATCGAGGGCGGCAATTTTATCGCCGCCGGCAATGCTGCCACGAGGCTGAAGGATCTTTTAAAAGAGATAAAGATTCCGGCAGACGTCATCCGCCGGGCGGCAATCTGCAGCTTTGAAGCCGAGATGAACGTGGTGATGTACGCCCATCGCGGTACTATCACGCTCGAGGTTTATCCGGCAGAAGTTGTGCTACGCGTGGATGATGAAGGACAAGGTATTCCGGACATTGTTACGGCCATGCAAGAAGGCTATTCCACGGCGACCGAGGCGATGCGCGAGTACGGTTTCGGCGCGGGCATGGGTCTGCCCAATATGAAAAAGAACTCGGATCGTTTTGAAATACACTCTGTGATCGGCCAGGGCACTCATCTGCGCATCAGCATCTCCTTGAAATAAGTTCGCGGAGGTACGTTGTGCATCAACCCACGCTGAAGATCTTGCCGGAGCTCTGCGACGGGCGGATGCATTGCATGCAGGTATGTCCGACGCAGGCCATCCGCATTCGCCAGGGCAAGGCGTTCTTGCTGGCAGAGCACTGCGTTGATTGCGGGCGTTGCGAAAAGGTCTGCCCGCATCATGCAATCGTCCCGCATTCCGCCGCTTTTGCCGATCTGGAAAAATTCAAATACCTGGTGGCGGTTCCGTCTGCGGCGCTATTCGGCCAATTTCCGAGGCAGTATTCGCCGGAGGAGATCCAGCAAGCTCTGACGAGAATCGGATTTCACGAAGCCGCGGATATCGCGCAGGCGTGCGAATGGGTGAGCTGGGCGATTCGAGAGTACATTCAAGATTTCAGCGGACCTCGACCGCTCATTTCCAGTTTTTGCCCGGTGGTCGTGCGGCTCATTCAGCTGCAATACCCCTCCCTGATTGATCAGGTCATCCCGATTAAGGGACCGGAGCTGGTGGCCGTGGAGATATTGAAGCAGGCGCGCAGCATATCGTCGAGAAGGCCCTCGGCCAGTTTCGATGCGATCTATATAACACCCTGCCCGGCCATGGTTCCGCGACCGGCGGAGACGGGCGAATCGGCCTCCAGAAGCATTGCCGGTGCGGTTTCCATACGAGATCTTTATAATCCGCTGTTGGCTTTCTTAAGCCAACAGCCCGACGCTTACCGTTGGCCCATGCCCACCATGGGCAAGGGCCTGCGCTGGGCACGACCAGGCGGATCGGGCATGGCCCTTCGGGAGCATCCTTGGATCTGCGTTTCGGGGCTTTCGGAGACTATGGCGGTGCTGGAGGATATTGAATCGGGCAAGTTGCGCGATACGGAATATGCCGAGTGCTGGAGCTGCCGGGGGGGATGCATCAATGGCACCTTCACGGTAGAGAATTATTATTTGGCTTACCATAAGATCGTCCTTTTGGAGCAGCGCATCTTGAACTTGCCGCACCTCAATGTGGATCAACTGCGCAAGTATTTTCAGCAGGGCTTCTTCACGCTGGACCAGCGCCCCCGGCCGGGGCTGCCCAGAGGCGGCGAATCCACCTTGATGGAAGCTCTGGCGAGACGGCGTCAGAAAGAGCAGGCGCTGGCGGCGCTGCCTATGATTAACTGCTGCATCTGCGGCGCGCCGAACTGCCAGTGTTTGGCAGAAGACATTTCGCGAGGCGAAGCCAAACTGACCGATTGCGTCTTTTACAGCCATGAGAAACTCGAAGAGCTGAGAAGGATCTACGGCCTGTCGAATGGCATTCCGCCTAACTAACTGAGGAGTTGGCGGCCAAGCAGAGAGAAGTCATGATAAACCTGACCGATATGGCCAAAGCGCTTGGGCTTACGACGTTCTGTTGTTCCGACCAATTGAATCGCCAGATTCACGGCGTCTATTGCGGCGATCTGCTCTCGGACGTGCTGGCCAATGCCGATGCCGGTTTCCTCTGGATAACCGTGCAGATGCATCCGAATATCACCGGCGTGGCGTCAGTCAAGGAACTGAGCGGCATCCTGCTATCGAACGACCGGAAACCGCTGCCCGATACGCTGGAGAAGGCTCAGCAGGAGCGCATCCCCCTCCTGGGGAGCCGGCTGAGTACCTACGAATTGGCGATACGCATCGGCCGATTGCTCGCCGGCGATAAGGGCTATGCGGCGGCTAAAAGCTGATCTGCACGTACATTCGTGCCTTTCGCCCTGCGCCGACTTGCTCATGTCCCCCAGGGCGCTGGTGCGGGAAGCGGAAAAGAGGGGAATCAACATAGTCGCCATCTGCGACCATAACAGCGCAGAGAATGTCTGGGCCGGCCTTAAGGCCGCCCAAAAAACCAACGTCATCGTCATTCCGGGGATGGAGATCACGAGCCAGGAAGAGGTTCATATTTTGGGGTGGTTTCCGTCGGTTGAAGCGGCCTTAGAGGTTCAAGCAAAAGTCTACGGCGCCTTGCCGGGCCGCAACGTTCCGGACAAATTCGGGATGCAGGTGGTGGCGGACGAAGATGATGTCGTGCTGGATTTTAATGAACGTTTGTTGATCGGCGCCACGACACTTCCGCTGGAGGAGATTGTGCGGGTCATTAAGCGAGCGGGAGGATTGGCCGTGGCATCGCACATTGATCGCGAAGGTTTCAGCATTTTGGGCCAACTGGGCTTTATTCCTCCGAATCTGGCACTGGATGCTTTGGAAGTGACCAGTGCTTTGGGAATAGCGAAAGCCAAGGCTCTCTATCCAAATTATTCTGCGATTTTTCCCTTTGTCTGTTCATCAGACGCCCACTGTCTGGAGGATTTGGGCCGAGGAATAACAGAATTGGAGTGCGAGGCCGCATCCTTTGAAGAAATATGTATGGCCATCAAAGGGATTGAGGATCGAAGGATTTGCTAAGCAGGCCGCAGGGTGGATGATCTTTCTTTGCATATCCTCGATGTGGTGGAAAATTCCATCGAGGCGGGCGCGCGTAACATCGAAATTGAGATCGTCGAGGATCTCAAGGCCGACCGGCTGACGATAGTAATCAGCGATGACGGCCGAGGGATGGATGAAGCCACCCTCAAGAAGGTTCTGGATCCTTTTTATACTACCAGAAAAGTTCGAAGAGTTGGCTTGGGGTTGTCTTTCCTGCAGCAGGCCGCGCAATTGGCCAACGGTGATTTAAGCATCCATTCGCAGGTTGGACAGGGGACAACGGTCAGGGCAACATTTCAGCACAGTCATATAGACCGAAAGCCGCGGGGAGACATGGCCAAAACGCTGATGACGATGATCATAAGCCATCCCGATATTCGGTTTAGATACGCACACCAGAAGAACGGACAAAAAGGCGAGATAGATACACGCGATTTGGAGAAGGCCGGAGAGCTTTCATCCATGAGCGTCATCGAATTGATGAATCTGATCAAACGCCATTTTCCGGCCATCACTTAGGCAAGGCCAATTGGGGATACAATCATGGATCCACAGAAAGTTGATCAAATCATTGACAAGCACGGAGCGTCCTCCCGCGCCCTAATTGAAATTTTCCTGGATCTGCAGGAGGAATACCGCTACCTGCCTGAGGAGGCTCTGAGGCAGATCGCCGGCCGGTTGGAGGTTCCCTTAAGCCGGACTTATCACCTGGCGACGTTTTTCAAAGCCTTCAGCCTGAAGCCTAAAGGGCGCTACTGCATCAGCGTCTGTTTGGGGACTGCCTGCCACGTGGGCGGGGGGGTGAAGATTATCGAGCAGTTAGAGCGGGAATTGAAGGTCACCCGAGGCGGAACCACCGGGGACATGAATTTTAGCCTGGACGAGGTCCACTGCCTGGGCTGCTGCGGTCTGGCGCCGGTGGCCACGGTGAACGAGGACGTTTATGGCAAGTTAAGCCTGTCCAAGGTTCCTGCCATGCTCAAGAAGTACACCAAGAAAGATTGACGGCAGCGGGGCTGGGGCAGCCCCGCCTCCCGTGCTATTTGCGAGGCACAATATGCCAAAACTGAAAATCGAAGATCTGCAGAAGATCAGCGACCAGGTCAAGAGGACGACTCTGTTGCGTGAAGGCGCCAGCCGGGCCCGGGTCAACGTGCACATGGGGACCTGCGGCATTTCCGCCGGCGCGCGCAAAATCGTGGATGCGGTCCTCAAGATTATTGAGGAAAGGGACGTCAAGGACGTCCTGCTGACCACCTCGGGATGCGCGGGGCTGTGCAGCCGCGAGCCGATGGCCACCATCGAATTGGCTGGCGAGGCGCCGGTAAAATACGTCGATTTGACCGAAGAAAAGATCCGCAAGATTTTCACCGATCACGTTCTCGGTGGAAAGATCGTCGCTGAATATGCGCTGGCTTTAGGCAGCGAACGCGAGCACATGTAAAGAGATCAACTGGAGGTATGGGCGTTGAAACCCTATCGCTTGAATCTGATGGTGTGCGCCGGCACTGGCTGTGTCGCCAACAATTCCTGGGGAATCAAGAAGGGGCTGGAAGAAGAGCTCCGGAAGAAGGGCCTGGAAAACGAAGTCCAGGTCGTGGCCACCGGCTGCAACGGATTCTGCGCTGAAGGCCCGCTCATGGTGGTGCAACCGGGGAATATCTTCTACCGTCGGCTGACGGAGAAAGAAATCCCTCACCTGGTGGAGGAGCACTTTTTGAAAGGCCGCCCGGTGCAGAAGTTCATGTACACGCCGCCGACGGAAAAGGCTCCGATTCCCACCATGGACCACATCCCGTTTTTCCGCGATCAAATGCTGATCGCTCTGAGAAACCGGGGATTGATTGATCCGACCAGAATTGACGAGGCGATCGGCCGGGGTGCCTATTCCGCTCTGGCAAAGGCCCTGACCACGCTGAAGCCGGAAGAGGTTATCCGGATCATCAAGGCTTCAGGCCTGCGCGGGCGGGGCGGCGGCGGATTCCCAACGGGAGTTAAATGGGAGACTTGCCGCGATGCTCACGGCGACCCAAAATACATCGTCTGCAACGCCGATGAGGGCGATCCCGGAGCCTTCATGGATCGCAGCATCATCGAATCCGATCCGCACTCCGTGATCGAAGGCATGTTGATCGGAGCCTTCGCCATCGGCTCGCAGAGTGGGTACATCTATATACGGCAGGAATACCCTCTGGCTCGCGAAAGGCTGATCATCGCCCTGGGGCAGGCGCGGGAATACGGCTTGCTGGGGAATAATATCTTCGACACCGGATTCAATTTTGACATCAAGATCACGCGCGGGGCGGGTGCCTTCGTCTGCGGTGAATCCACCGCGTTGATGGCTTCCATCGAAGGGCGCGTCGGAGAGCCTCGGGCCAAATACATTCACACCGTCGAACACGGTCTCTGGAATCTGCCGACATGCCTGAACAACGTGGAAACCTGGGCCACTGTGCCGGTGATCATTCTGCGGGGCGTGGAATGGTTCACGTCCATCGGAACCGGCGACGTCACCGACAATCCCTGGGGCGGGAGCAAAGGCACCAAGGTGTTTTCGCTGACCGGCAAAGTCAACAATACCGGCCTGGTGGAAGTGCCCATGGGAATCACCCTGCGCAAGATCATTTTCGACATCGGCGGCGGCATCCCCGGAGGCAAGAAGTTCAAATCGGTGCAAACCGGTGGACCCTCCGGAGGCTTTCTACCCACCGATCTGTTGGATTTGCAGGTGGATTTCGAGCAGTTGACCGAGGCCGGATCCATGATGGGTTCCGGCGGCATGGTCGTCATGAACGAAGACGACTGCATGGTGGACATGGCCAAGTATTTCCTGGCCTTCACTCAGGATGAATCATGCGGCAAATGCACCCCCTGCCGGGAGGGCACCTACCAAATGCTGCAGATCCTGAAAAGGATCACGGAGGGATTGGGCACCGAAGAGGACATTGAGACCCTGGAGCAGTTGTCACAATTCGTAATGGATACCAGCCTTTGCGCTCTGGGCGGGTCCGCTCCCAATCCGGTGCTCACCAGCCTGCGCTATTTCCGCCAAGAATACGAAGCCCACATTCGGCAGAAAAAATGCCCCGCTCACGCCTGCCGGCAGTTAAACCTCTACATGATTAATCCCGACATGTGCGCCACCAAGGGACACGGCTGCGGGGTGTGCATGAGGCAGTGCCCGGAGAAGGCCATCACCGGCGAAAAGGGAAAAGCTCACGTGGTGGACCAGGTCGCGTGCAAGAAATGCGGAGTTTGCTATGACGTCTGCAAATTTGACGCGGTCCAGGTTTCCTGAGGAGGATAAATGATTTCTGTTACCATTGACGGCCAGGAAATTCAGGTCGAGAAAGAGACGACGATCCTCAAGGCCGCCGCCCAATTGGGCATCACGATACCGACTCTGTGTTATCAGGATTTCATCGAACCTTACGGCGTCTGCAGGATCTGCACGGTGGAATTGGTGCGCGGCAAGCGCACGCGCTTGGTCACGGCCTGCAACTATCCGCTGCGGGAATCGGTCGTCATCTCCACCCAATCGGAACGCGTGCTGAACCTGCGGCGCCTAAATCTGGAACTTCTGATGGCCCGAGCCCCGGCGGCCAAGATCATACAGGATATGGCCGCGGAATTGGGCGTGACCCAGACTCGCTTCCCCATCGAGAATCCGAAGGAGAAGTGCATTCTCTGCGGCCTGTGCGTTCAGATGTGCAATGAAATCGTGGGGGCGGGCGCCATCGGCTTCGCCAACCGCGGTTCGACCCGAGTGGTGACGATGCCCTACAAAGCTTCGCCGGAAAGCTGCATCGGCTGCGCCGCCTGCGCCTACGTCTGCCCCACCGGCCACATCCAAATCATAGATGACCATCGCCGCGTTAAGGGCGTTCCGCTGGAATTCCCCACCGGCCCGACGACTTCGATCTATGTCAAGACTCTGCAATCGGTCCCCAAGGTTCCCGTCATTGATGAGGCATCCTGCATTAAGATGCAGACCAAGGGCTGCGGCATCTGCTACACGGTCTGCGAACCCGGAGCCATTGATTACGAGCAGAAGCCGGAGGAAGTCGAACTGGACGTGGGGCAAATTCTGCTTTCCACCGGCTTCCAGACGATGGATATGAAGCAGCTGTCGCAGTACGGCTACGGCCGTTTGGACAACGTTCTGACGGCTCTGGAATTCGAACGCATGCTGAACGCCACCGGACCGACCAACAGCAAGGTGGTGCTGAAAAATGGTCAGGAGCCGAGAGCCGTTGGCATCTTCCACTGCATTGGCAGCCGCGATGAGAAACACCACCGCTATTGTTCTCGAGTGTGCTGCATGTACGCCCTAAAATTCGCCCACTTAGTCAGGGATCGCACGGACGCCGCCGTCTATCAATTCTATATTGACATGCGCGCCTTCGGCAAGGGTTATGAGGAATTCTACACCCGTCTCTTGGATGAAGGCGTGACCATGATCCGCGGCAAGGCGGCGGAAGTTGTTGAAGCGGGCTGGGAGAAGCGCGATGAGGGCGTCCTGCTGGTGCGCTGCGAAGATACGCTCATCGGCAAATTCCGCGAAGTGCCGGTGGATATGGTGGTGCTCTGCGCCGCTTTTGAACCTCAGTATGACGCCGCAGATGTGGGGCGCATGTTCACCGTTTCACGCAGCCCCGATGGATTCTTCCTGGAGAGACACCCGAAGCTGGACCCCATGAGCACCATGTCTGACGGCATCTATCTGGCCGGCGCCTGCCAAGGGCCTAAAGACATTCCCGACACGGTGGCGCAGGCTCAAGGAGCCGCCGCGCGCGTCCTGCAACTCATCAGCCGCGGCTTTGTCGAGGTGGATCCGATCCGAGCGGAAATCGTCGAGGCGCTCTGCGGCGGCTGCCGCATGTGCAACAACCTCTGCCCCTACACGGCCATCGAATTTATCGCGGACAAGAAGATATCGAAGGTCAACGATGCTCTGTGCAAGGGCTGCGGCACCTGCGTCGCCGCCTGCCCGGCCGGAGCCATCACCGGCAAGGGCTTCACATATGAACAAATCATGGCGGAGATAGACGGGCTGTTCCAAAAAGTTGCCTGAGAAAGCGCGAGAAGGAGAAGGCGTGGAGCCTACAACCCTTGAAGACATCTTGGGGCGTCACGGGAGCCAGAAATCCGCGTTGATCGCGATACTCCAAGACGTACAAGAGCAATACACTTACTTGCCAGAGGACGTTTTGCTGGAGCTATCACGGCGGCTGGATGTACCTATTAGTCGCGCCTACAGTCTCGCCACCTTCTATCGGGCTTTCAGCCTGAAACCTAAAGGAAAACACCCCGTGGCCATCTGTATGGGGACCGCCTGCCACGTAAAAGGAGCCGTGAAGATTCTCGAGAAGTTCGAACGGCGATTGAATATCAAATGCGGGCAAACAACCTCGGATTTGAATTTCGGTCTGGAACAGGTGCGATGCCTGGGCTGCTGCGGTCTGGCTCCCGTGGTCACCGTAGGTCAAGAGCTCTATGGAAAGGTCACGTTGCCCAAGGTGGACCAGATCATCAAGCAGCACCAGAACCAAGGTAATCCAAATGCCCAGAATAAGCGCAACTGACCTGGAAGAGATTAGGGCGCGATCCCTGCGGGCCACGGTTCGATTGCAGTTAATGATCTGCACGGGGACAGGATGCGTCTCGAACCGTTCCTTCGGGGTCAGGGATGCTCTTGTAGGGGAACTGGAGAAGCGCGGGCTGGCGAATGATGTCCAGGTGGTCAGCACAGGCTGCATTGGTTTCTGCGGCCAGGGACCTATTATGGTTGTCTACCCCGATGGGATTTTCTACCAACAACTCACTTCTGATGACATCCCACATTTGGTCGAAGAGCACTTTGTGAAGGGACGGCCGGTAAGCAAGTCTATGTATGTGCTGCCTGGGGACACAACCCCAATCCCTAAATTGGCAGACATTCCGTTTTTTAACCAGCAAAAATTGGTGGCGCTGCGTAATCGGGGATTGATTGATCCAGAAAAGATTGACGAGTATATCGCTCGGGATGGCTATTCCGCATGGACTAAGGCGCTTGCTCAGATGACCCCGGACCAAATCATCGCAGAGATCAAATCTGCCGGGCTGAGGGGCAGGGGCGGCGCGGGCTTCACCACCGGTGTCAAGTGGGAGAAAGTCAGGCAAACTCCCGGCGAGCCGAAATACATCATCTGCAACGGGGACGAAGGCGATCCAGGCGCGTTCATGGATCGAAGCATCTTCGAATCCGATCCGCATTCGGTGATCGAGGGGATGTTGATTGGTGCCAGAGCTATTGGGGCACGCTTTGGAGTGGTTTATATTCGCAACGAGTATCCACTTGCTGTTCGCCGCATTTTGATTGCGATCGAGCAGGCTCGGGAGTACGGTCTTCTCGGTCAGAACATATTCGATAAGGGCTTTGACTTCGACCTGACGGTGACGCAGGGAGCTGGGGCATTTGTGTGCGGGGAAGAGACCGCTTTGCTCGCTTCAGTAGAGGGCAAGCTGGGAGATCCCCGCGCTCGACCACCTTACCCCGCTGAATATGGTTTGTGGGGTAAGCCCACCTGTATTAACAATGTAGAAACCTGGGCGAATGTCGCACCCCTCATTTTGCATGGAGCTAAATGGTATTCGGAGCTTGGGACGGAAAGCAGCAAAGGAACCAAGGTCTTCTCGCTCGTTGGCAAGGTGAAAAACACGGGACTGGTGGAAGTCCCCATGGGGATCACGCTGCGCAAGCTGGTCTACGAGATTGGGGGCGGCATCATCGGCGACAAAAAATTTAAGGCGGTGCAAACAGGCGGACCTTCCGGAGGATGCATCCCTGCCGGACTGATGGATCAGCCTATCGTGTACACCGGCCGCAACGGGAAACGCGCCGCCGCCGATGCGCTCGACCTACCCATTGACTACGAAAGCCTGGCAGAAGTCGGCTCGATGATGGGATCGGGGGGATTAGTGGTCATGGATGAAGACACTTGCATGGTGGACGTGGCCCGATACTTTCTGACCTTCACTCAGGATGAATCGTGCGGGGCTTGCACTCCCTGTCGCGAGGGCACGAAACTCATGCAGGACATCCTCACGAAGATCACGGATGGTCGTGGAACTATGGAGGATCTGACTCTTCTGGAGGAAATTGCTCAGACCGTGAAGCTGGCTTCATTATGCGGTTTGGGGAAGACAGCGCCCAATCCAGTTTTAACCACTCTGCGATATTTCCGAGAGGAGTACATTGCCCACATTGAGGCGCGCAAGTGCCCGGCGCGCGTCTGCCGCGAACTCAACACCTACAGCATTGATGGCTGGGCCTGTGCTAAGCGCGGACATGGCTGCGGGGTTTGCAAGCGGGAATGTCCGGAAGAGGCCATTTCCGGCGAAAAGAATCAGCCGCACAGCATCGATCTGAGCCTGTGCCGTAAATGCGGAGTCTGCGTGGACGTGTGCCGCTTCAATGCAGTAATTGTCGATTAGCGAGCACGACATGATCAACCTGTCCATAAACGGCAAAACGATCGAGGTTCGGGAGGGAACGACCATCCTTCAGGCCGCCAGGGCGCTGGAATTGAGGATTCCAACCCTTTGCTTCCATCCTTCGCTGAAGCCGTTCGGCGCGTGCCGACTGTGCGTGGTGCAATCGCAGACTCCACGCGGCTACGAGCTGACCACTGCCTGCAACGTTCCCTGCGCCGAAGGTATGGCCCTGGAAACGGATACCCCGCATGTGCGCGAGGCCCGGCGACTGGTACTGGAGATGATGCTTGCGCGCTGGCCCAACGTGCAGGCTATCCGCGAACTCGCCGATGAGTTTGGCATAACGGAGTCTCGATTCAGTAGCGAGTCAAGAGATGAGCATGAGGACGCCTGCATTCTGTGCTTGCGCTGCGTGCGCACCTGCGAGGAACTGGTGGGCGTTTGCGCCATCAGTTACGAAGATCGGGGAATGCACAGGCGGGTGGCCACTCCCTTCGATCACGAATCTCCGGACTGCATCGTCTGCGGCGCTTGCGCCCATGTGTGCCTCACCGGCCATATCAGGGTGATGGACGACGCCCGGCGGGAAAAGGGCGCGCCCTTGGAATTCCCCACCGGACCGACGACCTCCATCTATCTTAAGACGTTGCAGGCTGTACCTAAGGTGCCGGTGATTGATGAGGATTCCTGCATTAAGATGCAGACCGGCGGCTGCGGTACCTGTTTCACTGTCTGCGAACCTGGGGCGATTGACTACGAGCAGAAGCCAGAAGAGGTCGAAGTGGACATCGGCCAGATTTTAATCGCCACCGGCTTCCAGCTCATGGACGTCCGCAAATTAACGCAATACGGCTATGGCAGGCTTGACAATGTTTACACCTCCCTGGAATTCGAACGCATGCTCAACGCCACGGGCCCGACCAGCAGCAGAGTTCTTTTGAAAAATGGGCAAGAACCCCGAGCCGTCGGCATCATCCACTGCATTGGCAGCCGGGACGAGAACCACCACCGGTACTGTTCCTGCGTCTGTTGCATGTACGCTCTGAAATTCGCTCATCTGGTGAAGGACCGCACGCAGGCGGCCGTCTATCAGTTTTATATTGACCTACGCGCCACTGGCAAAGGCTATGAGGAATTCTATCACCGACTGTTAGACGAAGGCGTCATCATGATCCGGGGAAAGGCTGCCGAAGTGGTCGAAGCCGGCTGGGACAAACGTGATGAAGGCATTCTGCTGGTGCGCTGCGAAGACACCTTGATCGGCAGGTTCCGCGAAGTGCCGGTGGATATGGTCGTGCTGTGCCCGGCTTTTGAGCCGCCGTACGATGTTAGCGAAGTGGGACGCATGTTCACGGTGTCGCGCAGCCCGGACGGCTTTTTCCTGGAACGGCACCCCAAGCTTGACCCAATGAGCACCATGTCAGATGGCATTTACCTGGCCGGAGCCTGCCAGGGACCGAAAGATATCCCTGCGACAATAGCACAAGCACAGGGCGCCGCAGCGCGCATCCTGCAGCTCATCAGCCGCGGGTACGTCGAAGTGGATCCCATCCGCGCCGAGATCATCGAGGAGCTCTGCGGCGGCTGCCGCATGTGCAACAACCTCTGCCCGTACACCGCCATTGAGTTTATCGCCGACAAGAAGGTATCGAAGGTCAACGATGCTTTGTGCAAGGGCTGCGGGACTTGCGTCGCTGCCTGCCCGGCCGGAGCCATCACCGGCAAGGGCTTCACATATGAACAAATCATGGCGGAGATAGACGGGCTGTTCGCCAAAGCAAGTTAGTTTCGAGTTTCGAGACGCGAGTTGCGAGAAATTAACGCCATCGTCGGGGTCGCCCCAGACCCCGACATCTGAAGAGGTCAAGGAATGTCCTGGGAACCAAAAATCGCCGGATTCTTATGTAACTGGTGCTCCTATACGGGAGCCGATCTGGCCGGCACCTCGCGGATGCAGTATCCGCCCAACATCCGCGTCATTCGGCTGATGTGCACGGGGCGCATGGATCCGGTGTTCATCTTCAAAGCTTTTCAGGCCGGTGCGGACGGCGTGCTCCTCTCCGGCTGCCATCCGGGCGACTGCCATTATCAGGAAGGCAACTTCAAGGCACTGCGCCGCGCGCTGCTGATCAAGCATGTCCTGAAGGATCTGGGCATTCACCCGGACCGGTTCCGCTTGATCTGGGTCAGCGCCAGTGAAGGCGATCGCTGGGCGCGATTCGCCAATGAATTCACCGCCACCATTCGCACTTTGGGTCCGCTGCATTTGACACGTGAGGCGATTCTCGGCGAAGCCTCATCATCTCAGGCAGCGCACGCGACATAATTGATAACCTACCTCAATTGGGTGTAACCGTCTCAAACGGGAGCAGACGTGAAACCAAAACTGGCATTATACTGGGCGGCCTCATGCGGTGGCTGCGAAATTGCCATCTTGGACGTGCAGGAACATATCCTGACCATTGCCGACTTCTTCGACATCGTTTTCTGGCCGGTGGCGATGGATTTTAAATACAAAGATATCGAGGCCATGCCGGACGGGGACATCACCCTGTGCCTCTTCAATGGCTCGATCCGCAATTCCGAGAACGAGCACTTGGCCAAGCTGCTGCGCGCCAAATCCAAGGTGTTGGTGGCTTTCGGATCCTGCGCACATGAAGGCTGCATCCCCGGCCTGGCGAATCTCTTCAGCCGACAGAGCATCTGGGACTACGTCTATAAACAATCGCCCTCCACGGTCAATGAAAAGGGCATTTTCCCACAGCCAGTGAACAAAATGCCGGAAGGAACGATTGAGATCCCCGTGATGTGGGATACCGTGAAGCCGCTGGATCAGATCGTGTCGGTGGACTATTACGTCCCCGGTTGCCCGCCGCAGTCAGACCAGATCCTGACCGTGGTCACGACCGTCATTGATATCTTGAAGAATGGCAAGCCGCTGCCGCCCAAAGGGACGATCTTAGGCGCGGGCGATAAGACCTGCTGCGAGGAATGCCCGCGCGAGCGCAAAGAGAAGAAGATCAAGAAATTCTACCGGCCCCACGAAATCATCCCCAACCCCGATGAATGCCTGATGGATCAGGGGATCATCTGTTGCGGGCCAGCCACGCGATCGGGCTGCGGAGCCAAGTGCGTGAAGGTGAACATCCCCTGTC